>ERZ773055.2-NODE-2-length-324089-cov-23.991103_pt1 | contig 324089 bp, 291 predicted proteins | sample MGYA00580515_ERZ773055 | MGnify/ENA primary metagenome ERZ773055 (study PRJEB29015, sample SAMEA2737993) | human oral metagenome | biome: human oral; feature: human-associated habitat; material: dental | place: China | collected 2064 ...
TGTTGGGCACCCTCTATATCGTTTACATACAATGCGATATGTTCAATTCTCATGGTTGTCTCCGAAAATCTATAGTTGCCTGATACTTTTTTTGTAGCCCATCTTCTAAATACGTCGAGAAGAACAAATCAATACTGTCTCTAATTGGAATCATAGTGTCAATTGCGTTGATATATTACTTTTTCCTCGCCACAAAGTAGTATCGATGAATTTTTCCTTTGATTACGCCATCTTGTTCAATAATTTTCTGAGCTTTAAAGAGGTTCTCTTGGTATTTTTCGACTTCAAAGTATGGGAACTCCCAGTCAATGATTCTTGCAAACCAAACAAGAGCACCTACATCATAAAACTCTATGGGCCTATAGGCTTCAGCTTCCTCAATAATGTCAAATCCATTATCTATGAATTCTTGTCTGGCAATACTTAAATAAGCTTTAGGAAAGGGAAGCTCGCCATCGCCTAGCAGAAGCTTTACAAGGTCCCTGTCATTCTCAGCGCCAACCTGTTGCGTAAGAAACATACCTCCACTTTTAAGAATTCTTCTTAGTTCTTGTATGTTGTATTTACCGTGCCTGTTGGTAACAAGATCAAAGTAATCATCTTCAAACGGAAGCTCATCTCCTCCGTCAGCTGCCTTAAAGTCTATCCCTAAAGGAAGGAGTCTCTCTTCACACAGTTTGATGTTTGGAGCATAACCTTCAATTGCTGCAGTCTGTTTAGGATTGGTGAGAAAAGACAAAAGAAATTCTCCACCACCCGTTTCCATATCTAATAGATAATCAGTATCGTGTAGATAGGATTTGATGATACTTCCAAAGTCCCATGGAAGATCATCCTCTTCTTTATATCTGTTCCTAATATGGGAGAAATCCCATCCCTTGATATGAGCAATTTCTTGTTCATGAAGCCATTGGGCGAGGAGTGCTTGTTTTTCCATAGTATGTTTCCTTAAGACTGTGATTTTCGGATGTACAATTATTATATATCGTTTGACTGTATAGAAGGATTTTTACATAATCTACCTGACTATTTATTGTATTTATGCAGGTAGATTGCTTATTTTATATAAAAGGGGAGTAAAAGACTAAAAGCATACAATGAAGCATTAAGCTGTGTAATTTTGTATCATCAATACATTGATTATATAAAGCTCGGTTATTAAATTATTTCAGGATGATTTATCAACATGTGTAACTATAAAAATATGCTCAACGCTAAAAATAAATTTTAGAACAATGCACAAAGAAAGTCATTTTATTAATAAAAGATTCAGTATTGTTGCCACCTTATCAAATTGAAAAGTCATTAAATTTATCATGTCTTCAAACATAGTTTATAGAGCTATAGGTGTAATTACTCATAAGTAATTAATATCGTGGCTTAGAGAGGCTCTCAGAGGCTCATTTTCTGGGTAATAATAATACGATTGAGGCTCTGTATACTATTGCAGTTGATACTATTTAAATAATAGTATATAAAAGTCTGATAATCGATAGTATGTAAACTTTACCAGCTCAGACACTATGTTTTTACAACAAATAACCTCTTTTACCTACAGATAGAGTAGCACAACTTTAGAAAGTTTCAATCTTGATTTTTTTGTTTTCAATGAGTATAAATGTATGTATAAGCGTATAAATATTCGTATAAAAATAGCAGGGGGAGTAAAAACTCAACCCCTGCTACCGTGATAGCCAGCCTTCCAAACCAACTATCACTACACAGACCCAAGTACTCACACTTCCGTGCGAGTAAAAAGGCAAGGAATATGTTACACCATCCCATTTAATATGCAACTGGCAATTTACATTTTTCAGACTTTTAATTACGCCAATAAAATAGAAATGTAGATGTATGTATAAATAAGTGTATAAGAGAATAATTATTGACAAGAGAGATAGAGTCTATGTATAATAACTATTAACGTCACTTCCACTAGTCACGACGTTAGAGCACAGCCAAGATAAAGGTACTCTTCTCAAAAACTGTGCTCGCATACCACAGAGGTTTCTCTGTAGATGGGAGTCTTTATGAACAGCGTCAACATTTCCGGTAATCTTACTCGCGATCCGGAACTCAGAGCAACAGACAGCGGACATCCGGTAACAACACTTTCGTTGGCCGTTTCCGAAGGTCATAAAGACAAGGAGTCTGGTATCTGGATTGATGATGAACCAACGTTTGTGAACGTAGTCGTGTGGGGTAAACGCGCTGAAGCGGCATGCTCAGAAAAAGGCGTCCGAAAAGGAACTGCAGTAATCGTTTCCGGCAAACTTCATATGCGTCGGTGGGAAACAGAAACTGGAGATATGCGAAGTATTCTTGAAGTTACTGCTGATGATCTCCAGTGGTTCAAAAATAACTAAGTCGGATCTATCAAAAAACACAGACCAGAAAGAAGGCAGTTATGCGTGAAATTCCTATTATTGTTCTTGCTAATCAAAAAGGCGGGGTTGGCAAAACAACTACAGCAAGTGCTTTAGCTGATGGATTTCGTCTCAAAGGTGCTCGCGTACTTGCGATTGACTGTGATCCTCAAGGCAACTTCTCAGAGGCTCAGAGCCGTCTTCTCGTTCCAGGAACCGCTTCGATTGAAGATTTCATCGAAGGCGGACATGTAAAGGCAGACGAGGCGGGACAGGCACTCGTACCGGCATTTCCGGATCTTGCTTTATGGGGAAGAGGTGAACGCGAGATTGACTCATACCTTCTCGCTGATGCTATCGAACGAGCGCGTAATGATGGTACTGAAAACGGTCGTTGGGATGTTTGTATCATCGATACACATCCAGGACTGGATCCAATTACTGCACAAGCACTTGTAGCGGCAACTCACATTATCTTACCTACGACTCCGGACAAGTATGGCCTTGAAGCGCTGGATCAAAGCCTTGGTTTTATCGAAGGTCTTGTAGATCTTAACCGTAATAGCGTTGGTGAGAATATCGGTGTCGCAATTACGATGTACCGAACGATAGTTTCTTTGCATAACAAAAGTGCAGAGAAAATCAAAGCAGTTTGTAAAGAACGAAATATTAAGCTGCTTGGAAAACCAATCAGTTTACAATCTGACATCCAACGCGCTCAGGATGAGGGAAAAAGTATCTTTGAAGTTAGTACTGTTTTGCATGGTGGGATTCTTAGGTATTCGTGGTTTGTAGATGATGTGATCAGTTGGATTAATGAAGGATATGAGTCGAGGTAATCATGCCAGATTTTAGTAAGCCTTCTATGGCCGATATCATGAAAGCAGCTGCAGGGCATCCACGTAATCAGACAGAAATAACCTCTACTCCCTTCTTTTCAAATGCTCCGGAGTTAAGACGTCCTGATATTGAATACACACAAAAAGAAGCGACAAGAACCGTGGCAATTACACTCACGCCTGATGCAGTTGCCTGTCTTGAAAGAGCAGCATATGAACATCTTGCAAAAGATGGAGCCTTCCTTTCAAGGGGAGATATTTTAAGTGGCTGGATTATAGATCTCATGAAGAATACGTTGAAATATGAAGATGAGTATCTGGTTGCCATTAAAGAAAACAAAGGTTTTTTGAAAAGGAGAAGTTACCGGCTACCGGAAAGCGTAATTACTATGATGAATGCTTTTATTGCACAGAGTAAAGAACACTTTCTGCCATATGACTCAAAGTCCTCAATCGCTGAAGCTGCCATAAGAAGTCACATGTTTGGGACTTATCAATGACATGAAAGACCAATCAAAAAGTTAACAGTAAAGGGGTCAAAACTTAGAATATCCCGTACCACTTGAGCGAGCTTTTAACATTGAGAATAGTGTTAAAAGCTCGCTTTTTGAGTTCAAACAATATTTCAAATGAAGTTAGATAAGATCCTAAGTTTCCAACAGTGAACCGTGCGCTACGAGCTTGTGGTATGGCTCTTCGCGCACGACTATTGAAAACTTAGGATCTAAAACCAGAGTTTCCAACAACTTCGGCAACGGTTGAGTTTGAGGTGGGACTCAACCTTTTTGCCTTCGTCATTGAAAACTCTGGTTTTGCGCTCGGGTTTACAACACCAAAGAACGGCGTTGAAAACACCTCGCTTTTTGTATAAGTATATAAATATTCGTATAAACGTATAAATTATATGCTATTTACCTCGTGCTTTACCAATTTCTCGTATCCCTCGTCCATAAGCATAACGCCGCTATGACCCCTTCATGCGGACGTTCTGGCATTTGCCCCAAAGCCACCCAGCCGCAAGAACGCTTTGGGGCAAATGCTCAGAACTCGTTAACGCTATGGACGAGGGATACAAAGGGTATCTCCGCGACTGTAAGGAGTAACTATGTCCGCAAAAACTCAAAGTAAGGCCAACCTTGCAGAAAAGAATGAAGTAGAGGAGGGTGATATTCCGATTTCGAAAATGTCAGATGAACAGTTGCACGAAAAGGGAATCTTGGTTGCATGCACTCATCTTGAGAGAAGGGGTTACGAACTTAAGTTTGATTGTTCTGGACGTGTATTTGACGTTGTAGCTATGGATAAAGATACGGCAGTTCTTATTAGTATCTCAGCACAACGCGTCTCTAAAACGTCAAATGAATTTCCACCTCTAGACATTACACCTGAGATGATTGCCGACTTCAAAAAGGCCTTAGATCTTTATATGCTCACTCATCCTTATGTGGATAACGCAAGATTTGACGTCATCTCAATCAATATGTTTGATGATAATATGACGGTAGGTCTACGTCACCTCATAGGCGCAGCTGATGTGAGTAGAGATTAAGTAATAACTATTATGTAGGTTTTGTGGACGGTGATTTTCTCACCGTCCATTTTTTTGAGGTCCGGCGCAAGCGCTCGGCAGCCTTCCCCTTACGCCTTCGCGCTTGCGCCCGCCTGCCGGCATGGGGCTACCCATACCGCCGGCAGGCGAAAAGGTTGTGTGAGTTTACAACAGCTCGGTAAGTGATTGAGCTAAGAACGAGCTTCAATCACTTACAATCGCCGTTGAAAACTCACATTTTAGCTTGGGTTGCTAAAGAACATAGCAACCCCTCCATTCACACAGTATGCGAACGTAAAAAGCAAGGTTAAACCTATATTCAAATATTTATATATAGTGAAATACATATATTTATATAGATATTCGCATACTGTGTAAAACGGGGTCATAGGGGTCGTAAGACCCCTATCCTTGCCTAATAAATTCATTACTGGTAGAAACGATACAGAAAAACGCAAGGTAGACATACCTGTTTGTGCAACGTACAAAAGCGGTTTTGTAAAAGAAAAGGTTACCTTGCACTTCAATCAGGTCAAAAAACATCACTTTCCTCCTTCCTTGACTTCGGGCGTAGCCCGAATGGAAAGACCGAATGCGGTCTTTCCAAACAAAAATATTGCCAATCGCGCTCACGCGCGATTGTGCTAATATGGGTTTGCGAAGCAAACCGCAAGCATCGCCTTTTGGTACCAAGTACCAAAAGTCAAGGGCTCTGCCCTTATACCTGGCCTCATTCTGAGGAAAAGAAAAAGCTCTCTTCCACTTGATAGAGCTTGACTGCACAGACTAGAAGGTGAACACCGTGCTCGATACAGACAAAGATAAAAGGACTATCCAGGTTCACTTCAGATTGACCGCTGATGAATACGAGCGTTTCATCGTGGCCAAGGAAGCATCTCAAACTAAGAGTCTTCATGAGTTCATTTTTCATTGCTGTGTAGAAGACTCGAAGAAGATCAAGCGAACCTTTCCGCCGAGAAAAGAAATTGCGGAGCTAAGAGTTGAGCTTGCTCGCCACGGAGCAAATCTGAATCAGATTTCAAGATCTTCAAACGCCATTGTGAAAGAAATGACACATATGGGAGAGGTTGAACTTGATGCTGACTTTGGAAAAGTTCTCGCTGATCTTGCCTGGCTAAAACTATCGCTTGGAGAAGCATACCGTGAAGTGTCGGATGCTTTTGCAGATTGTAGGTAGCCTTGGGGATTATCTTAAAACCAGTTAGAAATAGGGGAGGCGCGAAAAGCTCGGCCACTCGCCTTGAGCTATACCTCGCAGAAGGGCTTTCTGATGATAGAAGTCTTGCCAACTATCTTGAGTATGGCCATGAAGCTCAAGCGCCGAGAGTGCGGGCTTTCACGTCCTGGAACGGATCAGAAACTCCTTTTGGATGGGCAAAGGATTTTGCTAAAACCCGTGCCGGCTATAAAAAGGAAGACGGGCGCAAGTACTACCACTTTGTGTTTTCTCCGGATCCGGAAGACAAAGCTTCGCCAACAGAAATTGCGGACATGGCTGCTGAGTGGGTAGAGTTAGCTTTTCCAGGATCTCAGTGGGTGGCTGCAGTACATGATGATAATGCCGGACATATTCCACATGCTCATATTGTGGTCAATGCGGTGTATCCGGATACCGGAAGAAAGATTCACTATAGCGATAGTGAATGGAATGACAAATCAATCCTTAAGAACCAGGTAGCCTTAGCTCACGGTTTAAGTAAGACCGAAACGGTCTATGAGCACAGAAGAAATGAGCGTTGGGAGTCCAAACGTGTGCGCGCCGATAAAGCTGAACAGGCCATTCTACGACGCGGTGGACGCAGCTGGAAGCATGAGATCAAAATAGATATTGATGTGGCTATGACAAGGTGTTCTACTTGGGGTGAGTTTGTAGAAGATCTCAACAAAAAAGGTATCAAGATCACCCGTGAGAGACGTGGCGGAGGTCTTGTGTTTTGGCATCCGGAGAGCAATGGATATGATAAGAAAGTACGAGCAGCAAAGCTCGGTGGCAAATACACTGAAGCGGCACTCACGTCTCGTATGGGCTTTGATTTCAAGAAGCTCAGCCTTGGTCGTGAGGTTTTGCATGAGATAGATCCGGAATTGAAACAAGCAGTATTTGATTCTTACCCCAGGCATGACCAGAGTCTACAAACCTGGCTATACAGGGTTGCCGGAAGATATGGAAATGATGTAGCCGATACGATCAGAGATGCAAATATCTGTGCCACATTCGGTATTGATTCTGTCCGTACTCTTGATTATCAACTGAAGGTAGCGAGAAGTACAAGTGAGAGGCTCTCGCAGAGCTATAGAGACGCAGAGCGTGCACTCACAAAAGCACAACAACTTGATACCGATGCGCATACCGAAGTTATGCTGGCATCCAAGCTCACAGATATTACCCGAGAGGCTGACAAAGCAATCTTTGTAAGTCCTAAGAAGCGAAATGAGATTAAAGCGACCAGGGAGCGACTGCGTGCGGTACAAGCGAGGCTTGAAAATACAGCCGGAGTCATGCTTGAAAAACGAGGAGGAAACTATAGAGCGTCCACTTCAGAGCTTCTACGTTCAGTAGAGTATGAGCTAAGGCAAACGGGATATGCTCAAGAGCGAGCGGATAGTTGGCTAAAAACGTTAGAGCGGCTTTCAAAGAGAGTGCATAGCGGCGATGAGGGCGGATTTAAGCGACCCAAGCGTGACTTTAGCAGTGTTACTCCTCCAAAGCCTAAGGTGCGCCATTATAAGAGTGCAGACGAGCTTATACGGGCTAATGCCTGGCGTGGTGAGAGGTTAAGTACGGCAGCGGAAGCCCTTGAGCGCGCATATGCTGAAGCTAATCGTATAGAGGCAATGAAAGTAGCGGCAAAGCAGGAACGCGAAGTCCGTAAACTCGGGTTTACGGTAAAGCCTGACCAAAAGATCAATATACAAAGAAGGGACAACAAGAAATGAACTCACAAGAGCTGGTAGTGTGGTGGAAGGCGGGATGTACCACCATAGGGGCACCGGAGATGTCTTTGGCAAATGGCTTTGTTTTGGATGACAACACCATTGACTATTCAGATCCGGATAACGGCATCTTTTGGACCAGGTCGTGCGTATGGCAAAATCCAGATGAGAAGGATTACAAAGGTGTTCTAGTCATTGAGAAAGACACCGGAAGCCTGGTTGCCGAGTTTGCAAGCGTACATGACGCAGAAGAGTTCATCAAGACCTCTCACCACGAAGAAGATCTAACTATAGTAGACGCTGATGAGGATAGTAAACGAGAAAGCGAGATGAGAGTTTGGCATAGAAGAACGTGCGTCGTCTCCGGAGACGAATGTGCGCGAGCTATGGCCATACAGGTACATGGAGTTATGGTCCTTGTGAGAGACGAACATGCAACAAATACATGCGGGCTTATTGACCCAAACGAGATTCCAAAATAGAAAAAAAGGCTCTAAAGAGCCTTTTTACGTAAGAGTAACTGTGAGTTCTTTTCCGAGCGCTTGGGCAATTTTTTCAAGAGACGCTATCGTAGGTGCTACTTGTCCAGACTCGATGCGACTTATGGTAGAACGCGGCATACCAGTGATCTCAGAGAGTTTATAAACCGAGTATCCATGCTCAAGGCGTGCATCGCGAAGCGCATAAATAATAGGGGAATTATCTACCATGACGGTGACCTTTGTTTCTAATATTTTGAGAATTACGCTTCCTATGGTCTATTGACGAGAGTACGTCACTTATGACTTGAGCCGACGTCGGTGTTCTCTCAAGTTTGTCGCCAACAGCTTTCAAGAAAAGACTTTCTAGTTTTGAAGCATCGGCATTTATAGCTCCATACTCTGAAGCAACCCCTAGCTCCTCGGAAGTGATTGAGAGCCAGTTAATACGATATCCTGCGTCACGAGCGATTAAAGTCCAAAATACTCTTTGAGTTCTACCATTTCCCTCTCGAAAGGGATGGATATAGTTCATTTCATTGAAGTGTTCAGCAAGATTGTGACAGAAGTCTGTGCGTTCAAAACCCTTTAGAAAATTGATGTTCTGCATTTGCGTAAACTCATAAGGAATCGCCACAGGAAATCGGTCATAAGGCAAGAAGGCTGTTTGTCCTTTGCTAAGGTTGTATGTTCTTACTTGTCCGGCCCAAGGATATACTTCTCCGAAGATGGCTTTATGTATCACAATAAAATCCTCAAAGGAATGGGTAAGGCGCGGACTTGACTGAAGAAACTCAAGAGTCGTTACTGTAGTAATGTCTGCTTCAATTTCGTCAAGCTGATCTTGGGTTCGAGCACCAAACAAGTTTATAAAAATGCCCGTTTCCTGATCAATGCAAGGATCTACAAACTCACTCATGTCTATGCAACAAAGTTCTTTGCGGCAACTTTTTCTTTATGATATGCAATAAGCTTTTTTGAGAACTGCTGTATTGTGATACTACCACTGATATATTGCTCGGCCATTTCATAAAAAACGGGGGTTACATGAAGACCTTCAAGCTCCGTTGAATGTATGGCTTCCATAACAAGTTCTTTGCGCTCTTCTACTGTCATAATCAATCCTTTCGGCCGTGAATTATCTATACTTATAGTAGCATATATGCAACGTTTTTGCAAAAAAAACACTGCCTAGATAAGTCTAGGCAGTGTTCCGAGTCAGCTCTTGTAGGCTCCCTTACAGACGACCTACAGGGTTTGTGGCCATGCGGTGGCGGATAAATATCCAGGCACCAGAACCAACAATTCCAACCAAGCCAACATCAGTCAAGATCATACCAAGAGGGGACTGTCCTGTATTAGGAACATTCTTTGAAGTCTTGGTTGTGGGTGTTGTTGGTGGCGTTGGAGTCTTCTTCACATGGATGGTCTGACCGCTGTCTGTGATGTCAGCGTGTGTAGCGATCTCTTTACCATCCTTCTGCAGAGACTCAAAGGCGACAATGGACTTTTCCTCAAGTCCTGTCGTATCAACGGTGTAGGGAACCTCTACTGTACCGTCAGCCTTCTCTGGTGTGAACTTAACGGTTGTAGTAACAGGCTTTCCGTCCTTGTCCTTAAGCTCACCTTCGTCTTTGCCATCCTTGTTCTTAACATGGATCGTCATGGTTAGGCTGTACTCTTTGCCAGGTGTCAAGTTGTTGTAGCTTACTGTGTCCTTAAGCTTGACTTCCTTGTTAGCTTCAACCTCATGGTTTCCATCAACGTCGGTAAACTCAGTCTGAATCAGAGGCTTGTCTGGCTGATCATCAATCGTGCCCATATCAACAGTGACCCCATCACGCGCAACTGTCACATCGAACTTGACGGGCTTGGTGCCTTCAGTGGCACTTGTGATGATTTCCTCAACCTCATAGGTGTCATATGGGAATGCACCCTTAGCATCGTTAGGTTTTACTTCTGCATCTTTAGCGCCGGCAAACCATACACCAGCCTCGAAATCGAGCTTCGTCTCATCAACCTTACCGTCAGCGTCTACTGCCTTGTCATTTGCGTTGGTGTTATTGGTCGCTTTCAGTGCTGAAGAATCAAAACTACCGTTGGCATCAGTTACGACATAGTGAGCCTCACCGGTCGTCTTTGAGGTGATCTTAAAGAGGGCGTTAGGAACACGTACCTGTGTCTCCTCGATAGCCTTGACCCACTTGATGTTGCCACGGATGACTTGCTCGGAGACGTTTGGAGTAACAAAAGTATTGACAGACTCAACGCTACCGTCAGAGGTCACCTGCTGGATGTGTAAGGTAGTATCGGAGATAGTGTAGCCCTTTGGAGCTTTGGTCTCCTGAATAGTAATTGTCCCTAGAGGAATGGTAGGAACTCCTGTGGCAGACATATAAAGCTCATCTCCGGAGACAAAAGATTCGTCTCGAAGAATATTTGCGATACCTTTATCGTTTGTCTTAAACACCCAAGTACGAGTTGCCTCTGAGGGAAGTTCTGACTCAGAGTTGTACATGCCACTATAGTACTTAACGGTAAACTCAGCTCCGGCAAGCGTGCCGGCCCCAAGAGGAGAGGCTTTGCCGGTCTCAGCATCGATCTTTTGGACTGCCATACGTGCAGGATCGTTTTGAGGAACATCCTTTACGGCAAGCTCAGCGGTTTTTCCGGACTCAATTTTGACCTCATGGATCTCCTCGTCCAGTGCATATCCCTTAGCTGCTTTGGTTTCTTTTACATAGTAAGTACCGGATTTGATGTTATCTAGCGTACCTTCGCCCTTGGAGTCAAGGGTAATCTTACCCACCTCTGTTGTGGCTGCAGAGTCAGAATAAACCGTATACTCAGCGCCTGCAAGATCATAGCAGGTGTTATTTCCGTCGGTAAGGGCAGGGTTTGCACTGGTTTTTACGAGCTTCAAAGAGCCGCTGCGATTGAGAAAGAAGAGTACCTGAACGCCGTTGTCCGGTACAAAAAGACCGAGTGTACCATCATACTCAGTAGAGCTTGAATCAGCATAGGCTATAGCATCGTTGTAGAGCTTCCGGCCTTCAGGAGACTCAGGCACAAGACCCGGGCGAAGGACATGCCAAATAGCCTGCTGGGTTGCACGAGCAGCATTCCAGCCGGTCTGGCCGCCTACGGTGCCTTTAACACTATAGCCATTGGCCATAATGTAGGAGATAGCACGAAGTTCGCGAGTTGAGTAAGACTTAGCACGTGAGTCATACTTCAGGTTCTTAAACGTAGCTGGATCTACAATAGTGCCGGTGTCTCCAGCCTTGGCCACGCTGTGATTGGCTTCGTCACCACAGAACATAATCTCACCTGTAGAGTTTCGCCAAACATTGTAATTCTTGTCTCCCGGTTGCGTTTCAACCGAGCTGATGGAGTCTTTGGTTGCACCTTCAGCAAGGGCTACTGTAGGAGCCGCAGCACCTACAAGCCCAAAGACTTGGCTTACGGCAAAGATCAGTGCAATGAAAAATACCTTCAGCTTGTGGACAGGAGAAGAATTACACGACATAGTACGAGAGTATCTCATATACAGCCTCCTTTGGTCTGTGTAGCCCCTGTCGTGTGGAAGAGGGCATAAAAAGGATAGTGGCTACATTATATTTAAGATTTTAACTTTGACAAAGAAAAAGCCTCTTGTTTCGAAAAACAAGAGGCTTCTCCACAATCCATAGAATGTGTCTTAATAAGGCAGACTTTACTCCCAGTGATCAAAAACCTGGTACTCTTCAGTATGACCTTGCTCAGGTACTTCTACGGTCTTGTACTTGGTTTTTACGGAGTAAGAGACGTCGTGCTCGTCAAGGTAGTCTGCTGCTTCAGCACGAGAATAGCAAATATGGCCATCAGAGAACTGAATATATTCTCCGTCGGGAACTTGCTTTGTGTAGGCAGGCTGATCTACTACATAGCGGGTCTCAGTACGATATACCGGACGCTTCTCACGTTGAGTAGAGGAAGAGCTTGATCCGGATCCAGAGTTGCCAGAAGAGCTTGAGCTGCCGCCATTAGACGGAGTAGATGGAGAAGACGTGTCTTCTGCTTGTTTGGTTGGCTCTTGGGGCTTTATCTCTTCTTCGGGTTTCGGGGCCGGCTCTGCAGGTTTGATTTCATTGCCTTTCGGATCTGTGACCGTCTTTCCAGCAGTTTCAGAAACCTTGTCTTTTTCTTCTTCAGGGAGTGCGTCATGAGTCTCTTTGCTCATAGTGTAGCCATCGGATCCATTCAACACATCGCTTGTCTTTGGTTTCTCACGAGAAGTAGAGGAAGTCTCTTCTTGAGGCTTAGATTCGCTCTCAGAAGACTTGTTTTCCTGCGTTTCTTCTGGCTGTTTCTCTTCCTCGTTTTGTTGTGTAGGAGCAGGTTGTGTCTCAGTGTTGTCCGCTTGCTTTGTTTCTGGATCCTTTGGAAGGGGAGACTGCTCTCCGGAGGTACGTGCGGCGCTAGAGTCAGGAGTATCAACAACGGCAATCTGAACGCTTCCGGATGTGTCCGTGGTAACCCAAGTGACATCCTTGATAGCAGTAGCCTTCTCTTCGCTATCGGCTTTTATGGTAGTGTCCTTTAGACGTGTAGCCATAGCAGCAGCGCGCCTGGGAGCATACCAGACGTTGTTTGCCGCAGTGTCTTCAGAGGTCTCAGTTACCATAACGTGACCATCTTTGATGCTAACGGCTATGTTAGAAGAAGCCGAGACGTCGTCTCCGGCAAAGTGCAAATCAGCTGTTGTGTCTGCCACCTCTTGTGCCGTAAGTTCTATTTTCTCCTGCGTCCCCTCTTTAGCTTGAACTGCAGCAGATTCGCCTGCAGGAGGATTGGGTTTGCGGTTAAGTCCTCCGTGGGCGTATGCCGCGCCAATACCAAGGGCTGCGACAAGTGCAACCGAAGCGATGCCGGCGGCAATGGTGCGCTTGGTGTAAGCCTTACGTGCGGCGTCTGTTGTTTCGATGCCTTTCTTAGGTTCTGTGTTCATGTGGTCTCCTTACGAACGAAACGATGCTTTAAGAGCAAACAGGCCAAAAATGATTGAAAAAAGAGCCACTCCAATGGATCTCAAAATGTTTGGGATTGTGCCATCTAAAAATGACCAGAGAATAAAAAGGCCAAAGAGAATCATAAGAAGCGTTTTAAGACCTTTGATTGCTTTTTGAGTGTCTTCTTTTTCTTTTTCTTCGGCTTCGATCTCTGTAATGAACTGGCGTACCTCTTCTCTTTTAGAAGTGTCATTTGGAATCATCTGCTGAGAAGAAGAATCAATTTCTTCGGCTTTTGGAGGTACAATATAAAGCTCGCCAAGGTAGTTGCCGTGCTTGTCATATACGCTTTGCTTTGTCTGCACGCTCTGTCCAATCTCTAGCCTTAACTACAAACCCTAATCTTCTACAAATACGACAACAGTTCTTGCGTCATGCCCATACCGTACATAGCCTGAACAGGTAATACAAATTGCATATCTTTTATGTATGGTAGCAATTTCTGACCAATTTGAAGCTTTTGAACCGGAGGTTTCACAGAAGTTTTTTATCCACTCCAAGCGCTCACTTTCGCTCATTTGCGGCAAGGCCCTCACATCTGTGTCATACGCATCAATGCGACCTGCAGCAAGGGGAGTGAAGCGAGTAATACCAAGGTTGTAAGCATCTAAAGTAAGTGTTCCGAGATTGTTAAAGTTGTCTTGGATAAAGACCTCTCCCAAATCATGGAACATAGAGCGATTGTTCATCTTATGGCCATAGAAAAGAAGTATCTTATCTGAGGGTTTGCATTGCTCATCCAAAAAGATAGTGCCGGATTGAGAAGCATTACCCATAATGTCATGAGAAAGCCAGTATTCAGGATCTTCTGCAGTTGCCTGAGCTACCGGAAGATCGATGTTGGTGCCTTCGATCATAAGCCAAGCAATAGCATTCGGTACTTTCTCTTGAGCTTGTTCCCAGTCAATAGGAGCAGCGTCGCCTTGTTCAGAGTTTATACTTACGGCTGCTTTAGATCTTACGGAAACGCTGAGATCCTCATATGCTTTTGCAGCCAGGAAGTCAGGTATCGTCATCCAAGCTCCTATAGCTACAGCTATAAGGCTGAGGGCAAGTATTACTACAGGTATGGAACGTTTAGGCGAGTTCATAATAAAACTCTATTTCTTTCTTCATTGTGACTCCTTTTCAATCCTTCGCGCACAAACAGTTTTGATTCCGTCTCTATACCCTTCATTGATAAGGCTTTGTCTTCGTCTATCACATGAGAGTTGCTTGGCAGATCCAGTTTTAATAGCAGGAGCTATCTCTGCATCAAACTTGTCTTTTACTGCAAGCGGAAGAATGACCATGAGTTCTTTTGATTGCTTTTCCAGCTCATGCGTAAGTCCGGAAAGATACCCAGCAATATATGAGTTGTAGGCGCCTTTGGTAGATCTTCTTTCTTTTCTCAAAGACTTCATCTTTGCATTAGCCAGGCGATTACCGGTGCGATAGAGATATTCAAAAGCAAGGGTAGCAGCCTGGGCATCTTGCTCATATCCATAGAAAGTTGCTTGATTATGGGTTTTTCTTTGTCCACAGGGGCTATAAGTTTCTTCTACCGTCTCCCAGGATTTGCATCTAAAAGAAGCAGCAACCAGGTTCCTTAGATACACTCTCCAAAGACGGGGGTTAGAGATGATCTGAGAATTAACCGAGACAATGTTTTCGTCTTGAATAGAGTCTTTTTTAAGCTCAGCATCCTCTACGTTATAAAGAACGATAAGGCGTTGAGCGAAAAGAACCGCCTGGGTTGCCTCAGCTGAGTTCGTATTGCGCTCACTCAGTGCTAAGAGCTTCCGGATTCGCTCAAGTATTTTTTGACTGTCTGACATTACCTGTTTACCTTTCTTGTCTGTGTAGTGATAGTTGGTTTGGAAGGCTTATGTTGATACTAAGTATAACAATAATAGTTATTGTCTAATAGTTGGCGTGGTATATAATAGCTATTATACAGAACCTACATAATAGTTATTACATAGGTAAGGAGAGATTTTCCTTGAAAGAAAAAGATATCTTAGAGTTCCTCGCAGAGGATTCTCATATGTCAAGATATAAGCTTTCTCTTTGGATGGGAAAGTCCTCGACGTATGTCAACGCACTCTTGCATCAAAAAAGTTCTCCAACGCTCAAGACCTTTATAGCGTTTGCTGAAGCGTGCGGATGGAATGTTTTTATCGAAAAAGACGGGCAGAAGATACAAATAACAAACGACGATAGTGAAGAAACGTAGTTTTTATGACTAATTACTCATTCAAGTAAAAGGTATGGCTTAAAACAGCTCTCAGAGCCTTATATAACATTTGTGCAGTTAAAGTAAATGCCCTCGGTACTGAGGGCATTTACTTTAGGGGAAATGTTGTCCTATAAGCGGAGACGTTTTAGCTCTTGCTGTATTTCTAGCTTTTGCTCAATAGCCCAGTTGGTCTCTGCAATGTCATAGCCGCTAATAGAAAAACCGCCATTAAGTATCCAATCGGCCACTGAAACTTCTGTGTTAACACTCATGATCTGATCTTTTCCTGTTTAGTGTGTATGGGAATGAGATGCTTTGTGATCTTGTTTACTAGCTTGCTCAGAATACGTAAGAGCACCGGAGAAAAGTCTCTCAAGCTCATCTGAAGAGAGTTGATTAACTAGCTCGGTATCCTTAAGCTGTCTAAAGGTCTTGGGGAAATCCTCTAAAATGAGTCTTTGAGCACCCAGTTGTTTCAGCTCATCAAGATTAAAGTATCCCCATTCGGGATAGTCTCCCACTACAAGGCCGAAGGCATTATGGGTCTTGGGATCATATTCAGTGAGATACCAGGTCCAGTCTGAGCGGAAGAGAATGACATAGGCTGCAAATACTTCTTTTTCCGCAAAAGCAACGTCTTCTTGACCATAGAGTTCAGGCACCCTTTCTAGGATCTCTTGTGGCATAAGATCTTCTGGATGTTCTTTCGAAAAGTATTTGCCTTCTTTGGTAACGTCCATAGTAAATACCTCCTAGTCCTTTCTCGATGGAGTTTGGTTGTGAATAGAAAGCGATGTTATGGCCGCTTTTATCTCAGGGGTGGTCATATTTGCCATCTTATTAAGCGTTTCAGAATCAAACTTGGCACCATGGGTTACCTCGGTTGGTACAGTTCCAGCAATCCCAGAAAAGACTATGCACGTCGAGACCCAGTCGGGATCAGGAACCGTCTCTGATCTGTTGAAGAGGATTGCCTTAATTTGATTTTCGTTATAAGGAAGAGTGTCGGCAAGAGAAATCAGAGTTTTAAGGTTTTCTTTCTTTTGGGAGCCTGGATAGTAGTTTTTAAGAGATTCTTGGGAGATACCGAGTATCTCACTTAGCTGCTCATAGTTTGGATAAGAAGTACGAATAGCATCAGCTTTCTGAGCAATCTCTTCCCGGCTATATAAAGATAGATTCGGAAGAGGTTGGAGTTCCATAAAGCCCTTGTCAGTAAGAACTACATCATGTGAGTAGTCTCTTCCATATTGTGCATAATCAAAATAGCATCGAATGGTTTCTTCGAGACTACCTGGCTTTGGATGAGGATCAATAAGACCTGATTCTTCAGCAAGTGTATAGCCAAACTTACTTTCTCTTGAAGAATCATAGAGAGAACCATCAGCAGTAAATTCATAGAAAGGAATCTCATCTGCCTGTAAAACAGCATTTGTTGCTTCAAGAATATCTTTGAAAGAGTTATGTTCCACAATAGCTTCAATAGCGGCTTCGTACTCACAACCTTCCGCAAGAACACAGAGGTTGTTCAAATCAACTATTTGGGAAGGATCGGCCCAATTAAGAGCGCTGGAAAGGTTGCATGTATAGATAATACCTGCGTTATGAAAATCCTCAATTATCAGATCATGTTGGCCGTTATCAGAAAGTCTTGAAATAGTCTCATTCAATTCATCTGGATCCATAGGAAGTGTGATCCACTCCCAATCTCCATCCGGCTGACCGATACAAATATGTGCTTGATTGTCGAGCGCCATAACATACCTCCAAAAAGAGTGGACATGTGCGCTCTGCAAACAGCCTGAATGTGAGTATTTGGGTCTGTGTAACCAGGGCGTTATAGTAGGAAGCGCACCTTGTATTCTTAATACTACCAGGTGCGCTTACTCTTAGCTTATGGCGAAACAGTTGTTACTTTCCTGAAAGAAAATCAAAGGGATTTTTTGCTTGCTTTTTAGAGGCTGCAGAAAGAACATCTTTAATGAGATCGGTCGAGGTTGGAGGAGCGTAAGCTTCTATGAGCTTTTTATGCTCCTCCTTTTTAATTTGATGTTCTTTATCCTCCGTTTTTTGTTCCTGGCGCTCTTCTTGTACTTTAGGTAGTCTGGCTCTTATGTTCCGGAAGTCTTTCTGCTCGACCTCATGTGATTGCCTATTCTCTTTTCTCTGTGAGGCTCTCCGTACATTTTCTCCGGAAGTCTTGGAAGTAGAACCCTCAAACGACTCAACAATATGAACAAGCATCTTTTGAGTCGTTGAAAGTGTGCGCATACGTTGTTTAGGATCGATGGTGTTTTCTTGCTTAGGAAAAGGAAGATCATCTATAGAGAAAAGCCCGTAACGGATGCAGATAATCCAATCAAGAAGCGGGGGAAGGTTTTCGATAGAATGCACTTCTGCGATAGTGTCCGCTAACTTTGTAAGCTTTGCTTTTTGTGTAGGCTCAATGATCGGAAGTATATCTGTGCTGTTTTTCTTCCATGAGGCGCGACCAGGGAGCGGAGAGAGAGGATCATAAGCAAGGGAAAGGGCTACGTTTTCAAAGCCCTTTTGATCGGAGATATAGCTTTGAAGCTCATCTATCGCCTCTGCAGTTAACTGACGAATCCGTTCAGCTGCGTTGTTGCTCATCGTTGTCCTCCTCTCTCATCATCAATTCCTAAAAGCCAGTCAACCGAAACATTAAGAGTTTTTGAGATCTTAATGAGGGAGACTGCTGAAGGAGAACGCGCTCCTGTGAGATAAAAGGACCAGGCGGTGCGCGTAATACCAATAGCGTCAGCAGCCTCCTGAAGCGTCGTAAACCCTCTTGCCCTCGACGCTTGAGACAACCTTCTTGATAAGGAGGAAAGTTCTTGTATGTAAGAACTACTACTACTCATGAGCGGAACTTAGTTACCTTTGCGAAGTTCCAGTCATTCTCGCCGTGACTATTGTGCCAGGTCACGATGTAGTTTCCGGTGATATTACCATCTTTGTCATAGGCAGTGACTTCAAAGGTACCGGTTGAGTCGGTATAGACCGCCGTAAGAACGTTTACCTTGGCTGTATCATCGCCAACATTTCTCACGAACGCGTCATGGACTCCTTCCGCAAAGCCACGCGGAAGTTTTTTAGCCATACCCTCAACATCGGTAATATCAACAAGTTCTTCTTTGCGGACATCTTCAATATATACGTCACCGTTTCTTTCGTGGCGCTCATCATCTTCGGTATAGTTCTTAAACATCCACCTCTCGTTATCAGTTGATATAGGCCATCCGATAACCTTAGTACCGTCTTTGTCTACTGTCAGGTAGACAACATTTTGGTGGGCGCCAACTGAACTAGTGCCCCCAGACTTTGGTGAAATAGTAACAGTATCTTCTTTTGGGTTGTATCCGTTGATTTCCAAATAGAGACCAATATACATACGTATCGTTTCTTGGTCATAGGCTGAGTAATTGGAAATGTTCTTCATACCACTAATATGGTCAACTGGAACGAGATACTTCTTCATATAGCGTGCACGTCTTTCTTCCTTTGTTTCATCATATGGCACGCCTTCAGCGTTGGTATGACGACCATCAGGAAGCGTATAGGGATCATTTTCTTGCTTTTCTTGTGTCTGTTGCGTTTCATTCGGTTTGTTTGTAGCCGACCCTGGTCCTGAGAAGAAGTACCAAAGGCAAACGTTCAAAAGCACGATACCAACAAAGGCAGCGCTTATGAGGAGTACTCTATTTTGATACCAGGCACGACCTGCAGGCTTTAGTTCGTTGTTTCCCATCTTTATCCCTCCTAAAGGATACTGCCTATGTTTGTAGCAGAAGTAACTCTTCTACCTTTCCACTCACTCTTCCATGCACTGGTACCAGGATTGCCGTTTGCACGGTAATGAGCGTTTTCTACTTCAAATTCTAGAACGTTCTGACCATTTGAGTGACCCCACTCATTACATCCTGGATCATTGGGGTTTTTAGCATCTGCGATGATTGCGGGAATAACAGTTCCATCATCTAGGTAGAAGTCAACCATGTCTCCAACCTGACCGAAGGTAGTTGTACACGCTATGAGATAACGACCATTAAGAACGGCGATGTGGTCATTCCAAGGCATGCCAGCATTAGCCCACATATCAGCAACGACTCTTTGACGTGAAGACCTTGCCCAAATGGGATAAAACGAGTCGTATGGAGTAATGGAATAGCCTCCGGCACCATATGGCTCTGGGATCTGAATCGTTCCGGCATTAGATCCACCTTTCCATTTAGGCGTTATATACCAGATGTGTTGATAGCCACCTGCTGAGTGCGCATTGGCATCCGCTTCATATGAGCCTGTTGCATCTGCCGTGACGGTCTTTTCTTGCCTCGGGTTTCCGTGATCTGCTACCCAAAACTTACGTCCTGCCTCATTTTGACCAACCTGAACGATAACGCCAATGTGATTTGGTCCTGGATTCGATCCGGTATTATCGTAGAGCACTAAATCTCCAACTTTCGGATCATAGCTCCATGAATCATTGATGGTACCGGCATCCGGATGATCTCTATACCACTGAAGAAGGACTTGCACGTTATAGGTATTGGAAGGAAATATCCCTACTTCCATCAGTCCTGCTTTCTTTGCACACCAGGAAACAAAGATTAAGCACCAATCGCCATGAATACCCATCTCGTTTTGGTACTTTTCACCATCATTTGCCATACCGCCTTCATACTCTTGATGAACAATTCTCGCAAACGCCTGGGCTTGTCCAGAGCCTTGAGTTGAGCCTTGATTAAGGATAGATGTAAAAGCAGAGCATGTTGGAACGAAAATACACACAAGCACAATAAGGCTTGCAGTTGCTAGGAATGCTATAGGAGAGGTAATGACTGTTGAAATAGCCGCTGCTACAGCTGAAATAATAGCCTTAACCGCAATCGTTACGATCTGAACTGAGCGTCTAAAAGCGTTTGTAGCAGTCCTTATAGCAACTTTTGTACCTTTAGCAGCACGAGCAGCATTTCTTGTCGCAAAACGCCTTACAGCACGTCTTTGACGTGCCTTGGTACGACGGCGTTTCCATAGCTTCACAACACTGTCAGTGACATGCTGACGAGCATGACGACCACCTGTTGAAACGCCGCGCTTAACGCGAGCAGACGTGCGCTCGACAAAGTCATCTGCTGTGCTTTCAGCATCCTGTCTTTCGTCGAGATCAAATGGTACTGAAGATGTAACAGCCGATGAAGACGTAACGGCAGCGCTCACAACATGGTGCTTGGATGCCCGAAGTGCACGCATATACCCAACGCTACCGCGCTTCTTGAGTGAGCGCTTACTGGCGCGCTCAAGAGGGGAAGGGGACTTAGCTTTGTCTACTCCACGTGTAAGCGAGGGAAGAATTTCACTTGTCTCACTTAGAGTAGCGTGCGGTTTTGTACTAAGGATCCTTGAAGCACGTGCTTGGCGGCGAGAAGCGAAATCGCCGCCTGCACGTGCCTTAGGCGACACAGAAGGACGAAGAAGCTCCTCACGCTTTGATGAGTAAGCTCTGATCATTAGTTGTCCTTCTCATCCTTATCAGCAGGAGTGTCAATCCAATTTGGTACAACTTCCTTTCTTTCGCGTGCGCGCTCTTCATTTTTTGTTGCAAGATCAGCCAGATCTTCTTCTGTGATCAGAATGCCTTCTTTGAGCAATTCAAGAAGTGAAGTATTCTCTGTAGGTGCTGTATTTGCCTCTGCAACGATCTCTGAATCAGAAACAGAGTCATAGGGAATTGTTGGAAAAGCAGTGTTCTCTTCTACTTGAGACGAGTCTTCTGATGAAAAGCTTTTCTTATACGGAGAAGTAGGAAGATTGCCCTTATTTTCTGCTGTCTCTGTGAGTGTCTCTGTAACGTTTTCATCGTCTGGTACAACGGCTACAGGAGCGCTAACGCCCTCTTCTGTCATATCATCGACATAAGGACTATACGTTGGATAAAAAGGTTTTGAGATGTCCTTATCCTTCGCTGCTACAGAAGCTGTTCCTTGAATATCTTCAGGCTTTGTCGTGATGATACGATACAGCTCAGGAACTACTCGCTCATCCAAAGTAAAGTCATAGTGAATGACTTTGTTTCTAAAGAGATAAAGTCCTTCTCCTGGATCTGCATGAGAAAGAGTACGTTGTTGAATCTTAGAAAGACCATAGATTTGCGCAAGTACGGCCGCAGATTCATTTGTTTGTCCGGTAAGTACGACAAATGGAGTGTTTTGCAGCATGTAGAGCGTACTTTCATTGTCGATCATACGTTGGATGTTCTGTGTGATACAGGTGATGTAGAAGTTCCATTTACGGCCACGGGTAAAGAAGCGATCCAACCACTTGGCCATAATGGGAACTTCAAGCAAAAGCTGTGTCTCATCAACGACCAGATATGTACGACGTCCCAGGCGACGATTCTCTGTAACTTTTGACCATACAAAATCCAAAAGCACCATGATTGCCAAAGGCTTTAGATCATCCGAGAGATCCGTAACCACAAAGTCAATAAGGCGATTGTTAAGGTCAACGTTCGTTTTATGATTAAAGACCGAAAAAGATCCGGTAACGTAGCGCTGAAGCGTGACCGCCAAAGCGCGAGCATCCTCTTCTGGGGAGCCTTTGACATTAAGGAGGTACTCATAGAGTTTATCAAGTGTCGGTAGGTCATCTTTATCTTTACTCTCAAGAAAGTCTGCATAGATATTCATGCAAGCTGTATCGAGAATGGACTTTTGGGAAGCGGTCAAACTCGATGCCATTGCCTCAACGGCAGCCAAAATGAAGCCAACTTTTCCTGGCATTGGGTTTCCGGACTTGTCAGGAGAGGCAGCGCCGTAAAACTCATTCATTTCCATAAGGTTAATGTGGTTTTCCGATGCCTCAGAAAGGTCAATAACCTCTCCGCCAAGTTCACGCACCATAGCCATATTTTCGGCTTCAGGGTCAATGATGATGATATCGGCATCCGGCTCACGCAGGTAGCGCTGTATGGTCAAGATTTTGGTAAGAAAACTCTTGCCTTTTCCTGGCATGCCAAGCACAAAAGAGTTGGTATCCTCACGAAGAGATTGATCGTAGAGAATAGGTGCTGAAGTATCAGCGTCAAAGCCGAGAAGCGCACCCTTCTCGTCATTCATACGAACCGATGAGAAGGGGGCGTAGACTTCTAAGGCCTCTGTCAGCATGGCGTAGTCATATTCGCTCGGAAGCTCACGAGAACCTAAAGGAAGCGCACTTGTGAATGACTGTTCACGCAGGCAATCCCAGTGTTCGATCTCCTCGAAAAGATGAGCATCAAAGACAGATTCAAGGCGCTGTCCTGCCTGGTCAAGTTCCTCTTGCGTATCCGCCATAACGCTAACGGTAGTAGTCACTGAAAAAAGATGCTGCTTGTCGTTAGATACTTTGTACTTGAAGTCCTCGGCTTCAGCTACGCTTGTTTTGATGTCGGGGGGCAAGTTGTCATCATCAACGAAATAACCGCGCTCAGGCTGTGAGCGGTCCTTTTTGTACTTCGTGGCCTCGGTTGAGGTATCTGAGACGTGTGCTGCAGCAAAACGATTCGCACGCGCCGTATCCCAGGGATGGACATGCTGAGAGATGATCGTCTCAAAAGGCAGCGTTGTAATATCGGTAATAAAGCTATCGCGAACCGTCGGAGCGTAGCGGATAACCAGGTAGGTACGTACATACTTTCCAGATACTATGAGATCTGAAGAACCATAAGGCCGCTGGATCTTAGAAGGTGCACAAAGATCGCGAACACTAAGAAGAGGGGTTCCTTTCAGTTCTGTATAGGGATTAACCAGGCGAGCCGGCTGGTTGGAACGTGTCATTGAGCGAATAAGGCGGATTCGCTCAACACCTGTAGCCGGCTCTGAATCGGAGTCAAGCAGGGAAAATGAGTTTTTCGCTGTTGCATGAATAGCAGCGAGCTTCTGTTTGGCCTCAGAATGAGAGTTTGCAAGGACGGTAAAAACAAGTCCTCTTGTAGACTGCATAGGACGCTCATCAGAAGACACGCGAGAAGAAACATAGCGTTGAAGTTCTAACGCAAGTTCTTGTTTCTCCGCCTGTGTATCTTCCGTAATAAAACTCTTTGAAAGCTGCTCATCTGTGATTGGATAGGTATGAATCCAGATCTGCATAGCAGAAGCGGAACTGAGGCTATCGAGAAACTCACCCCAAATTGCCGCTGTTTCTTCTCGCTCCGCCTCCTGTATTGTTGTCCAACCGACATCATCAAATTTATAGAAGGACGAATAGCGATTATCCACGTCCGCATCATCAAGCTTCATGATGCCATCAGGATATAGCGCAGAGAAGGGTACGGCGCGCCTGGTTGCATACGGAGAAAAGAGCGTATCTTTAGGCGCCTTTTTATTCGCACGCTTACCCTTGCGATCGCGCTTACGGGTGGCTTTCGCTACTTCTTGTGCAGCTTGGTTCAGCTCATCTGAAGTTGGGATCTCGCGGGCTTCTTGCTCAAGCTTTGCGCGCAGCGCATCTCGCTCAACTTGTTTGGTTTCAAGCTGAGCCTTAAGATCAGCCGCTTGGGTAAAGTCTTCTGCAGCTTTAGCTTTCTCAAGATTCTTTTGAAGTACCTGAATCTCGTCTTCAAGGGCGGAAAGCTCGGGAGAGGTAATCTCAGGTTTTTTGCTTTTCTTTTTTCCAAACATGATATGTCCTTATTCTTGGTCTGTGTTTTCAAACTGTGAAGCTAAAAGTGCATCATAGCCGGATGCCTCTATACGTTCTTGCTTTGCCAGCTTTTTCTCTTGACGAGAAAGCTTTTTTGCCTTTTTGACAGGTTCAATAACGATTGGGTTTTGCCATGTCATCTCACGCGGAGACTTGTATTCCTTGCTCATGATAGGAAGGAGTTTCTCTGGGAACATTCCATGGAGTTTGAAGGCTCCCATAAAGCCAAAAGGCAGAGAGATTAAAAGCGCTAAGAATGAGGCAATCTCAGGCTCGATAACCCCTCTAATGGTCAGTACAACAACAGGTACGATACATACTCCACCAAAAAGAAGTGCCACAAATGAGCGTGTGGTGAGATAGCCTCCAACTGTTTTAGATGAGAACTTTGAAGGATCACTGATGAGATCGCGTTCCATGAGTCACTCCTTCCTAAACAAGTCCGAAGAGGGCTTTAGAAACACCCTCGGATTTGTCAATGATGGTTGATGCAAGTGAGATTGAGATCACGATAGGAGCTGCTGCTGCCGCAACTGCGGTGACAGGATCACCTTGTCCCTCTACCGTCTGAGAGATGATCGTAGAGGCAATACTTGTGATTGCCGGTGTCATGGCAAGTGTGACGACAATGATCACCGAAAGAATCGCGACGGACCCGAAACGTTGAATGTATTTGATGCCCATATGGCGCGTTGAGCGCATGGCAAAGAAGGAAAGTGGAACAGGGCTAAACGCAGCGTAAAGGTAAAGTTCCACCATGCGCGAGAATGCGATTACAAACACATGAATGACATACTTCAGCGCCGTCATAAGCATCCAGAAGATCATGATAATCCATAAAAACGAAGCTCCGAAGTTTGCATAAGTAAGCTCAGCCACGCGTTTTGTCATCATTGAAACGATTGTGTTACTAAGACCTACTCCTGTTGCCTGATGTCCCAAACGAGTGAGTTCTGTTGTCGCAAAGCCTGTGAGCATATTGGCAAGCTCATAAGCACCGCGGAAAAGCACATAGGCATTTGTCACGAGCGTGTAGGCAATGGCTACGGTAAGAAGATAGGTCATGAGGTTTTGCAAAGGATCTTCATGACGACGCGTAGAGGCAATGCGAGCAACTCCGGCAACGATTGATATCCCTAGAATGAGTGCGGCATAAGGACCTGCTATAGCAGAAGAGACAATGCGCCCCATGTCATAGAAGTTAGCATAAGCTCCGTATTGAAAATCTGCTACAAAGAGGGCTTTAGGGTCGATAACAGAAAGAAGCCATCCGATAACCTTGGTCACCCAAAGAATGAGTGGCGCAATAAAGGTCGTGTAGATAAAGCGAATGAGGCACTTAACGACTGATCCCCAGAAGTCCGTGATGTTGAAGTCAGGCTTTTTTGCGTTGCCGTCAGCAAAACCTTCTCCAACAACGTTGCCTTCTCCGTCGGTCTCGCCGGTTGCATAGCCACGAATCCAGTCATTGTCACCGACCTTAGCACTTTTATTGAGACCATCGTTAATGTCTCGCTCAGTAATACCAGAGTCAGTGCCCTGGTTAGAGTTGTTATGTGGATCATCGTTATATGAACCACCGAGCTTGGAGATGTCTTGAGGCACTTCCGCTGCATCAGGATCAAAAATATGTGTAGGAATAGAGGGACCTTGATTGGCTCCCTTTGGCCATGAAGAAGGTCTGTCACGGTAGTAGGCATCTCTGTTGGTAGATTCCATTGCATCTACGCCGGATGTTGTTGCCCAAATACCTCCACTTTGACCGCGTGGTACCTCATTGCCGAAATCAATTTTTGTACCACTCTTACTAATAGAATCAACTGGATTTCCATCAGCATCTACTAATTGCCACCAACAAGTTTGCGTACCGTCTGAATGAATATCCCGCTTTTTAAGAACCCAATGGACCTTACCTGAGTATGAGTCAGCGTCGATTGCGTTTGCGGCTTCAGCCGGACGGATCATCGCAAGCGTTGTTGCAATGATAAGCAAAAATATACAAAGAACAGAGGTTACCTTGGCAAATTTACCAGGCTTTGTAGCTAGGTCCAAACGCTCAAGGCCGCCTTTATCCCTCCATTCTGCGAGTTTTGTTGCCAATGAGGTCTGTGTCATAACAAGCTGTCCTTAGAACTGAGGGATCTGGCTTACAAGATCAGTCACAAAACTGGAGACGGAAAGACCGATCAAAATCAGACCCAAAATGATTCCCCAGAACGCTTTGTCATCAACTGGGTGTGATGCACGCCGATCATTGACTGCCTGGATAGTAGAGAACACCACTAAGATTCCTCCACCAAATCCCAGCATTGCCATAACAAAGGTAAAAATACGGCGGACAATTTCCATACGTAGCTCCTTACTCGCTCCTCGCGACTGTGTACTCTGCACTCATAGGTACAAGTTCCATTTCTTGTTTGCATTCATCCTCAAGTTGAACTTGAGGGTTGTCACCTTTTGATTTGTTGTAGAGATGATGCCAAGCTTCCACCGGAGAGGTATAGCCTCCTTGCTGTATTTGGCTGTCAAATTCTGCCAGAGCTTCTTGGAGTTTCAACCACCGCCGGTGTTTTTTAGGATCGTTTTTAATACCGCGATACCAGCTCGTTCCGCGGTAGTGTGTGAGACAGTCCGTGACGGGGAAGTTTTCGTTAGTAAGCTCGGAGGCGGAGATTACAGGAACACGGTACGCATGCTCAGAGACGTTTGAAGAGTGACCAGAGGCACCATGACCGACGGAAACCTCAGTGTTCCAGACCGTCTTGTCTCCGATTTCCTTAGAGATTTTCTCTGCAGTTTCAGGACCAATACCGCCATACATGAGCGTAATGGCACAGTTTTCATACAAGGTTTTTGCGTCTTTGTCCCCATAGAGCTTTTCAAATTGACCGAAGTTCTGTGAGATCAGACACAAGTTAATCCAACGACTACGAAGCGTTGAGGCAAGTTCCGGAAGATTAGGGATTTTGCCAACGTTTGCAAGTTCGTCCAAATAGCACATGATGGGTTTTGCAAGGTGGCGCTCAGAAGAGTTGTCAGCTTTTGTCATGTTCGTATGGAACAGCTGATGCAACACCATTGCAGACAAGAAAGAGAACGTCTGGTTTCCCGCATCCGGCACGATTAAGAAAAGTGCACGCTTTTCTCCGGCATCTCCCATCTTATCGAGTCCGAGTTCATCTCTTGAGAGCACACGGGCAACATCGGCATTGGCGAGGTCTTGAAGACGTGCATAGCACGAAGACACGATTGAGGCACGCGTCTCAGGGGAATCGCTTGAAGAGATGAAACCTTCATAATTCGTAATAATGGCCCACTCAGGACGCTTACGTGCGGCGTCCGCATTACCGTCGCAGACCTTTTCGGTAAGCCACTCACGAAAACCCATAAAGCCATCTTCCACAAGAGTTCCAAAAAACACTAGATCAAGAGCAGCAATACCGTTGTCTTGTTTTTTAACAAGCGATAAGTAGTCCAGGATTTCTGGAAGCGTACAGTCCTCTTCATGTCCGTTTTTTGCAAAGAAAAAGTAGAAATACCCCAAAAGACAGGTATAGACAATCTTCTCCATGTTTCTGAAGAATGGCTCAGAAGAGCGGGCATCAGGACTTGTCGTATTTTCGATAAACATCTCAGCAAGCTGTGAAATGTCTGTCATGCCGCTTACATAGTGCATCGGGTTGTAGCACATCGAATATGGCATCGTTACGCCACCACGAAGATCAAGATAGGAGATTTTGTAGCCGGCACGCAAAAGAAACGGCGCAAGAACGGAGAAGTTTTCAGCCTTTGGATCCAAAATCACATAGTCGCCATTGAGCTGCATAACGTTAGGCCAAATGATTGAATATGTTTTGCCGGAACCAGAGCCGGCAACGCTGTAGGCGTGACGATTGGGAATGCGGAGCTTGAAATGAGGATTATCGGTAATGCCAAGCTCCACACCATCGGCTACCAAAAAGTTATCGTCTTCGATGCACTCACACCACTCAGGCTTTGGCCACGGAAGTCTTTTGCCTTCATATGTGGAAAACTCCTTAACGTGTGCATATCTCATAAGGCTGGGAGCCGTGGCAAAATGAGCGGATCCGTGAACATCCGGATGTTTCTGACGTCTCCAAGGAAGTACGATTAAAAGAAAAAGCGCAAAGACAAAGAAAAGGCCTGTGAAGTACAGAGCTTTTGATTCTATAGAAAAGCCAATAGGAGGATGGGCGGCTTTGATTTCTGCCAAAATATCTGTGTCCCGCGCGCCTGCAGGCGCCGTTATGTACTGGATAAAGATATTGCCGGCATATCCACAGAAGACAGAAATCAGAACAGTTGTTAAGCCTTTGAGAGCGACCTTTCGCGCAGACTGAGTCATAAAGATCTACCCCCTGCGCGGACGAGGGGTCCGGATATGCGCTTGTTTTGGCGATCTCTGAGATGCGCGCACGCTTTTCTTTGCCGCCGCAGCTTTGACTTGTGCTCTCACCTCAGAAGAGGTTGGAGTAAGACTCTGAGAGGCTTTCTGTGCAGCGTTTTGTGTCTTGTGTGGAGAAAGCCCAGCGCGTGCTTTTGCTTCAGCAGTGGGGCTAAATGCACCTTCAGAGGCCACTTTAGCAAGCACAAGCGCACCCGCTAAATCCTCATTTAGTCCTGGCCTTGCCGGACCTTCTGACCGGTACAGTTCGCGCCCTTGAGCATTGAAAACCGTCGCTTCATAAGCTCCGGAATCATGAGCTTGAGCCAGGGCGTAGCAGCCCTCATTTAGCTCAAGGCGGGTTGTAAAGGTCCCTGGATCAGAAACGACAGGTTCCCAAAGCGTACCGTCTGCCTGCTGAAATGCTTGCGCCGTCATGCCCTCCTGATAGTGTGGGAAACTCTGAATCGCTTCCTTTTGCTCAGCAGGGGAGAGGTACTTGTTTGCGATCTCTTGCATAGCAGTTGCAATAGCACCTTCATGAGGAGAAGCAAACACGACTTGTTGATGACCGGTTTCATTGTTAACTATTGCGCAGGTCACGTTGTATTTTTGCAAGAGTTTTCCAAAGTCACGAAGGCGTTCATGTGCTTCCATGCCGTTTGGAACGTCAAAGAAGGTAAGGCTCTGGTTTCCTGCCTGTTTACGCAGCTTGTCAAGGGAAATAATTCCCTTTGATCCCAAGCCGTCAATGTGGGAAAGTCCGGCATCGGTAACTTTGAGCGCACCTACTGCAAGCGTTTTCGTTCCACGCACGCTAAGCTTTGCAAGTGCTCGAAGCGTTAGCATACAGACGTGCTCAACGCGGGGAGCTGTCATCTGGATCAGTTGTATAACGAGCTGCTCAGCTTGTCTTTCTTCGTTCATGGAATCACCTTACCTCGGGTTTCTGTGTTTGAGTCCTTGAGCAACTGGAAGAGGACTCCTGTTGCTCAATCCTAACAAAATTTCTCATTTTTGTCCTGCCGATTTCCAAAAATCTGTATTTTTCGGATTGGACTTCTTTTCCTCGGCCAAAACTGCAGAAATGATTTCCTCTCGGCTTGCTGTTTCGGAAAGCTCAATCAAATGTGGCTCTTTGAGATCTCCATTGGTTACCCAGAAAACCATATTTCCTTCAGCACAACGCTCTCCTGTTCTATAAACCTCATACGGTTTTTTAACGGATTTCTTATGCGGACGCATGCCGAGTTGGTACATCTCAGCACGTGCTTTTCCATCGTTTTGCAACCAGTACCATAGCGCTCCAAATTCAGATTTTTTCTCATGTGAGGTGGCAAAATAGCAATCACGCTTTGCCTCAAAAGCACGCCAAATCTGCTCACCTGAAAAGCCTGAGTCCATAAGCTGCGTCCAGCCTTGGACGATTTTTTCAAATTGGTCGGGGAGAGGTGAGTAATGCCACGCCTCAACGAGTTTTCGTAGCGTGTCGACGTCCTTAACTTTCAAGGAAGTTAACCTATCAACAGGAAAAGCAACAGTTTTTATTCTTTTCCTGTTGCTGTTAATAATACTTTCTTTATATGCGATTTGATCACTTTTTACACCATTATCTACCTGCTCTTTTTCTGAGTTTTCGCTGGTAGATGAAGTGGGTGAGTTTTCAACAATTGCCTGTTCAGGGGCTAGGTTCACGCTGACCCTAGCTAGGTTCACCGTGGACCTAGCTAGGTCCAAATTGGCCCTAGTAGAGGGGGCTAGGTTCACGCTGACCCTAGTCGATTCATCTGGGGATTGTTGAAAACCAACTTTTGTTGACTTTTGGGTATTTTCATAAAAGTTTGAACTATTTAAGCAATTAATAGCATCATTGATTTTTGTCTGATTGACTCTATAGAGACGCATGCCGGTACGTTCGTTTCCGACGATTGCCTCACAGACAATCAACTCTTGAGCAAGTAAATTTTTAATAGCACGTTTGATGGAACTACGAGAAAAACCGATACGCTCTGCAAGCGCATAGGTAGAAGCACTCATAAAACCTGTATCAATGCGAGATACCGCATAGATAACAGCGTAAACATGAAGAGATGCTTGAAGGGGTGAGAGATTGAGACCTTTGGGGTTTGTCATCCAGTCATAGTAGATAACCGAGAATGAGTCAGAAAAATTCTCGTGATTTTGACTAGACAATAGTTCTTGCTTAGTGCTATATTGTTCCTGCATATTTGGTCCTCCTTACAGGACTCTTGAAAGCGCCGGCTGCAACCAAGGCGCTTTTTTCTTGCAAAAATTTCTAACTTTTCGTACAGTAAGAGAGGCCCTCACCGTCTCTTGCGCAGACTGAACGGTGAGGGTTTCTCTTATTTAGCGAGTACAGGTCTGTGTACAGCTCCTCACTGCTTGGCCTTAGAGAATGCAGTCTGCGCATCCATCAGCTCTAAGACCCACGTAAAAAACTCACGTCCTTTCAGCTTCGTGAGCAGATACGTCATCTACATAGGTTTTAAGAGATCCAATAAACGGAAGATTAGATGCTGCATGCGTCAAATGCAGTGCGCGGATATACTCATTGAGCGTAAAATCAGTTTTGCCAGAAAATCGACTAGTTAGCTGAGTCTTAGAACATCCAAGTTCATCAGCGAGCTTCTGGTACGTCCAATCTCGCTGATCCTTAAAAGTACGCAACGCTTGAATAAGAGCGTCTTGAGCCATAAAACAGAGCCTCCTCACAACTTCTTCACAATTCATCCTATTGTGCAAAAATTAGTGCGAAAGTCTGATAATCGATATTATGTAAACTAATGAATTACGAAAAAAAGAGAAGGATTTTGAACCCCTCTCCTTTGCGTTGTTAGTGCGTTTGCAATGAACGCTACACCGATGAGTCAGTCATGACATTTAATTTAATCATGACGTCACTCTCGTACATCTCATCAAAAATGACAAGAATCTTATCGAGTGCCATCAGTTCAGTTTGGCCGGTTGGAATAATCTCCAGGCCCGCACGATCAATAGTTACAACCCTCACTTTGTCTGGCCATGGGATATCTTGAAGCAATTTGCCCTCTATAGGGCTTCCCTGACCAATGGTGAACTCATGAAGGATTTTCTCGTCAGAATCTAATGTTGGTTTAGACTCCCCTTGCTGAGAGGCTAAGAATTCTGCAAGTAAGTGCTCGTAGAATGGGTCAACACGCAGGATATTTGCGGTTACGTAGGACACAATTGCAACTGCTGACATGGCCATAAGAGCCTCAAGAGACCCTGTGAGCTCAAATATGAGCACTACTCCGGTTACAGGCGCCCTTACAGCTCCAGCAAAAATACCTGCGACGCCCATGGCAATGAAGTTTGGTGCATACGCCATTGGAATACCAAAAACATGGGTTGCTACCAGGGCAAACAGTGTTCCAACAAGTGTTCCCATTACAACCATTGGAAAGAGAGTTCCTCCAGGCGTTCCTGCAGCAAAACACGTTGTGGTAAAGAAGTATTTGCCCAGCAAAAGCGCTATAACCATGAGCTCAGTAAGCGTTGCTGGCTCTTTGATTTTCTCGATAATGGCGTCGCCGCCGCAAAGAAGATCTGGCCAGGTAAAGGCCATAATTCCAGCTAGCATGAATGGAATAATAAGCCTTGAGAAAGGCACAAGCTTGTCAATCTTTTTGTAAAGTCCCTGGGCAAAGAACATTCCCTTATTGTGGAGTGCACCTAATAAACCGCAAGTAACACCTACAAAAAGAACAAAAGCATAGTCAACGTGTGGCAGTGGTGCCACATACGGAAGCTGAAGAACAGGCTTCATGCCAAGCACGTTAGAAACTAGAAAATCGGCGCCTACTGAAGCGGTCATTGCTGAGATAATCAGCGGAGCATGAAACTCTTTCTGGATCTCTTCGATAGCAAAGAGCGTGCCCGTAAGAGGTGCATGGAAGGCAGCAGACATTCCTGCAGCAGCGCCGCAGGTAACCAGAAGACGTTCTTCTCCCCTTTTGCGTTTGAGCAACTTAGACACTGCTTTGCCGGAAACAGCTCCTAGCTGGACTGATGGACCTTCTCGACCCATAGAGAGGCCACCAAAGGCTACCAGAACGCCTTGAATGAACTTAACGGGAAGAACTCGATACCAAGGCATGTCGGCAGATCCCATGACCTCAGCGTTGGTCTGAGGGATTCCAGAGCCAGCAGTATAGGGTTCAAACTTCATAAGCAGGCAAACAGCCACCATAAGGATAAGCAGAACGCCAAACCAGAGAGCCATATAAGGCCAATTACCTGCGATTGATTGGGTAATGGAGCGCATTTGTGCTTCTGCAAATGAAAGACAAAGGCGGTAAAGAGTAACAACGCCACCACCCATTAGGCCAACAAGCAGGCCTTCTCCAATGAGAGCTACCTGAAATCTTCGAGAAAAGTGACGCTCAATAACGTTTGTCTTATGTTTGAGATGAAACGCCACAATCTCCCCTAGCAGTTTTTGGTTAATAAAAAGCACGTAAAGCGTACTTGAATATTGTACGACTTTACGTGCGTATAGTTAAAAGTTTGTACAGAAAATTGTACAAAGTAGAGGATGTGCGTTTGACTATTGGTTAGCCAGAGAATGGTCCTCCACCATAGCAAGCATACACTGGACCCTCGATAACACCGACAGACTCGTTAGCTGCGTGAATCATGCGACCACCACCGATGTAGATTCCGACGTGCTCATAGCCTGCACGAGTGAAGATGATGTCTCCGTAGTTAAGCTCGTCCATGGAATCATGCCAGTTACCAGCGGCGCGAATAGCACGGCCGATGGTTCCTGCAGTGCCTGCGCGATAGCCGAGGAAGCAGTAGTAGACCAAGCCACCACAGTCAAAACCGGAAGCAGGAGAAGCTCCGCCCCAGACGTATGGATAGCCAATGCATGCATATGCAGTAGAAACGCCGCCGCCTGCAGCTGGGTAGCCACCGCCACCACGGGAGTAAGATCCACCGCCAGAGTTAGAACTGCTGTTAGAACTACTGATAGAGCTGTTAGAGCTGCTTGAAGTAGAGCTTGAAGAGCTGGAGCTAGAATCATTGGAAGAGCTATCGTTAGACTCTGAGCTGTTAGAAGGAGTCTCACGAGTGACAGTCTCAATTGCATAAGCAACGTTGTTGTTAGCTGATGCAGCTTCCTGAGCAGCAAGCTGAGCTTTTACCTCTGCATTAAGGGAGTCGTAGTAAGCCTTAGCCTCTGCAACCTGGCTCTGAAGACCATCTGCAGTTGTCTTCATTTCAGCTACCTGAGCCTGGAGGTTCTCCTGCTCAGCCTGGAGCTCAAGTTGCTGAGCCTGAAGCTGATCGCCAAGAGCCTTGACGGTATTAATGGAGTCAGCCTCCTGCTTGCTGGTGCGGTCCATATAGTAGACACGGCTGACAAAGTCCTCTGGGCTGGATGCTCCAAGAAGGAAGTCCAAAGTCTCCTGTGGGCCCGCCTTATAAGCACTCTTCATTGCTGCAGAAAGGACAAGACGCTGCTTGTTGAGCTGGTCTGTAGTCTCTGCAATCTGCTCTTGGACTTCACCAATCTTGTTGTTGGTGGCGTCAAGTGCATAGGTTTTCTCGTTAAGGTTATCCATGGCCTCTGCAAGAGCTGCACCAAGTGAGTCTAGCTGGGCAGATGCGGCCTCAAGATCGCTTTGTGGGTCTGCGAATAGCCTGGCTGGGGTAAGCAGCGTAGCAGCTACACCAAGACCTGCAAATAAGAGAGCGTCTCGTCTTGTGAAAGATCGGCGCTGTGACATATAAGCTCCTTCCGCAAAGCACGAAATCAATTGGGCAACGTGTTGCTTTGCTTTGCCATCTAGGATAGCTCATTTAATAAAAAATCAAAGTCAACTCGCCGATTTCTTGGCGAGAAACCCGTGTAAACAGGAAGCTACCCTATCGAGTATTTGAATAGTTTACCCCGAAAATGTCATCTCATACAAATTTCAAAGAACATTTATGCAGCTATTTGATGTGGAATAGGTAAATATCATTGCATAAATTTGTATTTGACCTGCGATTATGGAGAAATTCTATGTATTGCAAACAAGTTTACTGTGATTAACAAAATGCTTATGTAAATAAGACAAATGGCTGACAAGCACGTAGTCTTGCCAGCCAAAATTGTCGACTTAAAGTAGGTCTGATGTAAGCGATGAGGCTTATTGAACCTTAATAAGGGTGTAGACCTCTTGATCAAAGCACTTGCCAATAATCTCTCTTGGGTGGAGGTAGCAAAGCTCAAGCGCAAACGCAAAACCAGCTACTTTTGCACCGGCCTTCTCGGCAAGCTGAGCACAAGCAACGCAGGTACCGCCAGTAGCAACAAGGTCATCAGCAATAAGAACCACGTCATCTGGGGTAAGCGCATCGGTGTGAATCTGAAGCTCGCTGGTGCCGTACTCAAGGTCATATGCCTGAGCATATACCTCACGAGGCAGCTTACCTGGTTTACGAGCTGGAACAAAGCCTGCACCAAGCTTATAGGCTACAGGAGTTCCAACAAGAAAACCACGAGCCTCAGCACCAATAACCTTAGTGATACCCGCATCAGCAAAGTGCTCTGCAATGTCATCAATAACTGCGTGGAAGCACTCAGGATCTTTAAAAAGTGGAGTTACATCTTTAAAGATAACGCCTGGCTCTGGATAATCAGGAATGCTAATGATATGACTCTCATAATCATACGTAGACACAATGTCCTCACATTCAAAATCAAAATCAATGAATAGTTATATATACCTAGATTACTCGTCTAGGTGCATATCCTTAAAAGATTCACAAACTAATTTGGTGATAAGTTCATTTCTGACCGCATTGGTAAGGCCTAACATGCGGGTCAGAGCGGCCATAAACTTCTGGCGAGTCTCGTCAGTATGGTCAACTTCAACTCCCCCACCTTTTTTAGCGTATACGACTAGTGACTTAGCAAACATACTAGATTCACGGTTTGCGGCCATAACGTATTGACGCAGGTTTTTGGGCTCAAAACCAAAGTGACGAAGCTCGCTACAAAGACGGATGAGCGTAAGGTCTTTGCCGTCTACAAGATCTCTACCATGAGGAGAGCGCTTTAAGGTAATAACGCCTGCCTCGGAAAGCTGACGAACAAAGCCTACAGAACATCCCACAATCTCTGGAATGCGATCAATAGCGTGATATTTCTGAACAACCTCAGGATCATCTACAGGTACAACAATGGCATCAGCATGCGTTGCACCAAGAATTGCCTGAGATACTTGCTTTCCATCAAGCTGTGGTTGAGCCTGGCGAGAAGAACTTTGAGCTTCAGATGTAGCCTGAGCCTCAGATACGCTAACCTCATCAGCCTGAACTTGAACTTGAACTTGTTGTTCAGCTTCAGGGTTTTTATCTTGTCTATCAAGCTCTTCTTTAATAACTGAGAGCGGCATAAAACGGCTTTTCTGCAGATACAAAATAGTCTCAAGACGCTTAACATCTTTTTGGGAATACAGACGATAACCACCAGCAGTTCTAGTAGGAGTAAGTAAACCCTCATCCTGCAGATATCTAACTTTAGAAACACTCAAGCCAGGATAGAGAGTCTGTAATTTCTTGACTACTTTACCAATGGTAAGAAAGCCTGAATCAGCCATAAAGCTATCCTTTAACCTTAAGCTGAAACTCTACTGGTGTGGAAAACCATGCGGAAGGTGCCAATCTGAATGGTTGAACCATCACGCAGGGTAGCTTTGTTAATGATGGCACCATCAACCCAGGTACCATTGAGAGAATCAAGGTCCTCAATAGTTGCGTAACCAAGCGCAAGATTTGAAAGGTCAATGGTGGCATGATTTCTAGAAACTGTCATGTCATTCAAGAAAACGCTGCTCTTTGGGTCTCTACCAAGAGAAATCTGTGGAAGATTGAGCTCAAAAGTCTGACCAGTCTGCGGTCCCTTGACAATAGTAAGAACAGGATGAGCAGGCTTTTGTTGTGCCATAAGGTCTGGAACCGTAGCGTCAGCTGATGGCATGCGGAAAATCTCTGTTGAGTCTGGTGACTGCTGTTTGATGTCGTCAGTTGACATGGTTTCTCCTTAATTTGGTTACATCATAATAATAACGCTTAACGACACGCAATGCAGTCCATTTCGATGAGCGCACCAAGGGGCAACGCAGAAACTTCAACAACTGCTCTGCCAGGTGCAGGAAGAACAAAGTACTGCCTATAAATCTCATTTACCTTAGGCAAATCGTTGATATCAGCAAGATAGATAGTTGTTTGAGCAACATCAGAAAGCGTGCAGCCCGCCTCTGCCAGAATTGACTGAGCAAGATGGATGACACGGGTAGTTTGCTCTTCAATTCCACCGTCAATAAGTTTCTTTGGGTCTTCTGCAGAAACTGCAATTTGACCAGTTACAAATACCAATCTACCAGCAGTGGTGCCCTGAGAATATGGTCCCATAGGAGCTGGAACACCTACTGCATTAATTGCATATTTCATAGAAGATCTCCCCTTGCACCAATGAAATCAGCAGAGGCTCTGAGCAAACCCCAACCTTCAAGTTTATCTTTAGCTAATACTACTTTAGTGTTAGCTGCAAGTTCTGAAAACCATGGAAGATATGATTTAATGCCCTCAATAAGCTGCTTATGTCCAAGAGGATGAACCATCTCAAAAGAAAGCAAGCTCCTAAAAAGAATTACCGTATGCACCGGTGGAACCATAACCAGATATGCAGGAACTTTCTTGGTTGAAATATTGGCTACAAGAGCTGGGATTGTCTGGTCAAGCATAAGGTTACACATTTTTGAGTCTTCTGGGAGTCGTTGTTCATCCAGGTAATCCATGAGCACTTTTTTTGCCTTTTTACCAGCAAGAAGAAGTGGCGTGAGTAGCGGAGTTGCATCTTCTAATGACACCTTAGCATAAGGAGCTACGTCGTTTTGCTCGACAGATGCAATGATAGAAAGCCACTCTTCTAGGACAAGTGAGCGCTCAGACGCGTCAAGTACCACGTACTCGTTTTGCCCAGATCTGGCGAGAAGACCAATGGAAGATAAAGATCCGTCTCCTGTGAGAGCGCACTCAAATGAGGTCTCTCCTACTTCAAGCTGTTTACCTGCAAAGACGGCTTCAACAAAATTTTGAGCTACCGCTCCACTTACAAGTGTGTAGCTGATACCGCTCAGGTCAACAAGAGCACAGTCCTTTAGAGCCTCCTCAAGGGGTTTCTCGCCATAGAAAGACTGAGCTAAGTTGAAACCTTCAGTTGAGGTTGAGAATTGTGCGCCAAGATACTCAAGCTCGGTGTGAAGGATAGAGCGTTTCTGCTCAGACATTAGTTTCTCCCAAAGAGATATGGAGCAACCGAATACAGGTCAAAGAGGTTGTAGGCTGGAATGGTCCAAAGCGTAAGGTGTGCCTGAGTCATGGTGGTGCCTACCTGTGCAGAATCCTGAGACCAGTCAGTTGAAGAAACCATCTGGTTATTGGCTACAGGATAGTTAGGTGAAAGCATGGACGTCTGGTAGGTAAAGTCTTTAGATCCAGGCCAAGCCATATACGTGGTAGAAGTTGATGGCTTAACTACTGCAGAAAGTAAGAAGTTGTCCTCGCTCGTGCGAATCTGAACAATTTGATCAGCACGTTGAATACTCACGCGATTGTAATTTCGATAAGCCCAGTTCATCAGAATGGCTGTATCGTCAAAACGACCTTGAGTAGTCTCGCAACCAAGTACGCAGGTATACAGCGTAATGTTTCCGCGCTTGGAAGCTCCTAAGAAGGCGGTACCAGAGTCCTCTGCACCTGTTTTAATGCCGAGAAGACCTCGGTAGGTGTCCATAAGGTCATCGGTAGAGTGGAACGTACGCTGCTCCCCTCCTACCGTTGTAGTGTATGACCTGGTATGAACAGCGCTTGCGATGAGTGGATAGTGCTCGCGCGCATAGCGGCCCATCAGAGCAAGGTCCCGCGCCGTTGAATAGTGACCATCAGCATCGAGACCGTGTGGATTCTGGAATTGCGTGTGAGTCATGCCAATTTCAGCGGCTTTCTTATTCATTTGATCGACAAAGGCCTGCTGAGAGCCGGATACATTGATAGCAATGTTATAAGCCGCATCGTTTGCCGAATACACCAGCATCATCATAATGAGCTGTCTAAGTGTTGGAGTATCTTCCGAGGTTAAACCCGCAACCTGAGAGCCTTCTTCAAGATCTGGAGCGGTAATCTCGCAGGGCTCATCAAGGTTAACACCTGAATCAAGCGCAATAATTGCCGTCATAACCTTGGTAATGGATGCCATAGGAAGCTCTTGATCGGGATTTTTGCTCCAGAGAACGTTTCCTTGAGCATCAGCAACAATGGCAGTAGTTGCCTCGGTAAGTTTTGGCTCATCCGTCACGGAAGACTTGTTAGAAGAGGTATTTTCTGCCAAAACCGTAGTTACAAGAGCAAAAGGAGCAGCTAAAACAAAAACAAGCAGCAAGCTAACAAGAAAAGCCAGCGTCTTATAAGAGAGCTGGCGCAAAGAAACATGGTTGTGCTTAAGGAAAGTCATAAACAACCTAACTTATGCTTGAGTGTTTTTACTATCTTTAACTATTTTAGCCGCTTCACCAGTATAAACAACTGCAGTAATTGCCGAGAAAACAATTCCTATATACACAAAGAAGATACCGAGTGCGCTGCTCTCAGAGTTAAGACCTGGAAGCCAACTGACGTTGACCAAACCAAGGCCGGATACAACTGGAATGCCCAGAAGAAGCAGGCTAAAACCAGTCATCAAAAAGGCAGTTGCAGCTTTACCTACAAAGACAACATCAATAGGACGTCTGCGGAATTTGTGCACAGCAAGTGCACCAAAAGTAAGGTAAACATCTCGACCGATAACAAACAGCGGGATCCAGAGAGGGAGCTCACCAATAATCAAGAGGCCAAGAACGCCTGTGATAAGAAGGACTCGGTCCATGATAGGATCCATGATTTTTCCTAGCCAGCTTACGGTTTGTGTTCTACGAGCAATCTGGCCGTCAAGGAAGTCAGTAACAGCTGCAGTTACATAACAGCCAAGTGCTACCCAACGATTTCCACCTGTTGAGAAGAGCACAAGAAAGACAATCGTAAGAATCAATCTGCAAAAAGTAATGACGTTTGCAACAGTAAAAATAGCGTTAGAAGGGTTATTAGAACTACCTACCGGATCAGTAATAGTTCCTTCTGCCTGTGCTTTTGCTGTATCGGCGTCTGCTGCTTCTTTAATTTGGGATGCTACTTGATTAGTTAGCTGCTGCCTAGTTTGCAACGTTTCTCTCCCCTTTTTGTAGAACATAACATGCGTCTATTTTAACGTAAGTTGCACGATAGCAAATTATTCGCACATTTGTTTAACAAAGGACACAAGAATGCGGACGCCCTGAGCATACACGCGTTTCTCGATACGCTCATCAATACCATGAACGCCGTTTGTCTCATCTTCTGGTGTTGGCCTGAAAGGACAAATGCGCAGAATAGAATCGCAAATTCCCTCGTAGCGTACAGAATCGGTGCCACCACACACAAAGGACGGAACAAAGGTAACGCCTGGATGGTAGTGCTCCATAATGGCTTTGAGCTCTTGATAGCCAGCACCAGTTGGAGAATCAATTCTTCCCGCAGGAGTGGAATGCAAAACCTCAATCTCAATGGAAGGGTCAACCTGGGCTACCACCTGTGTAATGTGTTCAACGGTTTTTTCAACACTCACACCAGGCAGTAGCCTTATGTTGATGGTTGCACTGACATTACCAGGCATAACGTTAGCCGCACTACTTGAACCCTCAAGCATGTTGAAAGCGTAAGTGGTGGTAACAAACGGGTAAAGTTCCTTGATCCGAGCTGCGGCAAGAGCAATCTTATCTGCATTGGTATCTACGTCATGCACCAGCGAAGCAAAAGGTTCCTCGGTGATTTCTGGCGCAAGAACCTTAAAGGTTTCTTTGACGATGCCATTAAGCTCAGGTTGAGGTTTAGCCTCAGAAAGAGCAGCAAGTGCGCAGCTCAAATGCTCAAGCGAAGTTCCACCAAACGGATTAGAGGAATGTCCGCCATGACCAGACGCAGTAAGCTTAACATTCAAGAAGCCCTTTTGCGAGATGCAGATGTCGGCTACGGTAGCCTCAGGCGCACCGTAAGCGCTGCCATCAAAAAACGTAGTGGTGCCCTCGTCCAGGAGGCAAGCTGCACGCATTTCTCGCAAAGCCATGACCTCTGCAAGCTTGGTGGCGCCGTGACTCAAGACCTCCTCGTCCTCGCCAAATGCCAGGTAGATAGAGCGCCTTGGCGAGAAACCCTGTGAAAGCAGATACTCAAGTGCCTCAAGCTCTCCCATGAGCATGTCTTTGATATCAAGCGCGCCGCGTCCCCAAATGTAGGTGTCGTCGACGTCTCCACCAAAGGGATCATGTGTCCACGCGTCTTCTGTACCAGGCACAACAGGAACAACGTCCTGGTGAGCAATAAGCATGAGAGCAGGAAGTTTGGGGTTAGATCCTGGAATCTCAATGAGGAGAGAGTGACCAACCACTTCAACGTTAGAGGCCGCGGTCATAACATACGGAAAGCTATCAACAATGTGCTGCTGAAGACCGTCAAACTGGAACCAATCGGTTGTCTCTGCGTCGGTATACACCGTCTTAAAAGACAGCGCCTTTGCAAGTCTCTGAGACATTGCCTCTATGTTGAGCTCTGGATATTCATTCTCGTGAGCAAAGTGGTCGTAAATATTCATGGACCTCTACTAATCTTGCGGTTTTAAGTTAATAACGTAATAATAACGGCAATTTTTACGCGTTTCTCTACTCTTGCTGGTAGAATTAACAAAACACTCACTTAGCACACGCATCTTGGGAGCCCTGATGATTAAGCTTGTTCTTTCCGATATGGACCAAACGTTAAAACCCGCTGACACTCCGGCTATTTCAGAAAGAACTCATCAGGCAATTAATAATCTTAAATCCGCAGGTATCGCATTTGGTCTTTCTACCGGAAGGCCAGTTTATGATGCACTTTCTTATCTAAAATCTGACATCTCGCTGACAGATACTGGCGTGTTTTCAAGTGGAAAAATCCTTTACTTTAATGGCAAGCTCATTTTCACTAAACAATTTACCTACGAGATAATGGAGAAGATCTACGAGGTTATTTCTCCAATGGATGATTGTTTGCTTACGTATTATCAAGAAGGTCCGCTTGAGCAGCCTTTAGATACGTCATTTACCTCTTGTTGGAAAATAGTTGATACCACTCAAGAGGTAGTAGATTATCTTGCAGCCTCGTTTAACACTTTTGTGCCAGGGCTTGGACCACAATCTGTTCCAAGAGATGTTCCTATGTATGCAGGTGGTCTTCTCTTCCCTCAAGATGAAAAGCGCCAGCAAGAGATTTATGAGGCTGTTACCAGCGCAGTTCCAGAGGTTGAGTTGGTTTCTCCCTATATTGGATGGTTTGACATCAATTATCGTGGCTGGAATAAGGCACAGGGATTTGAGAAGCTCATTGAGACTATAGGTCTTAAGCCAGAAGAAGTTATTGTGTGCGGCGATTCTGAAAACGATCTTGATCTTTTGAAAATCGCTCATCACTCATGCTGCATAGAAAACGGCACTGATGAGGCTAAGGCTGTCTCGAAGTATCTGTTGCCTAGCGTGTATGAGGAAGGCGTAGCTCAGCTCTTAGAGGCGCTTACAGAGGCTCAGGGAGACTTTGATTCTGAGGTTGTCCAGGCCGTTCTGAAGCATGCTCTATAGGATTAGAGTTTAATGCAAAGTGTAGCTATATAGTCATTTCCATATTGTGATAGCCTATGCCTTTTATCACATGATTCATAAAAATCAATCATTGCGAGACCATTTTTAAGTTGGCCTCTAATCTGAGTTTCTAAGGTATGGCTAAATTCATATCCATATTCTGGATCTATGGTTATTTTGCCTTGCTCTTCAAGCTCTCTCGAATTAAAAGGAATTGAAAATTTTAGAAGTAATTCTTCTTCGGGTTTGTCCCATACAACGTCAGCGCCATACATATATGTCCAAGGATTAATAAATCCGACCATTAACAGCCCGCCTTTTTTTAATACGCGAGCGGCTTCTTTATACATATTTTCTAAGTCTTCTATATATACGTTTGAAACTGGATTAAAAATAATGTCAAAAGTTTCATCTTCAAAGGGAAACGGTTTTGTCATATCGGCTTGAACAGTATTGATTTTTAAACCTTCTCTTTTAGCAACCATCTCATCTTTTTGTAATTGTGATATAGAAAAATCCATTATGGTGACGTCATAACCTTTTGCAGCAAAAACGGGACCCTGCTGTCCGCCACCACAAGCTAAACCTAATATCTTTTTTCCGTTGGCTTTTTCAAACCATTCTTTTGGAACTTTTTTCCCAATAGTTAATGCAACAGAAATTGGATTATTTCTAGCTTCTTCTAATTCTTCATGCGTCAATGGCTGGGTATAGTCATTGTTTACCTTATTCCATCTATCTTTATTTAATTTTAAGTAGTCATTCATCTTATAGTCTCCTCAAAATACCATTGTATTTCGATGTAAATTGGATGCAGTGCCATTACATTTTTTTGCCACTACAAATTATAATTTGTTTTCTCGTTGTTTGTACCACATGCATTTCTATCTGATTGATACAGGTCTGCATAACATGCAACCCAGTACACATAGTCTTATCTCTAAGTGTTATGTCTGAATCGTAAAAAAGTGGCTGCATTTGACGTGTCATCTGCAGCCACTTATGTGTTACTCGCACGTGTTTAATCGCGTGTAGTCAATCGTTTTGACTCTGCGGGCTTCTCCGCGTTTCTGCGGGTTTCTCCGCACCTCTACTTGATCAGTCCGCTGTTCCTTAGCAGTAGCTCAATATCAGTGCCCTTGACAGCCTTGAGAGCTACCTTCAAGAGCATCTTCTCCTTGAACGAGAGCGGCGCCTTATCAAGCGTTTTCTTATCCAGAGCATAGTAGGTTGCTCTCAGAAGCTCTCTAATGTCATACTGAGAACCCCAAACCTCTGGTACGCCCCTATCAACATTCATCAACGTGTAGACAGACTCCATGCCAGTACGGATTGAGTACTCCGTAGTAAAGATAGTGTCGCGAGGAGTCTCGGCAAACTGTCCAATAAAGGCAAAGTTAACGGAACCCTCAGGAACAACCAGAGGCCTGTCCTCAGCCTTTCTTGGCTGGAAGAATGCGTTGATGTAAGGCATGAAGCACGTAGTAGTGTTGCAACGGTTCTTGGCCCAGTCCTCAATCTTTTTGGTTGGAACGCCAATGTGATAGAGCCACTCCTGACACACTTCCTCGCCAGTACAGTTACGCATAGCCTTCTTAACAAAGTTACCAGGCTTGTTGGTGCTTAGCGCATAGACCCAGATGAGTACGGTGTCCTTATCCTGTGCTCTGAACTGTGGCTGACGGTTGATGGTCCATGAGAGGTACCAGTTATCGGTACTATCCTTGACGGTTACAATACCGCCAGTTGTGACCTTACCTTCTCTTGGATCTCTCTTGCAGACGCCAATAATCTTCTTGATAATCTCTTCGTCTTTTGTCTGGATGGTAGCGCTCATCCAGTTAGTTGCCTCAAAGTCACTACAGAAATTATCGGGATTGCCGTACTCACCATGCTTAGCTTGAGCAGCGATGTTTTTCCACAGATCCCAGGACTCCCCTACGCCATTTCTGACGTTGCTGATGTCAGGAGCAGTATTTTGATCACCATAGCAAGAGGTATCGGTGCAGCAGCCATTGGTGATAAACACCAAATCGTCTTCGGTTAGATCAATGGTTTGCTGTGAGCCGTTCTTCTCGTAAACAATCTGAGTAGCTACTTTTTTACCATTGGTGTCGTTGATGATGACGTTCTTGACGTCCATACCGTAGTCAACACTTACGCCGTGATTTTCAAGATACCTGACCAGTGGCAAAATCATGCTCTCATACTGGTTGTACTTGGTAAAACGCAGCGCAGTAAAGTCAGGAAGACCGTCAATGTGGTGGCAATACCTGCACAGATAACGCTTCATCTCTAGAGCTGAGGACCACCTTTGGAATGCAAACATGGTCTGCCAATAGAGCCAGAAGTTTGTGTTCCAGAAAGAATCAGGGAGCACTTCGCTGATCTTCTTGCCCTCAAGGTCCTTCTCGGGAGTCATAAACAGCTTAGCAAGCGCAAGAGAAGACTCTTTATCAAGCTTGAACTTCTTGTCTGTGTGAGCGTCTTTGCCGCACTTCTCGGAAGCTCTACAGAGCGAGTAGTTGGGGTCGTGCTTGTTGAGCCAGTAGTACTCATCAAGCACCGAGACACCAGGTGTTTCAATAGATGGAACGTCTCTGAACATATCCCACATGCACTCAAAGTGGTTGTCCATCTCTCGGCCACCGCGCATGTAGAAACCCTTGCTTACATCTTTGCGGCCATCGCAGCTTCCGCCCGCAAGCTCAAGCTTCTCAAGCAAGTGAATTCTTGTACCCTTTACCTGGCCATCGCGGACAAGATAAAACGCAGCAGCTAGACCTGCAAGACCTGTTCCAATGATATAGGCTGATTTTTTGTCGGCATCTTTGGGCTTTTCTGGTTTAGCGAACGATTCATACGTTCCAGCAGAGTAGTACATAATTTCCTCCTTAGTATTCCGCTGCAATTACCTGCGGAAATTAGTAAGTCGCCCTTACCTTGTGCCCACTATAAACTTATAAACTGCTAAAGAAAATGCACAAAAAGAGCGGGCTGTCCGATAAAGTGACAGTCCGCTTATATTGCTTAAAATCACGACAAAGAGGCTATTTTGTCGTATTGCTATTTGTTTCTTTTAGCATTGGTCAGTGCGTGATTAAACGACCCATGAATAAGAGAATTGAGCCTATCAACAATGATTTTAGGATCTTCTGTCATTCCCCCATCAATCCACTCAAGCACTAATCCCACAAAACCATACTTATAAAAATTTGCGATAAAAACTTTATCCTCTTCTCTAACAACCATTCCCTCAGCTTTTTCCTCAAGCACATCGTAGAGAAGCTGATAGGTAACCTTATACAAATATTTGTATAAATAGTCCCGTGGCACGTTGTGATAGATATTGACAATAAAGGCCCTGTCCTTTTTGATCATGTCAAAGATGGCGAGAAACCCTTCTTGCCAGGTATCGTACGTTTTGTTTTCTTTGAGCGCGCACTCTGCATCTTGTTCGCAAATCCATTCGGTAAGCTCAAGCGTATCGTGGAAATGGTAGTAGAACGTTTGACGGTTCATCTCGCATTTCTCGGCAATATCATTAACGGTAATCTTGTTTAGCGGCTTTTCTAGCAGCAGCTCTTTAAAGGCAAACGCGATGGCCATCTTTGTTGTAGCCTTGCTCATGTTTGGACTCCTGTAAATTTTGAATCAGTAACTAAAGTATACCGCGCTCCTACCGTGACAAGTTTTATAACCCAACACCTATGAAATTGTTTCAAAAATAGCAATTAATTTGGCTTTTTTCGCAGGTAATGATGTGCTTAACTTGTATCAGTTAGACAAAGCTAACTTTATTTATTCATTGTATGAAGGGGGTCTTAGTATGGAAGCTGGTCATGAGTTTTTACTCCGTATGGGAAAGACAAGGCTACGCCCCGGAGGTATTGAGGCAACCAATTGGCTGCTTAATTCTGTAGAGATTACGCCAGAAACTCAGATTCTTGAGGTGGCTTGCAATATTGGAACCACTACGGTTGAACTGGTAAAACGATTCCACTGCCACGTAACCGCAATTGACCTTAATGCAGACGTACTCCCTAAGACAAAAGAAAATATCGCGAGAAACAATATCGAGGAGTACGTGACGGTAGAACAAGGAGACGCTACAAATCTCTCCTACCCCGATAACAGCTTTGATGTTGTAATCAACGAGGCTATGCTCACCATGCTCTCTGACCAGCAGAAAGCGTCTGCGGTTAAAGAGTATGCACGTGTACTTAAGCCAGGTGGCGTGCTGCTTACCCATGACGTGCTTCTGCTTAAAGAAGACGATGAGCTGGTTCACGAGCTCTCAAGAACCATCAACGTCAACGTGAAACCACTTACGCTTGCAGGATGGAAGAACCTCTTTGAGTCAGCGGGTTTCTGTCCAGAAACAAAGAACGGAAAGATGACGCTTATGAATCCAGCGGGACTTATTGCGGACGAAGGTGCTGATGGTGCCCTGAGGGTTATTAGAAACGGTCTTAAGCCCGAGAATACTAAGATGTTTACCAGCATGTTTACGTTCTTCAACGATCACGCTGATGACCTCAACTACATTGCCGTAGTCAGCAGAAAGCCAAGATAGCCGCCGTTTCAAAATAGGTATCGCTTCAAGCAAGGCGTCGTTTCAAGATTGGCGCACGGTCGCTCAAAACAGGTATCAATCGAGCTAGACTCAGGCTTGATAGCAAAGAAGGAAGCTGGCGCCTCCACCAGCTTCCTTCTCTTTTACTGCAATATGTGCGGAGCTTATTTGGCCTTTGCGCAGGCAGCCATAGCAACGGAGCCAATATAGTTGACTGGGTTGGTAAAGTTTGGCTGGAACAGAAGGTCAACAGCTGCAAGGTTATCGATGGTCATACCCGCAGCAATGGCAACGGACACAACGTTTGCTGCCTGAGCAACATCGTCATGTGTCGAGAAGAACTGTGCGCCCTTGATAAGGCGAGTCTCTGGATCCCAGACGAGTGTAGCGGTAACTGGCTCGGTGGTCAGCATGAATTCAGGACGGTAGTTCTCGGTGATAGAGACAGAATCATACTCGTAGCCGCGAACCTTGCCACCCTCAACGGTGAGGCCTGCTGCAGCCATGGAGTAGTTGTAGAGCTGAACTGCGCTGGAAGCCTGAGTACCTGCATAAGCAGCAGTTGGCTCAAGCATGTTAGGACCAACGTGCAGACCCTGACGGACAGCATTGGTTGCCAGAGGAATGTAGTCCTCTTTACCAGTGACGTTGAAGATGATAGAAGCAGAGTCGCCAGCTGCAAAGACGCCAGGCTCACTGGTGCGCATGTACTCGTCAACCTTGATAGCGCCGTTAGGCAGCATATCAAGCTGACCGTCAAATAGGTCGGTGCGAGGCAGGAAGCCAATGCCCAGAATTGCGTAATCTGCGGTGTAGGAGCCCTTATCGGTAACAACGGTGACAGAATCGCCATTGTCCTCAAAGCTCATGACCTTCTCGCCAAGTGCAAGGGTGACGCCGTGATCTTTGTATGCAGCCTCAACCTGATCGGTGATTGCCTTGTCAAAGTTCTTTGCAAGAACGCGAGGAAGCATGTCGATGAGAGTGACTGCCTTCTGACGCTCAGAGAGCTGCTCTGCAAGCTCGGCTCCAATGTAGCCAGCACCAATGACAATAGCGGACTTGGATTCTGCCATGGTGTCGTGAATACGACGTCCATCAGCCCAATTCTTGCACTGAAGAACGCGAGGTCCGTCGATGCTAGGCAGTGGTGGAACAATTGGCTTAGAGCCGGTAGTGACTACGAGATAGTCAAAGTCATCCTCAAAGGTCTCGCCCGTCTTGAGATCCTCCCAAGCAACATGCTTGGTCTTAACATCTGCGGAAGTGACGTTGGTGGTCATGTGAACGTGAGCGCCAGCCTCTGCAAGGGCTTCTGGAGAGCTGTAGAACATCTTGTTAGGATCGCTTACGTGGTCACCTACCCAAAGAGCAATGCCGCAAGACAGGAAGGAAACCGTGTCATTGCGCTCAAAGACGTGGACCTCCCAATCTGGGTGTGCGCCCAGGATTGAAGAAGTGGCAAAAACGCCTGCGTGGGTACAACCGATAACTGCAACTTTAGCCATAGAAACCCCTCTGTTAAATGCTACTAATGACTAACATTAATTGTTACTTCGACAGTGGCATTATGCCATATTCTGTTATCGAGAAGAGCGTCATTCTTGAACGTTCTTTAATAAATCGAATATTTGGGGTTCGTGAAGCAATTTGGTTAAAGATTTTTACACAGTAGCGAGAAAAACAATCAAAAAACACCTCCCAGCACATGGCTAGAAGGTGTTTTTTAAAAACCAGAGGGGTTTCTCGCCAATTAGGCAAGCATCTGAGCAAGGTCCTCGGAAGCATCGCCGATTGGACCAATACCGTAGTTCTCAACAAGAATGTTAAGGACGTTAGGGCTGACAAATGCAGGAAGAGTTGGTCCAAGCTTGATGTTCTTGATACCAAGGTGCAGAAGCGTCAGAAGGACGCATACTGCCTTCTGCTCGTACCAGGACAGGACAAAGCTCAGTGGCAGGTCGTTAACGCCGCAGTCGAATGCATTTGCAAGGGCGGTTGCAATCTGAACAGCGCCGTATGCATCGTTGCACTGACCAACGTCAAGAATGCGAGGAATTCCACCAATAGTGCCCAGGTCAAGGTCATTGAAGCGGAACTTACCGCAAGCAACGGTGAGGACAACAGAGTCTGCAGGAGTCTGTTCAACAAACTCGGTGTAGTAGTTACGACCAGGGCGAGCGCCGTCGCAGCCGCCAACAACAAAGAAGTGCTTAATAGCGCCCTGCTTAACAGCATCGATGATCTTATCGGCAATGCCAAGAACTGCGCCGTGGCTAAAACCGGTGGTTACCTTGTGGCCACCGTTGATACCGGTGAGCTCCTGAGCCTCAGCATATCCTCCAAACTCCTGAGCCTGTTTGATAACAGCGCTGAAGTCTTTCTTACCGTTAGCGTCCTCGTCAATGTGGACGAGTTCTGGGAACGCAACAAGCTCGGTAGTGTAGACGCGGTCCTTGTAGCTAGGACGAGGTGGCATGAGGCAGTTAGTGGTAAAGACAACAGGAGCTGGAATGTCCTTGAACTCCTTCTGCTGGTTTTGCCATGCCGTACCAAAGTTACCCTTGAGCTGTGGATACTTCTTAAGCTCTGGATAACCGTGAGCTGGGAGCATCTCACCGTGGGTGTAAACGTTAACGCCAGTGCCCTCAGTCTGCTCAAGGATCATCTTGAGGTCAAGAAGGTCGTGGCCGGAAACAACAATAAAGGGACCAGGCTCAATAGTCAGAGGAACTTCAGTTGGAACTGGAGTGCCATAAGCGCCGGTGTTTGCGCTGTCGAGAAGAGCCATGCACTTGAGGTTGACCTCGCCTACCTCAAGGGTAAGAGGCAGCAAAACATCAACAGAGGACTCGGTAGCAAGAGCAGCAAGAGCCTTTACAAAGAAAGCGTCAACTGCGTCATCAGTCTTGCCAAGAACGCGAGCGTGATAAGCATATGCAGCCATACCACGGATACCAAACAGAATGAGGGACTTGAGGGACCTAATGTCCTCGTTGTCGGACCAGACGCCGCCAAGAGGAAGATCCTCAACAGGCTCTACGCCAGCCTCTGCAGCTAGACGGTTCTTCTCGTCACGAACCTGAGCAGTAATTGCGTCAACAGCGCCCTTGTCAAAGTTGACGTTAGTGATGCAGGTAAACAGGCCGTCAACAATCAGCTGATCCGCACGGTTAGAGCGCTTGCCAGCAGCAAGCTCAGTGCGAGAAAGACCAACCAGAGCGCCGGTGAGCTCGTCCTGAGCAAACGCAACATCAAAAGGCTTGCCGCAAACGCCAGCAGCACCGGTACATGCAGTACAAGCAGCAGTCTGCTCGCACTGGAAACAGAACATCTTGTTATCCACTATTTTTCCTCTCCATAAAACCATATAGCGAGAAGAGATTTGCTCTTCTGGGTTTCATGATTACAGGAATGTGAAATAGTGTATGTTGTAATTACAACAAAACGATTCTTGTTGAGGAATTTTTGGAGCGTTGATGAACGTACAAGATATTAAGCCTTCGTTTTTGCTCAATACCGTGGTATTCAAAGGGGTAAAACCTGAGCTGCTAGAGGCTCTTTTAAAGCATCTACGTGCGACGGTGCGTACCTATGAGCCTGGGGAAATCATTCTATGCGCTGGCGACAAGGCGCATCAATTTGGCATTGTTGTCTCTGGCGCTATTCACGTTGAGGGATCAGACGCTCAAGGCAACATTTCTGTGATGGGCGCCTTCCATACGGGAGAAACGTTTGGAGAGGCGTATGCGGCTCTTGGAAACGTGCCGCTCTTGACCTCGGTGGTTGCCACAGAGACGTCTGAGATTCTGCTACTTGATGTGCGACAGATCACTACCAGAACGTGTGACATCTGCGGCGGCGTGGACATTATCACCAGAAACCTTATGGCTTCTATTGCGCAGAAAAACATCATGTTGAGCCGTCGTATTCAAGATGCCGCTCCAAAAAATATTCGTGGCAAGCTGATGGCTTACTTGAATACGCGCTCACAAGCAGAAGATTCAACAGAGTTTGATATCCCTTACAACCGTCAGCAGCTTGCCGATTATCTTGGTGTAGATAGAAGCGCTTTAAGTGCAGTAATATCTTCTTTAAGTAAAGAAGGCGTCTTTGAAGTAAAACGAAGTCACTTCAAACTTTTATAACAGCATTTCAGCCTAAGGAGGCTTTTATGGCAGAGATTTATTTAGCAGGTGGATGTTTCTGGGGTCTTGAAGAGTACTTCTCCAGAATTAAGGGCGTTACTGCAACCACTGTTGGCTATGCAAACGGAAAGACCTTGGATACCAACTATCAGGAGGTTAAGGCCACAGATCATGCAGAAACAGTGCATGTTACCTATGATCAGAGCGTTGTAAGCCTTTATGACATCCTGCGTTATTACTTTAGGGTTATCGATCCCCTCTCAGTCAATAAGCAGGGCAATGACGTTGGTAGGCAGTATCGCACCGGCATCTATTACACAAACGATGCCGACCTGGCTGTAATTGAACGCATTATGTCTGAGCAGGAGTCTCTCTTTGGTCAGAAGCTTGCCGTAGAGGTGGAGCCACTGGACAATTACGTACTTGCTGAGGAATATCATCAGGACTACTTGAAGAAGAACCCAGGCGGCTATTGCCACATCAATGTTGATGATGCGTATAAGCCGCTTGCATAAGCTATCTTTATAAGTAATACAGTTTATGTTTATAAAAAGGCACCCGAACGGAGTAGCTTCCAATAAGACAGTATAAGAACATTACTGACATAGGGCAGCTGCCGTACAGGGTGTGACAAGAAAAATTGGCGATACTTGGTTTTATCGACCAGGTATCGCCTTTTTTTCATCATCAATACAATTTTGAACCTATGATTGGAGGAACATATGATGCAAGAACTGAACTATTTTCTTTGCGGTGTCTACTATATTCCAGATATTCGCTTGCCAGAAGAAAACAGACCTTTTGGTCGATGGGGACGGATGCATAGAGAGTATTTGAGAGAGTATAATCCTATCCGCTTTGATGAACTTTGCTTGACTGGAGAGCTATGGACATATCTGGCGGATTTGAATTAACAGGTGCAGAATCGTTTGGAACTTATTATCGAGCAAATGAAGAATGAGGAACTGATTGAGGAAAGTGTCCTCGATGTAGGATATTTTTAAGGAATGCTTTTTGGAATTTTTATAGAGAAAGGAGTTTAATATGCTACTAAAAAAAGTTACAATTTACAAGTACAAAAGCTTTTTGACAGAGCAATCCTATGAGGTAGAAGACCACATTACACGAGTCGTTGGCAAAAATGAATCTGGCAAAACTGCTCTGCTTGAAGCCTTGGCTAAATCAAATTACTTTGAGAAGAATTCTGAATTTGAGTACAATAAAGATTTAGATTATCCTCGTAACGAATTGATCAAAGTCCGCAATGAGAATCCTGCTGTGCTGACTTGTGAATATGAGTTGGAGAATGAAGATATTCGAGGTATTGAGGAAGCATTTGCAGGCGGAATTGTTTCTCCTCAGACCATCTCTGTAACCTCCTATTATGATAACACAAGCAAAATCACAGGGATTGATGTCAATTTCAATGCTTTCAAGGAGTGGTTGATTTCCCATTTCGGTGTAGGTAAGCAGGGGAACGAACTCATTCATGCAGCAACCTCATTTGACAACTTAGAAGAGACGGTGAATGAAAATTCTAATATTCCTGGCGCAATGGAAATCAAGGCTGAGTTGGGGAGGATTAAAGAAGGAGCTGCGAAATGGCGTAACCCTCTTGAAGGCTATATCTATTTGAACCATATTTCAAAGGCAATACCCAAACTTTGGTATTTCAGTGACTACTTTAGTTTGCCTTGCAGAATCAATTTGAACGAGTTTGCCTCCGGACAAGCAACGAGCAACCTATCCTCGGAGGAAATCAAAATTGCAAAGGCGTTGTTCGAGCTGAGTGGTTTGCAACTTTCTGACATTCAATCTGAAAGTAATTTTGAAGCATTCAAGGCTCAGTTGGAAGCAACCTCCAACTCTATTACAGACGAAATGTTCAAGTATTGGTCAACAAACCAAAATCTCGAAATTCGTTTCGATATTGAACACGCATCTAATGATGCGCGCTATTTAAATATCCGAATTTACAACTCCAAGCACAGAGTAACGTTGCCGTTGAAAAATCGCAGTAAAGGGTTCCTTTGGTTCTTCTCTTTCCTCGTATGGTTCAGCAAAATCCAGGGAGATAAGAACAGTAAGTACATTCTATTATTGGATGAACCTGGCCTTAGCCTTCATGCGTCGGCACAGAATGACTTACTGAGATTTATTGATGAAAAGCTGGCTCCTGATTATCAAGTAATTTACACTACCCACTCTCCATTCATGATTGACTCATTGAAGCTAAATGAAGTGAGAACGGTTTATGATACGCAAAATCCTACATTAGGTAGTGTCGTTTCAGATGCGGTAGAGGAAAGAGATTCTGATACATTGTTTCCGTTGCAAGCAGCATTAGGTTATACTATCGCTCAAAATTTATATGTATCTCCTAACAATTTGTTGGTAGAAGGTATTTCTGACTTGGTGTACCTCAATCACTTCTCCACTATCCTCAAGGAAATGGGCAAAGAAGGATTAAATGATGATGTTACTATTGTCCCGGTGGGTGGTGCAGATAAAATTGCGACTTTTATTTCGTTAATGAGAGGAAACGAATTATCTACTGTGTGCTTGCTGGATACATTTACGGATCAAAGCGCACAAGCCAGATTAAAACGCATGGTTGAGCAAAAGATTATTGCTAACAAGAAAATCATCTTCTATCATACGGTGATTGAACAAACCTTTGCCGATATTGAGGATCTGTTCACAAAAGAAGAATATCTGTCCCTATATAATGGTGCATTCGGAACCGCTGTCCAAATGTCTGAGTTGGATGCTAATAAGCCGATTATGGCGCAGCTAAAACGAATTAACGGAAAAGCTTTTAACCATTATTCTCCGTCAAATTATATGGCCAAAAATATTGGAACAATTACATTTTCCGATGATACTCTTGCTCGTTTTGAAAAATTGTTCGAGATTGTCAACAAGAAGTTTTGATAATGTGCTGCAAAGGAGAGCCTGCTACATTATAGCGGGCTCTCCTGTTTTTCTTTTTGATACCATAATTTAAAGAGAACCTCTCGCCGAAATATCTGAATTTTGAGGACGTCTTATGAAAAGTTTACAATTATCAGAATTGACTTTTGGTGTCGGAAATACAAGTTGTAGCCATCGCTACAACTATATCGGCATACTTCCCGCCAATTTACTCTATGACATTCAAAACGGAGAAACGACATGACCAAAATCATGCCGTTTCCCGAAAACTAATATACTGTTTTATTGGAGCGCTCTCCAACCGGGTGCCTTTTTAGAGCATGTAACACATCACTGATGCGTACTGTAGTTCAAACTACTTCTTGACCTCGTAGTGACTCTTTACGGTAAACGTAATAACGTAGGTCTTACGATACGACTCTGGAGCAGAGGTAAGAATTGCACAGTCGGTCAGGTTGTAGTTTGTCGGGTGAGCAAGAGCCTGATCAACGGTGTTGCCAATCTCTTCTGCAGATTCAAGCACCTGAGCCCTCTGAGCTGCATCGATAGTTGCTTTTCTCATCAAATCAAACTGATCTGCCGTACCCTCAATGCGAATGACAATAGGCCAAAGGCTGTCTTTATCAATCTGAGTGGTAATTTGAAGATCTGGATACAGGCTGTTATCAAAGCTGAATCCATCAGGAATATGGTAGTTGCCATAGCCTGTAGCGTTGGAATTGTTTGATGAGGAACTAGAGGAGTTTGAAGAATCCTCTTTTTTCTCGTCCCTCTTCTCTTCTTTTTGTTCTGATGTGGTGGATTGTGTCTGGTCTTGTTTGTTTTCTGTTTGTGAGCAGCCAGACAAAATGCCCACACTCAAGGCTGATGTTACCAGTAGTACAAAAATTGCAGTAAAGAACTTGCTCATGCTAGAGCTACGCTTCATTTGACCTCCATTAAACGGAACGTGCCAACTGCCAGGAACTCACTGCGATTGTACCCAGCAAATCACGCTACCTAGCTGGGAGAATATTTCACAACATAAAATATTGTTTCATCTTTTTATGCTTCCCACAGAAAGTGCTTCATATCTACCTTGCCGTTTTCTAGAAACTGCACGCCCTCTGCTTCAAGAAGTTCTTTCTGAGCGTCTGGTCCACCAAATGCAAAACCAGGAGCCAGCGAGCCGTCTTTAAAGACCACTCGGTGGCACGGCACGCCTCCAGCAATGCCAGGACTTTGATGCATAGCAAATCCCACATAGCGAGCTTTTCTTGGCTCCCCTATCATACGAGCTATCTGCCCATACGTGCTAACCCTACCCTCAGGAATTTGCTTGACCACTGAAAATGCACGCTGAAAGAAGTTGTCCATATCTCTCTCACTCTATCTTCACGGTTACCGGGAATTGCTTGCTCATTTTATGTTGGAATGCTATCGTATCAAAAGCAAACGGGTGGTGGCGCAGCTTGGTAGCGCACTTGACTGGGGGTCAAGGGGTCGCTGGTTCAAATCCAGTCCACCCGACCAGAATTTCTCGCCAGGAGTATTCCTGGCTTTTTTATTGGCTCTGTTAGACCATAATTGACATTTCGCCCTACCATCTTGGTCAATTGCAAAATTATCGCCCCTTTGGAGGATTTAAATCCTGCAAAGGGGCGATACGCTCAAGCTCGAATAAATCAATCGTTAGGACTCTATGGTTTCGTCCCGCTCGTCATCTTACATGCAGATGACGCGATCCAAAAATGCCGCCGCCCATAGAAACGACGGGCTTTATCGGTCGCTAATAACCGATAACTTCGGTCTCGACTGTCGAAATCACATCTGCAGGAATGTCATTCACATCAAGCCGATACACAACATTCATACGCGGATTGTACACACCGAGGTATTTCACATTCTCATATTCAGGATGAATAGAATGAAGTCCCATACGCCAATACATAAGCAACTGGAGGGTGTATATGTTTTGAAGTTTTTTCTTCGAAACCTTGAAATCCCACAACGTATCATCTGTCAGAAAGTCACCGTCTCCAGTAGCAACATAACCGGTATAGCCGCCTTCAAATGTCAGACCGTCCAACACCTTTGGTCCATACTGCTCGAAGAACCTCAATGAACGCTCGACCATCACGCGTATGTTCTCAATCGTATAACCATCAGGCGTAATATCCTCTACAGGGCGGTATTCCATAACTCCCGCTCTATATGCAGAATCAAACCCAGATAGTTTTACAGCCGCGTCTATGGAGTCGTCATCCAGCCCGCGCACATTAGATATCAGTCTCTCAAAAAGCTCAAGCTGTTGAACTTTCGCGGCACCCATCTGGGAAATCTTAAACGCCTCTTCGGCCGAAGTCCCGGACATGAAACGCGTGAGATAGTCCATGGCGGTGCCGACCAAACCCGGAAATACGTTTTCCTCTGGATGCAGTTCATCAATGCCGCCCCCGTTGAGCATCGTTTGCTCAAACTCCTTCGGTTTGATATAGCCGCCTCTCGGCTGCTTTATCTTGCTGATACGCTGCGTCACAGAACACATCCATCCGTTCGCAGCAATATCCTGCGGCGTCAGTTCACCGCTCCTGAGCTTCTCCTTTACGTCTTCTCTTGTCAACATGGATTCCACTCCTTCCAAATCAGTTTTCCGAATGTTCCTGAATCCACTCGTGGATAATCGCGACAATCGTCGTTTCCTGCTCCATCGCCATCATCTTGAGCGCTTTCTTATCGCTCGCCGTCATCTGGCGCAAAGGCACCATCCGACCTCTCTTTCTCTCTCCTGGGCTGTGAAGTGACCTTCACCTCAAACGGCATGCCGCCCTCGCGGATGACCGCGCGCAGGAACATGTTCATCGCGGCGGACATGGACAGGCCGAGCTCGTCGAGGATGGCGGCGGCCTCCTTTTTCACCTCGGGTTCGATCCGTATGGTTGTGGCCGGTATGTTAGACGGCATGGCTGCACCTTTCCTCATATATCACGGTGCAACCATTCTAACGTCTCTACAGGGTCGGAGCGCCCCAGTAGTCCATATAGGGCGGCAGGATGTTGAACATATCATGGACGCGGCTCCTGCATACGCCGTTCGCGAGCTGTCGCGCGACCGTGCGCTCGGCGGTGTCGGAATCGGCCGCTATGAAGGTTCGGCACCACTTGAACAAAGCAAGGTAGGCATCGAGGTGCTTCGTCGACACGCCTCTGAACGGCTCCATGAAGGCGCTTAGGAGCGAATGGACGGTGTTGATCCAGTTGATGGTCCCCTCGGAGCGGTCTTTGGAATCGTAGGCCGCGTGTACGGCGACCTCGAGCTCGCCGAGGACGTCGACATAGGCTGAGGCCTTATCAGTCGCCACGACGGAACCGGACATGATGCGGCCCCGCTCGACCTTGAACGAGGGGGAATAGGCCGAAAGGCACTCGATGAGCCTATGGCGCATGGTGTAGGCGGTCTCGAGGCAGACGTGGCAACATCTCGCGCATTCGCGCAGGGGCAGCATGAGCACGAAGCATTCGGCATAGGCCATCCACGTCTCCTTCGGCAGCTTGCTCGTTCCCAGGATGCGCTCGCTGCCCATTCCGAAGGTCCTGCCGCAGTCCCGGCAGAGGTAGCGCTGCTCGCCGTTCTTTGGTTTGCCCTTCTTCACGATTGTGACGGACCCGCAGCGCGGGCAGCATTCGACTTCATAGGTGGAGCCGGCCGCATCATCGAACATCACCGCGCGAATAACGTCCCTGACGGATTCGATTGCGCGGCGGCGCTCGGTTTTGCTGAGGTTCGCCATGTTCTTCTTGAAGGTGATGACCAGGTCCTCGGCGTTAATGATGCTCCAATGCCGTATTGCTTGCGGCTATTATATCAACAGTGGCATCACTTATATGTCAATATTGGTCTAACAGAGCTTTTTAGTAGACAAACATGTCGAGAAGCCCTATGTATGAGCGCCTAAACAGCGACCAGCTGTTTATACAGCCGGTCGCTTAACTTGTGGATAGTTATGCGTCCGTACCTTCAAACTGACTCTCGTACAGATTGGCGTAGAAGCCACCTTTAGCCAAGAGCTCATCGTGAGTGCCGTGTTCAAAGACGGCACCGTCCTTGAGGACAAGAATGCAATCTGCACCCTGAATGGTAGAGAGTCTGTGAGCAACAACCAATGAAGTCCTGCCATTCATGATGGTGTCAAACGCCTTCTGTACCAGCTGTTCTGTTCGCGTATCAATACTTGAGGTTGCCTCGTCCAGAAGCAGAATAGGTGGATTGGCAAGCATGACGCGAGCAATGCACAATAACTGCTGCTGACCCTGGGACAAAGATCCACCAGACTCTCCCACCATGGTGTCGTAACTCTGAGGAAGCTGCTGGATAAACTCGTGAGCCTGAGCCTTTTGAGCTGCAGCGATAATCTCCTCATCAGTGGCATCAGGCTTTGCATAGCGGATGTTTTCTTTGATGGTTCCCTTAAAGAGCCACGTATCCTGAAGCACCATGCCAAACTGCTCTCTCAGCGATGCACGGGTGAGCTTTTGCGTGTTATGACCATCCACATAAATTGCACCAGAATCAATGCTATAGAACCTAAGTAGCAGGTTAATAAGGGTAGTCTTACCGCAGCCGGTTGGACCAACAAGAGCAATCTTCTGGCCAGGCTCTGCCTTAAATGAGATGCGACTGAGAAGCGGATGCTTTGCATCGTAGGAGAACGCCACGTCGTCAAACTCAATGGAGCCCTGTGGATCCTGGATGACTTCAGCGTCTGCTGGGTCTGGCTTGATTTCCTTTGCGTCAAGCAAATCAAACACGCGGCGAGCGCTTGCGTAAGCGGTCTGAACTTGTGTAACAACTGCAGAAATAGCGTTAAAAGGCTTCATGTACTGGTTGGCGTACGAGAGGAAGCTCTGAACCTGACCAATGGTAAGTGGAGAAGGAACTCCCGTTAGAACACAAATGCAACCAAGAGCAGCTACCAGTGCGTAAATGAAGTTATTTACCAGACGCGTAGAAGGGTTAGAGAGCGAAGAGGCAAACTGAGCACGCTCTCCAACTACACGGAGTTTCTCGTTAATAGCTTCAAACTGCTCAATAATGGCATCTTTGTGGGCAAATGCGGTGATAAGCTCCTGGTTGGAGACCATCTCTTCTGCATATCCGCCAAGCTGTCCCTGATAGCCCTGCTGCTTGCCAAAAGACGAGCTAGCGTACTTGGTAATGGCGGATGCAACAATAATTGAGAGCGGAGTAGCCAGAGCAACTACAAGGCCCATAGGAACCGACATATAGAACATAAAGCACAAGGTTCCAATAATGGTAACCACGCCCGTAAGGAACTGCGTGAGGCCCTGCTGGAGGCCATCGCCAAGTTGATCCACATCGTTTACTACCCTAGAGAGCAAATCTCCCTGAGAATGTGTGTCAATGTATGAGAGTGGTAGGTTTGAAACCTTGGCGTGAGCTGTGTCTCTGAGGTCGCGTGTAACCAGATAGGTGAGCTTATTGGTAGACCAAGAAGCAAGCCACTGTGATGTACTTGCAAGCAAAACTACAAGTGAAAGCTGTGTAAGGACTGGCAGCAGGGCCGTTTCTCCTCCCTGGATCAGCCTAATAAGCTGGTCAATGGCACTACCTACAATAATTGGCACCCAAAGTTGTAGAAGAACCGTTGCAATAGAAGATGCTGCTGCTAAGAGAAGAAATCCACTGTGTGGAGAAATCCATGCAGCTAGTCGTCGTGTAACTTCTGCTGCAGACATAGAACTGACGTCAGCAGCACTGCCTTTGCTGCGCTCAGGAGCACTAGATGCGATAGCGGAGGTGCTTCCGCCGGAATACATATCGGCCATTACTCCACCTCTTCAGGACGAAGCTGTGAGAGACAAATTTCTTTATACAGAGGGCACGTATCAAGAAGTTCTTTGTGGGTTCCCAATCCTACTTGCTTACCATGGTCAAGAACAAGAATCTGGTCCGCTTGCATGACTGCTGCTACACGCTGTGAAATAATAATGCTGGTAGTAGTAGCACTGAGCTTGCGGAGTGCTGCACGGAGATGTGCATCTGTAGCAAAATCAAGAGCAGAGGCAGCGTCGTCCAAGATGACAATGCGCGGGCTTCCTACCAGAGCACGAGCAATGGTTAAGCGCTGGCGCTGACCACCTGAGAAGTTCTTGCCGCCACGCTCAACAATGCTGTCAAGCTGATCGGGTTTCTCGCGCACAAAGTCTGCTGCTTGAGCAACTTCAAGAGCTTTCCAAAGCTCCTTGTCAGTAGTGTTTGGATTCTTCCAGCAGAGATTAGAGCGAATAGTGCCGCTGACCAGTGAGGTGTGCTGCGGAACAAAGCCAATAAGGGAACGCAGCTGCTCAAACGTATACGTTTTTACATCATGACCAAAAACACTTACGGAGCCACTTTCTGTATCAAAAAGACGCGGAATAAGTGCAGCAAAGCTGGACTTACCAGAACCCGTTCCGCCGATGATACCTAGCGTCTGGCCAGCCTCTAAGGAGAGGTTAATATCTGAAAGAGCTGGATTTCCTCCGCCATCGTAGACAAGTGAGACGTTCTTGAATGCTACAGCGGTGTCAGTAAAGTCGGATTCAGTAAGGTCAAAGTGTTTGTTACCGCTATCGGTAAGAGCAGGTTTGGTGTTAAGCACTTCCATTACACGCGTAGCAGAAGCAACTCCACGTGTGATGATAATGACTAGGTTTGCAACGTAGCCAATAGCCAAAAGCGCACTGGTCATATAGCTGACAAGTGCCACCACGGTTCCTTGCGATAGAGTACCTGCAGTAATCTGAGGAGCCGCAAGCCAAAGCGTTACGACAATTCCCAGGTACATGACTAGGAAGGTTGCAGGGTTCAGAAGGGATGAATAATTTGCTGCATTAGTAGCCGTTTCTGTCTGAGCAAGGACTGCTTCAGAGAACTGAGCCCTTTCTTCTGCCTCGTGCCTAAATGCTCTGATTACACGAATACCAGAGAGCATTTGACGCATATATAAAGAAACGTTATCTAGACGTTTCTGCAGTTCAGCAAAAAGTTCTGTAGATTTACGTGCAACAAAAAAGAAAATAGCTGCTACCAACACTGTTGCAATCAAGAAGACGATTCCAAGCTGAGCATCAAGCATGATTGTTGCAATGATAGATCCAGCTGCCAGAATAGGCCATCTGATGAGCTGACGAATACCCAAAGCAATCGTAACCTGTACCTGGTTAACATCGTTGATAAGTCTTGTGACCAGGGTGTCTGTTCCAAGAGCTGAAATATCGGCATTTGAGAGCTCTTGAATTTTCTTGAAAATTTCATTACGCAGATCAGTTCCCGTGCGCTGCGACACAATGGAGGCAATTTTTTGACAGACCAGGGTAAAACTAAAGCCCACAAGTGCAATAACTACAAGCAAAATACCGTAGCGAATAATGTCATACATGTTTGCCCCGTGAATTCCCAGGTCAATCATGCGCGCAATAATCAAAGGTGTAAGCAGGTCGCCAACAACTTCAACACCTTTACAAAGCAAGGCAATGAAACTCTTTCGTCCATACTTTGGCAATACAAACTTAGAGAGCAACTCTCCCATTACGCTTCACCAAGTTTCTCTGCAAGCGTTAACCACTCGTCTTCCAACTCCATAAGAGCTGCTTCAGCATCATCAAGCTGTTGCTGCAACTCCATTAAACGCTGCGCATCTGTTGCGTCAGCAGTATTCATTTGTTCCCTAATCTGGTCTGGCAGTTCCTGAGCCTTGCCCATACGCCTCTCAATCGAGTCAAAGCGCTTCTTCATCTCGCGACGCTCAGCGTTAGTCAGTACTAAGCCCTCCTGGCGAGAAGATCCGTCTACCTGCGTCTCATTTGTACCTAAACCTCCGCGTGCACCCGACAACTCCCCCGCTTTTCTCGCCGTCTGCTTTGCTGCATCAACAAGCTTGAGGTACTCGTCAACGCCACCAGGAACGTGGCGAATATGACCGTCTATAAGGGCATATTGATCGTCAGTTACGCGCTCAATCAAGAAACGGTCGTGACTAACAACCAGAAGAGTTCCAGGCCACGAGTCCAGTAGATCTTCCAAGACAGCAAGCATGTCCGTATCAAGGTCGTTGCCTGGCTCGTCCAGCACCAGCACGTTTGGCTCTTCCAGAAGTACGCACAGAAGTGCTAGACGCCTACGCTGGCCGCCTGAGAGGTCTTGCAAGCGATTAGTGAACTCTCGGCGATCAAAGCCCAAGCTTTCAAGCAACTGTGTAGGGCTTTGCATCTTGCCGTTTACCAGGTAACTTGTCTTGTATTGGCTTAACAGCTCAAGAACGGTCCACGCCTCTTTTGTGGCAAACGTATCAATCTGTTGAGAAAGCCAGCCAAATTTGACAGACTTTCCTACCTTTACCAGGCCAGACGTTGGTTGTAGTTGCTGAGTCATCAACTCAAGAAGTGTAGACTTGCCAGCGCCATTCTCGCCCAAAATGCCATAGCGGTCACCTGGGCCAATGAGCCACTCAACATGCTTGATGACATCTACCTGGGAGTTTGAAGCATCTGCCTGCGTATTTGAATCTGTGTCAGCAGTACATAAGGCATTTTTGTAAGCAAACGAGACGTCATGCATCTCAATAACTTGCTTGCCCAACCTAGAAACTGCCATACGTTTGAGCTCAAGCGTGTTTCTGAGTGGCGGATCTTCGGCGAGAAGCTCCATGGCAGCGTCAATTCTAAACTTGGGCTTTGACGTGCGTGCTTTTGCTCCGTGAGCAAGCCAGTTAAGCTCTTTTCTGAGCGTATTCTGACGGCGCTCTTCCATCACTGCCGCCTGTCTATCACGCTCAACTCGAGCTTGAATGTAGGCAGAATAGCCACCGTCAAACGGGTCAATTACCCCGTCATGAACTTCCCACATGTGGTCGCAGACCTCGTCCAAAAACCAACGGTCGTGGGTGACCAGAATAAGTGCGCCATTTCCTTCTGACCAGCGATTTTTTAGATGATTAGCAAGCCACTGAATAGCATGAAGATCCAGGTGGTTTGTTGGCTCGTCAATGAGCATTAAGTCCCAGGTTCCTACCAGCAATCGAGCCAAGTCGCAGCGTCTACGTTGACCTCCGGAGAGCTCTCCTACCAGGCCATTCCAGTCCAAGTCTCCAATGAGCTCATCAATAATCTTACGAACGCGAGCATCGGATGCCCACTCGTACTCTGGCGTATCGCCTACAACAGCGCTACAAACGGTTTGCGTATCAGAAAGTGAATCACTTTGGCCCATATAGCCTACTTGGATGCCACTTCTCCAGATTACGTTGCCAGAATCGGGTTCAATTCTTTTGGCGATAAGATCTAAGAGGGTTGATTTGCCGTCACCGTTTTTACCGACAACGCCAATACGGTCACCCTCATTTACACCAATGGTTTGGTTGGTAAGAACCTTCTTACCAGGCCACTCCATAGAGATTTGTTCGCAACCTACCAGAATTCCCACTAGTTATCACCTAAAAAAGAACGAAGTAACGCAATTTCTTCTCCCCAACCAGAAAGCTCAGAATGAGGAGTTTCCAAAATCATAGGAAGCGTATTGATACGCGGATTAGTCACCACAGCTCGGAACGTTTCTAAGCCAATGAAGCCTTTGCCAATCTGTTCATGTCTGTCTTTATGAGCTCCAAGAGGATTCTTTGAGTCATTAAGGTGCAAGGCTTTTAGCTTTTCTAAGCCAACTATCTGGTCAAATGTATCTAGAACATCATCAAGATTTTCTACAATCTCATAGCCGCCATCATGAACATGGCAGGTATCAAGGCACACACCCATAAGCTCGGGGTGGTTTACCTTATCTAGAATTGCAGCAATCTCTTCAAACGTTTTACCAACTTCAGTGCCTTTACCAGCCATAGTTTCAAGAAGTACGGTGGTGTGCTGGCCTTCAAACAGGCAATCGTTAAGCGCGTCTGAAATCTGCTCAATTGCCACGTCAGAGCCTTGACCCACATGGCTACCGGGATGGAAATTGTAATAATTACCAGGCAGATACTCCATACGCTCAAGATCTTCTGTGAGCGCTCGACGTGCAAAATCTCTGGTTTCCTCTTTAGCCGAACATAGATTCATGGTGTAAGGAGCGTGTGCAACCAAAGGTCCAAAGTGATTGACCTCAAGAAGCTTCCGGAGCTTTGCAACATCGGCCTCATCTAGAGCTTTAGCGTTGCCGCCACGAGGATTTCTAGTAAAGAAAGCAAAGGTAGTTGCCCCAATAGAAAGAGCATCTTTACCCATTGCCTCCCAGCCCTTACCTGCCGAGAGATGGCATCCAATAAATAGTTCTTCTGGCTGCACGCTATGCACGCTCCTCAAGCATTTTGGCCACACGATTCAAAAGCTCTGAAGCTACGTCTGCCAGCGGCAAAGTCTCAAGCTGTTCTACACCTTGAGGAGTCACAAAAGCCACACGGTCTGTATCTGAACCAAAGGTTGAGTCTGGTCTAGAAACATCATTTGCCACAATCATGGAGCAACCTTTACGCTCAAGTTTAGCCTGAGCATGCTCCAAGACGTTATTTGTCTCGGCTGCAAAACCTACGACAACCTGTTCTTTCTTTGCCTTAGACAGGCTGGCAAGAATATCAGTGGTCTCTTTAAGGTCAATGGACTCAAGATACTCTAATGATTTCTTGAGCTTATGATCTGCTGGATGAGCTGGAGTGTAGTCGGCAACAGCTGCCGTCAAAATAGCAGCGTCAACATTGTCAAAAACGTCTACGCACGCCTTGTACATATCTTCAGCAGATACCACTCTTTGAATAGTGACGCCTTGAGGAGCCTCCAAGTGAGTGGGGCCAGAGATAAGGGTGACGTCTGCTCCACGACAAGCAGCAACTTTAGCTACGGTATAGCCAAGTTTTCCTGTTGAACAGTTGGCAATAAAGCGAACTGGATCGATCTTCTCGTGAGTTGGTCCTGCGGTGATAAGAATCCTTTTACCTGCAAGATCTTGCGTAATTGGTGCGGCATCTTTGCTGGAAAGAACCTTAAGCGCAGCGTCAACAATCTGCTGTACCGGAGCAAGCTTTCCGTCACCGGTATAACCACATGCAAGACGGCCTGAATCAGGCATAACTATGTGAATACCGCGCTGACACAGCAGTGCCACGTTTGTCTGGGTAGCTGGATTTTCCCACATGTGCGTATTCATAGCGGGAGCCACAAGAACTGGCGTATGAGCAGCTAAAAGCGTTGCGCTTGCAGCGTTATCAGCAATACCGTGAGCCATCTTAGCCATAATATTGGCGGTAGCTGGTACAACTACCAGGCAATCCGCCCAGTCAGCAAGGTCAACGTGGGCAACAGGAGTCTCAGTGTTGTTATAGAGCGACTGCACTACCTCATGATGCGTAAGGGCCTCAAAGGTAGTCTTTCCAACAAACTGAGCTGCATCTTCTGTCATAACAACACGAACGTCGCAGCCCGCTTTCTGAAGGCCTCTAAGCACTTCACAGGCTTTATATGCAGCAATGCCTCCGCACACCACAAGGCATACAGAGGGCTGAGCGGTTTTATCCAACATGGCAAGAAATTCCTTTATTCTTCAAACGCTGTAGAAGTAATAAGCATCCTATGGCAATAAGGGCATTCAGCAATCTCAGAGCTGTGCTGAAGATCATGGAATGAACTTGGCTGCAGCTTGACGCGGCAAACACTTGGAACATTACCTACAAGGTGCTCAACTGCCAGGCCCTTAAAACGTTTACGTGCGGATTCGTAACGCTCAAGCGTATTTGCAGAAATCTGAGCTGCAAGTTCTTCTCGAGACTTAGAGAGCTCTACAATCTCTGCACGAAGGGCTGCAGAATCAATCTCAAGAGACTGAGAAAGGCTCTCACGCTCTTTCATGAGCTTTACCTGCAAGTCTTGTGCTGTTTGGTAAGCCTTCTTGCACTTCTCAAGCTCTTCTACTTTTGCTGCAAGCTTAAAATCGCACTTCTCGATATTCTTTGCCAAAGAAGAAAGCTGCTGATCAAAGTCTCTAAGAGCACGATGATTGGTAGCAGTTTCTACAGCAGCAGAAACCTCTTCTGACTTTTGGACATAGTGGGCACGCTGCTCATTGAGATCAGAAATATCAATTTCGACGTCTTTTTTAACGCCAAGTACCTGCTTAAGCTGAGAAGCAATCTTTTTCTCTGCAAGTTGGGCGTTTTTAATCTTTTGAACCTGGGGCATTGAGGCCAAGTTGGATGCGAGTTTTAGCAGCTGCAAATCAATATCCTGGAGCTGCATCAGATTAACAGACTCACTCATAGGGCCTCCTCATATACGGTTACTCATCTAGTCTACCGTAAATAAGGACGTATCGGAGGCGGAACATAACTAATGCAGCGATTAGTATGTGAAAAAAATTATCCAACAATCTGCAGCAAGGTTGCACAGAAGGCATCAAGATCAGCCTCAGAAACGCGCTCGTCAAAGGTAATGCGCAAGCTGCCCAGAGCTTCGTTTCTAGAGATTCCCATTGCTGAGAGAACATGACTTGCGTCAAGAGAGCCTGAAGAGCACGCAGAGCCAGCCGAGACTTCAAATCCAGCCTGATCAAGCTTTAAGATAAGCGTCTCTGAGTCCATTGAAGGAACCATAATGCTTACCGTACCAGGCATATGATCTTTGCCAGCGTACGCCTCTGTAGTCGGCTTAATCTTAGGAGAAGCACAAAGAGTCTCATACACCTTATTAGCACGCGCAGAAACGCTCTCCTGCGTTTGAGTAAGGTTCTCCAGGCACCACTGAGCCGCTGCAGCAAAAGCGAGAGCACTCCGAACATCCTGGGTGCCATGACGTCTACCAGCCTCTTGTCCCCCGCCGTAACTCTGTGCCTTAAACGGAACTTTAGAGCGTATAAGTACCGCAGCAATACCAAGAGGTCCACCAATTTTATGGGCGGCAATGGTCAGAGCGTCTACGTCTGCCACCTCTAAAGGAATGCGACCAAATGCTTGAACCGCGTCAGTGTGGAAAAGCGCGCCTACCTTATGAGCAGCTTGGGCAAGATTAACAACTGGCTGAATAACGCCCGTCTCATTATTGGCATACATGACAGAAACAAGGGCTACCGACTGGTCTAAAAAACCCTCAAGGGCAGAAGCCTCAATCTTTCCCTGACGGTTAGGCTGAGCAATTCTTACCTCAAAGCCCTTCTCGCGAAGAACCGGCGCAAGATCCAAAATAGAATCATGTTCAATTGCCGAGAAAACCACTGTGTTGCGCTTGTGGTCTTTGTTGCGAATGCCTTCTGCCATTCCAATGACAGAGAGGTTATTGCCCTCAGTGCCGCCAGAGCAAAAGACCACGTCAGGAGCCCTAAACTTGCCGCCCACTGCGCGTGCGATAACACTACGAGCACCATCAAGCTCTCGCGCTGCTTGACGACCAAGCGAGTGCAAAGAATTTGGGTTCACCCCAGCAATGGGTGAAGCCTCATAGGTTTTCTCGGCATCAAGCGCCTCTGTGCGCATTGGTGTTGAAGCAGCATAGTCTAGGTAAACGTATTCCATAACGTGTTTCTGTTGATTCAATCTTGGTGGTCTATGTGCAAATAATGCTGGGGCGTGGTCTAGCCCTGAACGGTAAGAGCGGACTCGCCAGCGTCGCGGATAGCCTGGATAGTTGCACCGCGGTCTTCCTGGCCAAACACAGCACTGCCCGCAACAAGCATATCAGCACCAGCAGCTACAACATCAGCTGCGTTAGCTGCACTAATACCGCCATCAACCTCAATCAGAGGGTTAACGTTGTGTTTACGGCAGAGCTCTTTGAGTGCCTTGAGTTTCTTAAGTGAGTGAGGAATAAACTTCTGACCACCAAAACCAGGGTTAACCGTCATGATAAGCACCAGGTCAAGGTCTTCAATAAGATCCTCAAGAACGCTTACGGGAGTGCCTGGGCAAAGGGAAATGCCAGCCTTAGCACCAGAATCCTTAATAAGGTGAACAAGACGATGAGCGTGAACCTCGGCCTCGTAGTGGAAGGTAACAACGTCAGCACCACGATCCAGGAACAGAGGTGCAATCTCAGCTGGATTGGTGACCATCAGATGGACATCAATGGGCAGCTCAGAGGACTTTTTGCAGTACGAGAAAATATCTGGACCAAATGAAATATTAGGGACAAAGTGACCATCCATCACGTCGTAATGGATGTAGTCAGCGTTTGTAATTGAATCAAGCTCGCTCTTAAGCTTGGAGAAATCTGCGGACAGAACAGATGGTGCTACCAGGACGTTATTCATTAAACTCTCCTATCGAGTCATTCCATAAAATTCTTCATTAGGAAGGCGGTTAGTAAGGCGAGAAGTAATGTCTTCTGGCGTAGCGCCTTCGTAAAGTACAGCGTGAACAGCTGAAGTAATAGGCATCTCAACGTCCATCTGCTGACCCAGCTCATAAAGACCAATGACAGCCTGAGCGCCCTCAACAACCATGCCGGTTTCTTCCTGATATGACTGAAGTGTCTTACCCTTAACCAGGGCTTCTCCAAACGTTCTATTTCTAGAATGCTCGGAGGTACAGGTAGCCACCAAGTCACCCATACCAGCAAGACCCATGCAGGTAAGCGGGTCTCCGCCGATAGCGCATACTACGCGACCAAGCTCTGCCAAGCCACGTGTCATAAGAGCAGCAAGAGCGTTATCGCCATTACCCAAGCCAACAGCAATACCACAAGCAATAGCTACAACGTTTTTAGCGGCAGCACAAGCCTCAACGCCACGCACGTCAGAGCTAATGTAGGTTCTAAAATATGGGCGAGAAAGCAGTGCCTGGAAGCGCTTAGCAACCTCAGCATCTTCAGACGCTACAACAGCTGCAGAGATTCCCTGCTTAATAACCTCTTCTGCATGGTTTGGACCAGAAAGTACGGCAATTCTGGCAGGATTTCCCAGCTCGTCAGCAGCTACCTCATGCATAAGCTTGTGAGAACCTGCTTCCATACCCTTGGAAAGGATCAAAACATCAACCTCTGGATCAAGATATGGTGCGCAAGCAGCACAAACAGAGCGCAAAAACGCGGAAGGAGCAGCCATAACAACGGCATCTACACCGGTGAGAGCCTCAGCTTCACTGGTAGTAGACACAATATTGTGAGGAAGCTCAGAATCAGAAAGATGTCTGCAGTTGACGTGCTCTTTATTGATGGATTCGGTGACATCGGCCTCTCTAGACCAGATAATTACCTCATCACAGGTAGAAGCAAGTAGTGTTGAAAGTGCGGTACCCCACGATCCCGAACCAATAACAGCAACTTTTTTCATGATTACTTGTCCTTTTTCTTATCGCCGAAAGAGAATTTAGACTCACTACCAACATTAAGACGATTGATATTCTCGCGATGTGCCCAAATTACCGCAGCAGCCACAACAAATACAGGGATAGTTGCCACCGGATCCATGCCAAATAGCAGGCAGAATAGTGGAATGGCAACAGCTGCACCGATAGAGCCAAGCGATACGTACTTAGTTGGTACGGCAAGCGTAATAAACACCGCAAGAGCTACGAGGGCTGCAAGCGGATTTACCGCAAGGCCACCACCAAATCCAACAGCAATTCCTTTGCCGCCGTGGAAATGAAGCCATGGCGAGAAAATATGACCAAGAACACAGCAGGCATACACAAAAGAAATGATGAGCTCTGCCTCTGCGTGATCATTTCCCGAGACCAGAGGAGTAAATCCCTGAGTTCCCAAGAACCAACGGACTAGCATGACGCTGAAAATGCCCTTACCTGCATCGCAAAGAAGCGTAAGAATACCTGCAGCTTTACCGGCATTTCTAGCAACATTGGTAGTGCCAATGTTTCCTGATCCAAGCTTGCGGATGTCCTCATGAGCCATAACGCTTGCAATAATCAGGCCAAATGGAACGCCACCAAGGCCAAACGCAATAAGTCCAAAAATCAGAGCAACAACAATTCCAGACATTAGTTAGATTCAACCTTCTTACGGAATTTCAAACGAATAGGTGTGCCAACCAGAGGGAACTTCTCGCGAAGCCTGTTCTCAATAAAGCGCTCGTAGTTATCGTCAACAAGGTCTGGAGCGTTGCACCAGAACGAGATAACAGGAGGCTTGGAGCCCGTCTGAGTGGCGTACTGAATCTTAAGTCGGCGACCGCGGTCAGAAACCGTGTGTCCACCCTCTCTGATCTGGGCGAGAAGCTCGTTGAGCTCGGAAGTCTTAAGCTGAAGTGCGCGGGATTCTGCAGCCGAAAGAGCAGCGGCAAGCACCTTATCAATAGCGCGTCCAGTAAGTGCAGAAACGTTGATGGAAGCAATCCATGGTGCAAACGCTAGGCGCTTTGCTACAGAGACTGCTACCTCATCACGCTTTGCCTCAGAGTCAATGAGGTCCCACTTGTTAAGTAGGAGTACCAGCGCACATCCGCGCTCAACGGCCATGTTAGCAAGCTTTTGGTCCTGCTCGGTTACACCAACAGAAGCGTCAACCACAAGAAGGCAGACATCTGCGCGGTCCATTGCCTGCAGGCCTCTGACCAGACTGTAGTACTCAACGTCTTCATGTACCTGGCTCTTCTTGCGAATACCTGCAGTATCAACAAGACGAATGGGAGTTCCCTTCCATTCAATCATAGTGTCAATAGCATCGCGTGTAGTTCCCGCAACGTCAGAAACAATAGAGCGCTTCTTGTTTGCTAAGCGGTTTGCAAGCGAAGATTTGCCTACGTTTGGACGACCAATAATTGCAAGGTTTAGAATGCCATCATCCTCTGGCTCTTCATCAGCCTCGGGGAAAGCGTTGACAATATCGTCCAGCAAGTCACCAGTACCGTGACCGTGTGAAGCAGACAGAGGCAGAGGCTCGCCGCAACCAAGCGCATAGAAGTCCCAAAGACCGTCCTGCTCAGTTGCAGGGTTATCTTTCTTGTTGACAACCAAGAACACAGGCTTGGTGCTCTTGCGAACAATACGAGCAACCTCTTCGTCTTCGTCAGTAACACCAGTGGTGCCGTCTACCACAAAGACAATAACGTCTGCCTCTTCGCATGCAAGAAGTGCCTGCTCACGGATGTGTGGAGCAAAGCGATCCTGCGATTTAATTGACTCAATGCCGCCGGTGTCAATGAGCTTGAACTCACGACCGTTCCAGTCAGCGTCGTGATACGAGCGGTCTCGGGTTACTCCCCTAGACTCGTGAACAATTGCATCGCGTTTCTCGGCAATTCTATTTACCAGCGTGGACTTACCAACATTTGGGCGTCCAACAATAGCAACAATGGGCTTAGCCATGTCTCACCTTTCATTCAGTTGGTTTAATGATACCAGCAATACGTGGCTAATCCCACTCTTTGAGCGCTTTAATGCATGGCTCAGCAATGTTTGTGGGACCAGGAATTGACATGATTACTTTTGCACCGCGTGCCTCTAGCTGCGCAGTTAAATCGGCTAGTGACATGCCATCAAGGGTAACCTTATCAAAGTTAAACATGACCTCAGGAAGCACTACCAGGACATCAGTTAAGTCCTCTGGCACCTGGGCGAGAAGATCAACGGCGCAGATAAGGCCTGTGACATTAACGTCTCCACCAAAGAAATCATTGCGCACGGCAAAGGTAGAAACGTTTCCGTTGACTGACCAGTTGTCGCAGAAGGTTTGGATGGTTTGCTGGGCTGCCTCACCTACAATCAGCACAATCTTGCGAGAGCGAGCGGAAAGATAGGTATCTGCCTCATCAAGAGCGGTACGCATAGTGCTACAGACCTCTTCAGCCTCATCAAGGAAGCTTCTGAGCATACCAATACCGTCATAAAACTGCGGATAGCCGTCATAGGTATATGCAAGTGGAATAGGCAACTGAGCGTCTACATAGAATTCGTCAGAGAGCTGGAAGCGTGTAATGCCCAAAGAAGCACGAGCACGCTCCTGATAGGGCTCAACAATTTTGACAACGGAACGGGAGAGCTCAACATCATCAGAATACGAATGCGTAAAGCGCTTAGAGTCTTTGGTATAACCAAGCGGAACAATGGCAAGAGAGGTGATCTGCTGGTGAGCCTCTACCCAATCAAGCGTTTTATCAAGCTCTTCACCGTCGTTGATATTAGGGCACAGAACAATCTGACCATGAATCTCAATCCCGGCGTCCATGAGTTTCTCAAGAACTTCAATGCCTCTAGCAGCGCGAGCACCAATTAAATTGCGGCGCACGTCAGGTGAAATTGCATGCAGCGAGACGTTCATGGGTTCAAGCTTGTGAGAAATAATGCGATCAACATCTTCATCAGTGAGGTTAGTGAGCGTGACAAAATTGCCCTGTAAGAAGCTCAGACGATAATCGTCATCTCTAATGGAAAGCGAGGGGCGCATGTCTTCTGGCAGCATAGCCATAAAGCAGAACTGACAAGCGTTTACGCAGGTCTTGATGCCGTCAAAGAGCACGTCAACAAAGTCAACGCCCCAGTCTTCTCCGGATTTACGCTCAAGCACGCACTCGTAGAGCTCATCATCTCCAGGTACAGAAACCTCAAGCTCACAGAGGGAGCCGTCGGCTTCCCAGCGCCAATCAATCAGGTCTTTTGGCACTACACCATTGACCTTCTCGATAATCATGCCTGGCTCAAGGCCAGCCTTCCACGCAGGACTACCCTCTTCAACGGACTCAATCAGTGCGCCAAGTCCACCAGATTTTGTGTTTCCGTAGTCTGCGCGCTGTTCCATGTTAGACGCCTACGATTTGTTCAATAGCTGATTTAACTGCGTTGATATGAGCCTCTGGTGTAGAAGCTCCTGCGGTAATGCCAATGTGCTCCGCACCTTCAAACCAAGAAGCCTCTAGCTCATCGGCGTCTTCAATGTGGTAAGTTGCGGGGCAATACAGCTTAGAAATCTCTGCCAAGCGAGTAGTATTTGCAGAAATCCTGCCGCCAATAATAATCATGACGTCAGACTCTTTTGCAAGCCTCATGCACGAGTCCTGGTGACCCGCAGTAGCCTCACAGATGGTATTCATAACGCGAAGCTCGTCAACAAGCGGAAGCACCGCGTTGACCACCTCAGAAAGCTTTGCAGCACTCATGGTGGTCTGAACTACCAGACCAACCTTCTTTGCAGCTCTCATAGCATCTGCTTGAGCAGCAACCTGTTCCACGGAGTCTATGGCCACAGAGCCTGGCACGTGCGCCAGTGTGGCCTCTACCTCGGGATGTCCGGACTCTCCTACCACGTACACGGCATAGCCCTGCTTGGCGAGAAGTTCTGCAGCTCCGTGAGCCTTCTTTACAAACGGACAGGTTGCATCTAACACGTCAACACAGCCGTCTTTGGCAATCTGCTCCTCTTGAGGGGTTACGCCATGAGTGCGCAACAGCAGTGCACTTCCTGCAGCTTCAGAAGCAGAGTCAACAACCTCTACGCCCTGGTCTTTAAGGGACGTGACAACGCGAGGGTTATGGATAAGTGGACCAAGCGTGCGTACGGGAGCATGAGCATCTTTGACGGCCTGCTGGACCATCTGAAGAGCTCTTTCTACGCCGTAACAAGCACCTGCTTCGTCAGCAATTCTAATAGTAGGCACGAACTAATTCCTTCCGGGATGCTCTTTGAGCATTGCATCTCTTAGTTCGTATACCCGCTCCATGGCCATCTCTTCCATCTCTTTTGCCTGATCCTTACGCTTTGTAGAAGTTAGATCACTAAAAGAGACCTTCTGACCTGCGCGGAGATAAACCTTAACAGGCTTAACTAGAGGTGAACCTTTTTTCTTAATATCAAGTGCGCCAATAATGGCCAGTGGCTGCACATCTACCTTAGCAAGCTGGGCGATAAGCGCAAAACCACCGTGAGTTTCTCCACGCTCTGTATTACTTCTCACTCGTGTGCCCTCAGGGTAGATCAGAAGCATTTCTCCCCTAGAAAGCGCCGTGGTTGCACGACGAATTGCCTTCATGTCAGCAGTTCCACGATCTACTGGAATACCACCTAGTCTAGAAAGCGCCCACTGAAGTGGTTTGAATTTGTTGAACTCACTCTTGTAGATGGTTCTAACGGGAATGCCATGAACAAACAGGTGGACAACAGTAACAATAGGGTCCAAGAACGTTGGGTGGTTCATGATAAGAACGCGAGGGGTCTTATTGCCAACAAAGAGCTGGTCATTGTCCCAACGCCACCTGAACCAGATTTTTGTAATCAATCCAAGCACGCTGACTGCCAGCCACTTAAAGAACTTGGCAGGAGCTGGAAAATCAGCAAGCGCGGTATCGTAATAATCGTCAAACGAGTTTCCGCCAAAAGGACGCAAACGCTTAGGAGTAGCTGCTATAGAAGACTTTTTCTCGGAGCGCTTAGGCTTTTCTGTGTGAGACTTCCCATCATCAGAAGAGTTGCCCTCTGATTCATTTCCCTGGTGAGAAGACCTGTGGTTACGAGCATCTCTTTTTCCAAGACCAGGATGCAGGGCAATAATTGCTGCAATAACCTCTTCAACAGAAAGCGCAGAAGAGTCAATGTGATGAGCGTCTTCTGCTGCACGAAGTGGAGCTGCCTTACGCTCAGAGTCAGCCTTATCACGAGCCTTGATGTCTTCGAGAATCTTCTCTTCGCTCTTGGCATCTACCTGGGCATCATTACCAGTAGCTGCGTCTCCGCCTTGGCGCTGAACAGCGCGGCGATGAGCACGAGCAGCAGGGTCTGCGGTCAAGAAAACCTTTACATCTGCCTCAGGGAATACCACGGTACCAATGTCACGACCTTCTGCGACTACATCGCCATTCTCGCCAGCGCGACGCTGAAGCGTGACCATAGCCTCGCGAACCTCAGGAATGGCTGCAACAGCACTGACGTTTCTATCTACCTCTGAGGTACGAATCTCTGCCGTAACGTTTGAACCGTTTGCATAGACGGTCTGGCCGTTTGCGGAGTTGCCAAACGAGATGCTAATGCTGCGTGCAACTTGAATGATTTTCTCGGTATCAGTCATATTAATACCCTGACGCAGGCATTCTACGGTTACCGAGCGATACATTGCGCCCGTATCTAGAAAGATCAGATCCAGGCGATCAGAAAGTGCGCGAGCAACCGTAGACTTTCCGGAGCCTGCTGGGCCGTCAATAGCAACAATCATTACTTATCCCCCTCGGTGACACCCCAAATGTCACGAAAATCGTAAAAACTTGGCTCAGTGGAACGACGAATAACCTCTTCTGGATCAAGGTTAAATCCACCAAGCTTGAAATCTGAACCGCCTGTACTAGTAAAGAAGATTGAAGAGACATTTGCAAGATGTACATTCCAGCTAGAACTGCCCGGGATGCCAAAAATCTCCGCCATCATAGAGCGCAGATAGCCACCGTGAGAAATACAAACCGTGCGCCCAGAAAGGCTGGAAAACTCGTTAAGAATGTTGCGACACCTGCTTCTTACCTGCTCATATGACTCTGCTTCTGGGGCAGGTATGGAGTGACCGTTTTCATCTGAGGTCCAGGGAAATGTAAGGCCGTAGGGCTTTAAAATCTCTTCTGCATCAGCAAAACGTTTGCTCTCCAGAATGCCAAAATCCATCTCTGCTAGATCATCTTTTACCTCGCAGGAAATACCAAGCTCGGCTGCGGCCATCTGGGCCATGTCTTTGCAGCGAGACAAAGGAGAGGTCCAAATTCTATCTGGATGAAATGCAACAAGCGCGCAAACGGCGTGTTCTCGCTGTTCAACGCCATGCTCGGTGAGCTCAACGTCTCTTCTGCCACTAAAAAAGCGCTGCGTATTAGCCACGCTTTCTGGATGGCGCATAAACAAAATGCGATGAGCCTGAGCTGGAACTTCAAATGGCTGCATTATGTCTCCTCTCTGGGCGGTTGTAGGTGTTTGACGTACGCTTTGTAATCGTACGACCAGAAATTACTTGTCGGTGTGCAAAGGCATAATGGGAGAAGCGCCAGACTCTCTACCAATAGTGCGCTCCAGAGCAGCAACTTCCTCCTCTGTAAGAAGCCTCCACTCGCCTTCTTTAACGCCTGTTAAGTGCAGCGGACCAAACGTATCTCTGTGGAGCGCAAGAACCCTGTGGTGAATGGCCAGAAGCATCTTCTTGACCTGATGCTTTCTGCCTTCCCTAATAGTGACGCTCACCAGGGCGTTTGACTCTCCTCCACCAGTTTTCCCTAAACCCTGTGGGGCGAGAAGGGCCTTTATCTTGGCATTATCAGAGACAATCTCTACCTCTGCTGGAGCCGCAGGTCCATCTTCAAGCCCAATACCTTCGCGTAGACGATCTAGCTGCTCTTCTGTAGGCGTTCCTACTACATGGGCAACATAGTGCTTCCATACATGCTTTGAAGGATGCAGGAGCTCTTGTGCCATCTGACCATCGGTGGTAAAGAACAGAAGACCTGTGGTATCCATATCAAGGCGTCCAACAGGAAAAAGACCGGGATATTTGTCAGTTGGGACCATGTCCACAATGGTTGGTCTACCCTGAGGGTCTTTCATAGTAGTCAGGTACCCTGCAGGTTTATTGAGCATCAAATAGACGGGTTTCTCGGCAATTGAGCAGACAATGCCGTCAACTGCCACAACATCTACCAGCGGATCAACCTTGCTGCCAAGCTCGGTAACTACCTGGCCGTTTACCGTGACGCGGCCTGAGGTCATCAGGCGCTCAGAGCCGCGGCGACTAGCTACTCCTGCACGCGCCAAAAAGCGCTGCAGGCGCATGGGAACAATGCGCTCTTCTGCCACGGCTTATGCTTCCTCTTGCGTATCGTAGGTATCGCCCAAAAGCGAGCGCTCATCATCAATATCTTCTGCGGCCTCTTCAAGCGTTGAAGTAAAGCTTCTACCAGAGAGTCTCTCGCGAATAAACTGCTTGGACTCCTCGTCAGGAGCAAAGTCTTCCAGTGGTGGCAGCTCTCGCAAAGACTTGAGACCAAAGCGCTCTAAGAAAAGCGCTGTTGTGCCATAAAGAATGGCTTGTCCCCTATCTGCCTCTTTGCCTACTTCACGAACAAGGTTTTTCTCGCGAAGTGAAGAGATAACACCATCAGAGTTAACACCACGAATTGCACGGACGCCCTCGCGTGTTACCGGCTGGTGATAAGCAATAACCGCAAGCGTTTCAAGCGCTGCCTGAGAAAGGCGGCGTGTGTCCCAGGAAAGGACAAAGTCGCTGACAAGCTGATGGTGGGCAGGGTGCGTAAAGAGGCGCCAACCGCCGGCTACCTCTCTAAGCTGAATGCCCCTATTGCAGCGCGTATACTCCTCTGCAAGCTCTTTAAGAGCTTCAGCTACCTCGGCGGGAGCTGCATTGGTGACCTTTGCACAGTCAGCCGTGGTGATAGCATCAGTTGCAACTAAAAGCAGCGATTCTAGAGCGCCTTTAAGCGAATCGGAATCTAAATAGGTAAGCTCTTCTGCCATAAGTTATTCCGCCTCTTCCTGTACTTCATCGGGCGTATGAGCAAGCGATAAAAGCGTCTGTTGGACATCTTGAAGCGCGTTTTGAGACAAGTTAAATCCCTCAAAATCTGGCTCATCACCAGAAAGCTCTTCCAGTTCCAGGAGTACCGATTCATCAAGCTGATATGAATCTGCACCCTCTATGTGTTCAATTTCAATTTCGCCAAAAATGACATCTTGCTGAACACGTACAAGACCGCGCTTAAAGAGTTCAAGCACAGCTAAGAAGTTTGCAACCACAATCTCTGGCGTATCCTGACCGTCTAGAATCTCAGAGAAGGTCACTTTGCCCTTGGAGCGCGTAAGACGGTCCACAGAAGCAACCGTTAGAGCCACTGGAAGCCTTTTTGGCGCCACATGTTCTGCCTCAAGCAAGAATGTCTCACGTTTTGAGTCAATGTCCGCACAGATGACCGCAAGGCTTCTGAGGGTAATGCCTTCTAGATAGTCTGGCATGAGGTTCAAGAAATCAGGGTCTGGACCCACTGAACGCGGGAACATGTATGATTCCGCCTCCATGCGGCTGCCTAGCGCAGCGCCAGCATTTCTAAATTGCTTATAGGCAATAAGGCGAGCAATAAGAACTTCTCGCGCCTCATCAGGAGAAAGGCCGTCAAGCTCGTCATCATACTCATCTTCATCAAATGAGCTTTTGAGCGAAACGTCTTGAGGCACCAGGGCATGAGCTTTCATGTCCAGAAGCGTTGACGCAACAAGCACAAAGTCACTGGCAACGTCTAGGTCAAGCTCTTCCATGGCGTTGACTTCTGCCAGGTACTGGTCAGCAACCTCAGAGATAGAAATGGATCCAATGGCCACCTTCTGCCTACTTACCAACTGAAGTAGCAGGTCAAATGGTCCCGAGTATGTTGCAGTGTTTACTTTGTACGACATTAGATGATTCTCGCAAGCAGACTCAAAATGACGTTAGAAATGCCTCCGATAATGGACGAGAAAAAGCCAGGCGCAAAGAACATGAGTCCCACCACAGCAATCATGCAATAGGGCTCGATAGCATAGAACTTTTGACGGTTTTTCTCGCCAAGAAAATAAAGCAGCAACTTAGATCCGTCCAAAGGCGGGATAGGCAGCATGTTAAAGACTGCCAGGCTTACATTGATCTGGATATAGAAGATTACCAGAGACGAAACATAGTACAGTACCAGCGGATTTAATGCGGTGCCAAATGCAACAGCTAACGCATTAAGCAAACGCAACAAGAGTGCACCGAGAAGCGCCTGCAAGATGTTGGAAGTAGGGCCTGCTAGCGCTACCAGAATCTCGTCACGACGACGATTTTTGAGGTAGTTGGGGTTATAAGGGACGGGTTTTGCGTATCCAAAGCTTGGTCCACCCATCAATACCAGCATAAACGGTAGAAGAACTGTACCAAACAAGTCAATATGTGCCAGCGGATTGAGTGTCAAGCGACCAGACATTTTTGCCGTAGGATCGCCACACTTATATGCCACAAAGCCATGCGCAACCTCGTGAACCACAATGGCAAAAATTATCAGCGCAAATTCAGCAAGCGTTGTCAAAAGCGATGGAACTGATGTTAAAGCAGTTGACACAACAATCCTTATCTCAACATCTGCAAAGACTATGCAGACAGGCACGTACAGACTTAAGCCTTAAGTACAAGGCGTTGGATACTAAACAGTAAATACAAGACATTAGGTACAAGATAATTTTACCCAAGATTGACAAAACTACCTACTCATCAATGTCTGCTTCCATTTTTTCTGAAAGTTCCAACCACTCAGCCTCAAGAGCGGGAATCTTCTTTGAAAGTGCCTGATATTCGGCCATACACTCATCAAACTTTTGAGGATCGTTATAGAGAGCCTCGTCAGCCATAAGCGTCATGAGCTCATCATAGCGTTTGTGCGCAGGAGTCAGCGCTGCCTCAACCTCGTCTAGGCGCTTCTTGGTCTCCCTGAGCGCACGACTTCTACGATTACGTTCCTCTGCCTCAGCTCTTCTCTGCTCCTTAGTCTTCACATTGCGAGAAGATCCTGCAGCTTGACCCACCTCTGGAGCAGCACTCTTAACCGCTCTTGCACCCGAAGTTCCATACGAGGACACGGTCCTGCTCGACGTCTCCCCCTGTGCCGCTGCTTGAAGCTCTGCAAGCTTAAAAAGGAAGTAATCGTAGTCTCCGTCATAGACCGTAACCTTGTGATCGCGAACATCCACAACCTTGTTAGCCACAGCTCTGACTAGGTGCTCATCGTGGCTGATCAAGATGATAGTACCCGGGAAGTCCACAAGCGCCTTCTCAAGAACGTCAACAGAATCAATATCCAGGTGGTTAGTTGGCTCGTCCAGAAGCAACAGTGGATCTGGAGAAACCAGCATCTTGGCAAGGGCTAAACGAGCACGCTCACCACCAGAAATTACATTTACGCGCTTCTCCACGTCTTCGCCGTGGAACAGGAAGGCACCCAGCAATCTGCGCTCTTCAGAGGTGGTCCATCCCGCAGCTACTGTATCAAGCTCTGCAAGTACCGTGTTTGCAGGGTTAAGCTCTTCAAGCTGATGTTGTGCGTAGTAGGCCTCGGTGACGTTTTGACCCAGAGTGATTTCTCCGGCATCTGGCTTCAGCTTGCCGGCAATGAGCTTCATAAGAGTGGATTTTCCAGCGCCGTTAGGACCAACAAGCGCTACGTGATCTCCGCGATACAGCTTAAGGTCAACGTTATTGTAGACAAAGTTATCCTCGTAAGATTTGGCCACACCCTCAAGAGAAATGACCGTATCTCCGGTACGGGGAGGCTCTGGAAACCTAAAATGCATATGGTGAGACTGCTCTGGAAGAACTACCAGCTCTTCACGGATCTTCTCGACCTTTGCTACGCGTTCTTGAACCTGCTTTGCCTTAGTTGGCTTATACCTAAAGCGCTCAATGAAGGTTTCCATATGAGCAATATCACGCTCTTGAGCTGCACGTTTAGCACGGAGCTGCTCAAGATTTTCTTCTCGCTGATGAAGGTAACCAGAATAATTGCCGGTATACGTAACTAGCATGCGATTCTCAAGTGCTGCAACGTGAGTCACGCAAGCATCCATAAACGAACGGTCGTGGCTTACCAGTAAAACCGTGCCGTCATATGACGATAAGAACCTCTCAAGCCACTGAACAGATTCCAAGTCCAGGTGGTTGGTAGGCTCGTCCAAGAGAAGGACGTCAGGACGACGCAGAAGCAACTTTGACAAAGAGATACGCATCTGCCAGCCACCCGAGAACTCTTTGGCTGGCTTGTCAAAATCTTCTACTGGGAAACCAAGACCTGCAAGAATCTGACGAGCTCTACTTTCAAGTTCATAGCCACCAAGACGCTCAAAGCGCTCCATGGCATGAGCATAATCTTCCAGGTACTTGTTAAGCGTGGCACCCTCAGGAGTTTCAGCAATTTTGAGTGAAAGGTCATTTACCTTTCTCTCCCACTGTTTAATCTCATGAGCAGACTCGATGACCTCATTGAGAGCAGTTCTGTCCCCCATGAGTTCTGTCTCTTGCTCAAGGTATCCAAGGGTAGCGTCTTTTGCAAAGGTAACGGTTCCCTCATCAGCAGACTCCAGGCCCATGATAATCTTTAGAAGCGTCGTTTTACCAGCACCATTAGGGCCAACTAAAGCCCAACGCTCTCCTGCGTTGAGCTGAAGTGTTGCATTTGAATAAAGGACCCTGCCGCCAAATGACTTAGAAATCTTATCCGCAAGAGCAATCAAGTGAACTCCTCATACATATCTGAACTGGATAAGTATAAGTCATTCACTTGATTTACGTGGTGAATTATGTAAATGAAGCTAAGCTTATGAAGATTTATTGACGCTTCTTATGAAGGAAGAGAGCTGCGCCAGCAACAACAACAGTTACGCCAGCAACACCAATGATTAGAGGTAGCGTAAGAGCGTTATCACCAGTATCTGGAAGAGCGCCCTTCTTAACCTTCTTAGCCTTTGGGGCCTCTGGCTGAGGTTGTGGCTGAGGTTCTGGTGCTGGAGTTGGCTCAAAACTTGGCTCTGAAGCAGGCTCAGGAGTTGGAACCTCGTTCTTCTTGTTTACAAATACAACCTCTGCTGTAGTATCTGTACCGGTAATCTTAGCAGTTTGAGGATTAGGGTCTTCGATGGTGTATCCATCAGGGGTTGTCAGCTGAGTAATAGTAGATTCTCTTTCAACAAGATAATCAGGAATAACAACAGTACCGTCAGAACCAGTGGTAAGCAGATAGTTATTATCCGCATCTCTATCAACGTGACCAGTTTGTGTATAAGGAACGCCAGGTGCTCCAGGCGTCTGTGTCATAGCACGAGGAGTATCGCTACCAGGTAGGGTTGCTGGATCTGGTGCAGGAATTACAGGCGTAACTGGAGGACATGCGGGATATGGGTATCCTGGTAATCTTTCAGTGGCTGGTGTTGCCTTAAGGGTAGCACCAGCAACAGGATTACCATAATAGTCGTCAGTAACATTTACGGTCAACACATTCTCATTTGCTGCGTATGCGGGCTGGGTAAAACCAAGACTTACAGCACACATCACCATGACCAGCAGAGCAACAAATAGAGACTTTGTTCTCTTCATTCTTAACTCGTGAATTAAATTCTTACAACGAATATGCCTAGAGGATAATATAAAAATACAGCTGTTATGTAGCCGTTTCTTAATTCCCCAAATACTTTTCAAATTTTTCAGAAGATCTTGCATGCTGAACAAATCAGTAAACAGCAAAAAATAGCGAGAAGACCCTTGTGCTTGAAAGGTCTTCTCGCTAAAAATCGTCAGTTGAGTTTGATGGAAGTGGGGCTACTTATCCATGGTGAGGTGAATAGCAAAGCCGGCAATCTCGTCTTTGAAGTAGACCAAAAAGGTACTGCCATCTGGATTAAGCCTTCTAGAAGTCTCGTCAATTTCAAAGCCACGACCTGCAAAGTAATTCTCGGCAGCAGGAATGTTGTTAACGTGGAAGCCAATATGACCCTTTGTGCCTCGCCCATTTTGTTTCATGACCTCTACCAGGGTCCCTGCAAAAAATGAAGGTGGCTGCTCAATAGTTGGAAGTCCCATAAGAGCGGTAAACAGGTTTGCAATCTTTTCTGCCTCGTCCGTATTGCTTGCGTTAATGCCAACGTGAGCAACGTACATATCAAACTGCTCAACTGGATTAATGGCACGGGTATTGTTAGTTGATTTTGTCATACATCTCCCCTTTCCTAGGGCTCAAGTATATAAGGGAAGCTCTAAGATTTCTGCTTGGCAATGAATATTAGTCATTACTGTAACTAAGTACTAACAAAAAAGCCTAGTAACCTAGGCCTTAAAAATTCTATGGTGGGCGATGCTGGATTTGAACCAGCGACCCCTTCCGTGTGAAGGAAGTGCTCTACCCCTGAGCCAATCGCCCGAACGACTTGCAATAATAACAAACAATGAAGCTAATTTCTAGCTTTTGACTTTTTTGACGGTGAATACGTAGACACAGTCTTATTCATCTGAACAAGAATGATTCCCAAGAAGATAAGCTGAAGAATCATTGGTGCAATTACCATTGGCTGAGAAGCAAGCTGTGAAACAAAGACCCATTCAATAGTAAAGAGAATGAGTACAACACCGGCTACAAGACGAACAATACCGTGGGTTTTCTCAAAATCTTTGGCCAAACTAATGCATTTCTGCAGAATATAGCAGCAATAAACCGACATTAAGCTGCACAGGAGAAGCACAATCATGCTGGAAGAGAAACGGCCATAGCCAACTGAGAAGGCAAAGATGACAATACCGGCAACGCCAAGCGCGCCAAGCATAGAGGAAAGCGCCATCATCAACTTAGTTCCACGATCCATACAAACCCCCAACAAGTCAGTTCACAAAGAAAACCGTACACAACCGGAGCTAGAACAATAAAAAACTTACTTGGCTTCAAGAGATTTTTTGACTTTATGAGATCCTCGAGCAACAGCACTTGCCATTGCCAATAGTGCAAACAGCTCAATGAACTGCAAAGTTACAGAAGGTGTCAAAATCAACTGAGCAACAACAGCAACAGCCAAAACCACACACGATCCAAAAATCATAGGATAAGCGGCTGCAGCTCTATTAGGAACATTAGCCTCTCTAGCTGCATAACCACCAGTAAGAAGTGAAATCATACTTGCAAGCAAAAGTAGAGCGGAATCAATTGATGGACCGGCACCAATTACAAGAACCGCAACGTTAACAAGACCTAAAAGTCCGCCGATCAAAAGTGTCAAACTAAAGATCTTCATCTTACGAGTCTCAGGAGTCATGTATCCCCTATCTACAAGTTATAACTGACGGATATTTTACCCGTTTTTATATAAATTACGTAATCGAATCATTAAACGGTAAAGAGTTTCGGTAAAAGAAATGGCGAGAAAACCAAGGGGTTTCTCGCCACAAGTATATTTGGTGGGCCCAGAGGGATTTGAACCCCCAACCCAGGGATTATGAGTCCCCTGCGCTAACCGTTGCGCCATGAGCCCGTAAGAAAAAAGCGGCGACAGATGCCGCCGCCAGAATGCGTGGTGGAGAATAGGGGGATCGAACCCCTGACCTCATGACTGCCAGTCATGCGCTCTCCCAGCTGAGCTAATTCCCCGAACGTGGTGCGGGAAATACTATAGCAAACCAAAGCTCTGTTTTTCTCGACAATTTTGTAATTGATGGTATATAAATCGAATTTGCATAAAGTGTGCTGGGTACACAAGTAGTAATGATTACTCTTAATTGAAACTTATGGGAGTTTTCGATGAATACAGAACTAGTACAAGGAATTTTGATTCCTTTTGCAGGAACTTCGCTGGGTGCAGCGATGGTACTGTTTATGAAGAAGGCCCTCAATCGAACAGTAGAGCGTGCTCTTACAGGCTTTGCCGCTGGCGTCATGGTTGCCGCTTCTATCTGGAGTTTGTTGATTCCGGCCATTGAATCCTCTGAAGCAATGGGACAGTTTGCTTTTGTTCCCGCGGTAGTTGGGTTTTGGGTAGGCACTCTTTTCTTGCTTTTGCTTGACCATGTAATTCCCCACCTTCACCTGGGTGAGACAGACGATGAAGCTGAAGGCATTAAGACAAGCTGGCAAAAATCAACGCTTATGGCGTTAGCAGTAACGCTCCACAACATTCCTGAAGGAATGGCAGTTGGTGTTGTTTTTGCTGGATGGATCTCGGGTAACTCTAATATCACCTATGCAGGAGCCATGGCTTTGGCGCTTGGCATTGCTATTCAAAACTTTCCTGAAGGAGCCATCATTTCTATGCCTCTTCATGCGGGTGGTACTTTTAAAGGTAAATCACTTATTTTGGGAATTTTATCGGGCATAGTTGAGCCTATTGGAGCGGTGCTCACTATTCTTGCAGCAGAGCTTGTTATTCCCATTCTTCCCTACCTGCTCAGTTTTGCCGCAGGCGCCATGATGTACGTTGTTGTAGAAGAACTTATTCCAGAAATGAGTGAAGGCAAGCACTCAAATGTTGGAGTACTTGCCTTCGCACTAGGCTTTACCGTTATGATGACGCTTGATGTAGCGCTTGGTTAAAAACCAGGCGCTCTTTTTTAAAGTTCGCGTTCTGGAAGGATCTTCTCGGCTAGCCAAGAGCCAACTTCATCAAGGGCAACCTCAAAGCGCTCGCCGGTAGCGCGCTCTTTGACTTCTGCAATGCCGTTTGCAACGCCCTTCTTGCCCACAATTACCTGCCATGGGAAGCCGATAAGGTCTGCATCAGCAAATTTAACGCCAGGGCGCTCTGCACGGTCATCAACAACAGTCTCAAGTCCAGCAGCAACGCAAGTGTCAGCTACTGCACCTGCTGCATCCCAAATCTCTGGGTCTTTATCGGAGAGACAAAGAACGGAAACCTCATAAGGAGCAACAGAGACTGGCCACTTGATGCCCCTCTCGTCATTGTATTGCTCAACAACGGCCGCAAGCAGTCTGGAAACACCAATGCCATAGCAACCCATAACCAGAGGCTTGTCCTCACCGTTTTCATCGGTGAAGGTAGCGTTAAGCGCTGAAGAGTACTTGGTGCCAAGCTGGAAGACCTGGCCAACCTCAATACCGCGAGCAGCATGAAGAGGAAGACCGCACTCAGGACAAATATCACCCTCCTGAGAAGTAACAAGATCTTTCCACTCGTTAATCTCAAAGTCACGACCAAGCTCAACGTGATCAAGGTGGTAGTCTGCCTTGTTAGCACCGCAGAGCCACCACTGAGTATCCTCAAGGGAAAGGTCTCCAACAACGCGGATGCCCTCAGGTAGGCCAACAGGTCCAATGAAGCCCTTGATGAGGCCATACTCTTCAAGCTCTTCATCAGTCATCATATGGTACTCACCAAAAGCGTGCTCAGCTTTTACCTCGTTGAGCTCATGAGTGCCTGGAACAAAGCACACAACTGGCTTACCGTTTCCGTCAACAAGCGCAAGAGCCTTGCGAGTTGCTGCAGGTGAAACGTGGAGGAACTCTGCGACGTCATCAATGGAGCCAATACCAGGGGTATGAATCTCACACATCTTGCCAGACTCACGCTCTTCAACATTGATTTTTGCAGCTGCTGCCTCAGTATCTGCAGCGTAACCGCAATCGCAGTAAACCAGGCTTGCCTCGCCAGCCTCAGCCAGAGCCATAAACTCAACAGAGGTGTCTCCACCAATCTGGCCGGAGTCTGCAACTACCTGAAGAGCCTTAAGGCGTGTACGGTCGCAAACGTTCTGGTAAGCAACCTTCTCCTGGTCATAGCACTCTTGCAGTGACTCTTGATTTGCCGAGAAGGAATAGCCATCTTTCATAATGAACTCACGGCCACGCATAAGACCAAAGCGTGGACGACGCTCATCACGGAACTTATCCTGAATCTGATAGAGCGTTACAGGAAGCTGCTTATAGCTCTTGAGCTCGTTTCTAATGAGGTCTGTAAAGGTCTCCTCATGAGTTGGACCAAGTGCAAACTGACGGTCGTGGCGATCATGCATACGCATGAGCTCATCACCGTAGACGTCCCAACGACCAGACTCTTCCCAAAGCTCAGCGGGAGTCATAATAGGAACAAGAATCTCCTGAGCACCAATACCGTCCATCTCATCGCGGATGATGGCCTCAATCTTTAAAAGAGAGCGCCATGCAAGTGGCAGATAAGAGTAAAGACCAGCAGCGGTCTTTCTAATCATGCCAGCACGAAGGAGCAGGCGGTGACTTGCAAGTACAGCCTCAGCTGGGTCTTCTTTGAGCGTTGGTGCATACAAAGAAGACATGCGCATCCAGTGCTTCAAGGTAGTTTCCTTTCAATATGAAGTAATACGTATAGTTTACTTATTTTTTGCCAAAACGATTCTCAATTTCGGCGAATAGCTCATCAACAATCTTATCTTCAGGCACTTTTCTAATAGGATTGCCGTTCTCAAACAACACTGCCTGTCCTTTACCGCAGGCAACGCCAAGGTCAACACCCCTAGCCTCACCAGGTCCGTTAACAACGCATCCCATGACTGCTACAGAAATTGGAGCACGAACGCCATCTAGGCGCTTGGTAACTTCTTCTGCAATAGGAATCATATCAACGCCACACCTGCCGCACGTAGGACAGCTTACCAGCTCTGGCTTAATGCGACGCATGCCAAGAGCTGCAAGAAGCTCCCATGCCACATGGACCTCTTCTACAGGATTAGCCGTCAAAGACAGACGCATGGTATCACCAATGCCGCTCTCAAGCAAAATGCCAACTGCGGCAGAATTCTTTACCGTTCCCTGCCTCAGCGCGCCAGCCTCTGTTACACCTACATGCAGAGGAATCTGTGGAAGCTCCTTTGAAAGCGCACGATAGACCGCAAGCGTAGTGGGGACATCATGAGCCTTTGCAGATAAGACAATATCGTCAAAACCGCGAGAAGAAAAATGCTCTACAAACGACTTTGACGACGCCACGAGTTTTTCGACAAGGGTCATGTCTTGTCTTGTATCAAATTCTTTAGCAAGAGAGCCGGCATTAACACCAATTCTAATAGGAATATGGGCCTCTTTAGCTGCATCAATAACAGCGTCCACGCGTTTCATAGAGCCAATGTTGCCCGGATTAATACGAAGCGCAGCAGCGCCTCTCTTTGCAGCTTCAAGCGCAAGCTTATAGTCAAAGTGAATATCGGCAACAACGGGAAGTGGCGAGTATTTGCAAATCTCTTCAAAGCCATCAAGCGCTTTTGCGTCAGGTATTGCTACACGAATAATCTCGCAACCGGCTTCTGCAAGCTCTTTAATCTGATGAAGCGTGGCGTCTGGATCATCAGTTTTGGTGGTGCACATGGACTGAACAGAAACGGGGGCGCCACCGCCAACCTGGACGGATCCAACCATAACGGGACGAGTTTTTGTGCGAGCAATCTCAGACATAAAATCAGCTACCTAAACAGCAAATGAAGGATATCGTTTCTCAGTGCAACAACAAATACAAACAGGAAAAACGCCAGTCCAATGTAAGACAAAATGTTTTGAATTTTGATAGACAGAGGCTTTCTGATAATCACCTGAATTACCTCAATCAGAATTTTTCCGCCGTCAAGAGGTGGAATAGGTAAAAGATTCATAAAGCCAAGGGACATAGAAATGGCTGCTACCAGCATAATAAGGGTCGAGAAACCCTCTGCAGCAGCTTCTGAAGCCATCACAGAAATTCCCACAACAGAAGACGACTGATTGAGAACTTCCATGGTTTGCGTTGGAATGAGCAGTCTTAGGGCAAACTGTCCAACCTGCGCAGCATACGATACAGCTGCGGCAGACGCATCAATAAACGAGAAGTGATACATGGTCATTACGGGCGACACGCCAATGATCTTATCGTCAGGACGTAAAGCAGGCTTAATGGTAGTTTGAAGCTGAATGCCACCGCGATCATAGGTGACAGGAATATCAGTTTTACCTGCAGACATTGCATTCTTGATAGCTGCAGTAAGGTCTTCCCAGGTATGAACCTCTACCTCGTTAAACGTAAGAATGGTATCTCCGGCAGTAAGGCCTGAAATAGCTGCCAGAGAGCCAGATTCAACTGAGCCCAACTGTGCCTTGTTTTGTGCAGCAGGAATGCCAACAAACATGAGTGAACCTACGACCAGCACAAAGGCAAGCGCAATATTAACCAGGGGTCCGCCTAAAATCATAAGCAGACGCTTGGGAACAGTTGCGCCAACGTAGGTATGAGCCTTCTCTTGTACAAAGAAGTCCTGAGCAGACATCTGTGGAACTCGAGGCTCCCCTGCCACCGTTGAGCCTTCCAGCTCAAAATTATGACCGCGGTCATACTCGCAGCGCAGCTCAGCGTCTCGTGCAAGCGTCTGGAACGTAACGTGCGCCAGCTCATCTGACTCGGACTCTTTGACAAGCTCAATGGAACCCCAGTCCGCCAAGGTATACAGCAGATTGTAGGCGCGCTCATCCTCGCAGTTAAGCTTTGCTGCAAGCGTGCCAACCTCAAGTGAACCTGCCTCCTGAACGCTCATCAGAGCCTGAGGCAGAAGCTCATCAAGCTGACCTTCCATGCCGCAGATACGCGTATAGCCACCAAAAAGAAGCGGTGTTACGCCAACCTCGGTACCGTATTTTTTGCTCTTGTGAGAAAGCTTGTACTTGAACGGCATGCCCAAGAAGAACTCAGTGACACGAACGCCACACAGGCGAGCCATACCGTAATGGCCAGCCTCATGAACAAATACAAGAAGCGAAAGGACCAAGAGTCCCCAAAAAATTGGTGAAAGAACAGCTAACAAATTCACAAAATTCCTATCCCACAAAAGAGCGAGCTAAAGCTCGTGCTTCTGCGTCTACAAGCGTCAATTGTTGAAGGTCTTCTACCCTTTGGACATGAGAGGCATTCATGGTCTCTGCAACAATGCGCTCGATATCAAGAAATGAACATCTTCCTCGCCTAAATGCATGATTAGCAACTTCATTAGCAGCATTCATGATGCATGGAAGCGTTCCACCAACAGTTCCCGCGTGACGAGCAAGAGCTAAGCATCCAAAGGTCTTCTCGTCAGCATAATCTCCTGTAAGAGGAGCAGTCTCTTGCCACTCAACCGGCTGAGCAATTGCTGGCCAGCGGTGCGGATAGCTCAGAGCAAACTGGATTGGCAGCCTCATGTCAGAGGCTCCTAGCTGCGCCTTTACGGAGCCATCCACAAACTCAACCATAGAGTGGATTCGGCTCTGACGATGTACCAGTACCTCCAGCTTGTCCATTGGAGTATCAAAGAGATGATGGGCTTCAATGAGCTCAAGACCTTTGTTTATGAGCGTTGCACAGTCGATGGTGATCTTGGCGCCCATCTTCCAGGTTGGATGCGCCAAAGCGTCGTCGGCCGAGACATGCTTGAGCTGCTCACGAGAATATCCGAAGAACGGACCACCAGAACAGGTGAGCCAAATCCTCTGGATGTCAGCGGGGTTCTCGCCAATAAGGCACTGGAAGATGGCGCTGTGCTCGGAGTCAACAGGAATGAGCTGACCAGGCTTAACCAACGGCATCAGAAGGTCTCCGCCAACAACAATGGACTCCTTGTTGGCGTATGCCAGCACCTTGCCAGCCTTTACAGCGGCTAGACCAGCGTAAATGCCAGCCTCTCCCACTACTGCGTTGACTACGCAGTCAACCTCATCCAGCTCAGCGAGCGCTTGAACTGCCTCGGGGCCAAAGCTTGCTTTGCAGCCTTGTGGCAAGCTGTCGAGAAGAGCGTTGCCCTTGACACTTGCATCGGCAAAAGCAACATATTTGCAGTTGAACTCATTTGCTGCCTTCACGGCAAACTCAGCCGACGACCTTACCGCAAGGGCAACTACCTGCACCTTTTGCGGAAAATGACGGCATACATCAAGCGTCTGCATGCCCACAGAGCCCGAAGCTCCAAGGACAGCAACACGCAAAGGCTCATGCCTAGCGGCACGAGGCGCAGTGTCTTCAAAAATGCTCAAAACCTATGCTCCAAACGGCAGCGCAATAGGAAGCTTGACCTGGCTAAAGAGCACGGCAAGCTGGAAGAGAAGAAACGCCGCCATAGTTCCAAAAATCATCGAATCGGTTCTATCAAGCAGGCCACCATGACCAGGCATAATTGAACCGGAGTCTTTAAGTCCTACGCCTCGCTTAATACGAGACTCAAAGAGGTCTCCCACAACAGAGAAAATACCCTCAGTTACGCCAAAGAGCAGGGCAAACAGTGGATTCATATCAATTGCACCAAACACAGCAATCAAGAACCACACCAGCATTGAGCCTAAAAGACCACCGTAGAAGCCTTCCCAGCTCTTATTTGGAGAAATTCTTGGCGCCAGTTTATGCTTGCCAAATTTAGATCCGAACAAATATGCAAAAGAATCGTTAGCCCACACAGAGAGCATGACGGCAAGCGTGATCCAAGGAATAGAAAAACTAGGCTCTGTAGACCTCAGCAGCACCACCGTTGAAAGCGAGAGTGACGTATACAGAGGTCCAAAGGCCGTAACAGCCACGTCTGCAAGGTTTGCTCGCGGAGTAAAGACATACCAAAGTCCGCAAAGAATAATCAAAAGCAGAGAAAATACCAGCGGAAAGACATGGCCAAAATACGCAATTATGGGAAAAATAAGCGAGAAAACAAGGCCAAGAGGCTCGTTTGGCATGCGTCCACCCATACGACAAATGTGGAAGAACTCAGAGCAGCACAGCCATCCCATACCAGCAATCAAAACAATGGTGGCTTCTTTGCCCACAAAAAGTGCAGCAAGCACAATAGCTGCATAGACTACGCCAGACAGAGTTCTGGTCAAAAGCTTTTCGGTGACGCCACGAACTCGCTGGCCCATGAGGTTACCAGCGGATCTCTGTAGCTCTTTAAGCGAGCGACGAATCTCCAGCTTTTCAATCTGTCTATCAATTCCAACACTACCTGTTTCTTCAGGATTTAACTGAGAGTCAGCGTCGATCCTGGAGGAAGGCTTTTTGGAATCGCGCGTATTGTCCACCACTATTTCACTCCTCCGAATCGCCTCTCGCGACTCTGATAGTCCTTAATGGCGCGCAAAAAATCCCACTTAGAGAAGTCAGGCCAGTAAGTTTGCGTAACATACAGCTCCGAGTAAGCCAGCTGCCATAGCAAATAGTTAGAAAGCCTCAGCTCTCCTGACGTGCGAATCAAAAGGTCTGGATCAGGAAGTCCTGCTGTATAGAGGTTCTTCTCAAAATCTGCTGGAGTCACCGAGTCAGCAGACACGCTGCCCTCAGCAATTTGGTTGGCGAGAAGAACAGCTGCCCTGGTTAACTCTGCGCGGGAGCCATAATTGACCGCAAGCGCAAACGTCATACCAGTGTTTTGTGCGGTCTCATCAAGTCCGCGCTGAAAGGTCTTGCGAGTCTTCTCTGGCAAAGCCTCAAGGTCACCAAAGAAACGCAGCTTAACGTTTTCTTGGTGGAACAGTGGAAGCTCTTTAAGCAGCGTCTCTGCAAACAGGCGCATGAGCAGATCAACCTCACGCTGAGGGCGCTTCCAGTTTTCTGTAGAGAACGCATAAACCGACAGAACGTCCAATCCAAGGCGCACACTTGTAGTAACAGCCTTGCGCAAAGAAAGAACACCAGCCTTATGACCTTCGGTTCTGTCAAGTCCGCGAGCTGTAGCCCATCTACCGTTTCCATCCATAATGATGGAAACGTGAGGCGGAATAGTTTCTAAATTGATATCAGAAAGACTGATATCTTCTGGTGCGTCAGAGAAATACTGGACGAGTTTGTCTGCATCAAACTGCACTTAAATCTCCATGATTTCTGAAGTCTTGGTCTTAAGAAGAGTCTCAATCTGTGCAATATAGGTATCGGTTAGCTTCTGAATACCGTTCTTCTCGCGTTTCTGATCGTCCTCAGAGAGCTCCTCATCGCGCTCAATCTTGCCGTTAACGTCACGACGAACGTTACGAACAGCTACGCGAGCCTCTTCAGCAATCTGAGAGCACTCTTTAGCAAGCTCACGACGGCGCTCCTCAGTTGGCATTGGGAAAGGAAGCCTAATAGCGGAGCCGTCATTGGATGGAGTAATGCCAAGGTCAGAAGTCTCAATGGCCTTCTCGATGCTCTTAAGAGCGGTCTTATCCCATGGCTCTACAACCAGCATAGATGCCTCTGGAACCTTAATGGCTGCAAGCTGAGAAATTGGAGTTGGCTGGCCATAGTAGTCAACCTTAATATGATCAAGCGCATGTGGATTTGCGCGACCAGTACGGACGCGGCCAAAGTTATTCTTAAGTGCCTCGATGCACTTCTCCATAGACTGCTTAGCTTTATCAGAATGAACGCTCATTAGTCCTCCTCAACGACAGTGGTACCGACTTCTTCTCCGGAAATTGCCTTCATGAAAACGCCTTCAGACTGCATGTCAAATACAAGAATTGGCATCTTATTGTCTTTGCACAGCGCAATTGCTGCAGCGTCCATAACCTTAAGTTCTTTAGCGAGAACATCTTTGTAAGTGACGGTGTCATACTTAACTGCATTTGCATGAGTAACAGGATCGCAGTCGTAAATACCATCTACCTTTGTTGCCTTCATCAGTGCCTCAGCACCAATCTCGCAAGCGCGAAGAGCTGCAGCCGTATCAGTGGTGAAGTAAGGGTTACCTGTACCAGCAGCAAAGATAACAATACGGCCCTTCTCAAGGTGTCTAATAGCACGACGGCGAATATAAGGCTCTGCAACCTGAGCCATGGAAATTGCGCTCATAACGCGGCAATCCATGCCGTTGCGCTCAAAACAATCCTGAAGCGAGAGAGCGTTAATTACGGTTGCAAGCATGCCCATGTTGTCACCCTGGGCACGATCCATACCAGCTGCTGCCTGAGAAACGCCTCTAAAAATGTTTCCGCCACCAACAACAATGGCAATCTGAACACCAGACTCCCAAACAGGTTTGATTTCTTTAGCAAGCATCTCTGGAATTGAGGGGTCAATACCAAAGGATTGCTCGCCCATCAATGCTTCACCAGAAAGCTTTAAAAGTACTCGTTTGTATTTAGCTGAAGACAAAGCTTCCTCGCTCTCTCCGTTTGCCATAGTTGTAATAATTTTAACAAACGACACCGTAAGTTTTGCAGGAATCGCGTTAAAAAAAGAGCCGGTTGAAGACAACCGGCTCAAAATAATTGAAGTAAAAAGTCTTACTCTTCACCAAAAGCAAAACGTACGAAGCTGACAATCTTTACCTCGTCGTCAACCTTCTTGGAGAGCAGCTTTGCGTACTCAGAAATGGTCATATCTGGGTCCTTAACAAATGCCTGCTCAGTAAGGACATACTCCTTGTAGTACTTCTCGAGACGACCATAAGCCATCTTCTCCTGAATAGCCTCAGGCTTGCCGGACTCAGCTGCCTGTGCCTTGTAAATGGAGAGCTCGTGATCAACGATGTCCTGTGGAACATCCTCACGGCGAGCAGCAACTGGAGCAGCTGCAGCTACCTGCATTGCAACATCGTGTGCAAAGTTCTTGAAGTCCTGAGACTCAGCGGTCTCTGGCTTGTTGAACTCAAAGGTAACAATGTCAGCAAGCTTGCCACCAAGGTGGATGTAGCTAGCAAGAGCGCCGTTTGCAGCCTCAACACGCTGGAAACGAAGAACGCGCATGTTCTCGCCGATGTTGTGGATCTTATCGGTGATTGCCTCGTCAACAGTCTCGTCGCCAAGCTTTGCAGCCTTGAGCTCCTCAACGTCAGCTGGGTTGCTCTCAACGACAACTGCAGCAAGATCGCCAGCAAAGCCGGTGAACTGTGGGTTTGTACCAACAAAGTCAGTCTCGCAGGAGAGCTCGAGGATTGCGCCAGTCTTGCCGTCTGGGCTGATGAAAGTAGCAATGGTGCCCTCGTTGGTGTCGCGGCCAGCACGCTTAACTGCCTTAGCAACGCCCATAGTACGAAGGATGTCTACTGCCTTTTCAATATCGCCCTCAGCCTCGACGAGTGCCTTCTTGCACTCCATCATAGGAGAGCTGGTCATATCACGAAGCTGCTTAACAAGTGCTGCGGTAATCTCTGCCATGTTTTCCTCCCAAAAATCTACTGAATAACTAAATTATTTGACCCGTTGCTAAGAGTTACTCAGCAGCTGGGGTCTCGGACTCAGCGCCCATCTCTTCAGCAGAAATCTGCTCCTTGCCGCTACCTGCAAGAATTGCGTCTGCAGCAAGCTGGCACATAAGAGAAATGGAACGAATAGCATCGTCATTTGCAGGAATGCCGTAATCAACAACATCTGGATCAGAGTTGGTGTCAAGCAGGGAGACAACTGGAATGTGAAGGCGGTTTGCCTCACGGATTGCGTTCTCCTCACGCTTGGAGTCAACAACAAAGAGAGCCTGTGGAAGAGAAGTCATATCACGGACGCCACCGAGGTTAAGCTGAAGCTTCAGAAGCTCCTTGTTCTTAAGAGCCTGCTCCTTCTTAGGAAGAGCTGCCATACGGCCATCCTCTACCATTGCCTCAAGCTCCTCAAGGCGCTTAATGCGGGAACGCATGGTGACAAAGTTGGTAAGCATACCGCCAAGCCAACGCTGGTTGATGTAAGGCATGTTTGCACGAGCTGCCTCAGTAGCAATTGGCTCCTGAGCCTGCTTCTTAGTGCCGACGAAGAGAACGCGGCCACCCTTAGATGCAACATTCTTCAGGAAAGTGTAAGCAGCGTCTGCGCCAAGCATAGTCTGCTTAAGGTCAAGAATGTAAATGTCGTTGCGCTCACCAAAGATGTATGGCTTCATCTTAGGGTTCCAACGACGAGTCTGGTGACCATAGTGGCAACCAGCATCCAGAAGAGTCTGAATAGTAATCTTTGCAGCCATTTTTACCTCCATTGGTTGTTCCTCCGTACGAGTTCAGACCTTGTTAAAACCACCCAACACCTGGCTTAGCGTTAGGCACCACGGCAAACAAGTAGTCGTACGTGCGATTTTGTGCTGTTTGGTAACAGCATGTTGTGCTTCTACACAACTTTTGAAAGTATAACAGGAAAACAAGGGCTGCGTCTATAAAGAATTTAGACCATAACCTCTACAAATACTGTGCAAATACATCTAAATTCCAAGTGCAAGACCTTCTGCAACAAAGCACGGTTTACTTTGACCTTGGATGAGCTGCTTTTGCCGCTTCTTTGAGCCTATCAACCGACAGATGCGTATACACCTGCGTAGTTGAAAGTGACTCATGGCCCAAAAGTTCCTGCACAATACGCAAATCTGCCCCGCCACCAAGAAGCTCTGTGGCATATGTATGTCTCATGGCATGCGGTGATAGTGAGCTGTCTAGTCCTGAAGCCGCTAAATACGACGAGAAAACCTTGCGCAAAGAATCTGCGCTCATGTCATTTCCTCTTACAGAAATAAAGAGAGCCGAATGCGTGCGACTTGTTTTGTCTTTTAACAAGAGCGTAGGACGAGAAGACCTAAGGTACTTCTTAAGCCACTCAATCGCAGACTCATATAACGGAACAATTCTCTCTTTAGAGCCTTTACCAAAGAGGCGTACTGTTCCATTTTGTAAATCAATCTGCTCAAGCTTAAGCGTTGCTACCTCAGAAATACGAGCTCCTGTTGCATACAAAAACTCGAGAAATGCTCTATCCCTCAGACCTACCGCTGTTGAGGTATCACATGATTCCAACAGTCTGTTTACATCAGAGTCAGTCATGGTATGTGGAAGATTGCGTGGCGCTCGAGGATTGCTAAGTGCAAGAGCAGGATCAGTAGCAATCAGTTTTTCTCGCTGCATCCACTTATAAAAACCACGTAGCGCAGACAAGTGCCTATTAAGCGTTTTAGCTGAATATTGAGCTTGTTTGAGGTAAGCCAAATACAAGCGAAGGCTTCTGTGATCAACCTTAGTTACCTCAACGCCTTCCCTGCTGCACCACTGCTCAAATGCTAAAAGATCAGTTTGATATGACCTTAAAGTATTCTCAGAAAGATTTCTAACCTTGCTTAAATACTCAATAAATTGTTCAACGTGACTTACCTGCACTTTAGAAATGCCCACATTAATCACGCTTTACACAATCAAAGAGTTCGTGGCGAGAGGCAAGATACTCATCAAAATCTTTATGAGCGCGTTCCTCCATCTTCTGACGGCGCTCGTCTTTTCTTTTAATGTGCTCGTCCAATGGCTCAAAAATTCCAAAGTTAACATGCATAGGCTGGTAATCTTTGGTGTTTGGGTTTGTCGCATAACCCACAAGAGAGCCAAACGAAGTTGTTAAAGGAAGCTTAACTTCCTCTTTGCCTAACAGACGAGCGTACATGTTTAGCGCTGCAAGCAAGCCTGAGGCAATCGCCTCAACATAGCCTTCTGTACCTGTAATTTGACCTGCAAGAATAGTAGAAGTGCCAGGAATTCCAAATGAGCTATCAAGTGCATGAGGAGAATCAACAAAAGAGTTTCTGTGCATGACACCATAGCGGACAAACTCAGCATTCTCCAAGCCTGGAATAAGCGTAAATACGCGTTTTTGCTCTCCCCACGTAAGGTTTGTCTGAAAACCAACCAGGTTAAATGCTGTTTTACCTGTATTTTCTGCACGAAGCTGAACTGCCGCCCAAGGACGTTTACCTGTTCTAGGATCAATAAGTCCAACAGGTTTTAGGGCTCCAAACCTAATGGAATCATGTCCTGTTCTTGCCACTTCCTCAATAGGCTGACATGCCTGGAATAAATCGGATTGCTCAAAATCATGACCAATAACACGTTTGGCAGCTAGCAACTCCTCTACAAACGTGTCGTATTCCTCTTTATTCATAGGGCAATTAAGGTAATCGCCAATTCCTAAATCCTCATAACGAGACTGGGAAAATGCAATTGAGCGGTCGATTGACTCTTCAGACACAATAGGTGCCGCAGCGTCAAAAAACGACATTCTGTCAGTTCCCACACGTTTAGAAATAGCCTGATATAAGCTATCAGAACACAGAGGACCTGCAGCGATAACTGTTGGCTCATCAGTTAACTCTGTAACCTCTGCATGAGTCACAGAGATGTTGGGATGATTTTTAATCTGCTCAGTTACTGCTTTTGAAAACTCTTCCCTATTTACCGCAAGTGCGCCACCTGCAGGAACAGAGTTTTCTTCTGCTATACGAAGAAGAAAACTACCCATCTTTTTAAGCTCAGACTTTAAAATTCCAGCTGCAGAATCTTCCTTGGTAGATTTCAAAGAGTTGGAACAGACCAGCTCAGCAAACATATCTGTGTGATGCGCTGGAGAAGAAACAACAGGACGCTGCTCAATGAGTTCTACAGAAATACCGCGAGAAGCAAGCTGTAAGGCACATTCACTTCCAGCTAAACCAGCGCCTACTACAGTAACTTTTTGCGTCATTTTTCACCTATCACACACTACGAGTCCAAATAAAAGTCTTTAGAAGGAGTATACCTTCCATCCGGTAATCTTTTTACCATTCCACGAGCTTCGTAATCAGTTAAGGAATTAAGCACAGTAAGAACGTTTTCCGATAACCGCCATGCAAGCTCTTCTGGTCTTGAAGGAGAGGCTATAAGAGCAGATAAAAGTGGCGTTAACTTCTTATCATGCTTCATTTGTTCTTGAACTAAACAATCAAAATCTAAAGAAATTGCAAGGCCCAATGAAGTCTCGTCAGGAATAATTTGAGCACCTTCAGCAATTAGCCTATTAGTGCCGGCAGAAGCTGGAGAAAAGATAGACCCAGGTATTGCATAAATAGTTTTACCAAGTGAGTTAGCAAATTCGGCTGTACTCATAGTTCCCGAGCAAAGCCCCGCTTCCGTTACCAGAAGTACTTTTCCTAATGCTGCAATTACTGCATTTCTCCTGGGAAACGCATAGCGTCTAGGCGGTGTCCCCCACCTATCTAAAAATATAACCGCTCCCCTTCCTTCTCGTGCTGCTTCAAAGAGGTCTAGCGATGTAGTCGGGTACGTAACATCAGCGCCACAACCTGCTACGACAACGGTTTTTCCGCCGGCATTAAGCGCAGACATCCCCGCTGTATAGTCACAGCCAAGCGCTCCTCCAGATACCACCACAATACTGTTATCGGCGGCGCATCTGCCAGCCATTTCTGCAATTGTCATACCGTATGGAGTGGCCCTACGAGCCCCAATTACCGACATACAAGGTGCTTGCAAAACCCCTCTATCTCCCATTCCGTATATCACTTCGGGAGGATGGTTGAGCAATAGCAGTTCTTTTGGATAATCCTCATCTTCTGATGAAATCTCCCATCTCTCCATTACTACTCCAAAGAACGAGACCTATAAGCTACAGCCTCAGATACGTCGTCTTTTGACACTTTTTCATGATGAGCAATGTCGGCGATAGTTCTTGCAACTCTGCAGGTATGTGTTATTGCCCTACCTCCCAAATGAAGTCCACGAGCAAATCTATGCAATAGTTGCAACGCTGATTCATCAAAACTTTCCACGTATTTTTGGCGAGAAGTGCTTCCTACTTCACGGGTTTCTCGCCAAGAGGCAAAATCTCTACCAGAAATAACAAGAGAGCGCATACCTGCTGATGTGAGTCCTAGCTCTCCTTGAATGACTCGATCAGAAGAAGGACGAGCTACATCACACACAATATCTATTCGATCCATCAATGGGCCTCCAATTTTTGACTGATAGGTAGAAATCTTTCCCGGAGAGCACTTACAGGTATGTGTTTTGTCTCCAAAGTAACCACAGGGACAAGGATTAGCTGCAGCAATAAGCTGAAACTGAGAAGGAAACTTATAAATGCCATCAACTCGCGCAAGACGAACGTATCCATCTTCAATAGGCTGACGTAAAACTTGCAACGTATTAGAAGCAAATTCTGGTAGCTCGTCCAGAAAGAGTACACCTTTATGAGCAAGGGAAATCTCGCCTGGAATAACAGGCCTACCTCCACCAATCATGCCTGCTACAGAAGCCGAGTGATGTGGAGACCTAAAGGGTCTTACTCCTGCCTGAATAGACTCTGTCTCACAACCTGCTACAGAATGAATTAACAACACCTCATCGCGCTCTTCTTTGGAAAGTTCTGGGAGGATAGTTGGAATTCTTTTAGCAAGCATAGTTTTGCCTGCTCCCGGCGGGCCAATCATGAGCATTCCCAGGTTTCCCGTAGCTGCGATAACGATTGCTCGTTTGACTAGTTCCTGGTCAATTACCTCTTCAAAGTCTAAATTCTCGCTGAGCGTTGTTGTTTCAACAGCATGCTTACGCTGAATCAATGGCTTACAGAAAGATTGATCCCTTAAGCTCAGATTAAGCAACGATTGGATTCCAATAACATGATTCCAATCAGAGCCAAACAAATTGCAATCTGAAGAAGAAATAAGCTTCATTCCTAGTTTCTTAGCGAGCATTGCATACGCTGCCATTCCTCTGACAGAAGAGATTTTGCCGTTTAATGAGAGCTCTCCAACAAATAACCTGTTGTACACAATCTCTTGAGGAATCTGTCCGGTAGCTGCAAGAATAGCAACGGCTATAGGCAGATCAAATCCTGTACCCGTCTTCTTTATATCCGCAGGCGTCAGATTGATTGTTACCAGCAACCGAGGAATGGTAAATCCGGCAGCTTTTAGGGAACATCGCACGCGAGACCGAGATTCCATGATGGAACTATCAGGCATGCCTACGATGGTTATTCCGGGTATGCCACCTGAAATGCCTACTTCAACATCTACAGGAATTGCCTCAATCCCTCTTAGAGTTGCCGTGTGAATGCAGATGGTTGCTTGGCTCATTGCTCATCCCAGCTAAAAGCCCCAATTAAATGCCTCAAGCTTGCTGTACTTGGGGCCACCAAATTGATAGCAACAACATCAAACCTAATGGAAGTAAGCGCTGGATGAAGCGCTGCATACATAAGCGCAAGCGTCCTATATTTTTCCTGCTTTGCTTTGTTTACCGCAAGCTCAGGCATGATGCTGTCGTCTTTGTTCAGGATGCGTCTTGTCTTTACCTCAACAAGCACAACGTTATTGCCATCTTGAGCAACAATATCAACCTCACCAATCTGACACGTCCAGTTAGTTTGGATAATTTTGTATCCTCTTTTGATGAGGTATTTTGCGGCAATCTCCTCGCCTTTCTCACCAATTTGACGAGAAGACATTTCTTCTAGCGGAATCCTACCCTCGTGTTCGTCATCCTCTTGAGGGCTCTTATCCTGAACCTTTGGATCTTCCTGTGGTACAGGTTTCTCCTCCACCTCGTTAGATGTTGCGTCTGCGTGCTTACTTGCTTCTTTCTTGCTCATAACTCTCCTTTCATTGTGGGAGAGTTCAGTTTGCAGGAGCACTTTGACACTAACTTGGCCGCTGTCTGTCCAAGCAGCGTAATGATTCTGTCGAAACTAAAAAATTTAATGTTCCTGTCTCACAGCTATAGAAAAAGCCCGTTCAATCCTCTTAGAATGAACGGGCTTAGATTTATATCTGCAAGTTAATCTGATTGCGTAAATTAGGTGTATTAAAACAGTCTTTGCGTCTTAACAAAGTTTCCACAAAACGAAGCTCTATGTATAGGAGAAAGTCCCATCTCACCAATAACCTCAATATGTTCAGCAGAGGCATATCCTTTGCATTCTGCCAGGTGATAGCCAGGGTATTCCTCATCGTAAGCCACCATTAAAGCATCTCGTGTTACCTTTGCCACAATTGAAGCAGCAGCAATAGATGCAATGCGTGCATCGCCCTTAACAAGAGTCTTCTCTTTAGGATGGATGTGCATAGGATTTCCATCAATCAAGACACAGTCAGGCTCAATACCTGTGTTTTTAACAGCTTGTAGCATGGCGTCTCTTAGACACTGTGCCATACCAACTTCATCAATCCTTTGAGGCGCAATATGAGCAATGCCAATTGCTGTAGCAATTTCTTGAATCTGTGCCGCTAGAATCTCTCGCTTTGTTGCGGTTAATTTTTTGGAGTCGTTTAGTCCATAGATGATCGGATCTTCGGGCAAACATACCGCACAAACCGTTAAAGGACCAGCTACAGAGCCTCTACCCACCTCATCAACACCAACAACCAGTCCGCCTCCAGAAAGCTCCTTCTGAAAGCGATACATTTCTTCTACACGGGCCTTCTCGGCATATTCTTTTTCAATACGCTTTTTAGCTGATTCCAACGCTTTGATAACTTGTTTACGAGGATCTTCACTATAACGAGCTATAAGTTCGTATACCTCAGCCTCTGGAGCGTCGCTTAAACGAGCAATTATGTCTTTAGCAGAATCAGCCATGTTTTTCTCCAAACCACATGACTATGGTACTAAAAAAGCCGCCCGGAGGCGGCTTTAAAGAGCATATGAAGTTGATTAGCGCTTCTCGCGAAGACGAGCAGCCTTACCAACACGATCGCGCAGGAAGTAGAGCTTAGCGCGGTGAACAACACCGTGGCGGAGAACCTCAAGCTTAGCAATCTTTGGTGAGTGAAGTGGGAAAGTACGCTCAACACCAATGCCGAAGCTGATCTTACGAACGGTAAAAGTCTCACGGGAACCCTCGCCGGAAAGACGAATGATGTCACCCTGGAAGACCTGCTCACGAGTACGGTCACCCTCGACAATACGATAGTGAACCTTTACGTTGTCACCAACGCGGACCTCAGGAATGTCCTCGCGGATCTGCTGACGCTCAATAGCGCGAATGTAGTCCATTGTTTCCTCATCTCTAGAGGTGCCGACGCCCCTGCGAACGACACATAGTTAACACACAGACGGAAAGTATACGTGAATATTTTCCACTGTACAAGGGTTAGTTTGGATAAAACTTACTTTACATATCTTCTTTTACCCCAGGAACGAGGCAGACGAAGATCTTCAAACACTCTTGTTGCGTATCTATCGGTCATACCAGACACGTAATCTGCTACTTGAATCTCTGGATGATCAAAATCATGACACTTATATTCTGCAGGAACCTCATCTAAATGATTTACAAAATAATCGAACAGCTCGATGATAAGGTCATACGCCTTGGGCTCTTCATATTTTGCATCCCCTGATGCATACAGATTAGCAAACAAAAAAGCTCTCATGGTCATCATGGCACCCCACATGGAGTCTGTCATTTTAATGTCCCCCACGCGAGAGCTCTCAGAGACAATATCGTGAACCATGTTTTCAATTCGCTCAGGAGAACTATTGCCCAACACTTCACGAGCCTCAGTTGGAAGATACTCCTCCGAAAGAAGTCCCGCTCGTTTTGCGTCATCAATATCGTGCGTTACATAGGCAATACGGTCCGATATGGCAACAATTCTTCCTTCTGCTGTTTCTGCACGTAGATTGCCTGAGTGACATCTAATACCATCAATAACCTCATGAGAAAGATTAAGCCCTTGTCCGTCTTTCTCTAGATACTCAACAATACGAGCACTTTGCTGGTTATGAGCAAAAATACGCTCATTTTCTGGGGCGTCAGGGTCCATTCCCCTATACAGACTAATAGCGTGAGAAAGTGCCTTTTCACCAATATGACCAAACGGCGTATGGCCTAAGTCATGTCCAAGTGCAATTGCCTCAGTAAGGTCTTCATTTAAGCCAAGAGGGCGTGCAATTGAGCGTGCAATCTGCGAAACCTCAAGCGTATGAATAAGACGAGTCCTATAGTGGTCCCCTTCTGGGGCGAGAAAAACCTGTGTTTTGTGAGCAAGTCTTCTAAAGCTCTTGCTGTGCAGAATACGGTCTCGATCGCACTGATAGCACGTACGGTACTGGTCAGGCTCCTCTGCTATCGCGCGACCTTTACTTTGATCAGAAAAAGCCGCCTCAGGAGATAAGATTTGATGCTCGCGAGCTTCAAGATCTTCTCGTTGAATAGATAACATAGACCCTCCTTGTACCTGCATTTTTATCACATAATAGCAGGTTATTGTTATCTAGCAAAAGAGGGCGACCGAAGCCGCCCTCTAGAGTTTGTTGCAGTATGTCTAGAAGAAAACCTACTTGGTAGCAATCTTCTGTGGACCACCATTAGCCTGAATCTTAGCCTGCGCTGCAGCAAGACGTGCGATTGGCACGCGATATGGAGAGCAGGAGACATAGTCAAGACCAAGGTTGTAGTACATGTGGATGGACTCTGGATCGCCACCGGTCTCACCGCAGACACCAATGGTGAGGTTAGGATTACCCTTACGGCCACCCTCAACACCCATGCGGACAAGCCCTGCGACGCCCTTATCAAGAGTTGCAAATGGGTTGGTCTTAACAATCTTACGCTCAAGGTAGAGAGGCATGAATGCGGACTCAACGTCATCACGAGAGAAGCCAAGGCAGGTCTGGGTGAGGTCGTTAGTACCGAAGGAGAAGAAGTCTGCGTGCTTAGCAATCTCCTCAGACATGATAGCTGCACGTGGAAGCTCGATCATGGTACCAACTGGGATGTTGAGCTCAACACCGTACTCGTCAGCAACCTGCTTGATGGTCTGCTCAACCTCTTCACGGACCTGGATGAGCTCCTCTTCGAAGCCAACCAGAGGAACCATGATCTCTGGGCGAGGGTCGAGACCGACGCGCTTGAGCTCTGCAGCTGCGCTTGCGATAGCGCGGACCTGCATAACGTTGAGTTCTGGGTAGACAAGACCAAGGCGGCAGCCACGTAGGCCGAGCATTGGGTTTGCCTCCTGGAAGGCGTCAAACTTAGCGAGAAGAGCACGCTTTGCAGCGGTGTCCTTACCCTGCTCCTCATCACGAGCAATCTCAACGTCAAGCTCACGTGGGGAATCAAGGAACTCGTGCAGTGGTGGATCAAGAAGACGGACAACAACGTCTTTGCCGTCCATTACCTTGAACATACCAAGGAAATCACCCTTCTGAGCACGACCGAGCTGCTCAATAGCAAGCTGCTTAACATCCTCAGAGTCTGCAAGGATGAAGTCCTGAATGAGGTGCTTACGCTCACCAAGGAACATGTGCTCAGTACGGTCAAGACCGATTGCCTCAGCGCCGTTATCAACGGAAGTCTGAGCATCTGCTGGGTTATCAGCGTTTGCACGTACACCAATGACGCGACCACGGGACTCGTCAAGGCGAACCTCATCTGCCCATGCAAGGATGGTCTGAAGATCACCAGAGAGCTCTGGCTGAACAAGCTCAACAGCACCAAGGATGACGTCACCAGTGGTACCGTCGATGGAGATAACATCGCCCTCGTTAACAACAAGGCCGGAATCAGCAACGGTGAAGCGCTTGTTAGCAGCATCAATGCGGAGTGTATCAACACCACAGACGCAAGGAGCGCCCATACCACGAGCAATAACAGCAGCGTGGCTGGTCTTGCCGCCGTGGGAAGTTAGGATACCCTCTGCAGCAACCATGCCGTGGAGGTCATCCGGAGTGGTCTCCCAGCGGACAAGAATACAAGGCTTGCCTGCCTCTGCAAAAGCCTCAGCATCTGCAGAAGAGAAGACTGCAGCACCAACAGCTGCACCAGGAGAAGCGTTAAGACCCTTAGCAATGGTCTCATACTCAGCGTTAGGATCAAACTGTGGGTGCAGAAGCTGATCGAGCTGCTCAGGAGCAACACGAGAAACAGCCTGCTCCTTGGTAATACGACCCTCTTCGTACATCTGAATTGCAACCTTGAGTGCAGACAGAGCAGTACGCTTACCAACACGAGTCTGAAGCATCCAGAGCTTACCATTCTCAATGGTGAACTCGATGTCCATCATGTCTGCGTAGTGGTCCTCAAGAATCTCGAAGACGTGGAAGAGCTCCTCGCCAGCCTCCTTGAGTGCAGGAACCTTAACAAGGTCTGCAATAGGCTCAGTATTACGAATACCAGCAACAACGTCCTCGCCCTGAGCGTTAATCAGGAAGTCACCGTAGCGCTCGTTGGTACCGTCTGCAGGGTTACGGGTAAATGCAACACCAGTTGCAGAAGTCTCGCCCTTGTTACCAAAAACCATGACCTGAACGTTAACTGCAGTACCAAGCTCATCAGGAATCTTGTTCTGCTTGCGGTAAAGGATTGCGCGGTCGTTCATCCAAGAACCAAAGACTGCCTGCTCAGCAAGGCGGAGCTGGAGGTAAGGATCAGATGGGAAGACAGCGTAACCGTTCTTGGAGACCTCTGGGTGCTCCTTAACGTCAACGTTAGCAGCAAAGATGCCCTTGAACCAAGTTACAAGGTCACGAAGGTCATTTGCGTCCAGCTCTGTATCAAGCTTAACGCCCTTCTCGGCCTTCTTAGCAGCAATTGCGTCCTCAAAGAGCTGTCCAGAGACGCCCATAACAACGCCAGAGAACATCTGAACAAAACGACGGTAAGAGTCCCAAGCAAAACGCTCGTTACCAGTCTGCTTAATGAGGCCCTGAACGGACTCATCATTAAGACCAAGGTTAAGAACAGTGTCCATCATGCCAGGCATGGAGAATGGAGCACCGGAACGGACGGAGACAAGCAGTGGATCTTCTGCATCGCCGAGCTTCTTGCCCATGCGCTCTTCAAGAGTTGCCATTGCAGCGTCAATCTCATCAGTGACGCCCTCAGGCCAGACGTTGCCGTTGTTGGAATAAGCAACGCAAGTTTGGCAAGTAATTGAGAATCCTGGAGGTACAGGCAGACCAATCTTAGACATCTCTGCAAGGTTTGCACCCTTGCCACCAACAATCCACTTTGCCTCTTCTACGGATGCGCCAGCGACCTCAGTAACATCGTTACCGGCGTGGTCCTTTCCGAAGCTGTAAACGTGCTTCTCGGACATAACACTCCAAACTCTCAAACTGTCACACGCAAAGCGTGCACCAACACAATTGAACGCAAAGACATCAAACCAAACAAAGTAGGTTCTGTCCTCACATTCATAGTATGTTACCAACCTACGCGATTCATCTGAACAAAATAACGGTGAGCGGTCAATATCGACCGTTCACAGAATGATTTACAAACTTGTGGTTGCAAATTGTGAAATTCTTCATAAAGAAAATGAGCACCCAAAGTGGATGCTCATTTAACTTTTTGATATTTTGAGGCATCAGCACTCTCTTAGCGCGTTACTCCCTCAAAGAAAGCGCCAATTGCGTGGCTTGGCTCTTCGCCCGTAAGCGTAGAAATAACGTTTACAGCTGGTCCCAGAAGATCAATAGATGGGATGAGGCGCTGATCAAGCTCACGACGAATCTCTCTTCTAAGAGAGCCATCTGCAAAGGTGTGGAAGACCGCGCGAGGGCGATCCTCATCTTCATGCTCGTTGAAGTATGCACGAACATCATCAACGCTATGAATATTTGGAACCCTTACGATTTCTACGGAATCATCGCCAAACTGAGCAGCAGCAGCCTTAACTACTGCAGCACCGGTCTCTCCGCGAGAGTCAGACAAAACATAGACGATAGGAAGACCATCACCAAGAGTGTTGTTGTCAATATCAAGTGTGCTCATGCTGTAACCCTTTCAGTCAAGTATTCAGAAAGATACAAACATTTATCTAACCTAAGCGTACCCTACTTCTTACGAGAAAGCACACTAATATCGGCGACATTACTAAATACCTGGGAAAACTTGTTCAAAAGACGCAAACGATTTCGGCGAACGGTATCATTTTCATCCATGACAAGCACTTTATCGAAGAAAATATCAATAGGCTCACGCAGTTGTGACAGTGCAGAAACAGCAGCAGCGTAGTCTGCACCAGCAAGAGCGGAAGCCACCTGCTTCTGGCCCTTTTTACAAGCAGCGAGCAACGACATCTCTGGCTCGGTAAGAAGCTCTGTATCAACTTCTACACCAAGAGAAGCGTCACTAAGGTGAGCTGCGCGTGCATAAGCAGTAGCAAGGTCCTCAAAGAGCTCGGGCTCGTTCTGACGCGCCTCATCAAGTGCACGAGCACGCTGAAGGAACTCATCAGGATTAATAACGCCAATTGCACTGACAGCCTCAATAGCGTCTGCAGAGATCTTCTCGTCCTTTGCAATAGATGCAAGGCGACCAATAAAGTACTGCTCAACCTGAGACTGAACAGACTCGTCAACAACAAGACCCTGCTGGCGGTAGAGCTCCAGAGAGCTTGCAATGAGCTTCTTGAGGTCAAGGTTTGCCGTTGAGCGAACCAGTGCAATAACACCAATAGCTGCACGACGAACAGCGTAAGGATCGGAAGAGCCGGTTGGTGGCTCGTTGATGGCAAAGATGCCACAGATGGTATCAAGCTTGTCAGCAATAGCTACAAAGCGACCAATCTGGCCACTTGGGAGCTCGTCGCCGGCAAAGCGAGGACGATAGTGTTCGCGAATTGCTGCAGCTACATCGCTCTTCTCGCCAGCAGCCTCTGCGTAGTAGCCACCCATGACACCCTGCTGGCTGGTGAACTCGACAACCGCCTGGCTGACAAGGTCTGCCTTTGCAAGGTGAGCAGCGCGTGCAGCAAGCTCTGCCTCTTCTTTGTTGGAAGTCTCGTCAAGCGCAATCTCTGCAGCAAGAGCCTCCATACGCTGAGTCTTCTGCAGAACGGTTCCGAGCTTCTCCTGGAAGACAACGGTCTCTAGACGCTGAGCAAACTCATCAAGCGTATGCTTCAAGTCCTCCTCAAAGAAGAACTTAGCGTCGTCGAGACGAGCACGAACAACACGCTCGTTGCCGTCAATAACACGCTCTGCGCAAGATGGATCTGCGTTTGAAACCACAATAAACTCTCGAGTCAGCTTGCCATGAGCGTCATAGATTGGGAAATAGCGCTGGTTGGAAAGCATGGACTCAGTAATAATCTCTGAAGGAACGTTGAGGAATTCCTCGTCAAAAGTGCCCACAAGAACCTGGGGCCACTCGGTAAGGTTGATGACCTCCTCAAAGACCTTCTCTGGCATATCAACGTGAGATCCTGGACGAGCAGCCTCAACCTCTTTAATGCCGGCGAGAATAACGTCTTTGCGCTGCTCCTGGAGCAAAACACCAGCATTTTTGAGCACCTGCTCATAGTCAGCTGGAGTAGCTACCTCATGGTAACCAGGTCCAAGAACACGGTGGCCCTGAGTGGTGTTTGAACTAGTTACATCGGCGTAGGTAACAGGAACAATCTCTGAACCAAAGAGGACGCAAAGCCAACGAACAGGACGAACATAGCGCTCGTGGAAAGAACCCCAGCGCTGGCTGCGAGGCCAGTCAAGAGCAGCAATCCAAGAAGTTGCCAGCTCAGAGAGAATCTTTGTAGCAGGAACTGAAGGAATGTTGAGCTCCGCAAAGACGTACTCGTGACCATCGGTATCTACACGGCGGGTCAGCGCATCAGCACTTACGCCGCACTTACGAGCAAATCCTTCAGCAGCCTTGGTTGGTCTGTCCTCTGCATCAAAAGCAATTTCTGCCTTAGGACCACGCTTGACCTCAGAAATCTCTTCTGTAGCCTCAGCTACGTCCTTAACGTAGGCGGTTAAACGACGAGGTGTCGAGAGGATCTTAACCTCTCCAAATGACAAACCAGAGTCTTTAAGTCCGGAAACTACAAGCTTATTAAACTGAGCAATAGCTTTCTGCAGTGGAGCAGAAGGCATCTCTTCAGAACCAATCTCAAAAAGGAAGTCTCTAACCTCAGCCATTTAAGCCACCTCCTCATGAGTAGTTGCTGCAGGTGCTTTCTTAGAAGCAACCTCCTCCAAATACGATTCGCAGCATGCCTTAGCAACGGTGCGAACACGAAGAATATAGTTAGCTCTTTCAACAGCAGAAAGAGCACCACGAGAGTCAAGCAAGTTAAATGCGTGGCTGCATTTCATAACACAGTCATATGCAGGAAGTGGAAGCTTACGTTCAAGACAGCTATGGCACTCTGCCTCATACTCGTCGAACTTCTCGCGCATAAGCTCAATGTTGGCTACCTCAAAGTTATAGGTTGAGAACTCACGCTCGTTCTCAAGGAATACCTGGCCATATGTCATTGGCGTACCGTCTGGCAGGTAGCTCCAAACCAGGTCATAGACGGAGTCAACACCCTGAGCATACATAGCAATACGCTCAAGACCATAGGTAATCTCAACAGGAACAGGATCTACCTCAATGCCACCTACCTGCTGGAAGTACGTGAACTGAGTAACCTCCATGCCATTGAGCCAGACCTCCCAGCCAAGACCCCAGGCACCAAGTGTTGGGCTCTCCCAGTCGTCCTCAACGAAGCGAACGTCGTGGTCTTTTGGATCAAGGCCAATAGCAGCAAGTGAGCCAAGATAGAGATCTTGAGAGTCTGCAGGAGATGGCTTGAGCAAGACCTGGAACTGATAGTAGTGCTGCAAGCGATTGGGGTTCTCGCCATAGCGTCCATCAGCAGGACGGCGACAAGGCTGTGGATAGCAGGTACGCCAGGCGTCAGGGCCAAGTGAGCGCAGGATAGTTGCGGTATGGAAGGTACCAGCACCTACCTCAGAGTCATATGGCTGCATGACCGTGCAACCCTTTTCTGCCCAATAGTGTTCAAGGGTCAAAATCATATCTTGAAACGTTAGTGGTGTTGCACCCATGATGTTCTTTCTCTCAAATGTCCGACGTAAGTACTATAGCCCGCGAGCATGGTCAAAGGGCCAGAAAATAAACATTGCCTTAGAAGTCACGGTAGAAACCGCAACTGCTCCAAAATATCTGGAATCAAGCGAGTTTGTTCTGTTATCCCCCATAACAAAAATATGACCTGCAGGAACAGTATACGGATAATTCTGAATTACGGCACCCGTGCGATCCGCAAGAGAATACGTTGGCTTGCCTTCAGTGTAAGGCTCGTCCATAAGCTGGCCATCGACATACACAGCGCCGTCACGCAAATCAACCGTCTGACCTGCTGTGGCAATGACGCGCTTCACTAAAAGCGTATCGGGGTTTTGAGGGCTGGTAAAGGTAACCACATCACCTGCTTGAGGAGTACCGCCAAAACGATAGGTAAGTTTCTCTCCTACCAAGCGGTCTCCCAACTGAATGGTATTGAGCATGGAACCTGTTGGAACCTCATACACCTCAGCAACAAAAGTCCTGATAAAAAATGCCAGCGCAACGGCAACAGCAACAATTACCAGGTATTCAAAAATTTCAAGTACTTTAGAGTGTCCACTACTCATTGTTATCACCAGATTGCTGATCAAGCTCTGCTAAATACGCTCTATCTTTGTCAGTGAGCTGAGCGCTCTCGAGAAGATCGGGGCGCCATGCGCGCGTACGAGCAAGTGCAGAGTGTCGTCTCCAGATTGCTACTGCTCCATGGTCACCCGACAGAAGCACGGACGGAACTTCTCGCCCCTCAAATTTTGCTGGACGCGTGTACTGAGCATACTCAAGAAGGCCATCGTCAGAGAAAGACTCATCCTGCGAGCTCATCTCATCGCCAAGCGCACCAGGGAGCAGGCGCACAACCGAGTCAATCACGGTAAGTGCAGGAAGCTCTCCGCCCGTCAGAACGTAATCTCCCATAGAAATAACGTCATCTGCCAGCTCATAGACTCGCTCATCCATGCCCTCATAACGGCCGCAAACAAACAGAATGCGCTCTTTTTGAGCAAACTCTTGAGCAATAACCTGAGAATACGGTCTACCAACTGGCGAGAAAAACACCACGTAGGGCTTGGCATCTGCCTGATCAGAAATCTCTCGAACTGCTTCAAAAATAGGAGCGGGCTTCATAAGCATACCTTGCCCGCCACCAAAAGGAGCGTCGTCTACCGTACGATGCCTATCATGTGTCCAGTCACGCAAATCATGTGCATAGAACTCAAAAATGTTTGCCTTTCGAGCTCTGCCCATAATAGACGCGTCTAAATAGGGCGAGAAGACCTCAGGAAACACTGAGAGCGTTTCTAGACGCATGCTACTCACCCAACCTTAGAAGACCCTGAGGAATTGAGACGGCAATGGGGCCCTCAGCTGGAGCCTCTTTGATAAATTCATCAACGGCAGGCATCAGTACCTGTCCAAAAGGTCCCTCAATGACCCACACATTTTGTGTAGGTCCAACAAGAACCTCTGAAATTTCACCCAGAGAACCATGTTCTGTATCACGTACTTCTCTACCAACAAGCAGAGAAACATTGACCAGACCAAAGTTTTCTGGAAGACAATCTTCTTCTACCAGAAGCGTTTTACCTACAAGCTCTTCTGCGTCAGAGATGGTAGTTACGTCTTCAAAAGTTACAAGACTACCTTCTCTGTCATCTGACTCAATAGAGACAACCAAGAACTTCCTTGGGCCTTTAAGCGTAGGCGGAACAGGAACAACTGTCATGCCTTCAGCTATAAGAGAAGGAAGGCTGTGAACGGGAACCGTCACAACCTCCCCTCTTTTACCATGCGTTTTAACAATTTGAGCAATTGCTCGCCAGTGTTTACGCAAAATTAGCCTACAACCTCGACATCAACAGAGGTGCCAACACGCTGGCCAAGAGCACGAGCCAAAGTACGAATAGCCTTAATGGTTCTACCCTTGCGGCCGATGACACGTCCAGCGTCTTCCTCAGAGCAAGAAACCTCAATCAAGGCTCCATCCTCGCGATCGGTGACGTCGAGTGCAACAGCATCTTCATTATCGACAAGACCACAAACGATGTACTCGACAAGATCAGCAACCTTGTCAGAGGGCATCTCCTGAATGTCTTGATCGACAGCGTCTACCTCAGTGGGCTCTGTGAATTCAGACACGATTTACTCAGCCTCTGGAGCCTCGGACTCCTCAGCAGCTGCGGCAGCAGCCTCAGCAGCAGCCTCTGCAGCTGCAGCAGCCTTTGCCTGTGCCTTCTTGGAGAGCTTGGTCTTCTTCTCTGCAACTGGAGCACCAGTACGAGCGATCTCAATGAGGTGAGAAACTGCGCTTGTTGGCTGAGCGCCCTTTGCTACCCACTCGTCAACCTTCTCGAGGTTGATATCAATCGTCTTTGGGCTAGTCAGTGGGTTATAACGACCGACTTCTTCAATGTAACGACCATCGCGAGGCATACGACCATCAGCGACAACTACGCGATAGTACGGACGCTTCTTGGCACCGTGACGGGCCAGACGAATCTTAACTGCCAATGAAAACTCCTCCATACGAGCGGTGCCTCGGATGTTAGATGGGCTGCACCGCAAAGCCACAAATCGGGTTACAAGTGTACAACAACGCGTTAACCTCGAAAAGTATAAATTTGTTCTCTTCAAAAAGTACTCGTAATTTATTTATGAAACACTTGTTCTATTTACGTAAAAAGTATACACTATATCTATGGAGACGTCAAAGAACATATCGGATAAAACCGCACGTAAATCGTGTGATTTTGAATGGCATGGTAAGGCTATTGGCCTTCTTGACCTAGATGCGTTTTTTGCGTCTGTAGAACAACTTGATCATCCTGAGTGGCGTGGAAAACCTGTAATTGTAGGTGGTTCTCCTCACAAACGAGGCGTTGTTTCAACCGCATCTTATGAAGCAAGAAAGTATGGCGTTCATTCTGCCATGCCTTCTGCTACTGCGGTAAGGCTTTGTCCTCATGCAATTTGGACTTCCGGACGTTATGACAGATACTCAGAAATGAGTGCTCTTGTTATGGGTTTTCTCAAAGATGAAACTCCCCTTGTCGAACAAGTTTCTATTGATGAGGCATTTTTTGATATTACTCCTAGAAGATTTTCTAAAGAAAATCCTTTAGAAATTTGTAAGCGCATACAAAAGAAAGTTGCAGCGTTAGGCGTTACCTGTTCCATTGGTCTAGGAACAAATAAAACAATTGCCAAGATTGCTTCTGAGCAAGAAAAGCCTCGAGGTCTTACTGCGGTCTTTCCTGGTACAGAAGGCCGCTTTCTAGCTCCACTGCCTATTGAAGCAATGAGCGGCATTGGTCCTGCTATGGCAAAGACACTTCATCAGCAAGGAATTAAAACACTTGGAGAACTCTCAAGAGCAGATGCAACGTATCTCACTTCCCTTGTTGGCAATACTGCCTCAAAGATGATTTTGCGTGCACAAGGAAAAGAAATTTCAGAGATTCATGAAGCTGCTCAACCTCGCGATGTTAAGTCTGTTTCTAACGAGAGAACCTTTGAAACAGATTTGTTTGATAAACAAGAAATAGAAGAAGCCATCAGACACATCTCTGGTGTTGTAGGCAGACGTCTTCGCAGAAAACAGTTACAAGGTTATACCGTAACGCTTAAGGTAAAAGCCTCTGCAACAGAGTCTCATACCGCTCAAAAAAGAATGTCTACTCCAACTGATGATGAACATCTCTTTGCAGAGATTGCCGTTGGCCTTCTTTCTACCATTTGGAAAGAAGGACAACCAGTAAGACTACTTGGTGTTGGCGTTAGTTCATTTACAGATGAGACACAGAGCAAGCCAGTTCAAACGTCTCTTTTTGATCAATTTGAAGACACGTTTGATGAGGCAGCCTCTGGACCCACAGCAAAAAAGAAACCTCGGAGTGACTTACGTCATCTCTCCGAGGTAACCGATAAACTCAAAGATAAATTTGGTGCAGATGCTGTGCAGTATGGTAGAGACCTACGCTTTGAACATCGCGTTTCTGACACCATGCCTACAGGCAAAAACGAGCAAATCTAGTACACCAGCACTACTCAGTAGGATCAGCAGATTCTGGAAGATTGTCTACCAGGTCATCCTCAGAAAGCTCAAAGGCTGGAGCCAACGCATCCTCTGGAAGATCAGCGTAAGGAATCTCAGAAGTCATAGCTCCCTCAATATCCAGCTCTACACGAGGAGCATCTGCCCAAAGTCGCTCAAGACGATAGTAAGACCTTACCTCAGGCTGGAATACGTGAACTACAACTGAACCGTAATCAATCAGAATCCAATTAAGGCCGTCACGGCCCTCAGTAGAAATTGGACGAACGCCGCAATTTGCCGTGACCTTCTCGCGAACCTCATCAACAATAGCGTCAGCCAAACGAGCATTTCCGCCGGTGCAGATAACAAAGTAATCGCAAACGTCACTGAGACCAGTGAGGTCAAGCACAAGAATATCTTCAGCTTTCTTTTGATCTGCAGCAATTGCAGCAGTCTTTGCAAGCTCAAGTGAAGTTACAGCCATGAATTTCTCCGTTTTCTCATGTAGCCAGGCTACTTAGATGTCTTTTCAATCATCTCATTGTATAGGGCAATTGAGTTTGGATACAAATAACTTCTAGTAGAAATTACATACATCATAACGCCACAAAACGCCGTCTCATAAAGCTCATCAAGAGAACCGCCGTGTAAATATACCTCGCGCGCCTCTTCGACTGACTTGAAACTTGGTCGTAAAGGCTCAATAAGGTCAGCTACATACAAGATTTTGTCCAGCTTACTCATCTGACGGTCACCCGTAGTGTGTTTCTGAATAGCGCTGAGAATCTGCTCAGAGAGCCAAGGGTAGATGGCTGGTAGCGTTTTTGCGGCGAGAGGACCGTGCAAGAGTCCTACGATTTTCTGATATGGAGCTGCTGTCTGGATACGAAAGTGCTCTGCAAGTTCAATGGTTTCTGCATCTGGAAGAAGTTTCTCCCAATCATGCAAAATACCTGCCACACGAGCGCTAAACATATCTGCGCCATAGGCCTGCGCGAGGGTTTCTGCACAATGTCCAACAGAAATAGAGTGTGCAAAGCGCTTAGGATTCTTGTGGTGCATATGAGACTTCAGATCAGACTCAAGCTGATCAATGAGCGCCTGTTGTTCTGCGGTGTAGACAATATCTTTTGCTATAAGTGTTCTTTCCATTATGTCCTACAAAGTTTTGAATCGAACCGCATATTTATCTGTTTGACACGGCCTTGCTACGAGCGTATATCAACCTGAGTAGTGGGTCGCTTTGGCTTGACCGCTTAATCGAGCGGTGTTGTATCGGCTCCGTAAAGGCCATGCTTATGAATGTAACCTGTGACTGCATCTGGAGTTAGATATCTAAGACTCTGACCTTTTTGGACTCTACTGCGCAAATAGCTTGATGAAATAGCCAGAGCTGGAACCTCAAGATAAGTTACTTTGAAGTCATACGGTGAGTCAGCAATAACCTTTTGAGCACGGCTTAATTCATAACCAGGACGCGTTGCAGCAACAAAGTGAGCAAGTTCTGCTACCGTCTGCGCATCTTTCCACGTAACAATATCAGCAATTGCGTCTGCGCCGGTGATAAAGAAAAACTCAACGTTAGACGGGTATACCTTGCGCAATCTTCTGAGCGTATCAGCGGTGTACGTGATGCCCTCATAATCCACCTCAAAGCGAGAAGCAACAAAATGAGGATTATCTGAAGTTGCTAGAAGCGTCATAGAGTAACGGTCTTCTCCCCTAGTAACTCCCTTGTTTTGTTTAAACGCAGGACGTCCAGCAGGCATAAAGACAACCACATCAAGGCTTAGGTCATCATATGCCTGTTCTGCAGCTACCAGGTGGCCGTTATGAATGGGATCAAAGGTTCCACCCATGATTCCCAAACGGTACGTACGATTTTTATCCTGTCCCAGACGAGGCAGGCCAGGGTGCATGTTATTTAAGACGTCAACTGCCATACACTACTCAGATTCTAAAGAAGCCTTGGATTCATGAGATGCATCAGATGGAGCATCTTCAAACTCAACATCATCAAATTGCTGGTCAGAGGCATCCTCGTCAGAAATCTCTATGCCATCTGTATTTGGCTTGTTAGGATCCTCATAGGTGAAGGTAAGCTCAAGAATGCGAATCTCGTCACCATCAACAGCACCTGCCTTTGCCAGCTGCACTTCAAGACCCATACGGTCAAGACGACGCTGCAGATATGCCACAGCCTCATCATTGTCCCAATCGGTCTGGATAACCATGCGCTCAATCTGGCCGCCGGAGACACGCCAAGCATGACGCTCTTCTCGCTCAATACGAAGCTTGTTATCACGGCAAAGACGCTGATTTTCCCAAGCCTCGCTGCGGTCAACCGTAGGCGTAGTGATAGCAATTTCTTTACGGAGCTCCGCAACCTCAGCGGCGCAGGTGGTAACAAAATCATCAAGATTTAAACCGGTTACCGTAGAGATGGCAAAGAAAGTCCTGCCGTCGGCCTCTGCAGCCTTTCTGAGAGCCTCAATAGCATCTTCTGTGCCAGGCATATCGCACTTGTTTGCCACCACAATCTGAGGGCGATCAGCCAGCTTTGAAGCGTAAGCTTTGAGCTCCTCGTTAATGGCGTGATAGTCCTCTGCTGGGTCTCTGCCTTCATAGCCACCGGTAACATCGACCATGTGGACAATGAGTGCCGTACGCTCAATATGACGCAAGAACTGATGACCAAGACCCTTGCCCTCAGAGGCGCCCTCGATAAGGCCAGGAACGTCTGCACAGACAAATGACTGTCCATTTTGTGCACGGACGACGCCAAGATTTGGCACAAGAGTGGTAAAAGGATAGTCAGCAATCTTTGGACGAGCAGCACTAATGCGTGCGATAAGAGAGCTCTTGCCAACAGAAGGCATGCCCACCAAAGCCACGTCTGCCATGAGCTTCATCTCTAGCTCAATCCAATGCTCTTGGGCTGGCTCGCCCTTCTCGGCAAATGCTGGTGCACGTCTTACTGAAGTGACAAAATGAATATTGCCGCGGCCGCCATTGCCACCAGGGGCAACAACTACCTGCTCACCTGGGGAGGTAAGATCAGCAATCTCATAGAGAGGCTCTTGTGTGTCTGGATCAAGCTCGCGCACAACGGTACCCAGAGGCACCTTGAGCAGCAAATCTTGTCCATCAGAACCATGACGGCGAGCGCCCTTACCATGGGTGCCACGCTCTGCTTTAAAGTGATGTTTATAGCGGTAATCAATCAGAGACGAAAGCTGCGGATCTGCAACAATGACAACATTGCCGCCGTGACCGCCATCGCCGCCGTCAGGGCCGCCTTTAGGTACATATGCTTCTCGACGGAAAGACATGCAGCCTGCGCCGCCGTCTCCGCCTTTGACATTAATATGACAAAGATCAGTGAAAGTTTCCACGTGTCCTCCTTCTACTACCTTAATGTTACGGCATTTACCAGCGAAGCACAGTGAAAACGCGAGAAGTTCTTATGAGATCACGAGGATAGCAATAATTACTGCAACGCCAAGAATCATCAAAGCAAAGTCTGATGGAGCCAAAGGATAGCGTTTAAATGCAGATGAAGCATTCCTTAGATAGAAACCTCGCTGCTCAGCCGCAAGTGCTGAAGCATCAGCCTTTTTAACCGAGCTTACCAACAAAGGGACAATCAAAGGCATGGTGAGCTGGAGTTTCTTAATTGGGTTTTTGGTATCAAACTCAACACCACGAGCCATCTGAGCCTCCATGATGTGGTTCATCTCGGAAGCAAAGACAGGCACAAAGCGCAAAACCGTTGCAATGGTAAATGCATAAGGATATGGAACATGCACAACTTCTACCAGCGCATTCATCAGATCTTCTACACGCATCAGCGAGAGCATAGAAAGCAGCGGCAGCGCAAGCGCGATTGTTTTGAGAGCAACGTTAAAACCGCGCTCCAAACCACCTACCGTGATGCATAAAAAGAGCACTTGACCAGCAGGGGCAACCAGCGTCTGCACCACGCACAAGATAAGACCTAAAACGGCAAAGCCAAATACCAGCTTAAAAGTCTTCTGAGCGTTCTGTGAGACAACTCCCACAAGAATGGTGAGCGCGAGCACCGCAAGTACCTCAAGCGTTCCCTGCGCAGCAAAAGCGGCTATAAAAAGTTCAAGCGCAAATACAAGCTTGGCCACGGGATTTGCTTTATGAAGGAAGCTTGTTCCTTCGGTGTAATCAATAACACTACCCACGAGGAGCCTCCTTACCATTCAGCGTTGCCGCAATACGAGCAATCTCAAACTGATGCTGCAATGCCTCAAGCACCTCGGAAGCGTTGTTAAGCCCAGCAAATGACGGATCTACGTGGGCGCCTGCAAGCTTTGACAGCTGAATCATCTGAGGAGCCTCAACGTACGCTTCCTTCAAAACCTCATCTGTCGAGAAGATCTGTGTAACTTCCCCATCGTCTAACACGCTACCATGTGCCATAACGACAATTCTTGTGGCAAAGTCCAGCACAACCTCCATGTCATGGCAAACCATAAGAACTACACAGCCCTTCTCGCACAGTGATTTGACCATATTCATGACCTGCATACACTCTTTGTAATCCAGTCCGGATGTTGGCTCATCAAGCACAAGAATATCTGGCTCACAGGCAACTACGGATGCAAGCGCAACCATCTGACGCTGACCGCGAGAAAGCATGAACGGTGACGCCTCTGCATCTAGTCCCATACGCTCAATTACTTCTAGCGCCTTGCATCGGGCATCCTCTGCAGATACACCCTTGAGCTCAAGACCAAACACAATCTCCTCAAGGACGCTCTCTTTACAGATCTGGTAATCGGGATTTTGGAACAGCGTTGAAACATGCTGAGCAATCTGCGACGTCTTCCAATCCTTGCATGAGGCACCCTTAATATGAATGTCTCCCGATCGAGGACGCAACAAGCCATTTACCAGCTTAGTCAAAGTGGTTTTGCCGGCGCCGTTTTGACCGACGAGTGCCACAAGCTCACCAGGGTGCAGACTAAGAGAAACACGCTCTACGCCATCAGTACTATCCTGATATTTAAAGGTGGCGTCGATAACGTCAAGAACAGACTGGATACTAGGCTGCTCAACGTCTTGAAGAACACCAATCCTGTCAAATGGTCCGCTCGATTCAACAACCACTGGACCATCTATTTTTGGAAGATATGTCTCCCCTGCTAGCTCAACACCGTCAGTAGCTAATGGTTGAGAGCCCTCTATAAGGGAAATGCTGCGATGCTGAAGCGCACCTACACAGCACACAAGCTGCTTGGCGGCTAACTGAACTGACAGTGCGGTTTCATCGCAGACAGCCTGATAAGCCTCACTGAGAAGGTGAGCGTATTCCACTTGATGCGAGATCTCGTGGACACCCTTTGAGACGCGCACGCAACGAGGAACGTCAACACCAACCTCTTGCAGCAAATCTACCTGTGAGAATACTTCCTCACCGCTGCCAAAAGCGCACATGGTACCCTTGTCCATAACGGCAATCTTTGAGCAATACTTGGCGAGAAGACCTACTTTTTGCTCAATCACCACAACCGTAATTCCTTTGGTTTTGTTGAGCTCTAAAAGCGTCTGAAAGATTAACTCAGACGACGTTGGATCCAAAGCAGCTGTTGGCTCATCTAGTACCATAACCTGTGGCTGAAGCGCCAAAAGTGCTGCTATAGCAACCTTTTGCTTCTGTCCACCAGAAAGAGAGGCAATCTCTCTAAAGCGAAGGTTGACAATACCAACTGTCTCTAGAGCATAGGTAATGCGCTCTGGAATCTCTGCATGAGGAACTGCAAAGTTCTCGAGACCAAAAAGAAGTTCATCCTCAACAATTGAAGCAACCATCTGCGCGTTGATATCCTGGGTTACAGAACCCACAATCTTAGAGATATCAGTTAAGGCAACCGTACAGGTATCCATTCCAGAGACAAGAATCTTGCCAAAGAAATTGCCTCTAAAGTGATGAGGAATGGCACCAGAGAGTGCAAGAGCAAGCGTAGACTTACCTGCACCAGAAGGGCCAACAATACCTACAAAGTCACCTTCCTGAACACTCAGCGATAGCTCATTAAGAGCACGTACCGAGCTATCAGGATAGCTGTATGACACAGATTGAACTTCAATAATAGACACAGTGTTCTCCAGGAAATATGTGCGTATCTAAGAACTTATCGGCCCAAAACCTTCTTAAGAGGAGCCGCAAGAACCTGAACAACAATAGCATTAAAGAATGCAGTTCCCACGATGACAGGAAGCATTACGTAGAAAAGCTCAATAGTTGCACCCTTGGCTGGAATAGCAATGGCAGCAAAGATAAGACCAGAGATAAGAGTGGTTACAAAAGAGCCAATTGCAGGCATTGCTGGCTTATCTGCAAGAGCGGACTTTGTAAAGGCAAACATAACAAGTGAAGCAACGCCCTCTGCAACAAAATCAGCACCAGGAACAGTAGTGGTTAGCTGAATAACGGTAGCTGCGATAAGACCAATAACCAGGCTCTGAATAGCATTTGGCTTAAGCAAAAGGATTGCCAGGCAGAACGAAGAAATGATGAACTCTGGACCAATTCCAATAGCACTAATTGCCTTACCAACGGTCAGGTTAAGAATAAAACCAGCAGCAATAAGAACGGCGACAAGAACAAGAGAAGTGACATCCAAAACACCTGCAGACTTTGAAACAGCAACAACACGTGGTGCTTGCTCAGCAGATCCTGTCTCTGTACCTGTAGCGTTGGTCTCATTAAGATTCTCTGTAGACATACAAACTCCTTTAACGCAAAACAAAAAACAAACAAAAAACTTTCAACTAAACGGGTTTCTCGCCATCCGGATTTAGCAAGAAACGTACGCACAAAAAAAGGCTCTCGGTCACCCGAGAGCCTCTAAATGCGTATGCAGAAGCAACTCATCGCTGACCGAAGAAAGACAAGTTGTTCCACCACCACTGCTGAGTGCATGTAGCGCGCATGATATGTCCTCCTCCCAAAAGCGTAAATTGCAATGTAAGAAGAATACCATTACTTAGTCTGATTGTGTTAAGAAATACATTAAGAAACAAATTAGAAACTGTGAACGGTAAGCGGCAAGACAAAATACCGCGAGAAACAAAAAGGGGTCCCGAAGGACCCCTTGAATGAACTGTGGATGTTCAAGAAAACCTATGCCTCAGCAGCAACGACGTTAACGACGTGCTTAGCACCCTTCTTGAACTCAACAACACCATCGCAAAGTGCAAAGAGAGTGTCATCCTTGCCGCGACCAACGTTTACGCCAGGAGTGATGTGAGTACCACGCTGACGAATGATAATCTGGCCAGCCTTGATTGCCTGACCACCGTAAATCTTAACGCCAAGGCGCTGTGCTTGTGAGTCGCGACCATTGCGGGAAGAGCCGAGACCTTTCTTGTGTGCCATAAATGCTACCTGCCTATCTCAATATCAGAAGTGACTAATTACTCTGCAGACTCGTCGGATGCCTTAGCAGCAGCCTTACGAGCGGTAGGGAGCGCGGTAACCTTCAGCTTAGTAAGGTTCTGACGGTGACCGTTGGCGCGGTGATAGCGCTTACGCTTGTGGAACTTGAAGACGAGGACCTTCTTGTCCTTGTACTGCTCCAGAACCTCACAGGTAACCTTCTTAGAGGAAAGAGTGGCAGCGTCAGCAACAACCTTCTTGCCGTCGTTAAGCATAAGAACATCAAGCTTTACCTTATCGCCAGGCTGCGCATCAAGCTTCTCGACGCTGATTACGTCGCCCTTGGCAACCTTATACTGCTTGCCACCAGTTGCTACGATTGCGTACATGTGTGTAACCCTTCATTGCTGATTCTTGCAACGATTAATACTATCTTTGCATTTCTGAAGATCCGAGCAAAGATCTTCGCCGCCGTGACCTGTGGCATCCGCGGGAAACTGTCGGTGTCCCATGTCCCTCGGCGAGAAACACAACTCGAAATAGTCTACTGCATATTTCAGAAAATTCCAAGACAAAACTACATGTTATAGAGGCTTCACAAGGAGTCCATTTTCTGAAACGTGTGCCTGTGAGGTGCGACACACCTTCAAAGAGTCAATGCCTTGCAGTCCATCCACTCCTGCTTGAGCTGCAATTCTTTGCGCCTCATAGATCAAAACTGCAGGTCTGAGCGCTGCCCGTGGATCTTGGAGTGTGTCAAGCTCAAATGAAATGCACGTATCAGATGAGGTCTTAGAGATGTTGTAACCCGCAAACGTTGTCTCCAAGTTGACCACTTTTTGCTTGTCGCCGCGCATGTATGTCAGTTCTTTTTTGGCGAGAAGATCCTCAAAGCCCCAACGCAACGCCTCGGACTTAAGGCCATCTCCCAAAATGTCACACCTCCAGTGAGCGGTATTCAACCATGCTTCAAGCGCTGGCAGCGACCGATCAACGTAGCTGGCAGCAAACGGTGCAAGCGCGGGAGGCGTTGCCGACAACAGCCTCTCTAACGCCTCATCCGGGTCCACATATTCTGTGAGCTTCAAGTCAAAGTACTCCGCCTCAGACGAAGCACCAACGGGAAGCGCCTGAGAGAACTGCACGCCCATGCGCTTTGCAAAGCCGTTTCCCACCCTAAACGGTAGTTGAGCTCGACGAACACAGCGCTCAATAGTACCAATGAGCTCAAGGTGTCCTAAAAACGCAAGGCGGTCGTCTTTCTTGTAAGCAACACGGAGCCTAAAAATCTCTGCTCCACGTTCCGTCATAATCTCCGGCTGAATCTGTGGTCTACCAGCACGCCAGTCTTTCTTCACGGACTCAACTACCTCAGGAACTACGCTCTCTATCTGCGTATCCGTCATGAGCGCACCCCCATCAAAACGTTGTCAACCTTCAAGGTCTGGCATACTGCACATCCCGTACAAGAGGTGAACGTACAGTCTGGTGTGGTGACCTCGTCCATTGCTCGACGATATTCTCGCTGTAGGTAGCCCTTGGACACACCAGGAGACGTATGATCCCAAGGAAGTTTTGCCTGGATACCAAAGGTTTCTGTTGCAATATCAGACAGCGAGAAACCCAGACTTTCTGCAGCTGCATTCCAAGCATCAAGGTTAAACTCGCTGGTCCACGCATCAAACTTGCAGCCATTTTTCCATGCCTGGTAAATCAGATCAAAGCCATCGCGGCCCATCTTTGAGAGCGCGCCTTCTACCAGGGATGTTCCAGAGTCATGGTAGGCAATCTTGAGTCCCCTATCATGGTTTAAAGACAAGAGTAACTGCTGCCTACGCTGGGCTTCCTCACGAGAAATTTGGCCAACCCACTGGAATGGCGTGTAGGACTTGGGTACAAACACGGCAACAGAAGCAGACACCGTAACTCCCTTGCCGCCAATTTCTCGGCCGATATCCAAAATACGTTTAGCAACTGCAGGAATAGCTTGGATGTCCTCGTCAGTTTCGGTTGGAAGGCCCATCATGAAGTAGAGCTTCATGCGGCGCCAACCGTTTTCAAACGCATTCCTAGCTGCAGACTCAAGGTCATCTTCAGTAACGTTTTTGTTGATGACATCGCGCATGCGCTGAGAGCCTGCTTCTGGCGCAAACGTCAGACCGCCGCGCCTTGAGGTGGAAACAGCGTCTGCCATCTCCGCGCCAAACGCGTCCATACGCTGTGACGGAATAGAGATGCGCACGCCACGTTTACGCAGGTCAGAGTTCATACGGCGAAGAATGTAGCCGCACTGAGAGTGGTCCGTTGTCGAGAGCGACGTGAGTGAAACCTCGTCATAGCCACTCTTCAAAAGGCCCTCTTCACCTGCCTTAACAATCTGCTGAGCCGGGCGTTCACGAACAGGACGATACGTCATACCAGCCTGACAAAACCTACATCCACGAGCACAGCCGCGCTGAATCTCAAGCGCCAGCCTGTCTTGCACAATCTCGGTATACGGAACAATGCGCTGAGCCACAGGGTCAGTCACCGAAAGATCTGGCAGACAGCGCTTATAGACCACACTTGGAGCGTCACTTCCCTCTTTAGGGATCGCATAACCCCAGCGTGTTGCGGTGTTATCATGCACAATCTGATAAAGCGATGGCACGTAAACACCCTGAATCTGAGATAGCCTGTGCAAAATCTCCTGGCGAGCAACCCCTTCAAGCTTGGAAGTTCTTACGCACTCGCACATCTCTACCAGCGCTTCTTCGCCATCACCTAAAAGAATGGCATCAAAAAGCGGAGCTACGGGTTCTGAGTTCCAAACAGATGGGCCGCCACCAAAAATAAGTGGATCTTCTTCATCACGCTCTTCGGAAAGCTTTGGAATACCTGCTAAATCAAGCGTTTCTATAATATTGGTAGCAATCATTTCATGTGCAAGGGTAAAACCCACCACATCAAAAGATGCTAAAGGTGCGGCGCCCTCCAAAGAAAGCATGGGAACCTTGCGTTTGCGCATCAAAGCTGCCATGTCTGTCCAAAGCAGATAGGCTCGCTCACAAGAAATATAAGGTGCCTTATTCAGGGCGTTATACAAAATAGCGATACCCAGATTAGGCTGACCCACCTCGTACACGTCGGCGTAAACCATACAAACGTGAAAAGGGCCTTCTTGCTCCTCTACTGCTCCCCACTCGTGATTCAAATACCTTGAGGGTTTCTCGACATGCGGAAGCAGGGGCTCAATGAGATGGAAGAGATTTTCTCGTTTAACACGCACGATAGTCTACTTTCTATCTTTTTGCGAGGGACTGTGTGATTGGTATCTCTACGGTATTTGATTGTGAATTTGTATCTTCTGTTACCGTTGCGCCTGTGGAAGCACTCGAAGTGCTGGTCTTGGTAGAAGAATCAGCTGCTACCCCGTCGCATTTCTGTGCAATTTTGCGAGCGTACGCATGAATGACGCGAGCGGTCGTATGAGTTCCCGCGTATCCCATGCCAGCCTTAAGCGCCCAGCCAAATCCAGGAACAGCGCCGGCGACCGTGCGTGCAACCGTACGGTATCCAAAGCCCGCACCTACAACGCCGAGAAGTTCGGCGATGGTTTCAACACTCATATTGATGTTATAAGCAGCGGTAATATCAAGCGCAAGTCTAATCTGACGTGCAGTCATCAGTGGCATGTCAGAGCCAGGAACAAAGGCTACAGCGCCAATAGCTGCATTTTCTTTGGCACAAGCAGCAGTTATCTGCTTAACTACGTGAGTTCTGCAAAGAGGATACGCTGCTGCAAAAGAAACTGATTTTTCAGTTGCAGTGGCAATCCATGAAGAGAGTCGATCAAAGAGCACTTCTTCAGTAGTACCTGCAATGATGCTAATAAGCCCTGTGTTGTAGAGCGTATCAGCAATTTTTGGAGCTTCAACAGCAGACTCAACAACCACGGCACAAGGAATTGAATGGCTTACCAACAGGGTAAGGGCGTCCTCATACTGTGATGTTGGTGTAGGAATAATCACCGCAATATCAGGAATAGCGGCATTCTTTCCCACACGACCCGTGCCTCCAGATATAAATGAGACGCCATCAGCAAGCTTAGAAACGCATACCGTAGCATCTGTTCTCTCTGGCATAAAATACGTATGAACAGCAAGAATTGCCTCTTCAGGGGCGAGGGAATCAACATAGATATGCGTGTAGGTTGGCTCAAGAGATGAAAGTGAGCCGCGGAATTCCTGCAGTACAGAAGTTGCAAGCTTGCCTAAGCTGTTTCTTTTTGCCATAGCTTACGCCGCCTTAGTTCTATGTCTGTAAACTGACTGGACAATTCCTACAGAAACAAGCTGGGCAATCATCGATGTTGATCCAAAGCTGATAAAAGGCAGAGGAATGCCGGTAATAGGCATGATGCCAATACACATGCCAACATTTTGTAAAACCTGGAACGACCACATAGCCGCACAACCAACAAGCACCAGCTTGGAGAAGGTATTCTCGGTCTTCATAGCAAACAAAATGGTTGCAAAAATCATCCACGCAAAGAGCGAAAGCATAATGAATGCACCAAGGAAGCCAAACTCTTCCGAGAAGAGTGCAAAAACAAAGTCCGTGTGCGCCTCAGGTAAGAATCGACCACTTGCCTGCGTAGCGTTACCCGGTCCTTTTCCAATAAAGCCACCAGAACCTACGGCAATTTTTGCCTGCTGCAGGTTATAACCATCTCCTGACGGATCAACGGATGGATCCAAAAAGACGGTAAGACGCTTCATCTGATACTCCTTAAGAATGTGAGGAATACCAGGAATCATCGAAGTCACAACAACAAGAGCTACAACGGCAATGAGCAAAAGAACGGTCACAAGAATCCAAGAACGTTTTGCGCCAGAGCAAATGATGATAGTAGCTCCGATAACCAAAATAATCAGGCCTGTTCCCAGGTCAGGCAAAAGCATAATGGAGCCGAATGGAACCATCAGCGTTCCACAGAGCTTTACGTAGTCTCTGAGTGTTTCTACCTTGCCGTTATACTGAGCACACACTGAAGCCATAAGGAAGATCGTGACAATCTTTCCCAGCTCAGACGGCTGAAATCTAAAGCCAACAAACGGGATATTAACCCAGCCGGTCATGCCCTTGACCGAGACACCAAAGCCTGGAACCTTAGGCAAAATCATCAATACAACAACGCCGACAAGCAGCACGTTTGTCATATTTGCTAGTGCTCTGTAGTCATAGCGCCACATAATCGTGGCAAAAACAAGGCCCAAGCCAATACCCAAAAGATGCCTAGGAAAACTGGCTTCAGCAATGTTCATCGATGCGGTCCAAATAACCACAATACCAATGAGGACGAGAAGAGCCGCGGGAACAAGCTGCGCAAGGTAAAGATTATTTAGGATATTCTTGCCAGTGAGTCTCTCTTTCTTAGCCAGACCGCCTGAAGGAATACCTCCACGCCTTCTAAAGGGAGAATTCATTCTCTGTTTTGTAACTGCAGATGAATCAAGTGCCATGGGTTTCTCGCCTCCTTACCTACCAACATTGTCTGGCTGATTATAAATTGCGCCAAAGACGTCTCGAACAATATACATACCAGAACCTGCGCCAGAAGGTGCGCAATCAAGATTTGCAGCAACAACGTACTGAGGCTTATCAGCGGGTGCATAGCCAACAAACCAACCAACTGGCTCGCCAATAGACTGCTGCTCAGCAGTACCCGTCTTGCCATTAACCGTGACATCAAGGTTAGTCCAGTGGATAGTCTGAGAAGCGGACTCCTCATAGACGACGCCGTAAAGACCACGAGCAACAATGTCTCGATGTTCATCTTTTTCTTCTGGGTTCAGAATGACCTCGTTTTTGTACTCAATAACTGAGCCATTGCCGTTTCTGGCGTTAATGCTTTTCAGAACATGTGGCTTATAAATTGGGCCTCTGTTTGCAATGCCACAGTACGCATTTGCCATCTGAAGGCAGGTTACCAACAGATCGCCCTGGCCAATAGCAAGGTTACAGTTGTCTCCACCCTGCCACTTACGAGCATCATCAGGCGAGCTGGTAAAGTAATTCCACTTCCACTCCGCATCTGGAACGCGACCAGATGCCTCTTCTGGAAGATCAATACCAGAAAGCGCGCCAAGTCCAAAGGCACGGAATGTCTCCTGCATGCCCTCGGGATGATCGTTGTTGTAGAAGAAGCCTTTACCAATCTCATAAAAAACAATGTCGCACGAGTTAGTGATACCGGTAATGAGGTTAACAGTGCCATGGCCAGAAAGCAGCCAGCAATGCATACCATATTGCTCGCCAAATCCTGTCCAGAAACCCGTGCAATACCAGCTGGAATTTTCGTCACAGATACCGTATTTGAGACCGGCAAAGGTAGTAAGCGCCTTGATGGTAGATCCAGATGGATACTGACCGGCAATAGCGCGGTTCATCAGCGGGTAATTTGCCTCTTCAGAAGAAAGCGTATCCCAGTCAGAACTAGAAATGCCTCCAACAAACATTGAAGGTGAATACGTTGGATAGCTTGCCATGGCAATAACTTCGCCGTTAGTGCAATCAAGCGCAACCACGCTTGCGCTTCGGCCTTGATAATCTTGAGACCTAACGGTATTGATAACGCTGACCAGCGATGCTTCTGCAGCTTTTTGAATGTTTGCATCAATGGTTAGAACGACGTCTGAGCCACTTTGAGGTGCAATAGACGTAGAGTGCGACAATACGTTACCTGCGGCGTCAACGTATACCGTCTGCTCTCCACGAACGCCCTGAAGTGCAGACTCGTACTGATACTCCACGCCCGTTTGTCCCACGATATCGCCATGTGCATATACAAAACCGCCATCTGCAGTTTTACTGCTTTCAAGCTGCTCTTGCGTAACGGTGCCGGTATAGCCAACAACATGAGCCGCAAGGGAACCGTTTGGATAGGCGCGCTGCGTACGCTCCTCAATTGAAACACCATCAAGCAAAGCGCCGTGAGCATAAATGTAGGCAACTACGCGCCTAGATACGTCTACCGAAACAGTACGAAGTGCCTGAGCGCCATCTGAGGTATCCATAATTTTTCTGCGCACCGCCAGCATGGGCATGCCCAAAAGATTGGCAAGAATCTGCAGTTTAACGTAGTCTTCTGCAACATCTGCTCGAGCTACTACCGTTGGACTTGGCCTGTTGGTAACAATCTCCACGCCATTTCTGTCCAGAATACGGCCACGAGGCGCTGCTGTGGTAACGGTGCGCGTACGGTTACGCTCTGCTTGCTCAGTATAGTCAGCTGACGATAAGAGCTGCATGGTCCAAAGACGACCAATGAGCACGGCAAACATACCACCAACGGCAATTGCAAAACCGATAAGTCTGGACGAGAGGGTTTTCTCGGCAGAGCCATCAGAGCCGCCGGAAGCCTTAGGCGTGCCACCACCAATATCAAAGGTAAATGGCGAACCTTTTCTACCAAAGGTCAGGTATACGATGATCAGACCAATTGCTGCGACAGCGCAACAAGCAAGGATAACAAGGGTGAAATTCATACTATCCCCTTATTTAAGGCGCTGTGGAGCTCGGTGAGATCCGCGATAGAGCGTTGTTCCACCCAAAGAAGAGTGAGATCTTTGGGAATGCGAAAGCACATAGAAAACAGGTAGAGCAGCCAAAAGAGTGAACAACATAGTGGGGAAAGACTTAAACAGTAGTGCCTCGAAGAAGTTGCCGCCAGAGCCAATCAAGGAGTTGATGAGCTGGTACATGAAGGTGACGCCAAAGGTCTGAAGTGCCACAAAACCCATAGAGGTACCAAAATTGCCAGAAATTCTGTCTCTCACCTCTTGGCCCATGAAATAAGAGCTCACCACAAGCAAAAGTGCCATGAGGCCAATGGGATTGGCTGAAGTCAAATCATAGATTAGACCTGCAATAAAGCCGCTTACCACGCCAGTTCTGCCACCATACCTTAGGGCAATAGCTGCCGAGAAAATCAGTGCAAAATTGATGACTCCCCCGCCAAAAGAAACCTGTGGTGTAAGCATAATTTGCAGAATGAAGCAGACAACAGCAAGAACGGTGATGCTGCGTGTGTTTTTATTTCTATCAGAAACCTGCATACATCCCCCTTAATCTGTTCTTCCGCTGTTATGTTGTGTGTTACCCGTTGGAGCAGCAACCGTTGCATTCTGCTGGGAATTAGTTATGTTGTTTGTAGAGCCGCTGCCTGAAGAATTGCTAGATGAAGAACCCGAAGATCCGTCTTTGGAGTCCTTATCCTTACTCTCAGAATCAGTTGCTGTTGGAGTATTTTGCTTATCTGCCTCTGCAATATCATCTGCGGTAGCTTTTTGCTCCTCAGAAAGAGACGTGATAACCATTACCTCTTCATTAGTACTGACATTTCCAAACGGCTCAATAACAATGGTGTAATAAAGCGATCCAGGCGCTGCTTCAACGCTGGTAACCTTGCCCAAAGGAAGTCCCTTAGGGAACACGCCACCAAGGCCACTGGTAACAACTGTATCGCCTACGGCAACTTTCTGGTTAGTGTTAATCAGATTAAGGGTAATCTGCCTTGACGCAGAACCCATAAGCATGCCCTGAGCTCGACTGCTTTGAACCATTGCAGCCACGCCGCTCTTCTCGTCAGTAATCAGACGAACGGTAGAGGTGGTAGGACCGCACTCAATAATCTGACCAATAACGCCGCCGCTATCAACAACAGGCATGCCAACAGCCATTCCGGATGAAGTTCCCTTGTCAATCATAATGGTGTTATTGAACGAGTCAGTAGAACCAGAGATGACACGAGCGCCCGTAGACTGCAGGTTATAAGTATTTTTAAGGTCGAGAAGACCCTGCAGACGCTGTGTAGACTGGTTTGTCTCTTCAAGCTCTGCGTTTCTTGAACGCAGTTGCTCGTTTTCTGCCTTAAGGTCAGAAAGCGTTTGCTGGTCTGCTGTTAAGTTGCTAAAAATGTTACCAATGCCCTGGAAAGGCATAGCAATAGCAGAACCTGCCATTCTAAAAGGCATGGTAATAGTAGAGAAGCCGCCTCGAACCATCTCGAGCGGTCCTTGTGCACCCATACGAGCGCTAACCGTCAATAACACAATTGAAAGCAGCGAAAGAATAATAAAACTACGACCGCCCGTATGCTTATTATTGTTAGATCCAAGGCCTGATGAAGCGCCCTGGATCTGATTAGACAATGGCATATTTATTGGCCTGCACTCTGAACAAATCCACCGGACAACGCGTTAGCCTCAAGAACCTTTGCACAACCGGTAACAACATTTTCTAGAGCGGTTGGGCTTACGTTAACAGGCACGCCAGTCTCTTCACGAAGTCTCTGGTCAAGACCACGAAGCATTCCGCCGCCGCCAGTAAGCAAAATACCGTAGTACATAAGATCAGATGCAAGATCTGGTGGAGTTACATCAAGAGCATCTTTAACAGCCTTGGTAACCTCATCAAGAGGACGATCAAGTGCGCGACGAATCTCTTCTGATTCAATACGAACTGTCTTTGGAAGACCGCTCATGACGTCACGACCATTTACCTCAACGTCAAGCTCTTCTGCAAGAGGAGCTGCTGAGCCAACCTTGATCTTGATATCTTCTGCGGTACGCTCACCAATAGAGAGGTTGTAAGCATCACGAACATGCTCAAGAATAGTTTGATCAAACTCGTCACCTGCAGTTCTAATGGACTGCGAGACAACAATACCGCCCATGGAGATAACAGCAACCTCGGTAGTACCGCCACCAATGTCTACAACCATAGAGCCTGTAGGATCCTCAATTGGCAGGTCTGCACCAATAGCTGCAGCCATAGGCTCTTCAATCAAGAATGCCTGACGTGCGCCTGCCTGAATAGTTGCCTCAAAAACAGCGCGTTTCTCGACAGATGTAACGCCAGAAGGAACGCAAACAACTACACGTGGACGTGGTGACCAAGGATATTTGCGCTCACGTGCCTTCTCGATGAAGTAACGAAGCATGACCTCAGTAACATCAAAGTCTGCAATGACGCCGTCTTTAAGAGGGCGCTCAGCAATGATAGAGCCAGGGGTACGGCCAATCATGCGCTTTGCATCAGCGCCAACGGCCAAAACGCGGCTCTCACTTTTATCGATTGCAACAACCGATGGCTCATTGATGACAATACCCTGACCACGAACTGCAACAAGGGTGTTTGCAGTTCCCAAATCGATGGCTAGGTCTCCGCCATATTCTCCGAAGAGCGAATCGAAGATAGACATGATATCCAATCAAACGTGCTACGCATGTGCGTAATAATCCTGCAGAAAGAACGGTTAAAACAGTTTAGTACTAGTTACCAGACTTTGAAGAGCTGGAGGAACTATTAGAGGAATTTGAGGAGTTAGATCCATTAGTTCCAGAGGTAGTTCCCGAGTTAGAACCGTTGGTACCAGAAGTTGTACCAGAGTTCTGATTGTTCTGGCTGACATACGAAGTGGTAACGCTTGCCACCTTCCAGCCAATACCATCACGAACAAGCTCAATGGTGTAGTCAACGTTTCCACCGTTAGAAAGGCTGACAGAAGCGTTTACTGTTGAGTGAGTCATACTCTGATCAACACCGTTGATGGTGACAGCAGAGCTTGATGGAAGGCTGTTAGAAATCTGCTGAAGCGTGGTGCTAGAAACAGAACTAGAGACATAGCGATCAATATCAGTGCCCTGTGCCTTAGCGTTGAAAATATCCTGAACAACAGACTGCTGGGTTGGCCATCCATAGCCACGGTAATAAGCATAACCGGCACCAGCAACAGCCAAGATAAGCAAGATAAGAATGGTAATAAATACCTTAAGGCCGGTGTGGCGATGCTTACGCCTAATCTTCTTGTCCTTCTTGTCCTGCTCAATTATCTCCTGCTCAGTAATCTGGAAGAAACCAGTATCTTCTGCAGAAGGAATGAGCTCGCCAGACATACCTGTAGGATCAAGTGGATCGTAGGCACCATAACCAGCTGCCTGAAGGAAGGCATCGGTCTCAGATGGCTTACCAGAAGTCATTGCAGTAATTGCCTTACGAGCAGCATCAAAAGCAGACTGCTGCTGATTAGACAGGACAAAGCTGCCATCTGCGCTTGCGTGAGTAAAGGCATCAACTGCCTCAGACATGCGATTAGCCGCAACATACGCAAGGCCAAGATCTGCATAAATCTTATTGGAGTTCTCCAAAGGATTAGCAAAATCAAGAGCAGTGCGATACGCCTCAACTGCATCAACAGGTCTGTTCAGACCCATAAAGCATGCACCAAGACTACAAAGAGCAGATGAAGGATTAGGGTTCTTCTCGTCTACTGCAGCGTTTCTATAAGCAATACCGGCGTTGCGAATATCACCGATTTTCTCATAAGCAGAACCAAGGGCAAGCTGTGCTTTATAAGGAGTTGCGTAAGAGACGTCCTGGACAGCGTTAGTAAGGGCAGCAATTGCCTCCTGTACCCTACCGGCAGCCAGAAGAGCGCGACCCCGGTTTGTGGAGAGTGCGCCAACCTTGCCATATGACGTATCAGCAAGTGCTGACTTATAGGCAGAAGCGGCAGAATCAAACTGGCCAAGCTTCATATACCCGTTACCAAGCAGGTGGTCAATCTGACCGTTTACCTCTCCTGGCTCTTTAGCCGCATCAAACTGACTGATAGCTACAAACCAGTCGCCCTGATCATATGCAGATTTACCTAACTCAAATGCCTGTTGATTCACAATATCCTCCAAGAGTCTGTGCGACTTGGCTTTAAGCGTTTTCAATTCTAATGGAATTGACGATATCGCCAACCTTTAACTGGGAAATGACATCCATTCCCTCGACAGTTGTGCCAAATACGGTGTAACCGGAATCCAAGCCATGCTGTGGACCAAGACAGAAATAGAACTGCGAACCCGCGGAATTTGGATCTTGAGAACGAGCCATAGCAAGCGCGCCGTCAACATGAAAGTTATTAGGATTGGTGGTGAACTCCTCTTTGATGCGATAACCAGGACCACCAGTACCAGGGATTCCATCAGGACCAGGATTACCAAAAATAACATCCTCAACACTCATCTCACGAGTATTTGGGTCTCCGCCCTGAAGAACAAAGCCAGGGACAAGACGATGGAACTTGGTATCGTCATAGAAGCCAGACTCTGCAAGCTCGCAGAAGTTTGCTACATGAATAGGTGCGCCCTTACCGTCAAGCTGAACCTTAATGATTCCCTTGTTGGTATCAAAGACAGCTACCTCAGTACCAGTTACCTGGCGCTCTGGCGTATACAATGGATCAAGTCCAAACATAATTCCTCCAAGCTTCTTTACATCTAAGAGAAGAAGAAAACGCGAGAAACCCTTAGTAATAAAGAACTTCTTTTCTAACCTAATTATTTTACCAGTATGATGAGATTTTTGAAATTAAAGCAGCTGAACGGTAGAGATTTACTGCTTTTGTGGCTTCCAATTCACGTAATTTTCATCAAAAAGTTTCTGGTATGAGCTGGAACCACTTGAGTCTCTGATGTTATCGACTGGTGCCAAGATATTCTCTTTGTCCTGAGAAGGATTAGAAGAAGCTACAGAGCGCTTCCATCCCTCACTCAAAGCGTCAGAGCGATTACGGAGCCAGTTGCCAAGCTTAGTAAGATTTTCAATGGTCTGACGATAGTTTCCATTGGAGTCATCAAGGCTTGAAAGGTCAGAGATAACATTACTGATATCCAGCGATAACTGCTCTGCTTCCTGCTGAGCATCAGCACGCTCTTGATCAGAGCCGGTAATGGCAAGCTGATCAAAGGTTTTCTCGTTATCATCAAGGCGCTTTGAGAGATCTCCCAGCTTCTGATAATCGCTATCAAGTGCATCAAAAACAGCATCTGAACTTGTATTTTGCTGAGTTGCACTAGTGTCTTGACCCGTTAGATGTGTAACAGGAGTGGTAGTAGGAGTAGATGAGACTGGAGCCTCAACCTTTGCACGATTATCGGTTGCCTGTGGGTCCCACGGGTGCGTAATGATAAAGATTGCAGCTACTACCAGCGTTGTGACAAGAAGCGCTGAGAGCAGAATAACGCGCGTGCGAGGGATTCCTTCTGCCTCAGGAAGGTTCTCTTTTGAAGGCTCGGAAGGAATTGCAGACTCAAAACGAGGAGCTGGCCTGCGACTTACCGAGGCAAACGCGCTGGTGGCGTCTGGGTCAGCGTTGTCGGCTGGCATTTGTTGCAAAACAGTAGGATCAGCTGCAGCAGAAGATGATGCATTAGGGTCTGCGTCTGCGAGTGGATCGTGTTTCTCGCCAGGCGCTGGAGCGGCGTCAATCTCTGGGAGCGAGATGTTGCGCGTGGGTCTAATGGCTCGAGCAGGACGAGCAGCTGGCACCGCTTGTGGCAGAGGGAGGCCGCACTTGGGGCAGCTTTCTGCAGCAGCAGGCACCAAGGCGCCGCAATGAGGGCACCAGTGAGCTTGAGTGACAGGAATCCTTTGGGTCAAACTTAGATCAATCTGACAATGAGGGCAAGTTAAAGCCCCTTCATCGACCTCAGATCCACAGTTTGGACAACGCATACACCCTCCACAACTCTTTGCTTGTGCTTCAGTTTAATCGTTTATATCAGCAGAAGAGCTATAAGTTGACTTTCCTCCCATTAATCTCACAACCAGGTCAAAGAATCGATCCTTTGTATAGTTGTGAATGTAACGCTCAGAAATTCTGTTGAAGATGATAACGGAAATCACCAGACAAAGTGCCAAGTATGGCAAGATGCGTGGGGTGAGAGGCGCAATACGGAAGAAGTCCTGTGCCACCGTGCATCCACCAACAACAATGGCTATGCATACAACGAGAAGTGCAATGCGGAGCTTGGTAAGCGGCAAAGAGATTCTTCTCAGCAGCGCAAAACCAACTGTTGCGGTGGTGATAAGCGCCATCGTAGATACCTGAGACAAGTTGAGCTTAAACAGATGACCTGCAGTCATAAGGAGCGCAAGCGTGATGGAAACCGCAATAGAAGCTGGCAGTGACTTACGCAAAATGTTGACCAAGAAGTTGCCCTTTACGCGGTCGTGATTTGGCTCAAGCGCCAACACAAACGATGGCAGGCCAACGGTTGCAAATGACAAAAGTGACATCTGAACAGGAATAAAAGGATAAGGTGGCGCAATGATGCAATAGAGCGCAAGCGCTGCAGTGTAAACCGTCTTAACAAGAATGAGCGCAGCAGAGCGCTGAAGGTTATTGATAGAGCGTCTACCTTCAGCAACAACTTCTGGCATGTGCGCAAAATCGTTGTCTGCCAGAACAATCTCTGCAACATTTCTAGCTGCTGCAGAACCTGAAGCAACAGAGATAGAGCAGTCCGATTGCCTCAGAGCCAAGATGTCGTTTACGCCGTCGCCAGTCATAGCAACGGTGTGGCCAAGATTCTGGAGTGCAATTACAAGCTCACGCTTCTGTTCTGGCGTAACGCGACCAAATACGTGGTACTTCTCGACAGCTGCAGCAATATCTGCTTCTGTGTGCAGCGTAGTTGCGTCTACCCAACCGTCGGCATGAGGGACTCCCGCGCGCTCAGCAATAGCAGAGACAGTACGAGGGTCGTCGCCCGAAATAACACGCAGATCAACGCCTTGCTCAAGGAAGTACGCAATGGTTTGTGGAGCGGTCTCTCTAATCTGGTCCCTGAGCACCACATAACCCAGGAGCTGAGGTGTTCCCTGCAATGCGTCGTTTTGATCAAAGCCGTCAACACGGCAGGCAACCAGCACGCGTTCAATGGATGCAAAGGCATCGGAGCCTGCAATTACATCTGCCGCCTCAGGACCAAGCACAAACTGAGCTGCACCGATAACAAAAGCCTCTCCGTCCTCAGTCACACAGCCAGAGTACTTTCGCTTGGAAGAAAACGCCACAACGCGAGAAGGACGCTTGCTTTGAATCCCCTGCTTGGATGCATACGCAAGAATTGCTGTAGCCGTGTCGTTGGCATCGTCTTTATTTGCGCCGACAACGTTTACAGCCGCTTGCAGAGCACCCGCAGCCTCAGTAATTGGCTTAAACGAAGCATCCAGAACACGAGCAACTTCCATGTTTCCCGTGGTGATAGTACCTGTCTTGTCCAAACAAAGAGTATCTACGCGTGCCAGCGTTTCAATACAGTATTGCTGCTGAACCAAAACATTCTTCTGGCCAAGTCTAATAGTTGCAATAGCAAGCACCGAGCTGGTGAGAAGAACAAGTCCTTGAGGAATCATGCCAATAACTGCAGCAATCATCGAAAGAAGTGCTTCGTTTAAATCGGCATGGCCGATGAAATACGTACGGACAAACAGGCCAATACCCAACGGAATCAGCGCAATGGAGCCTGCGCGGATGATCGACTTAATGGTGGTAAGAATCTCTGAGTTGATCTCTTTAACAAACTTTGCTTCTGCGTTAATACGTGCAGCGTAGCCTTCCTGGCCAACACGACAAACCTTACCAACAAGACTGCCTCTCTCGATAAAACTGCCCGAAAGAAGCTCATCTCCTGCGGTTTTTTGCACAGGCTCTGCCTCACCAGTAAGAAGGCTTTCGTCAACGCTTACGTGCTCTGACACAAGAATGCTGTCAGCAGGAATTTGATCGCCTGTCTTTAAGCGCACAAGATCGTCAATGACAAGCTCGTCAGGTTTGATGAAGGTATCTTTGCCATCACGAATGACACAAACACTCTGAGCCGTCATTAGAGACAGTCGGTCAATCATACGTTTTGCACGAATCTCTTGCACAATGCCAATGACCAGGTTTGCAAGAACTACGCTCATGAAAAGCGCATTTCTGTACTGTCCTGTTACAACAACAAGGAGCGCCATCAAAACATTAACTATGTTAAAGAGCGTGAGGCTGTGCTCTGCAATAATCTGAGCAATAGATTTAGTTTTGACGTCTGTATTAGTGTTAACTTTACCTGCAGAAACTCTTTCTGCAACTTCTTTTGATGTCAGGCCTTCATACGTTTCTTCTAAACGCACTCTTGTCTTGCCTTCAGTACCCTGCAATGACATATAAACAATCTCCAGTCAGTGATGGCCGGCTTTTTGCATGTGGTGACCCCGGTGGGTTTCGAACCCACGACCTTTTGCTCCGGAGGCAAACGCTCTAATCCACTGAGCTACGGAGTCATGGTGCATAAGTATACCCCAGCCTACTTACTGCCTTTTGTAACGGTTTGCGTAATTTTCTTCTAGTATTTTCCCATGCTAAAATGAAGCTAACCAGCAATTGAGGAGCTCATGAATACTATTTCTGTTGACCTAACATCTGACTCATATCAAATCTATGTAGGACATCACTTGCTTGCACAAGCCGGTAAGCTCATTCGCTCGCTCACATCAGGTTCAAAGATTCTTTTGGTCACTCATCCAGATTTGAACAAGCTCTATGGCGCAGAACTTCTCGCCTCGTTAGAGTCAGCTGGCTACTCTGTTACCACTGCCACAGTGTCCACAGGTGAGCACGCAAAATCATTTGAGTCGTATCAAAAGCTGGTAAGCATTCTTGCAGGACATCGTTTTACACGAGAAGACATTGTGGTTGGCCTTGGCGGTGGAGTTATCGGAGACCTTGCAGGATTCGTTGCGGCTACCTACATGCGCGGTTGCGCGCTCGTACACATCCCTACCTCGCTTTTGGCCATGATTGACTCTTCAATTGGTGGAAAGACTGCCATTGACCTGCCTTTTGGCAAAAATCTTGTTGGTGCCTTCTATAACCCCAGGGCAGTTATTGTTGACCTTGAGCTGCTGAATTCTATCCCTGCGCCACTTTTACAGGATAGCTACGGAGAACTTATTAAATACGGAGTACTTTCTGGACATGAGCTCTTCAATAAAATCTCTTTGGCGAGAAACCCCATGCAGGTCATCGATGTGTCGCGCAGACAAGAGCTCATTCGAGCGTGCATTGAAATAAAGAAATCAGTTGTTGAATCAGACTTCAAAGAAGCAGGATCAAGAAAACTGCTCAACCTGGGCCACACACTTGGCCATGCTATTGAGACGCTTAGCAACTTTGAGCTTGGACACGGTTCCTGTGTTGCTGCTGGAACGGCCATGATGGCAAAAGCCTGCTTCAAACTTGGTCTTTGTTCTTATGAAGACGCAAAGAGCATCGCTGAGCTTACGCAGTCTTATGGGCTTCCTACCAGCACATCATTTGATGTAGAAGAGCTTTATTCTACGGCACTTCATGACAAGAAAAGCCATGTGGATTCTATTGATGTGGCACTCATCTACGGTATTGGTGATGTACGCATAGAGCGCAAGTCATTTACAGAGCTTAAACAACTTATTGAGTCGGCAAAAGAAGATTAACGCCCTAAACGCTCTAGCTCTTCTGCAAGCTTGCGTACTGACTGTTTTAGGGCAGTCTTATCTTCAGCTAAGATGTCATTTTTGTTGAAGATACCATTTGCAGTTCCCACATAGGCATATCCACCAGCAAATACTTCAGCAACATTGTCTGTTGTAACGCCACCAACAGCCATAAGAGGCAAGTTTCCTAGAGGCTCACATACCTTCTTAGCATACCCATAGCCAACCTCATTTGCTGGGAATACTTTGACAATGTCAGCACCAAGGGCAAATGCATGAGCAATCTCTGTTGGCGTAAACGCTCCCGGAACACTCAAGATCTCATGCTCTTTGCAGTAGTCAAACATCTCTTCAGAGAGCAGTGTTGGAGCTAAAACAAATGTAGCACCAGCTTTACGGACAATGTGTAACTCTTCAAGAGTAAGCACTGTACCGGCGCCAATATTGATATCAGAGCCATATTCACTTGATAGTTTCTGAATCAACACAGCAGCTTCTGGCGTATTCATAGTTACTTCAACGTTATGTACAGGAGAATCAACAAGAACCTCAACTACAGCTTTAACCTGATTGTATGTATAACCACGTAAAACCTGAGTTACGGCACTAAAAGGCTTATTCACTTGCTTCCTCCTTTAATCTTCAAACATTTTAACCATATCCTTCTCTCACGCTCAACTGCGGTATTCTTACATCAAAGAATTAGATACGGAGCGTACACAGTATGGATGTTTCAATAACACCTCATGATTTATTTGGAACGGTAGAGGCAATCCCGTCCAAATCATGCGCTCATCGGGCGCTCATCTGTGCTTCATTTGCGAACGGTACTACAAACATTACCTGTCCTTACATCTCAGAGGACATTCAAGTAACCGTTGATTGTCTTAAAGCTTTAGGCACAACTATCGCTAGGACTAAACAGGGATTTAGGGTTGTCCCTGCAAAAGAGCAAAATCGCCCTCAAAGCGTGCAGCTTAACTGTAAAGAATCTGGCACCACGCTCAGGTTTTTACTCCCCCTTCTGGGCGCGCTGAACATAAACGCCACAATTTCTGCAGAAGAAAGACTCTTCTCACGACCTCTTGATCCATTTATTTCAGAGCTTTCTGCTCATGGCATGTCTTTTACCTGGTTGGACGAGAAGTTCCTTGAGGTTTCAGGTCAGCTTACGAGTGGTTCGTTTGAGCTACCAGGAGATATTTCTTCTCAATTTATATCTGGGCTTTTGCTGTCTTTACCTTTGTTGAGCAACTCTTCAACTATTCAAATTACAGGACCTATCCAGTCAAAAGACTATTTGGCTATAACCAAACAAGTCATGCAAGATTTTGGCGTTACCGCCACGTTTGATGCCTCGAGAACCACCTATACCATTGAACCGCAACACTATGTCTGTCCAGGCGTTTATTCAATTGAGGGAGATTGGTCAAACGCCGCTCCGTGGCTTGCCGCAGGAGCCATTGATCAAGGTATAGAGGTCACAGGACTCTCTATGCAAAGCGTCCAGGGAGACAGGGCTATTTTGGCCGCGTTATCGCTTGTGGGCGCACGTGTTTCTCGCCAGCAAAAAGGCGCAGCCTGTATGATGGATCACCTGCGTCCGTTTACTATTTCTGTCTCCGAAGTGTGTGACCTTGCTCCAGTACTTGCTGCGCTATCTGCGTTTATTCCTGGAACTAGCAAGCTCACAAACATTCAGCGCCTGCGCCTCAAAGAGTCCGATCGTGTCCAAAGCATCTGCAGCACACTTAGGGCATTTGATGTGACCGTTGAGCTCTCTGAAGATCAAACGGAGCTTATTATCACGGGAGGAAAACAGCCCATCAGCTGCGTTGTGGACTCATGCAATGATCATCGTATTGTAATGATGGCAACTATCTTAGCTTCATATGCAACAGGTCCTGTTGTCATCACCCGCGCCGAGGCAATCAATAAGTCGTATCCGCTTTTCTTTGACCACTTTAAGCAGCTCTGTGGCGTCTGCCACAGTATGGAGTCATAAATGATGACCTCAACTTTTGGGACAACAGTAAAAGTATCTATTTTTGGCGAGTCTCATGCTCCAAAAATCGGCTGCACCATTGAAGGTTTACCTGCTGGTTTTACCGTTGATTTTGCAGCTCTCAAGACATTTCTTCAAAGAAGATCTCCGTCGCATCCATGGGATACTCCGCGCAAAGAGACTGACAATCCACAGTTTATCTCTGGAATTTCAGCAGAGGGCATTATAGATGGCTCCCCGCTCACGGTGGAGCTGCCTAACACTAACGTTCGGCCACAAGATTACGCAGCTACAAAGCTTGTTCCACGACCAGGACATGCCGATTTTTCTGCCTGGGCAAAATGGGGAGACTCCTATAAACAAACGGGTGGAGGACATTTTTCCGCTCGCTTAACGGCCCCTCTTTGTATTGCGGGAGGCATAGCGCTCCAGATTTTACGTGCTCAGGGCATCTCCATTGCGGCTCATGTGTTCAAAATAAAGAACATCAACGATACTCCCCTTGAGCTTGTAGACAACTCACTTGAGGCCAACAAGCAGCTTGCTCGCCAAATAGATCAGCTGCTACAAGCTAACCCTCAAGCACTTCCCTTCCTCGATGCTCAAGCTGGCGAGAAAACCCGCACGCTCCTTACACAACTGCGCTTAGAGAAAAATACTGTTGGCGGTATCATAGAATGTGCGGCAATAGGCGTACCTGCAGGTATAGGATGTCCTCATTTCCATGGGCTTGAAAATACCATCTCTGCCGCAGTCTTTGGTATTCCCGCTGTTAAAGCCATAGAATTTGGCAGCGGTATGGATGTTGCCAATTTACTTGGCTCCGAAAACAATGATGCTTACGAAGTGCGTAACGACTCCGTTGTACCAACCACCAATCATGCGGGAGGAATTCTGGGTGGAATCTCAACAGGAGCTCCTATCTGGTTTAGGTGTGCATTAAAACCTATCTCGAGCTTTGGACTTTCTCAACATTCAGTTAACCTTCAAACTATGGAACCAGAGCAGCTTGTGGTTCAAGGAAGACATGATGTAACTGCAGTTTTGCGTGCGGTTCCCTGCGTTGAAAGCGCATTTGCACTAGCTCTTCTCGATACTTTGTATTCCTGGCCCTCTGAGCAGAACGGATATCACAATGACTAATCAGTTAGAGACGCTTCGCCAGGAAATAGATTCGATTGATGCACAGATCTTTGCCCTCTTTAAGCAAAGACTTACAGTTGCCAAACAGATTGGCACTTATAAGAAGGAGCACGGGCTCTCTGTTCTAGATTCCTCACGAGAAGATGTCAAAAAAGACCAGGTTAAAACCTCTGTTTCTCCAGAACTTGAACCGTATGCTTTAGAGTTACTTGAGGTTTTGATGAACGCTGCAAAAGCAGTTCAGGAGTCATCTCATGAGCTCTAAAACTGAGCAACAAACCTCAAGTAGCCCTACAGCTCCTCTTGCTCCTTTTGGGCTTATTGGCGAGAAACTCTCTCATAGCTGGTCGGCAGAAATTCATAAAAAGTTGGGGTCATTTCCCTACCAGCTTCATGAGCTTTCCGCTTTGGAGCTAAAGGACTTTCTTAAAGGCCAACCTTGGCGTGGTTTGAACGTTACCATCCCTTACAAAAAGAATGCCTACGCTCTTGCGGACTCAGTTTCTGAGGATGCTCAAGCTATAGGAGCAGCAAATACACTGATAAAAGAAGCGAATGGACACATAGCAGCAGACAACACAGATGTGTATGGCTTTGAGTATCTGGTTAAAAGCCTCAAGGTCAACTTGAGCCACAAGAAAGTAATTGTTTTGGGAGCATTTGGTGGTGCTGGCCAGGCAGTTTGCTATGCGCTTAAAAAAGGCGGCGCGTATGTTGTGGGAGTCTCCAGAAACCCTCACGTAAGTTCAACATACGTTGACTGCACAATTTCCTACGACCAGCTTAAACTCCACTATGACGCTGATCTTCTCGTCAATGCAACGCCAGTAGGAATGTCTCCTCACGCTGGCGTCTCCCCTCTTACCAAAGAGGAGCTAGCTTCATTTACTTCCCTGCAATGCGTGATTGATCTTATCTATAATCCGCTACGCTCTCAGCTTCTTTTAGATGCAGAAAGCCTCGGAATACTCAATGCAAATGGCTTAAAAATGCTGGTGGCTCAAGCGGCTAAGGCCAGCTCACTCTTTTTAAGCCAAGAAGCATCAGACTCTCAGATAGAAAATATCTCGCGTGAGCTCCATGCCTCAAAAGAAAACATTGTGCTTATTGGCATGCCAGGAGTTGGAAAGACTTCTACGGGAGAAGCTCTAGCAAAACTCCTTAATCGCTCCTGGATAGACACAGATCTTCTCATCAAACAGAAAGCTCATTGTGACGCGTCAACCTATCTACAAACACACGGAGAAAAAGCTTTTAGACGTCTAGAGCATGAGGTAATACAAGAGATTTCTAGCATGAGCGGTGCAGTAATCTCTTGCGGAGGTGGCGTAGTTGTCACCCCTTCAAACTACCAGCTCCTCCGTCAAAATGGAAAGCTAGTCTATCTGACCCGTCCCCTTGAGCAATTGGCTATTGCAGGAAGACCTCTCTCACAAAGTGTTGGCATACAAGAGCTTGCTGCAGAGCGGTTGCCTCTCTATGAAGCATGGGCAGATATAACTTTTTCTTGTCTTGGTAGTCCGGACGCAAATGCCAAAGGTCTTCTCGCCACAGCATTTAAATAACAGAAAACGTTTACAGTTATTTTTCAACCGTTCACCGGACGGTCAAGAGACTTTGGATATAGGCACGTTAAAGCCCCTATACTTATACTTCGTAGGTTTGTTTTCAGAAAACTTCAAGGATGTTACGTCCAGTCAAACAGTTAAGTATTTGATGTTTGGTCGTATTTGGGGAGATATCCAATGGACAGCAATGCTATTGCTCACGAGATTCTTAATGCAATAGGCGGTTCAAAAAACTTAACGCACAACGAAGTATGCATGACGCGACTTCGTCTTTCTATTGATGATATGACGCTTATCGACCATGAACAGTTAGCCACTGCCACTGGCGTTCTTGGCATTGTAGGAAAGGGATCAAACGGCCTTGAGGTAGTTTTTGGACCCAATCTTGTCTGTCAGGTAAACGATGCCCTTAATTGCATTTTGGGTGAGCCAGAAAAGACTTTTTGTTCGTTAGACGAGAAGCGCTCAGATAACCCAGCTCAACACAATGAAGAGGTGGACGAGCTAATCTCTCTGCTAGCTCAAAAAAGTACTCTTGATCAGGATGAAGAAGACTTTGACGGCCTTGTTTCTGGTTTAGACGCAGACGACTTTGAAGATGACTATGAGGATGACCTCGAATCTCCTCGCCTTCTCATCATTAATGGCCCAAACATCAACATGTTGGGTATTCGTGAGCCAGAGATTTACGGAAAAGCTGACTACAGAACCCTTATTGAGGCCTGTAAGGCAGAGGCGCAGTCTCAAGGTTTCTCGGATTGCGTTTGCTATCAATCAAACCACGAGGGCGATTTAGTTGATGCAATTCAGGATGCACTGGGTAACTATGATGGCGTTATCATCAATCCTGCTGCCTATACGCACACCTCAGTTGCCCTGCTCGACGCAGCACTAGCGGTGCAAATCCCTATGATTGAGGTTCACCTAACAGACATCTCTACCAGAGAAGACTTTAGACGCATTTCTTATATAAAAGATGCGTGCTTTGCTACAGTTGCTGGTAAAGGAATTGACAGCTACAGAGAAGCAATCCAGCTGATGGCAACTCATCTCAAAGATGAAGCATAAGTTGCTCCTTATAGCCATCTGGCGAGAAACACAAATCTGCCGTAACGGCAAAGTTACAGCAGATTTTTTTATGCACACGTAAGTACGTCTGATTCTGTTATTACCATATCTACGGCAACGTCAAATTCTGTATGAGGAAGCTCTGTCTTACTCAAATTTTGCTGGTAAGCAAGGCAGATTTTCTTGCCAGAATACGTTGACAAGAATCGGTCATAAAATCCTGCGCCATAACCTAGTCGATACCCTTTTGTATCAACAAGTAATGCAGGAACGATGCAAATCGTATTGCTCATCTGACCTTCTGTTAAAGCAGATAGGTCTCTTGCTGGCTCAAGCAAACTAAAAGGAGCCGGAACAAGCTGATCTAATGACCTAATAGCAACAAACTCTAAACGATGTCCAGGTAGACAACGAGGTACCGCCACCGTTTTACCGTCGCACAATGCGCAGTCAATAAACATCCTGGTGGAAACTTCAGATGAAACAGAAACATACGTTAAAACAGTAGCTGCTTCTGCATATTCAGAGGATGCAAGAAGCTTCTGGGTAATGCAGTCATCAAGTCTGGCTCTCTCTTGTTCAGAAAGAGTTTCTCTTGCTACTAGACGTTCTTCTCGCAAGCGTTGTTTTTCTAATGTTATAGCATCCATAATGCCTCCCCTGTCATGTAAGAATACCAATAAATTCTGTGGACATTTTGAGAAGAAATAGACACCTGTCTTAATAAATGTGACTAATTCTCAACAATTTTTATATAGCTTTCTTTTTAGCAAATTCTTGACCTGCGCAAATGTAAACCTTTTCTAACTTGTCAAAATATTGCGTATTTGTCACTTGTTTGGCACTACATATTGAGTAAAGTTAGAGGTCGCAACTAATATTTGACTTCATTTGTCCAAAGACATACCTGCTGTCAAAATTAGTCTCAAGATTGCTATTTGTAAACTGCTGAGCGGCCATGCTCCACTCAACACGCTCAGCATGAACATGGACTCAAAAATCCATGTAAAAAGGAGTGTGTTATGCAGGAAACACCAGCACAGGAGGCTTGGGGCGGCTTTGTCGGTGGTAACTGGCAAAAAGCAATTGACGTCCGAGACTTCATTCAAAGGAATTACACCCCTTACGATGGCGATGATTCCTTCCTCGCTGGTCCAACTGAGGCTACTACAAAGCTTTGGGCGGATGTTATGGATCTCTTTGCTCAAGAAACCGCAAACGGTGGCGTACTTGATATGGATACCAAGCAGGTCTCCACTATCACTTCCCACGAGGCTGGCTACATTGAGAAGCCACTTGAGCAGATTGTTGGCCTTCAAACGGACAAGCCACTTAAGCGCGCCCTTATGGTAGACGGTGGCATTCGTATGGCAATGGCTGCCTGCAAGGCATATGGCTACGAGGTTGACCCAGAGATTGTTAACTTCTACACCTATCGTCGCAAAACTCACAACGCTGGCGTTTTTGATGTCTACACCGAGGAAATGCGTAAATGCCGCCACTCCCACATCATTACTGGTCTGCCTGACGCGTACGGTCGTGGTCGCATCATCGGCGATTATCGTCGTGTTGCACTTTACGGCGTTGATGCTCTTATTGCGGACAAGACAAATCAGAAAAATGGTACCGGCTCCATCATGGACGAGAAGACCATTCGTCATCGCGAAGAACTCTCTGAGCAGATTCGTGCGCTCAAAGAGCTTAAGCAGCTTGGTGAGATTTACGGCTTTGATTTGAGCCGTCCTGCTGAGAACTTCAAAGAGGCTGTTCAGTGGCTCTACCTGGGTTACCTTGCCGCTGTAAAAGAGCAGAATGGCGCTGCAATGTCCATTGGTCGCAACACCACCTTCTTGGACATCTATGCAGAGCGCGATCTTGCTCGTGGTACCTTCACTGAATCTGAGATTCAGGAGATTGTTGACCACCTGGTTATGAAGCTTCGTATGGTCAAGTTTGCCCGTACCCCTGAATACAACGAGCTCTTCTCCGGAGATCCTCAGTGGGTCACTGAGTCCATTGGTGGCATTGGCATTGATGGCCGCTCCATGGTTACCAAGTCCAGCTTCCGCTGGCTCCACACACTTGAAAACATGGGTACCAGCCCTGAGCCTAACCTGACCGTTTTGTGGTCTACCAAACTTCCTGTAGGCTTCAAACGTTACTGCGCAAAGATTTCTATTACCACCAGCTCCATCCAGTATGAAAACGATGATCTTATGCGCGTTTATCATGGCGATGACTACGCAATTGCTTGCTGCGTCAGCTCCATGCGCATTGGTAAAGAGATGCAGTTCTTTGGCGCTCGTGCAAACCTTGCTAAATGCCTTCTTTACGCAATCAATGGTGGTCGTGACGAGAAGACCGGCGAGCAGATTGGTCCTAAGTACCGTGCGGTTGAAGGCGAGTACCTTGATTACGACGATGTCTTCTCTAAGTATATGGACATGATGCGCTGGCTTGCGGGCGTTTACGTCAACGCTCTTAATGCAATTCACTACATGCATGATAAGTACAGCTATGAACGCATCCAAATGGCTTTACACGATGAGCACGTTCATCGTTGGTTTGCAACAGGCATTGCAGGACTTTCTGTTGTTGCTGACTCCCTCTCTGCAATCAAGTACGCAAAGGTAAGGGTTTTTCGCGATGAGACTGGTCTTGTCACCGATTACATTATTGAAGGAGACTTCCCTAAATACGGTAACGATGATGACCGCGTTGACACTATTGCTCATGACATCGTTGAGATCTTCATGAAGATGATTCGTCAGAACCACACCTACCGCGATTCCGTCCCAACCACTTCTATTCTGACCATTACCTCTAACGTTGTGTATGGTAAAGCTACCGGCAACACCCCTGATGGTCGTCGTGCTGGTGTTCCTTTTGCTCCTGGTGCTAACCCAATGCACCGACGTGACACTCATGGCGCGGTTGCATCTCTAGCCTCCGTTGCTAAGCTTCCATTCAACGACGCACAGGACGGTATTTCCAATACCTTCTCAATCATTCCTAACGCTCTTGGTAAGGGCTCCGATGTCTACTTCCACGGCAGTGAGCTTAACCTTGACCACATCGACTTCTCTGACATGAATCTTGACATTCAGATTGAGAACAAGATTGACTGCGCCTGTGAGGCAGATCCATCCGCAGCTGAAGGTGCTGAGGATCGTAAATAACAAGCCCTGGCGAGAAGATCTATCTACACGTCTCTTCTCGTCAACAAACTCGTAAGGAGAACCACATGAAGTCCAACGAAGTAGCTTCCGAGCAGATTGACAACCTGGTAAACATGATTGATGGCTATGCCGAGAAGGGCGGTCATCACCTCAACGTTAACGTATTTACTAAGGACACGCTTCTTGATGCTCAGGCACATCCAGAGAAGTATCCACAGCTAACCATTCGCGTTTCTGGTTACGCCGTTAAGTTCAACTCCCTTACCAAAGAGCAGCAGGACGACGTTATTTCTCGTACCTTCCACGACGCTCTCTAAGGATTTCTTGTCCATGTCTTGTTCTGATACTCACATGGATCTCAATGACCCGCTCACAGTTTGTGGGCGGGTCCACTCTATTGAGACCTTTGGTACTGTAGATGGCCCTGGAACTCGCCTGGTTGTATTTACCCAGGGGTGTCCCATGCGCTGCGCCTATTGTCATAACCCCGATACCTGGCAATTTGGTATTGGAACAGAAAAATCAGTAAAAGAAATTCTTGCCACTTTTAACCGCAATAGAGCTTTTTATAGAAACGGTGGAATTACGGCTACTGGTGGCGAACCACTCGCCCAACCAGAGTTTGTTGGAGCTCTTTTTGAGGCAGCGCATAATGACCCTCGTGGGCGTATTCATACTTGTCTTGATTCTTCTGGTGTTGCCTACAATCCAGATACTCCAGAGAAATTTGAACGCGTACTTGATAACACTGATTTAGTGCTTCTTGATATCAAACACTCTGATCCAAAGGGCCACATAAGTCTTTGTGAAGTTGGCTCAGAAAGACCGCTTGCGTTTGGTGATGAGCTCAACCGTAGGGGTATTAAAGTTCTTATCAGACATGTTGTAGTACCTGGAATTACTGATTCAGCAGAAGAACTTGCTGGTGTTGGTAGGATTATTGCTCACTGGGATAATGTTATTGGATTAGACGTACTTCCCTATCACGTGATGGGCGTAAAAAAATATGAAGAGCTAGGCATTCCTTACAAGCTTGCCGATACTCCTGCTATGGATGCAAAAAAGATTCCAGAGCTGCGCAAACAAATTCTCATTGCTCGTGCCCTTGAACACAAAAAGCTTGGAAAACAGTAGATGTTAAATACCTCTACTTAGATAATCTTTTACCAAAATAATATATATTGTAAAAAATTACAAATAAGAGTAAAGTTCTTACAAAATAGCACCTATCTTTTCTCATCTGAGGAGGAGATATGTGGTATTGCAAAAGTCTTATCAAAACAGCTATTAGGCAACCTTTGTTATGGCTTGCTACCTGTATTTTTGCGGCTCTTTTACTAATTCCGGTTTTTACAAATCTAGATACATACAGCATAAATTTTGCTCGAAATGGTGTTGTAAGCGATGAATACGACTATCTTGTCAAACAAGCGGAAAGTTATGACTCTGATCAGCGCTCATCGGAAAACTTCAAAACTCTTGAAAAGCAAATAGAGCTGTTAGGAAATATTAAGCTTGCCACAACAAGCGAGAAATTCTATCAAGCAAGCTTAACCTACTATTCATTCGTGTCATCAAACAGCTTAGCTTTTAGACTTTATGATACTGACTTTTATTATTTAGCTCAGGAAGCATTTTCTCAAAAGATGCAGCAAGTTCCATTAAGTAATCAATACGAAACTGAAAGTAAATTACCAGCTATACATTCAATTTCATACTCAATAAATAGATTGCCTGTTGTTTTGAGATTTCTGCCAGCAATTGGAACCTTCATTGCTTTAGCACAAATCACTTCTCGAGAAAAACTTCTAGGAAAAGATCAAATACCTTACCTGCAGCGTCTTTTTGGATGTATTAGCGCATCTGCGATTATTGCTTCCAGCATCTGTCTCTGCTCATATATTCCTTTGTTTACCATTGAATTGATACGTAACGGAATTGGATTAACTTCTTACCCTGTTGTTCTAGTTCAGGCAGGAACCATTTACACTTCAAATGCTCTCCAGTGTGCCGTATGGTCTGTTACATATACCGCGGTAACAAACATGTTTGTCTCCTTAGTTTTAATCTGTGCATTCTCTATTACCCGTAAGTTTCTTATTCCTCTAGTTCTCTATTTGCTTGTAATTTGTTCATCTATCTTTGCAATAGACCATTCTTCACACCATTTACTTTTAGGGTGGATTGAGTACCTCCCTATTGGTTATTTGGATATTGGTGCAATAGTCGGCTTTGTTGGAGATGTTCAATTTTTTACAAACAAGATTGACTATGCTCAACCTCAACCTTTATATGGGTTACTCATATTCATGCTATGGGCTGTTTTAATTATTTTCATAACTATCGGAATCAATAAACTCAGAAAATTATTACAAGCAGACTTAGTGGGTGGAATAAAAAATGCTTAATCTCAATGATGTTTCAATAGGCTATAAAGACAATGTCATCTTGAACAATGTTACCTTTTCATTTAAGCCAGGGAGAGTCTACGGACTTATGGCTCCAAATGGCTTTGGAAAGAGTACCCTGCTAAAAACTCTAAATGGGGATATCGGTTTACTAAAATCAGGAGCAATAACTTGTGATGAAATATCAATTATCGATACAGATATTTATGCTCAAAAGATCTATTACTCACCTGAAGATAATTCAATTTTATATCCAACAATGGATGGAAAATTCCACCTGGAACTTGTCAAAAAGATATGGAGATCAGAGGCTGATCTTGACACTCCCCTTAAAATGCTCGACGCATTAAATCTAAAATCTCAAAGAATTAGCAAATTCTCTCAGGGAATGAAAATGCAACTACAGCTTGCTATGGCCTTTGTTTCGCACTCACCTTACATTCTCTTAGATGAACCGCTCAACGCACTTGATATACAACATGCAGAGTATAGTTCACATCTAATTCAAACACTGGCAGAGCATGGTGCCTGCGTTATCATTTCCTCTCACTTGCCAGAAGAATTAGATAGAGTGTGCAACTCCTTTGTATTCATAAAAAACAAAACGCTACAGCAAGTAAATACATGCAAAGAATCGAGGTCTTTATATCACAAGTTGTTTGACTGCTCAACTGAATAAGGAGCTTATATGTGGCACCTAACATCTAATATAAAGCTGTTGTTGAAACACCCTTTCACATGGCTAGTAATATGTGTCTTAACAGTTTATTTTTCTTCTATTCTTATTCAACCATCTATGTCTAACTGGTTTTTAGACTGGAATTTGCGTGAAGTTTTTAATGAAACCTATTTAAATTACAAGAGAGAATACGAAAATGGAATAGAACAACGAATTTCTAACGATATTTTGATTGAATTGGATAAAAAACTCTCTATAACCTATGCTCTGGCAAACAGTCAGGATAGTTTAGATTTTGTACAAAGATACTTAGATTTCTTAAATAACCAACTAGAAGACGCGCAAAATGGGCTTCGAACAGCAGAATCCATATACGATTTGCAGGCTAAGCAACTATACTATGAGCATCTTTTGCGATTGGGAAATAGCGCACTCTATAAAGACGTACAACAATACCCTTTGATTGAAATGATGGCGTCTCTGTTTTTAAATAGAACACCATTAGCCATCTATGCGGCTATCGGTATATTTTCATTCATCGCTGCAAAAAATAGTCATAGAAATAAACTATTGGGAAATAGGCAACTAACCTTTGTAAGATTTCATATATCAAAATGCCTATCTATTCTTCTCACAGGTATTATCTCGTTCGCTATTTCTATTGCGCCATTACTCTTATATGCACTGATTCGTAATGGTTTAGGACAACCAGATTACCCTGTAGTATTTAGAAGAGGTGGCGAAATTATTTATTCGTCCGCACTTCAAGTAATCACATCACAGCTTATACTCATTTTCTTATTTTCAATTCTAGTCATCACCTTCTATGAATTGCTATTGACTATTTCTAAAGAGCCAACTATTTCTCTTCTAATAGTCTTAACCTTGTTATGCATCCCGTTTTATCCAAAATATTTCTTAACTCGAGACTTTCAACAGTCAATTATCAAATGGATACCACTCACGTATTTGGATTCTAAGTCAATAGTGGGAGCCTTAGAAATCTTCCCTACCACAGATGTATTTAAGTCTGGAAGAATTTCGTATTTTGAAGTTTGTCTCGAAACGCTTCTATGGACCTTCATCTTGATACTTATGACTGTAATTATTGCTTTAGTTAATAAAGCAATTATAAAAAGCAAATTGATAACACAAGGATGCTGTCAAACGAAAAAAGCTAATATTAGTAGTCATCAAGTAAAAGCATGACAGCATCCTTGTTAGATACGCCGACGAAAGTCGGCGTATCGTTTTCGGCGATTAGTAACTCATTATTTAAACCATAGCTTGGAATGCGGTAAACTTACTTAGTTCACGCATTAATTTACTTCAAGGAGTCATTATGCCAAACGAAGGCAGTTATGAAGCAGCCGTTCGCCGTTCTGATGAAATCCAGGCTGATTTAGCCGAGCATGCAGGAAAGTACAACATGCTTACAGGGGATCGTCCTACCGGAAGACTTCACCTTGGTCATTACTTTGGCACTATTGTTGAGCGCGTAAGACTCCAAAATCTTGGTGTTCATACCAATATTATTATTGCTGACTACCAGGTCATTACAGACAGAGACACCACTGAGCATATTGCAGACAATGTCTACAATATGGTTATTGATTATCTGGCCTGCGGAATTGATCCAGAAAAGACTATGATTTTCACACATTCTGCAGTTCCAGCTCTCAACCAGCTCATGCTACCGTTCCTCTCGCTTGTTACCGAGTCCGAGCTTCATAGAAATCCAACTGTTAAGGCAGAGCAGGAAGCATCTGGACATGCTCTCACAGGTCTTCTCCTCACCTATCCTGTCCACCAGGCATGCGACATTCTCTTCTGTAAAGGAAATATTGTTCCTGTTGGTCGCGATCAGCTGCCTCACATTGAGATTACCTCTAAGATTGCCCGTCGCTTTAATGAGCGCTACGGCAAGGTGTTCCCAGAGGTTTCTGGCCTTCTCACCTCTACCCCATTGATTCCAGGTCTTGATGGACGCAAGATGAGTAAGTCTTATGGCAATGCAATCTCGCTTTCTATGACAGCCGAAGAAACTACCAAGCTTATCAAGAAGTCCAAGACTGACTCAGAGCGCATGATTACCTTTGACCCAGACAATCGTCCTGGCGTCTCTGCATTGCTTACCACTGCTGGTATTTGTACTGGTCGTAATCCAAAAGAAATTGCTGATGAGATTGGCATGGGTGGCGGCGGAGCTCTTAAAGCTTACGTCATCGATGCTGTTAACACCTACTTTGAGCCAATTCGTCAGAAGCGTGCAGAGTTTGCAGCTCAACCGGACCTTATTCGCGACATCATCCATGACGGAAACGCTCGTGCAAACATTATTGCCAACGCAACACTCGACGAGGTTCGCGAAGCAATGGGAATGGTCTACTAAGTGTCTGAGCTCACCTTACATGTTGAACGTATGAGCTACGGTCCAGATGCCATCGCTCATACTCCAGAAGGAAAAACAGTCTTCATCTCTGGTGGCGCCGTCCCTGGAGATACTATCAGCGCACAGATTACCGAGGACACAGACAGGTTTTCTCGCGGTCAACTTGTAAAGGTCTTGGAAGCATCTGCGTTCAGAGAGCCACGCCCTAATCCCTTTGTGGTGCTCACGGGTGCCACCCCTTGGGGTAACATGCTCTATGAGCAGCAACTTGTCGAGAAACGCAACGGCGTGATATCTGCTCTTGAACGCATTGGGCATTTTTCACACGACGATGTATCTGAGCTGGTAAAAGACATTGTTTCCCCCGGCGAACCATGGGGCTATCGCAATAAAATTGAACTGGCGTTTAAGCGCAATGGCAATAAAACCCTGGTAGGCATGTATGCACCTAATGGACAAGACATTGTTCGCATTAAAGACTGTCCGCTCTTAGATAAGAGCAACCAGAAGGCTGTTGGTGCCGTAAGCGGCGCCCTCTCCTATCTCTCGGGATCTCACGAGCTTGATATAGAACGTATTGGCATCAGAGTGTCTAGACGCACTAAAGAGCTTGAAGTGGCGCTCTGGACCGCTCCGAGCAGCTTCCCACGCACACAAATAGCCCGCGTTTTGGGTGACGCCGTAAAAGCAACAAGTGTTGTCCGCGTTATGACCAAAGGTCCAAGTAAGGCACGCCGTGTTGTAGGAGTTGAGCGCCTGAGCGGCTCTGGCTCATGGAGCGAGCTTATTGATGGCCAGAAGATGCTGCTTTCTGCACCTTCGTTTTTCCAGGTCAACACTAAAGGTGCCGAGAAACTCATTGAGCTTGTACTTTCTGGTTTGGATGTTCAGCCAGATGACGAAGCTATGGACCTCTATTGTGGAGCAGGAACCTTTACACTTCCCCTCGCAAAACGCGCAGGATTTGTTTCTGCTGTTGAAGCCTATGGTCCTGCCGTTAGAGATCTTCGCCGCAACCTTGAGCTAGCCAGGCTTGATAACGTTGACGCAGTAGGCGGAGACGCAGGCAGAGAATTCCCCGATACAGATGCTGACGTGATTATTGTTGATCCTCCTCGTGCAGGACTTGCTCCTGAAGTGATACAGCAACTTTCCAGGCAGTCTGTACGTGCTATTGCCTACGTTTCTTGTGATCCTGCAACACTAGCGCGTGATCTTAAACGCTTTGTTGAGATTGGCTCATACAAACCAGTAAGTGTGACCCCGGTGGATCTATTCCCACAGACCTTCCATGTAGAAAACGTTTGTCTACTGAAGCGGATAGCCCGCTGAAATTGATACGGTGGAGGCCAAAGAAGACGTTTAATGGCACTAAGTATGATTTCTCAATAGATAAGAAAGAGACGCGTGGCCCACTGATGAAAGAAGAATGCAAGAGCCTTATTACTCTTTATACACCGTCATTAAAAGATCTTGGGTTTCGTCAGAAGATGATGGCAGACGAAGAAACAATGTCATATAACCATGCATGGGGAGGTACAATTCCTTTCCCAAAAGAGACTTGGCATGGCTGGTATGATTTTTGGATTGTAGAGCATGAGAATAAACGTTATTACAGGTATTTAAAGGATAGCGGCGGTCATTTTATTGGAGAGGTCGCCTATCACTTTGATAGCGATAAGAATATTTATCTTGCAGACGTCATAGTCTACGCACCATATAGAAAAATGGGCTACGGCAGCATTGGATTAAATTTGCTGTGTAACGCGGCTAAACAGAACGGTATTAAGCAGCTCTATGATGATATCGCCATAGACAATCCATCAGTCACGATGTTTTTTAAGAATGGATTTGTTGAAGAGTACAGGACTAGTGAAATTGTTATGCTCAAAAAAGAGCTAAGTGCATCCACCTTGCACTCAGGGTGTGAAGTGGGAAATGTTAATTAAGCACGATTCATGCATAGGATGATGAAGGATGAATTTCTTAAAATGATACAAAGTTTGGTGGCTGTCGCTTAGAATAACACTGTAAATAAGGGCTTATTGTAGACTTACGAAACGGAAGAACGTGAATGAAAGTCCGGCGTGAATTGACGCTGGATTTTTTAGGGGGTGTCTTTTATAAACACAAAGCTATCTCATTATTTGCTTGTTATAGCTCTATAAATCTAGTATTTATGCCTAATCTAAATATCCAAAAACTCATAAGGCTTTTCCGAAAGAGAAGATTCGCAGCACTCGGCAAGATACACATCCTTTTCCTTTAGGCTCTCTATGTCAGGATATACGTTTAACACTCTGTCCCCCAGATTCCAAAAATCATGTGACCAAGACTGCGGGTTTTCCCATACGTGTGGATTTCCTTTCGCCCAATTCGGAAGCTCCTTGCGAACCTTGGTTGCCACCGCAAGCTGCTCTTTTGCAGTTTTATAAATCTTGTCAATCCTTATTCCACCGTCTACCGGACGTTCTACACGAGTAATCTCCATACCATAGAACATTACCTTTCTTCTTACCCCTTTTTCATAGAGGTTTAACTCAATCTTGTCATATCCTTCGCTTTTGTTGTGTTGAACACTTAGAAAGTCCTGAAGTGCCTGTATCACAGCGGCAGAAACACTTCCGGCGTACTTGGCAGCATCATCAAATAAGTGTAGATCAGCTTCTGCAACATAAATATTTTTTGTGGCCATAACCATACCTTCTTATTTTTGTAACTTGTATCTGAAGTTTAGTATCTATATAACTATGAACATAGTTATAATCATATAGAGCTATTTTGTCAAGATAGACTTTCTTTCCATCATTATGATGTTGAAGACTGTGATTCTTCACTGATACTGGGAGCCTAATATCAAAATGCAATATACAAAGTTCTTCGTTTTTGCACAAAAAAGGATGATTCTGCAACCATCCCCTATTACTGTATTCCAGTTATAAACATTTCCCTTAATTGATTTTGCTCTATAAGTTTCCTTGGCATCTATTTCTGTAAATTTATCCTTCATTAGTAGCTTTGCAGCTACTAATGAAGGATTTTCAGGTATTGGTCTTTTGTAGCAACGCTATAGTCTCCACATGTGCTGCTTGTTCTGGAGAAAAGGCAGATGACATGTATCTTTCCAATAATCAGCTCGCAGACAATCCCTGCAATCAGAGTAATCGGAATCATGATCCCATAACCTAAAATTGCATATACCAATTTTTATGTCGAAGATGTTGTTGTTAGTTCCAAACTTTAATTTGCGAATCTCCAGCTTTCCGCCTTGCTTCTCGATTCGATAAGATCTCGATAAAGACCTCCTTGCAGCATCAATTCATCATGTGTGCCGCACTGCTCAATCCCTGCTTTGTTCAGTACCAAAATCCGGTTTGCATTACGAATCGTCTTCAAGCGGTGCGCGATCATGATGACGGTTTTGTTTTGAGTAAGGGCTTCAATGGCTGCTTTCAGCTTGTCTTCGTTTTCCGGATCAACATTTGCAGTAGCTTCATCAAAGATGATAATCGGTGCATCTTTCAGCATTGCTCTGGCAATTGAGATGCGCTGTTTTTCACCACCGGAAAGACTTGTTCCACCTTCTCCAATCATGCTCTGATAGCCATCGGGCAAGGCGGAAATAAAGTCATGGCACTGGGCCTTTTTTGCCGCCGCAATCACATCATCGCGACTGGCATTTGGGCATCCGAATTTAATGTTGTTTTCAATCGTATCGGCAAAAAGATAGACATCTTGGAAGACCATCGAAATATTATTCATGAGATATTCAAGGGAGTAATCTTTTATGTTCTTTCCTCCGAGGCGAATCTCTCCTGAATTGACATCCCAAAAGCGAGAGATCAAATTGCAAAAAGTTGTTTTCCCTGAACCAGACGGCCCTACGATAGCCGTCATTGATCTTTCAGGGATATAGCAAGACACATTATTTAAGATTGGTTTTTCGCCATAGGCAAAGGAAACATTTTTAAATTCAATATCGTGTTGCTGAAGTGCATCATTGATATGACCTTCCGGCATATCTTGCATTTGATTGACGTAATCATAAGAATCCATCGCGTTGTCAATGGTTCTAAGCATGGCCATAGCACTACCAGAAGCCAATAAACTGTTAAAAATCACAAAACTGGCAACCAGCGTCATAATGGTATAGTCCAAAGAAAGCTCTCCCGAAAAGAAGCATGAAAGTGCTGTGGCAATCATAACCGAAATCGTGATCGCAATGATGATTTTCAGCAGTACCGTGTAAGGTGTAACGGCCTTTTCAAGGCTCAACGTCGATTTTTTTGTTTCTTCAAAACTTTGATCTAGCTTGTTGTTATTTTGTCCGCCCAAGTTATAGGACTTGATGATCTGCATACCTTGCAAGGTTGCCAGAACTTCTTTCGTGAGATCGTTTTGTACAACAGAAACTCGATCCAAACTCTTTTTAGATCTTTGCTGCATTAAGGCGGCCGCCGCCAAGAAAATCAAAGACCCAGCGATAGCAATGAGTGCAATTTTCCAGTGCAGCATAAAAAGGGATAGGATAAATACCACGGTTACAAGCAGACCGCCGAATACCATAATAAAAAGTACGGGCACCCAAGTTTCGAGACTGTCCAACTTTGTCGTCGCAATGGCCGTTAAATTTCCTAAGCTAAAATCATTGAAAAAACCCATTGGCACTTTTTTGATTTTTTCTCCCATAGCGATACGCTTATTTGCGGCTGTAAAATAGCCGGCATGCGTTTGCTTAAGCATGGAATTTTTCTTAGAAATAATGATGCCCAGTAAGGAAAGCAATAAGAATGCGCTGCACATACCAATTGTCTGCCACGTAATTTCCTGCTTTATAATCGCCGCAATGACCAAATAGATGGCCATAAATTGAAAAACGTTAAAAATCGCGCCCAAAAAACTCCAGATCACCGAAGAGCGGATCATTCCTTGCTCACGCTCTGCAAATTTCCATAACTTCTTAAATGTATTAATCATTTTCTTCACCTCGCATGGCCGCACTCCACAATTCTTGGTAAACCGGAGAATCTTTTAAGAGTTCATCGTGTGTTCCGTGATTTTCAACATGTCCATCATGGATTACAAATATTTGATCCACATCTGCAATGGTTTTCAGTCGATGGGCAATAATAATGAGCGTTTTGCCTTTTACCAATGTGGCGATGGCATCTTGCAAAATAGCTTCGTTTTCAGGATCAATATAGGAAGTGGCTTCATCCAAAATGACAATCGGTGCATCTTTGAGCATGGCGCGTGCAATAGAGATGCGCTGGCGCTCACCGCCGGAGAGATGCCCGCCACCTTCTCCGGCAACCGTTTCATAGCCTTGTGAGAGCTTCATAATGAAATCGTGGCAGCCCGATTTTTTAGCGATTTCTATAATTTCCTCATCCGTTGCATCTTTTTTGCCGATGCGAATATTATCTTTAATGGAAATATCAAACAAATAATTGTCTTGAGATACATAAGAAATAGCATCCGACAGCTGTTCTAAAGACATATCCGTGAGAGCTATGCCACCAATTGTTATGGTGCCACTATCGGTATCCCAAAATCCGGCGAGGAGCTTTGCAACGGTCGATTTTCCTGAGCCAGAATACCCGACGAGTGCATTAACACTACCTTCATTGATGTGCAGATTGACATCCTTGATAACCTGTTTGTTGTCATCATAAGAGAAATTCACGTGATCGAAAGTGATGTCATAGCGTGAAATGTTTTGTGTACCGGTTGCGTGGGACAACTCTTTTGAGTTGAGAACTTTTTCAATCTCACCGGCAATGGTTTTGATGCGACCCATATCGTCCTCATAAGACATCACCTGCATGATATTTGAGATTGTGCCAAACGATAAAACAATCAACATCAAAAGATGAGCGCCGCTTAGGCTACCTTGCATACAGAAGAAAAGACCAAATGGAATGATGGTTAAAATACCCATCGGTGCAAGCGACATGCTCACCGCATAGTCGTTGTTGTTCGAACCCATCCACTTGCAGTAATAATCTGCTTTGGCATAAACATTATCGCTGTATTTTTTATAGGATGTATCGCCTTGATTAAAGGACTTAATGACCTCAATGCCGTTGATATATTCCACAATCGAGTTGTTCATGTCTTGACCGATTTTGACTGCTTTGGGAAACATTTTAGGCATACGCTTCATCGGGCCGACCATAAAGAACATTCCGATTACAAGAGGAACCAGTGCCAAGAGCGAAACGCGCCAATCGAGTACAAACATGTAAACAAGAAGTAAAACCGGGCCAACAATATTAGCGGTCATTTCAGGAATCAGGTGTGCCAGGGTTGTTTCCATGCTGTCAACTTGATTCACGATGACATCTTTTAGCTTTCCTGTGCTTAAATTCAAAATGTTTCCTAACGGCATTTTGAAAAGTTTGTCCATGATATCTCGCCTAATTTCACACAAAGCACCATAGGTCGCTGTATGAGAAATCGTGGTGGAAATACCCATAAAAACTTCTTTTGCGCACAGCAGTGCGAGAATACTGAGGACTCCTTTAGTATAAAAAGCAAAATCTGTATTCCCCGCAATGAGGGCAACGATCATTTTGCTCAAAAGCACATAGGTAAAAAGTCCTGCCAGTACACCCAAAACGGCCAAAAGAATCGAGAAAAAGTAGCCGGTCTTATTTTTGGCGATGTACTTTTTCAATAAGTTCATATCAAAAAACCTCCTTAGTAAATGAATGAAATGCGGAAATTGATGAAAGATTTTAGAGTCCGGAAACTTCCGCTTACTGAAAAGTCGAACGAGTAAAATAACCTTCAAGCATGGATACCAAGTGCTGTCTGTTCTTTAGAAAATTTTCATGCGTATCTAAAATTTCACAGGATAACAAGCTTGCATTGATGAGATTCGTTACAAATTCATAGTCATCATCAGTAAGCAATCCGCAGTCGTACCCATTCATAAAATTCTTAAAGTAAGTAATAGAATCCCTCTTGAGTTTTTCATATAATGCATTAAGCTGTTCATTTTTCTTAATCTCACCAAGAAACATGACATAGATAGACGTAAAAGAATTATTCGCCAACATTTTATCGACGACAACTTCAGCCAAGATATGTGGCGTAAGCTTGTTCCCCATATGTTGAACCGTGTTTGTTACCGTTGCTTCACGCATCCTGCTTCCTCTGTCCATAATGTCGTAGAGGATTTCTGCCGTATTTTTGTAGTAATGGTATAACCCGCCGGCTGATAAACCGGATTTTTCACGAACATCATCCATCGTTGTATTGTTAAAGCCCTTAGAAGAAAAGAGTGCCATAGCAGCCTTTTGAATGTCTTCCTTACGCATTTCCGGATCTAATCGTTCTCTGGCCATCATTTTCCTTTCCTTACCGAGATTATTCTCGGTAAGGAGCAAATTACCATAAACTAACTTGTTTGTCAAAAAATTTATGCGGTAATGGCAATTCGCCTAATGTTGCATAAAAAAGAACCCTGCCAGATAGAACAAGATTCTTGTAACGCGTAATACTTCTTAGTTTAATTTTAGGATGAACATCGCTGTGAGCTTATTGATTTTGTACCACATACTAAATTTTCGCACCCTTTAGTATTAGATTCGTACCCTAAGCGGCGATGCAGTTAAAATGTATCAAATTCTAAAAATTAAACCTTTTATATATGCAGGTCAGATGTGCACTTACTACTCCAAGTAATGTTCTTTCAATTATCTGCGTCTTTGTTGTTGCATAACAGCAAAGAAACGTGTAAAAAATACATTGCAATCAAGTACTCTTGAATGCAAGATAAGTATTACTCGAGTAAGGGGCTCGAGATACGGAGAGGAATGTATTATGAAGGCAACAGTTAATGAGGATTGCATCGGTTGCGGTCTCTGCGAGAGCACTGCTCCTGAGGTATTCGAGATCGGCGACGACGGTCTTGCTCACGCTATTGAGGAAGAGGTTCCTGAGGCTGCAGAGGACGCAGCACAGGAGGCTTGCGATGGCTGCCCAGTCACCGCTATTGAGCTTGACTAGTTTTAGCTTAGCTTTTCTTTCTTAGTATGTAAGCCTGATGGGTTTCTCGCCTATCAGGCTTCTTTTTTGGGTACAGTATCAGCATAAGCACAACTGATAGGAACGCATATGATTCTTGCATCACAATCCCCTAGGCGCCTTGAGCTTATGCAGTCTATGGGAATAGATCCACAGGTTATGCCTGCTGATATTGATGAAGCTCAAAAAGTTGACGAGAAACCCCTTGCACTGGTAAAGCGCCTGGCTCAAGAAAAAGCCATTGCGGTGTGCTATAAGCTCATGGAGCAGCCTAACTTTGAGCAGCTCAACAATGAGATTGTGCTTGCCGCAGATACCATTGTCTGGACAGATGACGGCCAGGTTTTTGGCAAGCCTACAGACGCTGAAGATGCCAAACACATGCTTTCTAAGCTTTCTGGCCAGACTCACCATGTTTCTACAGGCGTCGCCTTACGTCGCTTTAAGGCTTTCAAGTCCCCTTCTCCTGACGGAGCACCATCCGTTGTTGCTGTAACGTTTGTAGAAACTACAGATGTTACGTTCTTTGAACTCTCCGAAGACGAGATTGCTGCCTATGTTGCCTCAGGAGAACCCATGGACAAAGCTGGAGCTTACGGCATTCAGGGAAATGGTCGCTATCTAGTTCAGAGCATTCAGGGAGATTACGAGAATGTCGTGGGACTCCCTGTCTCTTTGCTTTCTCGTGAGTTGGTTAAATTTACCGGCAATCATGACTATCTAGAACATGCTCTTGCGGGACGTAAGCACTAAAGACACTTCTACAGATAATAGAAAACCCTCGTATCACCATGGATGAACTGCCTCCCATTTCTTGGATACGAGAAATAGGAGGCAGTTCAAAACACACCTAAGTCGGATAATCTGTCAAAAAGACGTATGCATTACGCTGAAAATACCTTAAACATGCAGAATATCTGACTTAGAAGTGTAATATGCCTGCAATTGAGCAGAATATCTGACTTAAGTGTGTTCCTTAGGTGCGGAATTTACCTATAGTTAAATCTTTTATATAACGCTATTCATTTTCTAGCATATTAGGTTAAGTTTATGCATAGAAATGTATATCAAGCGGTGCAACCGCCTAGCTGCCTGGCTATCTTGATTAAGAACATGTCAATTCTTCAGCAGAACATAAGAAAGCTGCGCTATTTTGTGCGCCAGGCCTAAAAACCAGCGCTAACACGCTGCAGAATCATAATCACCCGCATATGAACTGCCTCCCATTTCTTTTGTCCAAGAAATGGGAGGCAGTTCAGGATGCGAGGGTTTTGCCTTTAGATTTGAAAGAACGTTTAGTTGAACTTAACAACTTTCTGAGCTACACGATAGCCACCAATAGTGACCGTCTTACCAATCTTGCCAGGAAGGTTTGTGGCGGTGCCTACAAGGCCATAGCGAGCCTTACGGTACATCTTCTTATCGTAAGCGCGAAGCTCATCCCAAAGCTCCTCCAGCTGATCCATGGCATCCTCGCGGTCGCTCATCTTAGAGAAAACAGAGCAGATTGCCATGATGATAGTGAAGTAGCTCATCATGTACGTCTGAAGACGTGGAGAAGAGATATCGTCGTAGATGTGATATGCGTGCATCATATTACGAGCAACACGCCAGTAGTGATCAACGCGACTTGTTAAGACCCTCTCGTTAACTGATTGATCGTCTCGACCAATGAAATAACGATACAGGTCAACGTCAACGTAGTAGATAGTCTTTACCTTAGGGAATGGAACGTAGGCATAGACGTTATCTACATAGAAAGTGTGTTCAGGCATCTGAATGTTTGCAGAGCGCAGAACCTCAACGCGGTACGTAATTGCATGCATCAAAAGGTACTGAGACAGCTTAAAGCGGCCAATCTCTTCCCAACCAATAATCTTGTTGGTAGGAACCGCGTCGCGATAATCTACAAAGTTCTGGGTATTATCCTCAACGTGCTCGTAAACGTAGTTGGAAAGAACCAGGTCAACAGGGTTATCGGAGGAAATAAAAGTACGAAGCTGCTGAAGGAAGGTCTTCAAAGCATCGCCATCTACCCAGTCATCTGAGTCAATGTTTTTGAAATACACGCCATCAGCATGAGAAACGGCCTTCATAACAGCAATGCCGTGGCCGCCGTTTTCTTGATGAACTGCTTTAATGATGTTTGGATAACGCTCCTGCCATGCATCAGCCTTAGCAGCAGTATCATCCTTTACAGAGCCATCATCAACAATAACAATCTGCACGTCATCGGCATAATCAGAGCCCTCAAGAATAGACTCAATACAGTAATCCATGTACTCCGAAGAGTTATAACATGGAATACCAAAAGTGATTGTCTTTTTCATGCAAGCTCCCTATGCCTGATGAGCAATAAGCTCGTCAGATAGTTCCAGTGCAGAAGCAACAACGCCATCCATATCGTAATAACGATACTCAGCAAGACGACCAACTGCGTGGAAGTTCAGAATGCCAGAAGTGCGCTCCTTGTAAGAACGATACAGCTCCTGATTTTCTGGCTCGAGAATAGCGTAATAAGGGGTCTGGCCGCTCTCTGGAACATACGCATGTGAGTACTCACGCATGATGGTCGTTTTACCAGGAAGAACCTGACCAGTCATGTTCTTAAACTCAGTGATACGAGTAAAATCCTCGCTGGTGGTGTAATTAACGGTGCCAACAGGCTGGAACTGATCTTGATCAAGCGTCTCAAACTGCATATCAAGCGTACGATAAGGCAGGGCGCCCTGATCAAGGTTAAAGAGCTCATCCAAAGGACCGGTATAGATTACCTCACCTACAAATGGTTTCTCGCAAACGGCCACGTTAGAAGCGGTGAGCTTCATGATGTCACAGACATCAACATCTAGGAAGACGTCAATCAAATCATGGTCAAGCATATTCTCAAAGAGCTTGGTGTAGCCCTCTTTTGGCATGCCCTGATAGGTTGCACCTGGGAAGTAACGATCATCATCGCCGACAAAGATTGGAACGCGACCTGTGATGGACTTGTCAATCTGGTCTGGAGTCTTACCCCACTGCTTCATGGTGTAGTGCAGAAAAACGTTCTCGTAAACGTAGTCAGCAATCTCTTCCAGATCTGGATCGTTCTTCTCGCGAAGCTCCATAATAGGAACTTTGACGTTCTCGCCAAACGTAAGAACCAGCTTCTGATAGAGTTTCTCGCCACGCTCTTCTCCAAAGGCAAGCTTCAAAGACTGGTGGTTAAAAGGAACAGGCATCAGCTGGCCGTTAATGTTGGCTAGAACTTTGTGCTGGTAGTCAGTCCACTCAGTAAAGCGCGAGAGGAACTGGTGAACGCGGTCACTCATGGTGTGATAGATGTGTGGACCGTACTCGTGAACAAGAACGCCCGCGTCATCAAGGCGATCGTAAGCGTTACCGGCAATGTGGTTTCTGCGCTCAAAGATTGCTACCTTTGAGTTGCAGTTTTCTGCCATACGGCGAGCAACAACTGCGCCTGCATAGCCCGCTCCAACAACAATAACGTCGTAGTTGTCGGGGTTAAAACCGGCAGGAAGACCATGATTGATAGACATGTAAACCTCCATGTGCGCCTAAATGCGCAGGATTTGTATGTGAAACTTCACTCATTTTAACACGTGGCCATAAAGTGAGTCATGCGGGGCGCAAAGCTCTGCCGTTAGGCGTAAAATGTTCAACTAGTGTGAAAATGTATTTCTTGGCTTTTTGTGTCTGGCTTTTGTACAAACAATAAGTTGAGAAGTGCAAAATTCAACGAGGCACAGATGTCAAAATATGATTGGAGCACGACACATGAGCAAGTTTCTTGACCGTATGAAAGAAACCGCTAAGTCCGACGTAAAGACTATTGTTCTTCCAGAGGGCGAAGACCAGCGTACCATTGATGCAGCAAAGAAGATTGTTGCAGAAGGTATTGCAAAGGTCATTATTCTTGGCGATCCTGAGCAAATTGATGTTCCAGGTGCAACTGTAGTAGACCCTGCTACTGACGAGCGCCATGAGGCCTATGCTCAGAAGTTTGCTGAACTTCGTGCTCGCAAGGGCGTCACCATTGAGGAAGCTCGCAAGCAGATGAACGACGCTACCTATTTTGCAACCATGATGGTCAAGATGGGCGACGCTGATGGTCTGGTTTCTGGCGCTTGCCACTCTACCGCAAACACCCTAAGGCCTGCACTGCAGATCATCAAGACTGCTCCTGGTACCAAGCTTGTTTCTGCATTCTTCATCATGAGTACCCCTACTGACTTTGGCGAGGATGGCACCCTGCTCTTTGCTGACTGCGGTCTCAACATTGACCCATCTGCAGAGGAACTCTCCGAGATTGCTCTTGCCTCCGCTGATTCTTGGCGCGCATTTATGAGCGATGAGCCTCGCGTTGCTATGCTCTCCTACTCCACCATGGGCTCTGCTGGTGGCGCAACTGCCGAGAAGGTCCAGGAGGCCACAAAGCTTGCTCACGAAAAGAACGCTGAGCTTGCACTCGACGGCGACCTTCAGCTTGACGCAGCTCTTGTTCCTGAGGTTGGTAAGCTCAAGGCTCCATTCTCTAAGGTTGCAGGAAATGCAAACATCCTGGTCTTCCCTAACCTTGAGGCTGGCAACATTGGCTACAAGCTTGTTCAGCGCTTCAGTGGTGCTGAGGCATACGGTCCAATCCTTCAGGGCATTGCTCGTCCTGTTAACGATCTCTCCCGTGGTTGCTCCGCTGACGATATTGTTGGTGTTGTTGCAATTACTGCTGTTCAGGCTCAGATGGCAAACAACAACTAGTCTTTCTTTACATCTAACTTGGTATACTAAGCCAGTCTCAAAAGAGGCTGGCTTATTCTTTAGCTGGAGGCATCTATGTCTGAAATTATTTCTATTTCTAACGGCTCTCTTACCGCTTCAATTGACACCATGGGTGCACAGCTCATGAGTTTGCAAAAAGGTGAGTCCGAATACCTCTGGCAGGGAGATTCCAACTGGTGGCCAAGACGTGCCCCTATCCTCTTCCCCATTGTTGGCGTACTTAAAGACGGCAAGGCAGAGTCTGCAGAAGGCACCATTTCTCTTGTCCGTCATGGCCTTGCTCGCCTCAACCAGTTTGAGGTTGTCGAGCGGAGCACCTCTTCTGTAACGCTCCAGCTAAAAAGCACCGAAGAGACTCGTAAGGCGTACCCCTATGACTTTCAGCTTAGACTGATTTTCTCGGTAGATGGCGACACGCTGACACAAACATATGAGGTCACAAATACGGGAAACGTTGTGCTGCCATTCACTCTTGGCGCGCATCCTGCGTTCAACATTCCTGTACCCGGCGTTGAGGCAGCCTCTTTGGACCAGTATCAACTCTTGTTTACGCGCTCCTGGACCAGCTTTGGCCCTTCCATTACTGATGAGGGTCTATGTGACTACGCGACTCCACAAAGGCTTATTGTGGACTCTGATACGCTTCCTCTGTCTTGGGAACTTATTGATCGCGAGAAAACCATCACGCTTGAAGATGTTCCTGATAGACGCATTACACTGACATCCAACGTTACTGCAAATAGCATTGAAAGTGATACTGAAGACGCAATCACAAATGATGTCAACGAAACTCATGGCATTCAGATGGATTTTGAAGGCTTTGATTATCTAGGTATTTGGAGTGCAGCTCCTGGTTGTCCTTTTGTTGCTCTTGAGCCATGGTGTGGCATTGCAGATACCATTGACACCGATGGTATCTTTGAGCACAAGCCAGGTATCATAAGTCTTGAACCTGAGCAAAGCATTGCTAAAACATTGAGCATTACGGTCTTCTAATGCATATCAGAAAAGCACATGCTGAAGATTTCAGCGCCGTTGCAGATTTATATGACATTGGTCGTCAGACCATGTCTCAACATAACAATACCTTCCAATGGAACAAGAATTATCCGCTGTTAGAAGATGCTGTAGCGGATTTTGAAAGAAATGGTCTCTTTGTAGTTTGTGAGGACAATGGGTCGGAAGAGATTCTTGGCTGTTTCTCGCTCTTACCAGGTCCTGACGATGCATATACCAATATTACCGAGGGTGCCTGGATAAACAATCTAAATTATATGGTTATTCACCGAGTAGCTGTTAAATATACAGGTTGTGGAATTGCTACCTTTATATTTAAATGGATTTGCAAGAACTACTCAAACGTTCGTGCAGATACTCACGAAGCAAATATTGCTATGACAAAAACACTGACAAAAGCTGGTTTTGTGTATTGCGGCAAAGTAATTGGGCACGACGCGACGCCTCGTAATGCATTTCATTATGTAGCCCTATAAAATGCGTTATTCATACTAAAAAACTTGTAAGCATATCTTTATAAAAAACTCCCGCATAAAGCGGGAGTTGATAAAATTCTTCAGATTATAAGTAAAACTTACTTACCCAGAAGCTCCTGAACGTCAAGAGCAATCATATACTCCTCATTGGTAGGAACAACCAAGACGCGTACCCTTGAATCTGGAGCAGAGATGTCACGGATCTCACCGGAACGAACCTTGTTCTTCTCCTCATCAATCTTGACACCCATCCACTCAAGCTCTTTAACAACGCCAAGACGCATCTCATCGGAGTTCTCACCAATACCAGCAGAAAATGCCATGGTATCAAAGCCGTGCATAGCCTGAGCCATCTCCATGATGAGCTGAGAAGTGCGATAGTAGAACATCTCAAGTGCAAGCTGGCAGTCCTTATCCCCTGCGTGGGCACCGTCCTCAATATCACGAGAATCAGAGTGACCGGACAGAGCGAGAAGACCAGACTGTTTGTTCATCATAGTGTCAATCTCATCAATAGAGTAACCGCCAACGCGAGAGAGATAGAAAACGGTAGCAGGGTCGATAGTGCCGCAACGGGTACCCATGATAAGGCCGTCGAGTGGAGTAAGACCCATAGTGGTCTCAAGATCGCGACCATCCTCAATAGCGGAAAGAGAAGCGCCAGAACCAAGGTGGCAGCTTACCAGCTTGTGAGTCTGGCCATTGGTGAACTCATTAGTTGCACGCCAAATGTAACGGTGAGAAGTACCGTGAGCACCATACTTGCGAACGTGGTACTTATCAACAACATCGCGAGGAAGAGCATAGCGATGTGCCTTCTCTGGCATATTGAAGTGGAAAGAAGTATCGCAGACGATTACATTTCCAACCTCTGGGAAGAGCTCACGGCAAATCTCAATAACGTCAGCCTCAGCATAGTTGTGAAGAGGAGCAAGTGGAGCAACCTCACGGACCTGAGCCAGAACCTTGTCGTCTACAACAGCAGACTCTGGGAAGTACCAACCGCCCTGAACAACACGGTGACCAATGCCGTCGATTGGCTTATCAATAGTCTTAAGGATGTCAAAGACATGCTTAATAGCAGTCTTATGATCAGGAAGAGCAACCTCAAGCTTCTGCTTCTCTCCACCAAGCTCCTCATGACCAACAAAAGAACCTTCGATACCGATACGCTCGCAGTTTCCTTTTGCGTAAACCTCGCGGGTGTCAACGTCAAGAAGCTGATACTTAAGAGATGAGCTACCTGCGTTGATAACCAGTACGTTCATGTGACTCCTCTTTCCGTGAAGCAGTGCAGACTTCTAAGTCTTCCTCTCCTACTTCAAACAAACATAACCGCATGACATCATAAACCCCAAGATACCCCGAAGTTAAATAGACGAGCAAAAAACTTGAATATTTTTATTTACAGCCCATTAAATCATCCATCTGCTTGCCACCTAAAATGTGGAAGTGGACGTGATTGATTGACTGGCCGCCATGCTTTCCGGTATTGGTGATTACACGGAATCCAGTCTCTTTAATTCCTGTCTTTTCTGTTACTGCGGCTATAACCTTAGTAACACTCTCAAGCGTTGCAGCAGGAATACCATCAATGATGTTGTCATAGTGGCTCTTTGGCACAACAAGAACATGCACGGGCATAAGGGGGTTTAGGTCATTAAAAGCTACGACGTTTTCGTCCTCATAGAGAAACTCTGTAGGGATTTCTTTGTTAGCTAACTTACAGAAAATGCAGTCAGACATGGCCTCTCCTTTACTCGTCTAAATATGCAGTAGAAGGTGCTGCGGTAGTATCTGTAATTGCAGCTCCCGCCTGAGACTCATCAAGCAGAACCTTAACTTTTTGCTCTGCCGTATCAAGTCTTCCACGAAGGTCTTTAACTAGTTCAACGCCACGAGCATACAGAGCCAAAGACTCCTCGAGCTCCAAATCTGTGCCCTCGAGCTTACGTACAATCTGTTCAAGTTCAATAGAAGCGTCTTTAAAAGTTAGCTCTTCGGTCTTCTTAGTATCCATGTTGTTCCCCTAATCTATGAGAGCTCAATATCAGAAACAGTAGCCTTGATTGTTCCGTCCGTCATTTTGACCAGCAAAGAATCTCCAACTGAAGCATCTTTGGCCGTTTTAATGACAGAACCCTTTTTATCTTGAACATATGCATATCCCCTTGTAAGAACCTTTAAAGGAGAAAGTGCATCTAGTTTTCCCGCAAGCGAAGAAAGAGAAGCCTCATATGGATGAAGCATGGCTGTACTAGCCCTGGTAAGTCTTTGCGACTCAACAGAAAGCATCTCTTTCTTTCTTAAAAGAAGCGCTGGTAGAGCATCCATTAATCTTTGCTCTGTCTGATTAAGATCTTCTGTTCTTGTAGAAATAATATACGCAGGATCTTTTAGACATGGACGATCAGACAGCTTCTCTAGCTGGAATTTTTTACTTGATAGGGCATTTCTTATTGCCAAGTTGGAACGCTGTTCAACAGTAGTTAGATCCGTCTTATAGAACTGCAAAATCTTTCTTGTTGCGTTTCCAAGGCGAGAAATTCTGTTGTTAAACGTAGTTTGTAGCTCACTGATAGCGGGAGCTACAGACTCTGCAGCAGCTGTTGGCGTAGAAGTTCTTCTATCAGAAACCATATCTGCAATAGTGGTATCTGGCTCATGACCAATGCCTGTAATAACAGGAACTGGACATGCAGCGATAGCACGAGCCACTCCCTCGTCATTGAAGCACATAAGGTCTTCAAATGAGCCTCCACCACGCACCAGCAAGATTGCATCTGGACGTGTAGTAGCAGCCACCTGAAGCGTCCTAATGATAGTTGCAGGTGCATGAGCACCCTGAACAGCACAACCAGACACCTCAAGCTCTACAAGAGGGTTTCTACGTGCAAGCGTACGCTTAACGTCATCAATGACGCTACCAGAAAGCGAGGTAACTACACCAATGCGTATACAAAACTCTGGAATGTAGCGCTTTCTGGAAATATCAGTAAGACCTTCTTTTTCCAGCTTTTTAGCAAGCTGTGCCACCTTTTGGCGAAGGTCTCCTTCTCCGGCAATCTGAATGGTGCGGGCATGAAAAGAAAGCTTGCCACTTGAAGCGTAAATATCAAACTTTCCTGTCATCTGAATCTTCATACCGTCTTGCAGCGTAATGCCGCTAGCAGCATAAATCTTTGACCATACAATAACCGCCATAGAGCTAACAGGGTCTTTTACGTCAAAGTAGCAATGACCAGATTTGTAGTTTGGTCCTCTAAATCCAGATACTTCTCCAACCACCGTCATAGATGGCATAGAGGCAACTTCATTTTTTGCAAAGAGCACCGCATCAGATACTGAAAGAACAGAATCTTCTTTCTCTTGAATCTGATCCATTACTAGTTCCTGCTTCTAGAAGAACTAAGCAAATACAGAAGCTGAAGTGCAGAAACCATTGCAGCAGCTACATAGGTAAGAGCAGCAGCAATCAGTACCTTTTTAGCGCCATTGTAGTCAAAGCCTGCAGGTGCATTTGCCTTTAAAAAGGCCAATCCACGCCTTGAAGCATCAATCTCTACAGGAAGCGTAACTATATGGAACAAGAAGGTAAATGCATAGAGCCAAATTGCAAGCACCGTCATGCCTGAAACATTTAGCAAGACGCCAGCAATAAAGACATAAATCCATGCTGCAGATGCCAAATTAACAACAGGAACAAGAGCGGAACGAACGCGAGATGGCATATACATTTTGGCTGTCTGAACTGCATGACCTGCCTCGTGGCAAGAGACAGCAACAGAAGCTACGCTGCCCTCTGAGAAGTTTGCATCAGAAAGATGCAGGCAATTATCACGTGGATCATAGTTATCGGTAAGTTCACCAGAAATCCTCTTGATACCAACATTAGCTGCTCCATTTGTGTCCATCATGGCACGAGCAACAGAAGCGCCAGTGACATTAAATCCAGAGGGAACTAAAGAATACTTTTTAAATTCATGCTTGATGTACCACTGAGTGCCCAATCCGAGCACCAACGAGGCAACTACTAGAACAACGTATGGGATAAACGCACCAGAGTAATACATATTTTTCTCCTATCTATGTATAAAAATGAGTATACCCAACTCACCGGACAAAAAGTCAGTTTTGAATGAGTAATCACACTTGCCCGAGGTTAAAGCGCCTCTATTACAGCAGCTCTACTCGTCCGTTTTTGACGGTAAGTCCTACCTCGCCATTGAGTAGTCCAACAAGCTGCTTGCCCACTAATTGATAGCGCCATCCAGTTTTAAGTCTTGCATCACCCTTATCCAAAAGCAGATCAGTAAGATCATCCTTATTGGCAATTAAAGGAGATGCAATACCTTCTTTTTCTGAAACAATTCTGATAAGAGCATACATAAGCTCAACAACGCCTTCAGAACCAGCTGAAGGATGAGCGTGATGTTCAATTTTTGGACACTGATCGGCGGGGGTCTTTTGACCACGTTTGATTGCATCCAAAAGATGCACTACCCCACCTTGAGAAATCTGCTCGGTACCACGAATTTTGCGTAGTCTATCTGACGTTGTAGGGACACGACGACAAATCTCAATAATAAGTTCATCAGAAAGCACCCATTTGCGTGGAACATCTCTTTTAGCGGCAATTTCTTCTCGCCAGGCACAAACCTCTCGAGCAATGGCAAGCTGTCTGCGCGTAAGCGAACCAGAGCGCTTCAAACGAAGATATGCTTGATAGGAGTCTCGACGATACTGTTCAATATTGGTGTGCTGGTCCATCTCTGGCTTTACCCAGCTTAAACGGTCAAGCTTGATGAGCTTCTCGATCATTTGATGATAAATTGCAGGAAGATATCTCACGTCATCCTCGGCATATATCAGCTGCTCTTTATCAAGCGGTCGCTTTGACCAGTCTGTTAAAGACTCAGCCTTGGCAAGCTTAACATTAGCAAAATTTTCTACCAATCCGGCGTAGCTCACCTGCTGGCGCATACCTAAAAATGCAGCTGCTACCTGCGTATCAAAAACAGGCGCGCATGCGCAGTCCATTTTTTCTAGCAAGACCTCAAGGTCCTGTGAGCACGCATGAAAAATCTTGACAATCTGCGGGTTTTCCAGGAGCTCTTTAAGAGGAGTAAGGTCGTCAATAAGCAGCGGATCAATTGCGACAATCTCTGAACCTGTAGAAACCTGCACCAGACAAAGCTTGGGAAAGTAGGTTTTCTCGCGAAGAAACTCTGTATCAACTGCAAGGATATGCGAGGTCTTTGCTCGCTCACAAAATGCGGAAAGTTCTTCTGAGGTTGCTATATACAATGCGTCCATCCAATTGCCGATTAAGTACCTGACGTAAAGCGATACACTCATACGTATCAAAATGATATACCAGCTTGTCGCAAATCTTCGGAGGATATATGAGAACCCTCATCATTCACAATCCTTGCTCGGGTTTTAGCTCTGATGCAATCTTTGAATTTGAGCGCGCTCTTCTGAAGTGTGGCGATGAATGCCTGGTAAAACTCGTCGAAAGCTACTGGCACACAGATGAGGTTCTGAGTTCCGTTCAGCCCGAAGATTTTGACGTAGTGGTGCTTTCGGGCGGCGATGGCACGGTATCTAGCCTGCTCTACGGCCTGAGAGGTTGTCAGACGCCTATTTTGGTCTTCCCTTCTGGAACAGCCAATCTTCTAGCCGCAAGTATCGGAAACGCGCCTGAGCCTAACGCACTGGCGCTGGCCTGCAGAAACCTTCAGACCGCTCGGCTAGATCTGGGTGAAATTACTTGGACCACCGTGTCGGGAGAAACCCATGTAGCTGGCGTGCCTTTAATGGCTGGTACAGGTCTTGATGCCGAGATTATGCGTTCGGCTATCCCCCACAAGCAAACCTTTGGAGAAGCTGCATACTTTACTGCAGCCCTTGCCAACCTCATGCCACCAGTTCACGACTTCAAAATTACCGTTGACGACAAAGTGCATAAGCTTCAAGGCATTGGCTGCCTCATTGCAAACAGCTCTATGATGCAAGCAGGAATAGAACTAGCCCCTGGTAATCGCATGGATGACGGTCTGCTTGAGGTTATTGTCATTGAGACTCACATGACTGCAAAGCTGGTACGTCCGCTGCTCTCTGGCTTCTTTGATCGCACAGGAGACTCGCTTGGTAGGCCTTACCTCAATAGCTTTAGCGGAAGAGAAATTACCGTTGAATCAACAACACCTATGCCCCTAGAGGTAAATGGCGAGGTTACCTGCCACGACATCTATGCTTACTCTGCTCGCTGCCTTCCAGGTGCGGTAAACGTAGTGGTGGACCACATGAGCCCTTACAGCAAGAAAGCGTAAACGCAGGTAAACATCATAATGGACGCCGCCAAAGCTTACGTTTTCTATTCTTTCGTTTTCGTAACATTCAGCCAAAAAGATTGCGCGTAACCGTCAGATTAACTAATCTTTTGTAGATACATTACTAGGGTACGCGCAGAGACTTCTGTAGTGTACACGCAGTTGATGGGATATTTTTTGGTTGACGTTTCTAAAATTCGCGAGAGGTTCGATGAGCTTTCGGCTCCCACTCTGAAGTCTGGAAGACTCTATCAGCTTGCATCTTTTACGCAGCATGGAACTACCAGCACACTCGACCACGTCATCGCAGTTGCTTACAGTAGCCTTGCCTTTGCTATGAATGCTGGTATCAAAGTTGATGAACGTGCACTTGTACGTGGCGCGCTCCTGCATGACTACTATCTTTACGATTGGCATGATCACGAAGCTGCGCCAGACAATTGGCACGGTTTTACTCACCCTCGCCATGCACTTGATAATGCCCGCGAAGATTTTCCTGATCTAACACCTGTTGAGGAAGACATCATCTTGCACCACATGTTTCCTCTTGTTCCTATTCCGCCTCATACCAAAGAGGCTTGGATTGTTACAACTTGTGATAAAGCTTGTTCAACTGCAGAAACACTGACAGGTAATCCATACAAAAAAGACGGTTTCCACCCAACGGGTTTCTCGACACCTGAAAGCGATTTCCAGGGCACAACCAACAGCGAGTCAGACGAGTTTAACGACTACATGGATTACGGGAACCTCTCGTGAGTACCATGGCTGAGACACTGCGCACGCTTTTTGCACTCGATAAGAATATTGAGCTCTTTGTACAGTATCTGCCTCAGATGGTCATAATTTTTGCGCTGATTTCTTTTGGCGGTTGGGTGTACGAAACCATCTATTGCTCGGTTGTCGAGGGAGAATTTACTAAGCGTGGCTTTCTTTTTGGACCTACGTGTCCCATTTATGGCATTGGCGCGCTTGCAGTTTGGCTGGTATTAGGCCAGATTTCCAATCCGTTTATTGTCTTTATTATTGGCGGATTTTTGGCCACAGTTATTGAATACTCAACCGGCCTCTTTTTGGAGCGACGCTTTAAAAAGAAGTGGTGGGACTACTCCATGTTTAAGTTCAACTTACATGGTCGTATTTGTCCCCAGGCCAGCGCTGTATTTGGAGCATTTTCAGTTACTTCAGTCTTTGTGCTAGTTCCCGCAATGCTTGATATTTTGATGCTTTTCTCAAGGCACGCCATCTCAGTACTGGCCTTTATTGTGGTCACGCTCTATTTTTTGGATACGGTTGCCAGCCTTCTTTGGAATGGACCAACTACCCATCACAAGGTTGAAGCTGCCGCCCAAGATGCATCTTTGAGGATTGAAGAGGCCGCACATAACGCATCACAGCAGGTTGATGCGATGGCTCAAAGCGCTTCGCAAAAAGTGAGTGCTGCGGCACAAAATGCTTCGCAAAAAGCAAACGAAGCTGCTCAAAAGGCAAACGCGGCAGCCCAAAAAGCAAATGCAGCTGCTCAAACTGCAACCTTTCTTGCCACTCAAAAGGCTAAAGAGGTTTCCCAGAAAGTCCAGGTAACCAAACAAAAGTTTGACGACACTACACAGAAAGTCAAAGACCGCCTGCCAGGTTCGTTCCCCTGGGACAACTAGACGGGCTTCTCGACATACCGAAATACCTCAGCAAACGCTGATTTAGAGTTTGGATTTGTATGTACACCATTGAAAGTAGAGTTAGATACAGCGAATGCGATGAGACGGGCAAGCTTTCCCTGGTAGGCGTTATGAATTACCTGCAGGATTGCTCGACGTTCCATTCTGAAGATATTGGCCGCGGCTTTAAGCAGCTGACCAGCGAGGGATATGCTTGGGTCCTGGCAACTTGGCAGATTCAGGTTGACCGACTCCCCCAATTTGGCGAGAAGATCTGCGTGGGTACCTGGTCATATCAGATGAAGGGTCTTCAGGCATCCAGGTCATTTGTTATCAATGATGCAAGCGATACAAACCTCGTAAAAGCCGATTCTACCTGGTATTTAATGGACATTAAAGAGGGCAAGGCAGCTCGTGTTCCAGAGAGCGAAAGCGTTTACCTTACTGGCGAACCTCGCGTAGATTTACCTCCCACACCTCGCAAAATTGCACTTGAGGGAAATGCCATTGATGGTCCAGCTATTCTTGTTTCTCAGCAGCACCTAGACACAAACAAGCATGTCAACAATGCTCAATACGTGCTTATGGCTGTCGACACGCTTGTGGCTCTTGGATATTCTCACAAGCTGCGCCGCATTGTGGTCCAGTACAGAAGCCAGGCACACTTGGGCGATACCATTACTCCCCAGGTATACACCGATGAGACGAGTTTCTCGGTAGTGCTCAAGGATGCCGATAATTCCACCATCTTTGCAACAGTCAGACTGGAGGGATAACATGTCCGAGACCAAGACAGTCAATGTAGCTGCGGCTATCTTCTATAAGGACAACAAAATCCTTGCCGCTTGCAGAGCTGACACGGATAACGCAGGCTTTTGGGAGTTTCCTGGCGGAAAGGTTGAGGCTGGAGAGACCTCTGAGCAGGCCCTGCGTCGAGAAATTCAGGAAGAGCTGCACTGTAGTGTGCAGGCAGCGTTTTTCTACGACACGGTAACTTACTCCTACCCCACCTTTGAACTGCATATGGATTGTTTTGTCTGCACCCTCGGCGAGTCTGAGGAGCCTGTTGCAGATCCAGAGGTTCACTCAGAGCTTCGTTGGCTTGCTCAAAACGAGCTGCTTGACATGCAGTGGCTTCCTGCGGACATTGAGCTTATCCAGCAGCTTGGTACGTTCTGGAACGATATCTTTGCGTCGCAGCACCTGTAGAGGTTGCGGACGCGAGCGCTGCGGGTGTAGGCGAGCTGCAAGCGTGGACAAATCGTCGTGTGCAGAATACTTTGCAGAGTATGTGGAGTGACTAAAAGAGGGGTTTCTCGCCATGAAATCCTTGGGCGACGACGGGTATCATCAAAGTGTAAGCGTTTGATTGAGGATTCATGGCAAAGAAAGACGACAACCAAGATGCCAGGCACAACAGGCATGAATTTGGCGGTGAGGGCCCTGATTTTGACCCAAACGATCCGTCGCAGATGCCTGATGGCTCTCCTTTTCCTGCGGGCTTGCTATTTTTTATAGTTATTATGCTGCTCTCGGGACTGGGACGTTCTTGTGTTACAAGCAACCAGACTTCCTCAAGCCCGCTTTTTGGGGATCCCTACAGCGCTTATACTGACAGCAACTGGTAATGTACTTGGAAAAGACTTGCTATACATACAACTAGCAGGTGTTTATTCCATTTTGAACGGTAATTTAAAGGATTGAATATGAGCAAAGCAGATCGCATTTTTATTGATATGTGCTCCGACATTATTGAAAACGGCACCACCACCGAGGGCGAGAAGGTCCGTCCTACCTGGGAAGATGGTACCTCCGCATACACAATCAAGAAGTTTGGCGTCTGCAATCGCTATGATTTGCGCGAGGAGTTTCCAGCGCTGACGCTTCGTCGCACTGCACTTAAGAGCGCCATGGACGAGGTTTTGTGGATTTACCAGAAGAAGTCTAACAACGTTAACGATCTAAACTCTCACATCTGGGATTCATGGGCTGACGAATCAGGCTCCATTGGCAAGGCCTACGGCTATCAAGTTGGACAGGTTTCTCACTACTCCGATGGCGACTATGACCAGATGAATCGCGTGCTCAAAGACCTCAAGGAGAATCCGTTCAGCCGCCGTATTATGACCAACCTGTATACCTTTGCCGACCTCTCGGAGATGAACCTCTACCCTTGCGCATTCAACGCAATCTATAACGTTACGCAGGAGGCAGGTAAGGACAAACCTACACTTAACCTGCTACTTGTTCAGCGTAGCCAGGATATTCTTGCAGCTAACAACTGGAATGTTTGCCAGTACGCTATCTTGCTCATGATGGTTGCGCAGGTCAGCGGTATGGAGGCTGGTGAGCTGGTTCACATGATTGCCGACGCTCACATTTATGATCGTCACGTTGACATTGTTAAAGAATTGATTTCTCACCCTACCTTTGACGCACCAAAGGTGAGCCTGAACCCTAATGTCACCAACTTCTACGACTTCACTACTGACGACCTCATTGTCGAGGATTATCAGCACGGTCCGCAGATCAAGAACATTCCGATTGCGGTTTAGGCGCAGCTGAGGGTGTAATTTCACGTAAGACGATACTTGCCAGGAGAACCACATGAACGCAATTGTTTCTGTAACACGCGATTGGGGCATCGGATGCGACGGAGATCTTCTCATCCCCAACAAGGCCGACATGAAGTATTTTGTTGAGCACACGCGCGGTTGCACGGTTGTCATGGGCAGAAAGACGCTGGAGAGCTTCCCTGGCGGACCACTTAAAGGTCGCCGCAACATTGTCATTTCTAGAAATGCCGATTACCAGGTCGAAGGCGTTGAGGTGGTGTCGTCAGCAGAGAAAGCGCTTCATTTAGTTGCGGATGAAGCTCCCGAGAAGGTCTGGCTTATTGGCGGAGCTTCAATTTACCGCGCTCTTCTCGACAAGTGCTCTTACGCGTACGTCACGAAGCACGACACCGTGGTTGACGCGGACACGTACTTCCCCAACCTGGACGAAGATTCTGCATGGAAAGTTTGCAACGAGGAAGATGGCGGCGTGACTCCAGAAGGTGTCGCTTTCAAGTTTATGACCTATCGACACGTTTAGTCGTTGTGGGGGCCTACCAAGAGCGTTTTTGTTGTTGCGTGCAATCTATCAGTACGTCCAATCGTATAAATTTTATGTTGATTGGGCGGAATATTTTATAGGTTCTTTAGTTTAATTTTCATCTAAGTCCTCTTTTACCTGATGGTCTGAGGGGACTTTTTATTATGGCAAAACCGAGTCAGGGAACTGACAAATAACTGTCAAATTTCTGAAAAAGCGCGCTGATATATTCATCTCTCATTCTAAGGAGGAGCGAATGAATATTATTTTCTCGCATGAAACTGCACTTCAAATCTGTGGACAACTTAAGATTCACGGAAATGATGAGGCGTTATCACAACGCTCGTCAAGAGATTACCGTGCAACGTACGCTGCATGTTCAGATGAGACGTATGAAGAAAAACTTCAATTTCTTAAGAAAGAATATGGCATAGTTTTAGCTAAAACCACTCATGAAATACTCAGAAATAATTCGAGGACAAGATTTTCTGAAATGCGAGTGTCCCACCAGTTCAAGTGCCTTTTACCTGTTGGCTCACTTATCGAGCTTGGACAAAATGTGTATTGTGTCTCGCCTGCTTTAGCTGTTTGTATGATGTCTAGGAATAAGAGTCCTCTTCATCAAATTGTTCTTGCGAATCTAATAATGGCCAGTTATGGTCATCTCGCAAATGGCGAGCTCTACGAATTTGACGTGCCGTTGGTAACTTCGACCGAGCTTACATCTTTATTGAATGCACTTGAACCTTATTCACCTGGTTTGCATACGACGAAGAAAAACATGCGCTATTTCTTTTCTGATGCAGCCTCTCCCATGGAGGTCAAAATGGCAATTAGGTCTGCCATGCCATATTGTGAAGGTGGTTTCAATCAAATACCGCTTGCGTTGAATAAATCGTATGTAATAAAAGACCAGATAAATCCAGAGGTCCAACCTAAGGAACGAAGGCTAGATTTACTTTTTGGCAAAATGTCTAAATCAAATTTATCTGGATTAAATTTAGTGGCAATTGAATATAACGGTGCATATCATGATGACTTCTACCAGCAAAGAAAAGATAATCAAAGAACAAATGAGCTAAATTCAGTGAGTATTAAAGAGTACTTTGTGAATGCGGATATCTACAGAAACCAGCTCGCAATGCAAAATATGTTCCTGAGCATTAAAAAAGACTTGGGAGACAGCAATCTGTACCGGATTAGGCGGACGCTACGTCAGTATTCTCGTGAACAATTCATTTTGATGAATAAACTTGATTCAATATACAAGTTAATGAATGAGCTAATATACAAAATTTAACTATACTTGAATTGCCCTATGAGACAGCACAGCAAAGTCAGATAATCTGCTAATTTCAACACGAATAGCACATCAAATGACGATATTCTGCATTGCACAAGCATAAATGGAGTAATGTATAGCCTTTTTTGACAGATTAAGTGACATAGATGTGTTTTGTGAATCCGTAGCCACAGATTCAATCGAATTTGCACATCAGACGATCAGGCAGAAAGTTCAGAAGACCAGAAAAAGAGCCGGTTACCTGAGTTTAGGTAACCGGCTCTTACTTTTTGCTTTACTTGCTACGCATTGGTCGCAACGAACGCGCTACAAGATGAGTGTGGCATGTAGTTGCGGCGCGACGAGCTACGTGCGAGGATTAGTCCTCGTAGAAGCCTGGCTCGCGACCGTAGTAAGCATCCAGGTAGAGCTCGCGAATCTCAGAGACAAGTGGGTAGCGTGGGTTTGCGCCAGTGCACTGGTCATCGAATGCCTGCTCAGACATCTGATCAAGAGTGTCGAGGAAGTACTTTTCATCTACGCCGTAATCCTTGATGGTCTCCTTGACACCGATATATGCCTTGAGCTCCTCAATCTTCTTGACGAAGTTCTCAAAGACCTCACGGTCATCCTTGCCAGTAACACCGCAGAAACGACCTGCCTCAGCATAGCGTGCAAGAGTGTGTGGGTGATCGTACTGTGGGAAGGTACCCATCTTTGTTGGACGCTCAGCTGCGTTGTAGCGCATAACGCGAGTAAGGATAACTGCGTTTGCCCAACCGTGTGGAATGTGGTGGAAGGCGCCCAGCTTGTGAGCCATGGAGTGGTTGACTCCCAGGAATGCATTAGCAAATGCAAGGCCACCCAGGCAGGAAGCGTTTGCCATGTGATCGCGTGCCTCGACATCGTTTGGATTGTCGTAAGCGCGTGGCAGGTACTCAAAGACCAGCTTCATGCCGCGAAGAGCCATGCCGTCTGTGTAGTCAGATGCCATCATGGAAACAAATGCCTCGAGGCAGTGAGTAAGGACGTCGATACCAGAAGCAGAGGTCAGGCCCTTAGGCTGGCTCATCATGTTGTCGGTATCAACGATTGCCATGTTAGGCAGCAACTCGTAGTCTGCAAGTGGGTACTTAACGCCGTTGTCAGCATCAGTGATGATGGCAAATGGAGTTACCTCAGAACCGGTACCAGAAGAAGTTGGAATAGCAACGAAGAATGCCTTGTTGCCCATCTTAGGATAGTTGTAGACACGCTTGCGGATATCCAAGAAGTCCGCTGCCATGTCCTCAAACTTCTCCTCTGGGTTCTCGTACATGGACCACATAATCTTACCTGCGTCCATAGCAGAACCGCCGCCGATTGCGATGATGCAATCTGGCTCGAAGGAGCGAATGCGAGCTACGCCCTCAAGAGCGCACTGAAGGGTTGGGTCTGGAGCAACATCCCAGAATGAGGAGTGAACGATGCCCAGGGAATCCAGGGTCTCCTCGATGGTCTTGGTGAAGCCACTCTTGTATAGGAACTGGTCTGTGACAATGAAGACGCGCTTCTTGTTGTAGACCTCTTTGAGCTCACGGAGAGCAAGAGGCATGCAGCCCCTCTTGAAGTAGACCTTCTCAGGTACACGAAGCCAAAGCATATTCTCTTGCCTCTCTGCAACAGACTTGTAGTTAAGCAGGTGCTGTGGGCCAACGTTGCCGGAAACGGAGTTGCCGCCCCAGGTGCCGCAGCCAAGGGTTAGGGATGGAGCCATCTTGAAGTTGTAGAGGTCTCCAATACCACCCTGAGAGGAAGGAGTATTGATCAGGATACGGCAGGTCTTCATTGCCTCCTGATGCTTAGCAATCTTCTCTTTCTCGTTAATGTTGACGTAAAGAGAGCTGGTGTGACCGTAGCCACCATCAGCAACAAGACGCTCTGCCTTAGCAATAGCCTCGTCAAAAGTCTTTGCGCGATACATACCAAGAACTGGAGAAAGCTTCTCGTGAGCCATCTCCTCTGAAGGCTCAACGGAGGTTACCTCACCAATAAGAATCTTGGTCTTCTCTGGGACGTCGACGCCAGCAGTCTTTGCGATGAAATGAGCAGACTTACCAACAATAGCTGCGTTAACAGCGCCGTTGACAATGACGGTTTTACGGACAGCGTCAAGCTCCTTACCCTGGAGGAAGTAGCAGCCACGATCAGCGAACTCCTTCTTGACCTGGTCATAAACGCTGTCAAGAACGGTAACAGACTGCTCGGAAGCGCAGATCATACCGTTATCGAAGGTCTTGGAGTGAATGATGGAGCTAACTGCAAGCTTAATGTCAGCGGTATCGTCGATGATAGCAGGAGTGTTACCAGGACCAACGCCCAGAGCAGGCTTACCAGAAGAGTAAGCTGCGTTAACCATACCTGGGCCACCGGTTGCCAGAATGATGTCAGCGTTGCTCATGACTGCTGCAGTCATATCAATGGTAGGAGCTGGTACCCAGTCGATAATACCCTTGGGGCAGCCGGCCTTCTCGGCAGCATCGCGAACAATACGAGCAGCAGCGATAGTACACTCTTTAGCGCGTGGGTGTGGGGAAATGATGATGGCGTTTCTTGTCTTCAGAGCAAGAAGTGTCTTAAAGATTGCGGTAGAAGTTGGGTTAGTAGTTGGAATAACTGCAGCTACGATACCCATTGGCTCGGCTACAACTCGATAACCTGCAGCTGGATCATCCTCTACAACACCACAGGTCTTCATGTCCTTGTACTTGTTGTAAATGTACTCTGCTGCGTAATGGTTCTTGATAACCTTATCTTCCATTACACCCATGCCAGTTTCTTCAACTGCCATGCGAGCAAGAGGGATACGATTTTTCTCGGCCGCAAGAGCAGCTTCATAGAAAATCTTATCGACCTGCTCCTGAGTGAATGTTGCAAACTCTGCCTGTGCCTCGCGCATCTCCTCGAGGCGCTTGAGCAAAGTATCAACATCCTCAATTTGAGTAGCCTTCTTTGCCATAAAATCCCCTTCTGTTTAGGAACGTTAATTCAAATTATACCAAGGCCTGCTAAATAAGTGCTTACCGTTAACCGAGTCTCTCAAAATTTATAATCTGCGTTCTGGCGTCTTCATCGGTTGCTACAAATCTATGCCATTCACCTGGCGATTCTTTCCACATGTAATCCACGTACGGGCCAAATCCGCCCACCAGCTGAGACGTTGCGCGCCCAAAGCCCGGATCCGCTTTGAGGCCCGGATAGCGCACCGCCTCGACGCGCGGATGGCACGCCAGGAACGCGGCAACCACCTGCGCCGCGTCGCTCGCCGCGTGGCGAGAAACCCGTGCACTCGCCTGCTCTTCCGCTCCCGTGGCAGCTACCGTCACGTCCTCTGCAGGACACGCCTTGGCTTCAACCGCCTCTGCTACCCACGGTATGCAGCACTTTCGCATGCACACGACAACATATTCCGGCACCCGAGCATCCGCGGCCACCGCAAATTCTGCTCCCAAGCGACACGCGGGGCTAAACTCGGCGCCAATCGCGCGCACATCCGCTACAAGCAGCTCCCCTGCTGCAGCTCTGCCCTTGATGTCGCATACCTCAACGGGCACGCCAGCAAGCGGCTCCACGACGCTTGCTCCGCCCGCAATCAGTGTGGCGAGAAGTTCGTCTACATATGAAACAGGGACAAGCCGCGCACGGCCTGCCCCTGTCATTTTTACGTATTCAGCTACAACATCGCTTGCGGTTTGCGCTACAACGTCGGTTGCGATTTGCGTGACGTCGTCGGTTGCGGTGTGCATGACGTCGTCAATCGCGGTCTGTGTAACGTCAACAGCTCCGACAGCACTGTTCGTACCAGCCGCAACATTTTGCGCTACGCCACCCGCAACCTGCACTGTGTCTGAAGCCTGTTTAACCAACGCGCTCAGCATTCTCTTTGACAACCTGAGCAATGAACTCGTCAAGCTCTGCGACGTGAGTCTCGTTGGAGCGATCGCGGACAGAAATGTTTCCTGCCTCAACCTCCTGCTCACCAAGGATGAGCATGTAAGGAACACGGTCAAGTGAGCGAGCTTCACGAATCTTATAGCCGATCTTCTCGTCACGGTCGTCAACCTTAACGCGAATACCAGCAGCTGCAAGCTTCTCGGCAACCTCATGAGCATAAGGACGAGACTTCTCGGAAACAGGAAGAACCTTGACCTGGCATGGGCTCAGCCAGACAGGGAACTTGCCTTCATAGTTCTCGGTCAGAATACCAATGAAGCGCTCGAAGGAACCAAAGCCCGCGCGGTGAATCATGATTGGCTGCTTCTTGGTACCGTCGGAGTCAATGTACTCAAGCTGGAAGTTGTGAGGCAGCTGGAAGTCAAGCTGAATGGTGCCGCACTGCCAAGAGCGACCAAGGCAGTCGGTCAGATGGAAGTCAATCTTAGGACCATAGAAAGCACCATCACCCTCGTTGATGACATACTCAATGCCCATGGCATCCAGCGCGTCCTTAAGGCCCTGCTCAGCGCGCTCCCAATCCTCATCAGAACCCATAGAATCCTCTGGGCGCGTAGAAAGCTCAACGCGGTATGGGAAGCCAAACTGTGCATAGTAAGCGGTAATAAGGTGAGATGCATCCGTGACCTGCTCAGTAATCTGATCAGGGCGGATAAAGAGGTGTGCATCGTCCTGAGTAAACTCACGAACACGGAACAGACCGTGCAGAGCACCCTTCATCTCATAACGGTGATCAAGACCAGCCTCAGCCAGCTTCATAGGAAGATCCCTATAAGAACGTGGCTTAGACTTGTAAATCAAGCAAGCACCAGGGCAGTTCATAGGCTTAATGGCAAAGTCCTCTTCATCTACCGTGGTGGTGTACATATTCTCTTTGTAGTGGTCCCAGTGACCAGAAGTCTCCCAAAGGGAACGCGAGAGGATCAGTGGGGTCTGAACCTCCTGATAACCAAAGCGAGCCTGCATCTCATGCCAGTAATCGGTCAAAGCGTTGCGCAGTGCCATGCCGTTTGGAAGCCAGAATGGAGAACCTGGGCCAAAGTCGGACATCATGAAGAGCTCCATCTCACGACCAATCTTCCTGTGGTCGCGCTTCTCGGCCTCCTCAATCATCTTGAGGTACTGAGCAAGCTCCTCTTTGGAACCAAATGCAACACCATAAATCCTGGTGAGCATCTTGTTGTTCTTATCGGCCTTCCAATAGGCGCCAGAGATGCTGGTCAGCTTGAAGGCCTTGACGCCCTTGGTGTAGAGCATGTGAGGACCAACGCACATGTCAACATATTCACCCTGCTTGTAGAAGGTGATGTGTGCGTCAGGAGCAAGATCGCCAATGTGCTCAACCTTGTAAGACTCGCCGCGTTCCTTCATGTAGGCAATAGCCTCGTCGCGAGGAAGCTCAAACGTCTCAATCTTGAGGTTCTCTTTGACAATCTTCTTCATCTCAGCTTCGATAGCTGGGAAATCGTCCTCGTTAACCTTGGTGTCTCCAAGATCAACGTCATAGTAGAAGCCGTTTTCAGTTGCTGGACCATAGGCAAACTGTGCGTGAGGATACAGACGCTTCAAAGCCTGAGCAAGCAGGTGAGCTGCATCGTGACGAATAACCTCAAGCTCTTCAGCAGGATTGTTAATCTCGCCAACACGGCCGTCGTTATATAAAACCTTCATGTAAAACCCCTCAGAGGTAGATACTCATAGAAACAGGCACGGCGCCTACTCTGCTCACGTGGGAGCTTAGGAGCAGACGCCTACATAGTCTCTGTTGTAAAACACCAGATTGCCATCATAAAGAACAAAACCAAACGTTATTGAATGCGAGTACGGCAGTAAGGGCAAACCTTCCAGTCTGCGTTCAGAGGACGATGGCATGTTGGGCAAACGTTTCTAACCTGCGTATTGCAGATTGGGCATACGATAAAATCACGGTCGATTGGAGCGGAGCACTTAGGGCAAATGCCGTAGTGAGACAGCTGGTGCTCACGAAGGGCAATATCAAGGTCCTGCTCCTCACGGTCAATGAGGTAGCTGCTTGGACGCAAAATAACGTATGCAAGCAGACCAACAACAGGAACAACAGAAATGACTGCCCACATCCACCAAGGCTCTGCGCCACGACGCTGAGCATCGCGAATAACGTAGATGATAGAAAGGATATAAAGCATTACGACGCAAATAACCATGAGGTAAATAACCATACGTACCTCAGGTGTAATAATCTGATCAAGAATCTCCTGCATCTGACAGCCCCTTCTGCTGGCTTTTTGTTCTCTCCTAAATCGTACGACAAACCGCCTCAAAAAGGAGCGTAATGTCGCAGATAAATTTATTTTACCAAAGCATCACTAAATTGTGCAGCAACCTCGCCAGCAAGTGAAATTGTTCCACATGCTACAAAGCCCTTCTCGCGCAAGGCGTCCACTGCTTCAGGGACACTTTTAAAGACAGCAACCACGTTAGCGCCGCAGGCTTTGTACAGCTCAGCAAGCTCTTCTGAATCCATGGCACGATCGTTGTCGGTCTGAGTAACCGCTACCTCAGGGAACTCTTTGGCGAGAAGTTCTGCGATGCCCTTAACATCTTTATCTGCAAAAACAGCAGTCAAAAGCATAGGACGGTTAGTAACTTCTGGCTCAATTGAGCGGATAGCAGTTAAGAACGTCTCTATTGACTGAGGGTTGTGAGCTGCATCGATAAGCACTAAAGGCTTAGGCTGAAGCAGCTGGAACCTACCGGGTGTAGGACACCTGGTTGTGGAAAAAAACGCTTTCTCCCCATCAAGTGGACGACCGAGAAAATCCTCGGCCAAGCAGGTTGCCAAGGCAATGTTTGCTGCCTGATAGCTTGGTTTAAGTGCAGCAAGATCCGCGTAGGTTGCACGAGGTGTGACAACCGTAAGCTCAAGCGGAAAACCGATGCTCTTAGGCTTTTTAGTAATGAAGAAATGCGCGTGAGGTAACTCTGGGTGGTCAGATGTCTGACCAGCAGAAACCTCTCCCTCAACGTCTTCTGGCTTGTCAGCTACAAGAAGAGTTGGGACAACGCCCACTGAAGCTGCTTGGGACAAAAATACGTCCTGGACGCTCTGAGGAGTTGTCGTTCCCACACCAAGCACGCAGGTACGACCAGGCTTGATAATGGCGGCCTTCTCGCCAGCAATGGCCTCGAGGGTATCGCCTAAGATGCACGTGTGGTCCAGACCAACGCCCGTGATGGCAACGGAAGTGATGTTTTGGGCGGCGCTTGTTGCATCCCATCTGCCGCCCATGCCGCACTCCAGCACGCAGGCGTCAATCTCGGCCTCAGCAAAGACGACCAAGGCTGCAACCGTGAGCAGGTCAAACTCGGTGATGTCATAGGGACGCTCGCCTAGGGCAGCTCGCTGAGCGTTGACGCGCTCCCCTGCCACCTGAGCTGCAGAGACGCCGTGAGCAAAGGCTGCCTCAGAGACGGTCGTGCCATTGATTTCCATACGCTCGGTATAGCTGATGAGCTCTGGAGAGGTATAAAGAGCGGTCTTGAGGCCCTCTCCCTTGAGCAGAGCTGCCGTATACCTTGAGGTAGACGTTTTGCCGTTAGTGCCTGCAATCTGAACACTTTTGAAGCAAAGGTCAGGGTTGCCCAGCTCTTTGAGCATGTCTTCCACACTCTCCAGCAAAGGCTGGATGCCAAACTTCTTTGTATCGTGAAGCACCTTTAAAGACTGCTCGTAGTTCAGCTCAGGAACAGAAAAAGGAACGGAATAACTCATTGCACAGACCTCTTATAGACCAAGCAGACGCATAGCCTCTGCACGGGTTTTCTCGTTAGTCTTAAAAATACCGCGAACCGCAGATGTAGTGGTCAAAGCGCCCGACGCCCTAATGCCGCGCATGCTCATGCACGTGTGCTCGGCCTCCATAACCACCAAAACGCCCAGAGGATCAAGCTCTTCTACCATAGCGTCTGCAATCTGGCCTGTGAGGCGTTCCTGTACCTGCAGACGGCGAGAATACCCGCTAACACAGCGAGCAATCTTGGAAAGGCCGGTAATGCGACCATTCTGCGGGATGTAGCAGACGTGCGCCTTTCCCACAAAGGGCAAAATGTGATGCTCGCAGGTAGACGAGAAAGGAATGTCGCGGACAATAACCATCTCTTTATTGCCCTCTTCATGGAACTGTTTGCGCAGGTGAGCTGCAGGATCTTCCTGCATGCCACCAAAGAGCTCCACGCACGCACGAGCAACACGGTCTGGCGTGTCAAGCAGACCTTCTCGCTCTGGATCCTCGCCAATAGCAAGCAAGAACTCAGTGACTGCGGCTTTTACGCGCTCTTGGTCAAGCTCTTTATAGTTATTTTCTGCTGCCACGAGGCAACCTACCTTTCATTCTTACGCAAGCATTCTTTGAGCTGCGGCAACAACATGGCGAGCAAGAATTGCGGTAGTCACACTACCTACGCCACCAGGAACAGGAGTATAAGCGCTCACCAGAGGCGCTACCTGCTCTGTATTGACGTCGCCAACGAGTTTTTGAGCGTCTTCATCCCAGTTAATGCCTATGTCAATGATGGTCTGACCGGCTCTTACACAGTCTGCTCCAATAAGGTGTGCACGACCTGCAGCTACAACTACAACGTCAGCCTGTTTGAGCGTATCGGCAAGGTCTTTGGTCTTGCTGTGGCACACCGTCACTGTGGCATTTCTGGCGCTTAAAAGCGCAGCTACTGGACGACCAATAACGTTAGAGCGACCAACAACTGCAACAGGCACTCCCTCAAGAGGTACCTGGTAGAAATCGAGAAGCGCGAGAACTGCCTCTGCGGTGCAAGGTCCAAGTGCACCAGGAGTTCCACAAAGTGTTGCCAGCAGCATAGAATCGGTGGCACAATCAACATCTTTTTCTGGAGTTAGATACTGAAGTGCTTCATGCTCATCAATTCCAGTAGGAAATGGACGCATAGGTAGACAACCATATACCGACGCATCGACAGAAACCTGATCAAACGCACTATTTACCTGCTCTTGTGTGGCGTCTTCAGGAAGCTCAATGGTCTCAACTTCAAAGCCCACCTTCTCTGCACGCGTATATGCCGCGCGTTCATAGGTAAGGTCATCGCTTTTCTGTCCAATGCGAACAATAACCAGCTTAGGAGTTACCCCTTGTGCACGGAGCTCCTGGACTTGAGCAGCAAGTTCTTCTGTTATCGCCTTGGCAACAGGAGCACCACGAAGCTCCTGCGAAGTAGTCTCTGAGCTCATGTTATGCCTCCTGTCTCAGCTGTGCGCTTACCGCGTCACTTACGGCATCAGCTCGTGATACAAAGGTGTCCAAAAGTGCATCAGCCTCATCAAGAAGCGTTTGAGCGTACGCCGTATCATGCATAGAACGAGTGTTTACAAACAGCGTATGAGAAGCGGCAATCAAAGCGCCACGTGCCAAGGCAGCACCACAACCCACATCAGATAGAAGCATGCGGGAGCCCTTGATAAGCATCTCTTCTAGAAGCTCAATGGACTCGCACACTTTTCTCATAACCTTTAGCGGTGGCTGAGCTGCCTCTTTAAGGGCGTCCTCAACAATTTCTGCGCGCTTTGGGTCATCCTTGGGTACGCTAAACGCACTTGAAACTAGCAAGAACTGGCGAGAGTCCTCGTCCATCAACTCCATAAAGTCCTGACGGAGTGCACCAGCTCGAGCAATATATTTTGCAAGATCATCTTCATGCTGAGCATAGGCAGGCTTTCCTTGTGCGTAGACACCAGCCATTGAAGCCAAAGATACTGCAAGCGCACCTACATAAGCGGCAGCACTACCGCCGCCAGGAATAGGCTCTTTAGCAGCAAGATGCTGAGCATAGGAGTCTGCACTATAGGTTGTAAACGCTACTTCTTCAGGTGAAGAGGGATAAGACATTAGAAAAGACCCACAATTCTTCCATCATCAAGAACATCAATGTGCTCTGCAGCAGGAACCTTTGGAAGTCCTGGCATGGTCATAATAGAGCCCGTAAGACAGACTACAAAGCCAGCACCTGCAGAAACACGAACTTCTCGCACAGTAATCTTAAAGTTTTCTGGAGCGCCCAATTTGGTCTGATCATCAGTAAATGAGTACTGAGTTTTTGCCATACAAATAGGAAGCTCGCCAAAGCCAAGCTCTTCAAGCTGCTGAAGCTGCTTAGCGGCACTTGGAGCAAATTCAACACCGTCAGCGTGGTAAATCTTGGTAGCAATGTCAGTAATTTTCTGCTTTAAAGATTCTTTGACATCGTAAGCAAAGGTAAGTTTGGACTCAGTCTGGCAAAGCCGCATGACCTCTTCTGCCAAAGCCTGACCGCCCTTTCCGCCCTTTGCCCAAACCTCAGACAGTACTACGTTTACGCCTCGCTTCTTGCACTCCTCCTCTACCAGAGCAAGCTCTTCAGCGGTATCGGTTGGGAATGCATTGATAGCAACAACTACAGGAAGACCGTAGACCGTCTGGATGTTGTCAACGTGGCGAAGCAGATTAGGAATACCCTCTTTAAGAGCCTCAACGTTTTGCTGGTTAAGGTCTGCCTTGGCAACGCCTCCGTTGTACTTAAGGGCGCGGACAGTTGCCACCAGAACAACAGCCGATGGAGCAAGGCCTGTAGCTCTACATTTGATGTCCAAGAACTTCTCGGCACCAAGATCTGCACCAAAGCCAGCTTCGGTAACAACGTAATCTGCAAGACGAAGAGCAGTCTTTGTTGCCTCAACCGTATTGCAACCGTGAGCAATGTTGGCAAAAGGACCGCCGTGGACAAGTGCAGGTGTGTGCTCAAGTGTCTGGACCAGATTGGGCTGAATAGCATCTTTGAGCAGCGCTGTCATAGCACCCTCAGCGTGGATATCGCTGACGGTAACAGGCTTGCGGTCATAGGTGTAGGCAATAACCATTCTACCCAGGCGCTCTTTAAGGTCTTTGATACCCGAAGCAAGGCAGAATACAGCCATGACCTCAGAAGCAACCGTAATATCAAAGCCGTCTTGTCTTGGCATGCCGTCGGCAATGCCACCAAGGCCGTCAACAACATTTCTGAGCTGGCGATCGTTCATGTCAACGCAACGCTTCCACACCACGCGGCGTGGATCAATGTTAAGGCTATTACCCTGCTTAATATGGTTATCAAGCATGGCGGCGCAAAGGTTGTTTGCAGCACCAATAGCGTGGAAATCTCCGGTAAAGTGAAGGTTGATGTCCTCCATAGGAACTACCTGGGCATATCCGCCACCCGCAGCACCGCCCTTGACGCCAAAGACAGGACCCAAAGAAGGCTCCCTGAGAGCCAACATGGCAGACTGACCTAAGCTAGTCAAAGCATCTGCCAGACCAACCGAGGTAGTGGTCTTTCCCTCGCCTGCTGGCGTTGGGTTAATGGCGGTTACCAGCACAAGCTTGCCGCGAAGAGGCTTATCTGCCAAAGCACGTGCATCAAGCTTTGCCTTATAGCGGCCATAAGGCTCCAGAAGATCCTCTGGAATACCTGCACGCTTTGCCACCTCAAAGATGGGAAGCATCTCGGATGATTGAGCAATCTCGATATCGGATTTAACCTCAGACATGTTGTTCCTAACCTAAAGTGGACAGTTTGCACGTACTAAACACATGATGCGGCTGTTACACCGCATCAAGTTTTTCCTATGAGAAGTCAGCAATCTGCTGCTCTAGCTGAGCAACAAGCTTGTTAAGTTCTTCTGCGCGCGCACGTTTCTTCTCGATAACTTCAGGCGCTGCCTTAGCAACAAAGCCCTCGTTAGCAAGGGTACGCTCTACGCCAGAGAGCTCCTTCTGTGCAGACTCAAGGTCCTTCTGAAGACGCTTAGCCTCTGCAGCTAGGTCAACAAGCTCGCCAAGAACAACATACATCTCAAGGCCAGCATCGGTGACAGAAACAGAACCAGCGGGCTTCTGAGGAGCCTCAGCAACCTCAAGTGAGCTTACGCGACCAACGTTCTGAATGAAAGCTGCCTGCTCCTTCAGCGCTGCAACATCCTGCGCTGGAGCTTTAACCACAACAGCAAGGTCGGTCTTTGGAGACAGCCTATAACGAGCGCGAGAAGAACGAACAGCAGAAACAACAGTCTTAGCAAGCGAGAAGTTATGCTCAGCTGCCTCGTCAACAAAGTTGGCAAGTTTCTGTGGGTCTGGCCACTCAGAGATCATCAAGAACTCTGCGTCGTGGCTCAAAAGGCCAGATGCAGGAAGAGCATCCCAAACGCTTTCAGTAACAAATGGCATTGCAGGGTGTAAAAGCCTCATGCTGACGTCCAAGACAAAGACAAGGTTGCGCTGAACCTGCAGACGCTCCTCAGGAGTTCCGTCCAGAAGACGACCCTTGCAGAGCTCAATATACCAGTCGCAGACATCATTCCAGAAGAAGGACTGAATGTTGCGGGCATACTCACCAAAGCCGTAAGTCTCAAGCTGCTCAGTTGTTTCTGCCACAACCTTAGCAAGGCGCGAGAACATCCATGCGTCTTCTGGCGTTTCTGCCTTTGGCATGCCAGCAGTGTAACCATCAAGGTTCATCTGAACAAAGCGACTTGCATTCCAAATCTTAGTAACAAATGAACGTGCCTGATCAGTTCTTGGAGACTCAATAAGCTCGCGAGTCTTCTTATCAAGAACAGCGTCAAACTTGACGTCCTGGTTGTTGGTAATAAGCGTAAGCAGGTTGTAACGCATTGCGTCTGCACCATACTTAGCAATCAGGTCCATAGGATCTACGCCGTTACCCTTTGACTTGGACATACGGCTGCCGTCCTTAGCCAAAATGGTTGCGTAGATGTAGACATCGTGGAATGGAATCTCTTTAGTGAAGTAGAGTGAGCTCATAATCATACGAGCAACCCAAAGAGCAATAATGTCTCGAGCGGTTACCAAAACCTGCGTTGGGTGGTGACCCTCAAGCTGCTCAGGATGGTCTGGCCAGCCCTGTGTAGCAAAGGTCCACAGCTGAGAAGAGAACCAGGTGTCCAGAACGTCCTCATCCTGGTGAACATGATGACCGCCACATTTTGGACAGACATCGGTGTCTTCCATAAGCGCATCCTGCCAGCCACAATCATCGCAGTAGAACACAGGAATGCGGTGTCCCCACCAAAGCTGTCTGGAGATGTTCCAGTCGCGGAGGTTTTCCATCCAAGTGAGGTAGGTCTGAGTCCAGCGCTCTGGGTGGAAGGTAACCTGACCGTCTTTGACAACCTGTGCTGCGGGCTCTTTAAGCCTATCAACAGCAACAAACCACTGCTCAGAGAGCCATGGCTCAAGCGTAGTACCGCAACGGTAGCAATGCATAACGGAGTGATCAAGGTCTTCAACGTGATCAAGCAGGCCATGCTCCTCAAACCAAGCAACAATAGCCTCACGAGCCTGATCTCTATCAAGACCGGAGAACTCACCATAGCCGTCAACCACAACAGCATGCTCATCAAAGATGTTGATCTGCTCAAGATTGTGAGTCTGACCCATAGCAAAGTCGTTAGGGTCATGAGCTGGGGTTACCTTAACAAAACCGGTACCAAAGCCTGCGTCAACATGCCAGTCAGAGAAGATTGGAATCTCTCTATCAACAATTGGCAGGATAACGGTTTTTCCAACAAGATCAGCCTTTTCTGGATCTTGAGGAGAGACAGCTACGCCCGTATCACCCAGCATGGTCTCTGGACGAGTAGTAGCTACAGTAATGTACTCAATGCCATTAACAGGCTCTTTGAGTGGATAGCGCAGGTACCAAAGATGGCCCTTCTCGTCAGCGTATTCTGCCTCATCGTCAGAGATAGAAGTCTCGCAATGAGGACACCAGTTTACGATGCGCTTGCCGCGATAAATAAGCTGGTCATGATACCAGTCAACAAAGACCTTACGAACAGCCTGGGTGTACTCAGGAGACATGGTGAACTTCTCGTCATTAAAATCAATGGAGCAGCCCATGCGCTTAATCTGAGAAACAATGGTTCCGCCGTACTCGCGCGTCCAATCCCAGCAAGCCTCCAGGAACTTCTCGCGACCAATCTCAAGGCGAGAAATACCCTCTGACTTAAGCTTCTTATCAACCTTAGTCTGGGTTGCAATGCCTGCATGGTCAGTTCCAAGAATCCAACGAGTTGAATAACCGCGCATGCGAGAATAACGAATGTAGGTGTCCTGGATGGTGTCATCCATGGCATGTCCCATGTGAAGGATGCCGGTAACGTTTGGTGGAGGGATAACTACTGTACGGTCTTCTGTTCCCTTGCTACGACCATAACAATCAGCCTTTATCCACTTTTCAATGAGCTCAGGCTCAGCTGCCTGAGGATCATAATTCTTGGGCATTTCTTCCACAGTAATCTTGCCTTTCATATGCTTTTAGCAGTATTCCTATTAACCATTTGAACAGTATAATGCATTAAAACAGATGTGGTTTAGGGGAATATATTAATGTAATTTTAATATTACATATAAAAAATTACACTTTGTATAAAAAGTAGTAGTATTGATTTGTCACAACATTCAATTCAAAGTTTTATCTGAAAGAAGCCATAACAAACATATCAGACACTAAAATTGATTGAAAAATATCGACAACATTTATATTAAAAGTATAGTCAACAACTTTTTCTACAGATAAAGAAGGTTTGACATGAAAAGCACTGTTAAAGAAATTCAAAATGACCTTAAACGGAGCCTTTTTTGGAGTAATAAAAAGTTGTTATTCGGCTCCTTTTTCTTTACAACTTCTTTAGAACTAGTTACGGTATGTTCACCCTATATAACTTCAATTCTTATGAATTCCGCTGTGTCAGGATCATTTAATGACTTTCTACAAGGTTGTCTATTTGCCGCTATATTAACAATCTCTGCAATTACAAATAGATTAGTAGTTCGTTATTTTGTTCCTAATTATCTTTATCATGCTGCAAACTCATATCGCAACACCGCATTTAAATACATGCTAAAAAAGGGTATAAACTCATTTGAAGCAAGTGGTAGTTCTGTTTATGTATCCGCACTTACTAATGATTTAAATACTATAGAGACAACATATCTTGAACAGATGTTTTCTTTGGTAAGCGATAGCATATCTTTCATTGTGGCCCTCATAATGCTCATGGTTCAAAGCATTCCATTAACTATGGTAGCTATTGCTGCTTCAATTCTTCCTCTAATCATCGGAGTAAAGCTAGGTGGAACACTCGGAAAAATTCAAAAAGAATCTTCTGCGAAAACTAGTCAATTCATTGCCCAAGTCACTGATCTAGTAAAAGGCTTTCCTTTGATAAAAGCTTACGGAGCAACAAAGGCTGCAGTGAGACTTTTTGAGAAAGACAATAACGCTCTTGAAAGCTCAAAAAGAGAAAGTAGAAAAACTTCTCGATTCATTAATACTCTGAGTTGGAGTGCTTTCGGCTTATCTCAATGGGCTGTTTTGATTGCTGGTACATATCTTTGTATTTCAAATCAAGGAGTAACACCTGGTGTAATTCTTATGGCTACGTTACTTATGAATTACATTAGTCTCCCTTTACAAACAATTCCACCGGTACTCGCATCGCGTAAGGCTTCAAATGATTTGATTTTAAAATTTTCTGAGACTCTTGCTGACAATGAAGAAGAAGAGGGGCAACAGACATTAGATAAAGTTACAAAAGGAATATTCATCAACAATCTTTCATTTGCTTATGAACAAAATAAAGCTGTACTGAAAAATTTATCAATCAAACTTCTACCTAATAAAAGTTATGCAATTGTTGGAATATCAGGATCTGGAAAGTCTACTTTATTTAATCTGCTCATGGGTGGCAATTTAAGTTATCAAGGAGATATATTTTACGATAGCTTAGAGTTAAGAACTATTAATAAAAAGAGTCTCTATCAAAACGTTTCACTTGTACAACAAGAGAATTTCTTATTCAATGCATCAATTGAAGACAACATTACTATGTTCGAAAGTCACTCAAAAGATGCTATTTTCCAAGCATGTGAAAAAGCTGGTCTTACAGAGTTTATTAAACAAAATAAGCTGAGTTATCAATGTGGTGAAGCAGGTTCAAACCTTTCTGGTGGCGAACGTCAAAGAATTTGTATTGCAAGAAGTTTGTTAAAAGGTTCTAAAGTTCTGTTTTTCGATGAAGCTACATCAGCACTTGACCATTCAACTACTGACCAAATTATAAATTCAATAACAAATCTCACAGGCACACTACGTCTAGTTATTACACACAACTTAGAGGAAGCTCAACTGAAAAAATTTGACGAAATTATTGTAATGAAAGAAGGTAGTATTATCGAAATGGGTTCATTTGAGGAACTTATGCAACAAAATCATTACTTTAAAGCCCTCTATACTCTTGAACAATAAATACTATCTGCAGATACATTTTACGAGGAGCTCTATGTCTGCCACAATTCCTGAAGCCACTGCTCGACTTGAACTTGTCCTGGGAAAAGATCGCCTTGGACAGATTCAAAATTCCTGTGTCATGGTCTTAGGACTTGGCGGCGTTGGCTCAAACTGTGTTCAGGCACTGGCTAGAGGCGATGTGGGTTCCTTTGTGTTAGTAGACGCTGATGCAGTGGAGGCATCCAATCTTAACAGGCAGGCTATTGCCTATGTGAGCACCATTGGGAAAAGAAAAGTTGATGTAACCAAAGAGATGATTCTGGACATTAATCCAGATGCTCACGTGGTCACCCTTGACGCTTTTTTGCTTAAAGACAACGTTGACGAGCAGCTCTCTGCTCTTCCAAAACCAGATGCTGTAGTTGATGCCATCGACACCATTTCTGCCAAATTGGCTGTTGTTGCATGGTGTCAGAAAAACGATATCTACCTCATCTCCAGCATGGGTGGCGGTAATAAAATCCACCCAGAACTCCTGGAGATCACTACGCTTTCAAAAACGCATACCGATGCTCTTGCAAGGGTCATGAGAAAAGAGTCCAAGAAACGCGGCCTTGCTGACTTCCGAGTGCTCTACTCCCCCGAGCCAGCGCGACCAGTTTTTGCACCAGAGAGCGCAACCGGAAAATCTGCCAAGCTAGGCACCATGTCCTACTACCCTCCTATTATGGGCCAGATGATTGCATCAGACGTCATCTTGCATCTATCAGGGCTTGCTTATGAGTAACCTCATGTATTTTGACGCTCATGTTCACGCAAATCTTATGGACTCCCCAATCAATGTAGCGAGAAGTTCTAGTGAGGCTGAATTAGGTCTTTTTACCTGCGGCGTTACTCCTCACGACTACCTGGAACTTGCTCCTCAACTTACGCAAGAAAATATCCGTGTGGGACTGGGAGCGCACCCCTGGTATATTTCTGACGGTCGCGTCACTCAAAAAGATACAGAGTTCCTGCTAGAGCTTATGGAGCAGACGCCTTACATTGGCGAGATTGGGCTAGATTTTTCTTCTCGCTATTGTGTTGATGATCTAAAAGAGCTGCAGGTTAAGGCATTTACGCAGATTTGCGCTCGCGCTGCAGAGCTGTCACATAACGGCCAACCTCGAGTGCTTTCAATGCACACCGTTAGAAGCGTTAATGCAGTACTGGATATTCTTGAGCAGACAGGAGCAGCTCAGGCGTGTGTTCCTATCATCCATTGGTTTAGCGGCAGCTCAGACGAGCTCCAGAGGGCCATTAAGCTTGGCTGTTGGTTCTCTGTTGGTGAGATGAGTCTTAAGACTAAACGAGGCCGAGAATACGCTAAAGTCTATCCAAAAGATAAGCTACTTACCGAGACTGATCTTCCTTTCAGTAATCAGACGGATATTAGCGCGGCGGACATTGTAGACAGCCTCAAGCGCGCGCTGAGTGGTCTGAGCGAGGCTCATGGATACTCTGTGCAAACCGAAGTAATGGCAAACGCAGCAGGCGTTTTTGGCGTCTAAGTGTTAAAGTCTTACGTATGAGAAGATTACGTAAAATACCTACACAACGCCTTGCTGGAACTGGCAGAGCGCAACTTTCTGGAGCAATGCTTGCAAGCTCATCCGATGAGCTGGGTCTTGCTCTTAATGACGTTGTGCTTGTTTTTGCCTGCAGTGATAACTTTGTGCCGTATTTGTCTGTAGCAATTCAGTCCATCATTGAGAACGTTAATCCAGAGCGTCGTTATGACATCATTGTTTTGACTCGCGACCTCTCTCCTACCAGCATGATTACGCTTACTCGTCAGGCTCAGCTTGTTGATAACGTACATGTTGGCTTCTTAGATGTTGACGCCGCTCTTGGTGATATTGAGCTTCCTCACCATGGTCACTTTAGACCAGAAACTTACTACAGACTGCTTGCTCCCTCGCTGCTCCCCAACGTCAATAAAGCTATCTATCTTGACTCTGACCTGGTAGTTAATACCGATATTGCAGAGCTCTACGATATTGACGTCACAGGATACTTGGTAGGCGCAACACGCGACGCCGATACCATTGGTCAGATTGATGGCTATGACGCCACCGTTGGCCCCTACCTCAAAAATGAGCTGGGTATGGATGATCCTCACGATTACTTCCAGGCGGGCGTCATTTTGATGAACCTGGAAGAGATTAGAGAACAGATTTCTCCTGAGGAGTTTCTGAAGGTCTCAACCATGCGCGCATGGCGCTGGCTTGATCAGGATGTTCTTAACAAGTTTGTAAACGGCCACTATCTTCGTATTAATATGAAGTGGAATTACCTGGTAGACTGGCAATTCCTTCGCCGCGATCACATTGTTGCTCAGGCGCCAAAAGACGTGCGAGAAGAATACGAAGAAGCTCGTAAGAATATCTGCATTGCGCATTTTGCAGGACCTGACAACAGGCCTTGGCTTTATCCAAACTCAGATCTTGCGGGTCTTTTCTGGTTCTATGCTCGCCGCTCCCCTTACCTTGAGGAGCTTCGCTCTCAGCTTGAAGAGTCAAGACGTACGGTAAGAGGTCTTTCTCACCGTGTGCAGAGTGGCGTTCTTTTCCGTGGCATCATGCCTTTGTTTGATACCATTTTCCCACCAGGTACCAAAACCCGCACCAAAGTTATTACGTCATACAACAAACTTGGTGGTGGCAATCTATAACACAAAAAAGGAAACCTCTCATTTCTTATATCCAAGAAATGAGAGGTAATTCAAAGTGTAGGCAGTCTTTTTGACCTTCTTGTTATATTGCTAATTCACAACGTCAGTTAGTTTCTTTCGGCTATTGAGATTTGCACTTTGTGCGATTCGATCTATTTCATTAATCCACTCAGGATCTTTATCCTGAAACAGTTGATTACGCTGATATTCTTGCATTTCTCCACTTATGGGCTGAGAGTACGCCACCTGATCACCAATACACAAAACAATATTATCTGTTGCTGCTCTTCTATCAGAGGTATTGATTATCTTTAGACATACACAGCTATTGCTTTGGCCATTTTGCGTTGCTGCATTAAAAATATCGACATTCTTAAATTGAATATGATATGCCTCCGCATTTCCTAGTAGCGCATTTATGGCGTGCAGCCCAAGGTCTTGCATCACGTATCCAATGAAGTTTCCATTTTTGGAAATTATCCAAAAAACTGAACTACAAAATATCTCGCCATTTTCTGAATAAACCTTTTGAATTGGTCCAGAAATTTCTAAATCTTCAACTTGTAAGTCCCCTAAATCAACAGTGCTTGACCCATACGAATTCTCATAATCTAAATCTTTTTGCCAATTATCAATAAAATACTGAGCAGCATTCCGCCTCATTGCAGGAATGCACCACTCATACAAGTGTCCATGGTAGTTATATTCCACGACACCATAGAGAACAGAAACAATAACAAATATCAGCACCACAATTCCTGCAGCTACTTTTTTGCTTTTCATTGTTCCTCTATTCTTAATTCTCCCCTTAAAACAATCTTGGAATAAAGAATAAAAAAATAGGGAGGAACTTGCAGTGTTTCTCATCATGTACTCTGAACGGTATTCATTTAGCTGCAAGTGGTATGTAATTTGTAAAGACTAATAACCGCGAGTTCATCGGCATATTTTTTATATTTGTTATTACATTTTGGAATAGAAAAGCGCACCGCCGAAGCGATGCGCAAAATAAACAATCAATTGATTATTGCCAAGCTACTAGCCCTTTTTGCCCCTAATAATTTCTGGAGCGTTTTCTCCGCCAACACTTTCTGGAGTGACCACAACCTTAGTGATATCCAAATCTGATGGCAGATCAAACATGGTCTCTTGTAGCGTAGACTCGCAAATTGCACGAAGACCACGAGCTCCTGTACCACGAGCCAAAGCCTTCTTAGCAATCTCTCTGAGTGAATCCTCAGTAAACTCCAGATCTACTCCCTCAAGCTCAAACATGCGCTTGTACTGCTTGGTAAGAGCATTCTTTGGATCTGTGAGGATACTCATCAGATCTTCCTCACCAAGCTCACGAGTAGAAGTAATAACAGGAATACGACCCAGGAGCTCTGGAATCATGCCAAATCTGTGCAGATCCTGAGGCATTACCTTTGCGATAAGGTCAGACTCGCCTTCTTTGACATTCTGAGCAACATCAGAATTAAAGCCAATTCCCTTTTTGCCAATACGGTCAGCAACAATCTTATCCAGGCCAACAAAAGCGCCGCCGCAGATGAACAAGATGTTGGTGGTATCAATGTGAATAAGCTCCTGCTGAGGATGCTTGCGGCCACCTGTTGGTGGAACACTTGCAACCGTGCCCTCAAGAATCTTCAGAAGTGCCTGCTGAACACCCTCGCCAGAGACATCACGAGTAATAGAAAGGTTCTCAGCCTTGCGAGCGATCTTATCAATCTCATCGATGTAGACAATGCCTACCTGAGCGCGCTCAACATCGCCGTCAGCAGCAGTAATGAGCTTAAGCAGAATATTCTCAACATCTTCACCAACGTAACCAGCCTCAGTAAGGGTTGTTGCGTCAGCAATAGCAAACGGAACCTCAAGAAAACGAGCAAGCGTCTGAGCAAGCAGGGTTTTACCAGTACCGGTTGGACCAAGCAGCAAGATGTTGGACTTTGCAATCTCAACGTCTTCCTGGCCCTCCTGAGGCTCATCGTTGCCCGAAAGAATACGACGGTAATGGTTGTACACCGCTACCGACATAGCACGCTTAGCGTCTTCCTGGCCCATTACATACTGAGACAGCTCATCGTAAATCTCGTGTGGAGTTGGCAGGTCTTTGATAACAGGCTCATCAGAGTGAGTCTCAATCTCTGACTCTTCATCAAAGCCAAGAGACTCATCAATCATATCCGAGCAGGTAGAGACGCATTCATCACAAATGCAGACTCCGCCAGGGCCCTGAATAAGCTTATTTACCTGCGACCTACTCTTTCCGCAGAAAGAACAGTGCATCTCATCTAATCCGCCAAAAGGCGAGAAGTTCTGGTCATTAGCCATAACTTAAACCCTCAATACGAGAACAATTATTGGTCGTTACGAGAAGAGATAACGCGGTCAACCAGACCGTAGTCACAAGCCTCCTGTGCACGAAGATAATTATCGCGCTCGGTGTCTGCATTGACCTTCTCGATAGGCTGTCCAGTATAATCCGAAAGCAGCTCGTTGATGCGCTGACGAATCCACTTTGTCTCATCTGCAACAATCTGGATATCAGTCTGCTGACCCTGAACACCGCTGGATGGCTGGTGAATCATAACCATAGAGTTAGGAAGCGCAAGACGCTTACCCTTTGCACCAGCTGCAAGAAGAACTGCGCCCATTGATGCTGCCATGCCAACGCAGATTGTTGAGACATCAGGCTTGATGAAGTTCATGGTATCAAGGATGCCCAGACCTGCATAAACATCTCCACCAGGAGAGTCAATATAGAGAGAAATATCCTTGTCTGGGTCCTGGCTCTCAAGGTGCAAAAGCTGTGCAATAACCAGGTTTGCAGAATCACGAGTTACAGGCTCTCCCAAGAAAACAATACGATCATTGAGCAGCCTAGAGTAGATGTCATAGCTACGCTCACCACGAGGAGTCTGCTCAATAACATACGGAATAGTTGGAATGTTTGTTGGATAATGCATAATCCTCCTTCAAAGGTCTTTCCTTAGAAACATACCCCGGGAAGCATGTCTCTAACCCGGGGTATGAAAAATTCAAAGTAACTGCAACTTTTGGCGCAGTCTTTCTGGCGAGAAACCCAACCAGCTGCGGACTACTCAGCGTCCTTCTTTGCGTCCTCGTCCTTCTTAGCTGCCTTCTTCTTAGCAGGAGCCTTCTTGGCAGGCTTCTTCTCTGCCTTCTGCTCTTCCTTTGCAGCCTCAGCAATCTCGTCGACAATGGTGACGATTGCGTTGTCACGCAACCAGTCAAGAGCCTTAGAGCGACGGATGGACTCGCGAATTGCAGGAAGACGGCCAGCCTTGCGCCACTCCTCAATTGCAGCCTCAACGTTAGGAACACCAGCGCGCTCAAACTCTGCGCGGATGTCATCCTCAGTTGCCTCAAGCTTGAGCTCTGCGGCCACTGCGTCAAGAGCCAGGGACTGACGTGCGCGCTCCTCAGCCTGAACACGAAGGTCAGCGATGAAGTCATCAGTCTTGATGCCACGTGCAGCTAGGAACATATCAAGAGTCATACCCTGCTGCTGAAGGCCACTCAGGAACTCCTGAGCAATCTCGTTGAAGACCTCGTTCTTGTACTCCTCTGGAACCTCGTCAAGCTGAAGACGCTTGCCTACAGTCTCAACAACGCGGTCCTCTTTAAGAGTTGGAAGAGAATTCTTCTTGTCGGACTCAATCTCAGACTTAACAGCCTCACGGAGTTTCTCGACAGTGTCATAACCAAAGGTGGTCTTTGCAAGCTCGTCAGTCAGCTCTGGAGTAACGGACTTCTTGTGAGCAACAACCTTAACGTTGATATCGTAATCGTGGGAGTGAACCTCATCGCCGTGAGTGTGGCTGTGAGTCCACTTGACCTCTTTCTCCTCACCTGGCTTCATGCCGATGAGTGCCTCCTCAAGCTCCTTTGGAGCCTGGGTGCCATTAAGGGTAAGAACGCGGTCCTCGCCCTCCATGTGAGCAGCGCCCTCAATGTTCTTGATGTCTACACCAATGGTGTCGCCCTCTTTAACAGCGCGCTTCTCCTTGGTGTTCTCAAACTTAGCCTGGTAAGAAAGAAGCTGCTTAATCTGGTGATCAACCTCAGCCTCAGTTACCTCATTTGGAGGCATGTTGATTGCAGGAGCATCGTAAGAGTCAAGCTTAGCCTCAGGACGAACGTTGAAGACTACCTCATAGGAGTAATCCTGACCCTCAACAGGAAGGTCTGCATCCTGGTTGTAATCACCACGGCCAACAGGAACAAGGTCAAGCTCCTCAAGGAGCTGTGGCTCTGCTGCGCCGAGAAGATCGTTGGTTGCCTGAGCAAGGACTGCCTCGCGGCCAACAATGCCATCAATGACAGGACGAGGTGCGCGGCCCTTGCGGAAACCCTGGAAGGAATACTTGTTTGCAATGTCCTTGTAAGCCTGCTTAATGGCAGCGTCTACCTCTCCAGCAGGAACTGTAACCTTGACGGTGAGTTTCTCGTCAACTGGCTTATCTGCGGTAACGGTGATGTTCAACGTTCCTCCAGTGTCTCGTAAAAAATGCTGGCGTACCAGCTCTTAACCAAACTTCTGCATGGTGCGGGCGGAGGGAATCGAACCCCCACGGACTTAGTCCACTAGAACCTAAATCTAGCGCGTCTGCCAGTTCCGCCACGCCCGCATATTTATGCAGCCTTGCAATAATAACAAACTTTTGCGCTCTTCACTAGGAGAACTTCGCATTCTAAACACTTCCCTCACGAAAAAAGACCGGTCTTTTTCAAGACCGGTCCAACTCCAAGTAAAAAGCTCATCTTCCAAACGCGTTTTAGAGATCTTGTAGTGCAAAAGTCTCTGGCTCGCTCTTTCTTGCTGCCGCAAGTGCCTGGATAAGAGCAGTTGCTGCAGACATTGCCGTAACGCAGGTAATACCCTGGCTGACAGCCTCTGCACGCATCTTAGTACCGTCGCTGTGAGCCTCGTGACCGTGAGGCGTATTGATGATAAAGCTGACGGTCTTATCGCGCATAAGGTCAACAACGTTTGGATGACCATCGGAAATGCGGTTAACGATAGTGCAGTCAATTCCAGCCGCGCGCAGTGTCTTAGCCGTGCCACCTGTGGTGTAGATGCCATAGCCAAGGTTCTCCAGAGCCATAGCAACAGGGGCAATAGCGCGTTTATCGCGGTCGCACACGCTGATGAAGACGGATCCCTGATCAGGGAGCTTGTTCTCAACTGCCTCGCGAGTCTTTGCGTACGCTGCTGGGAAGGTGCGGGCAATACCCATAACCTCGCCAGTGGACTTCATCTCAGGTCCAAGGATTGAGTCAGCACCAGGGAACCTAGACCAAGGCATAACCGCCTCTTTGACTGCGTAGTAGTCGACGGTACGGTTTTCATCAGGGAGCAGACCCTGTGCTCTGAGCTCGCTGATCTTCTCGCCAGCCATGATGCGAGATGCGTACTTGGCCAGGGAGACACCAGTTGCCTTTGACGAGAAAGGCACAGTTCTAGAAGCGCGAGGGTTGAGCTCGATGACAAAGACGTGCTCGTCGCGGACGGCGTACTGGATGTTCAAGAGACCTCGGATACCGCAGGCAAGCGCCAATTTTTTGGTGATGGCCCTAATCTGGTCAACAATCTTTTCAGAGAGCGAGAAGGGCGGCCAGCAGCAAGCGGAGTCGCCTGAGTGAATACCGCACTCCTCAATGTGCTCCAGGACGGAACCCACGTAGCACTCCTCGGTGTCACAGAGCGCGTCAACATCCAACTCAATGGCGTCCTCAAGGAAGGCATCCAGGTAGACAGGACGGTCTGGTGTGACGTGTGTAGCAGACTCCATGTAGGTGATCAAGTCGGAGTCGTCGTAGACAATGGCCATGCCACGGCCACCAAGAACGTAGCTTGGGCGGACAATCAGCGGGTAACCAATGCGACGAGCGGCATCGCGAGCCTCGTCCATGGTAGAAGCAACTGCCGAAGGTGGGCAGGCAATGTTCAGGCGGTCCAGCAGGGCTGCAAAGCGGTCGCGGTCCTCTGCCAGGTCAATTGCCTCTGGCTGAGTGCCCATGATAGGAACGCCAGCGTCCTTCAAAGCGCGTGCAAGCTTGATTGGCGTCTGGCCGCCAAGGGTAACGATGACACCTTCTGGCTTCTCAACCTCAATGACATCCATGACGTCTTCAAAGGTCAGGGGCTGGAAATACAGACGGTCGGAAGTGTCGTAGTCTGTAGAAACGGTCTCTGGGTTGCAGTTGACCATGACGGTCTCATAGCCCTGCTCGCGAAGAGCGTAGGCAGCATGTACGCAGCAGTAGTCAAACTCGATGCCCTGACCAATGCGATTAGGACCTGCAGACAGAATCATGACGCGTGGCTTTTCTGCCTTGACGTACTCTGTGGCATTGCCCTTCTCGTAGGTAACATAGTGGTACTGCGTGGTTGCGCCAAACTCGCCAGCGCAGGTATCAACTGTCTTGACCTGTGGGCGAACACCCAGCACTTCCCTCACAGTGCGGACTACGTCTGTCTTGGTGCCAGTAAGATGCGCAAGCTGCTCATCCGAGAAGCCCAACTGTTTTGCAGCAAGCATGTTATCAGTAGTGAGACCAGAAAGTCCCAGCTCCTTGATGCGTTTCTCGGCGTTGATGATGCCTGCCATACGGTGCAGATACCAAGGATCAATGCCGGTCATATCGTGGATGCGCTCAACGCTCCAGTTTCTGCGCAGAGCCTCAGCAACGTAGAAAATACGCTCTGGTGTTGGCTTACTGACCAGCTCATCAAAGTTCTTCTCGTCAAAGAAATCGTGGCCATCAGCGCCCAGACCAGCGCGATCTTGTTCCAGCGAACGGAGCGCCTTCTGCAGAGCCTCCTCAAAGGTTCTGCCCATGGCCATAGCTTCGCCGACCGACTTCATGCGGGTGGTCAGAACGCGGCTGGTGCCCTTGAACTTGACAAAGGCAAAGCGAGGAACCTTGACCACGCAGTAGTCGATAGAAGGCTCAAAGGCGGCGGGGGTTGCCTTGGTGATGTCGTTGGTAATCTCGTCAAGCGTATAGCCAACAGAAAGCAGCGCAGCCATCTTTGCAATTGGGAAACCGGTTGCCTTGGAAGCAAGCGCAGAAGAGCGGCTAACGCGAGGGTTCATCTCAATAACAATAACGCGGCCATTAGTTGGGTTAACCGCAAACTGAACGTTGGAGCCGCCACAGGCAACGCCGACACGCTCGAGAATAGCGATGGAGTAGTCACGGAGGTTCTGGAGCTCTTCATCGGTAAGCGTCTGAGCTGGAGCAACGGTAATGGAGTCTCCTGTGTGGACACCCATTGGATCGAGGTTCTCGATAGAGCAGACAACAATACCGTTACCTGCGGTATCGCGCATGACCTCCATCTCAATTTCTTTCCAGCCCTCAATGGACTCCTCTACCAGCACCTCGTGCTCTGGAGAAAGCAAAAGGCCCTGCTCAACAATCTCTACGAGTTCTTCTGAGGTGTGCGCAATACCGCCGCCAGCGCCGCCAAGAGTGAAGCTTGGGCGGATGACCACAGGATATCCCAGCTCAGCAACAATACGCTGAGCATCTTCCATGGAGTGAGCGATGTCTGCGCGAGCAACCTCCAGGCCAATGTCCTGGACCGCCTCGCTGAAGAGCTCACGGTCCTCGCCGGTACGGATGGACTCCAGATTGCAGCCGATGACCTCGATGTTGTACTTGTCAAGGACGCCTGCCTCGCCAAGGCCAATGGTGCAGTTCAGAGCAGTTTGTCCGCCCATGTTTGGCAGAAGTGCGTCAGGGCGCTCGCGCTCAATGACGCGGGTTACGGACTCAACGGTGATTGGCTCAACGTAAGTTCTATCTGCAGTTTCTGGGTCAGTCATGATGGTTGCTGGATTTGAGTTAACCAGAACAACCTCAAAGCCCTCTTTACGAAGGGCGCGACATGCCTGAGTGCCGGAATAGTCAAACTCACAAGCCTGACCAATAACAATTGGGCCAGAGCCAATGACCAGAATTTTCTTAATATCAGTACGCTTTGGCATTAGAAACGCCTCCCCTCACGAACGTCGATGGCAAGATAGTCAGACTGTCCCTCCATCAAACGTGCAAACGCCTTGAACAAGTAGGATGAATCGTGAGGTCCTGGGCTTGCCTCAGGGTGATACTGGACAGAAAATGCGCGGATGTCCAGGAACTGAATACCCTCTGGAGTGCCATCGTTAAGGTTGACGTGTGTGAGCCTGACGCGACCAAACTCCTTTGTCTGGACAACAGGAGCAATGCGCCTTGCAGACCACTCACAGAGGTTGTCAAAGTGCTCGGAGATTCCACCGGACTCCTCTGCAATAAGCTTACCTAGGCTTGGGAAAACCAGACCATAGTTGTGGTTCTGAGCAGTAATCTCTACCTTGCCGGTTAGAAGATTCATAACTGGTTCGTTGCCGCCGTGGTGTCCAAATTTGAGTTTCTCGATATCTGCACCTGCGACAATGGAGAGCATCTGGTTGCCCAGGCAGATACCAAAGACGGGAACCTTGCCCAAAACGCCGCGAGCGGCCTCCTGCGTAGCGTCAACCTGCTCTGGATCGCCAGGACCGTTGGAGAAAAAGATGCCGTCTGGGTTGTAGGCCAAGGCGTCCTCTGCAGGTGTGTTCCACGGTACAACCGTGACCTCGCAGCCGTTTGCTGCAAGACCCTGGAGAATGCCGTTCTTCTCGCCACAGTCGTACGCGACAACGTTGAAGCGCTTCTTGGACGTAGCGGGAACCACGTGAGGCGCGTCGACGGAGACGTCAGGGACAAAGTTGTGCTCGGAGATGTTGGGCGATGCCTGGACGCGAGCGAGCAGGTGTGCGGGGTCCAGGTCCTCGGTGGAGATGGCCGCCTTCTGCGCGCCAAAGTCGCGCAGGTGCATGGTCAGCGCGCGGGTGTCGATGCCCTCGATGGCAACGACGCCGTTTTCCTGCAGGAACTCTGGCAGGCTCTGCTTGGATGTCCAGTTGCTTGGCTCGTAGCACATGTCGTGCACGACAAAGCCACGCAGGTGCAGGGTGTCTCGCTGCATGACCGCAGGATCGATGCCGTAGTTGCCTACCTGCGGATAGGTCAGTGTGACAATCTGGCCGGCGTAACTTGGATCGGAGATAATCTCCTGGTAGCCCGTCATGGACGTGTTGAAAACAATCTCTCCGAAGGTCTCTCCGCTAGCACCACAGCACCTCCCCTCGAAGGTTGTTCCGTCTTCGAGAACAAGCAGCGCGCGAGGCTGCGAGGTGGCACTTGCCAGTGGATTCATATACTCTCCGATCTGCGTATGAGCATGCCGAGCCATAAAAAAAGAGCACTCCTTATGGAGGCTCAACAGCGAACATGCGCGCTCAACGCTATGGGCCTTGCCGGTGTCTCGCACCGTCCTTAAAGGTTGGTAGTATTGTAGCGCATAACCAATAAAGGAGATGGCATGTTTCCAGATTTTCTAGAGAATCCCTCAGATGTGGCCGCACCACTGCTTCTGGGATGCACTCTGACGAGGACAATTACGCTTAATGGCGAGAAACACAAACTTGTTGCAAGAATTGTGGAGACCGAAGCCTACGACCAAGACGACCCTGCAAGCCATGCGTTTGGCGGTCCTAGCGAGCGCAACGCAGCCATGTTTGGACCTGCAGGTCACCTGTACGTGTACGTTTCGTACGGTATGCATCACTGCTGCAATGTGGTATGCGGACCTGAGGGTTTTGGCAGCGGATGTTTAGTGCGTGCTGTTGAACCTCTTGAGGACGTTGAGGTGATGCGCGAGCTCCGCGAGGCGGGACGTTCGGGTAAAGCGCAGGCGAGACACGAAGCCGCAAGCGCTGGCACCGGCTGCGAGGAAGCGCAGACGGGACGTACGTGCAAGCACCCGCTCAAGCTGCGCGATCTTACCAACGGCCCAGGTAAAGTGTGTGCTGCGCTTGGCATCGACAAGGCTCTGTATGGGCATGACCTAACAGCTGAGCCGCTTGTGCTGGACTATGCTCCCCTGCTGCCAGGAGAAACGATTGGACGCTCACCTCGCGTTGGCATCAGTAAAAACGCTGATGCTCCAAAGCGCTTTTTCATCGAGGAAAACGCATTTGTTTCACGAGCATAAAACGTAGGGCGTTTCTCGAGCGTCAAGCGCGAGAAAGCTGCAATCAATAAGCGATACAAAAAGGACCTTGGAAGACCAAGGTCCTTTTTGACAATTGCATTAAACCAACGATGCAGTTTGCTCAATTAAGTGCTGCAACAACGGGTTTCTCGCCAAATGTGATGCAAACTAGCAAACACCCTGAGCCATCATTGCATTTGCAACCTTGAGGAAGCCGGCGATGTTTGCGCCAAAGACCAGGTTGCCGGGGTGGCCGTACGTTGCGGCGGCCTCTGAAGCAGCAGTGTAGATGCTCTCCATGATTCCCTGAAGCTTGAAGTCTACCTCCTCGAACGTCCAAGAAAGGTGCTCGGCGTTCTGGGACATCTCAAGACCGGAAACTGCTACGCCGCCTGCGTTTGCAGCCTTGCCGGGTGCGAAGAAGACGCCGTTCTCGATGAGGTAATTGGTCGCCTCGAAGGTGGTAGGCATGTTAGCGCCCTCGACGACGTACTTGGTGCCGTTGGCAACAAGTTTCTGCACGTCGGCAAGCTCGAGCTCGTTCTGAGTTGCGCATGGCATGGCAATGTCGCACTTCTGGCTCCAAGGACGCTCACCTGGGAAAAAAGTTGCAGAAGGACGTGCGTCGGCGTACTCCTTGATGCGTGCGCGGCGGACCTCCTTGACGTCTTTCAGCAGCTCAACGTCGATGCCCTCTGGGTCATAGACATAACCTGAGGAGTCGGAAACGGTCGCCACGGTTGCTCCCAGCTGCTGTGCCTTCTGGGCAGCGTAGGTAGCAACGTTTCCGGAACCGGAGATGCAGACCGTTTTACCTGCGAGTGCATCGTTCTTCTCGGCAAGCATGTGAGTGAGGAAGTAAACCGCGCCGTAGCCGGTAGCCTCGGTGCGAGCAAGGGAACCGCCGAAGGAGAGGCCTTTGCCGGTCAGGACGCCAGTCCACTCGTTGCGGAGGCGCTTGTACTGACCAAACATGTAGCCAATCTCACGTGCGCCGGTGCCGATATCGCCAGCTGGGATGTCGGTGTTTGGACCGATGTGACGGGAAAGTTCGGTCATGAAGGACTGGCAAAACGCCATAATCTCGCGGTCAGACTTGCCCTTTGGATCAAAGTCGGAGCCGCCCTTGCCGCCGCCCATTGGAAGCGTGGTCAGGGAGTTCTTGAAGATCTGCTCGAAGCCGAGGAACTTCAGGATAGAAAGATTAACGGTTGGATGGAGACGGAGGCCGCCCTTGTAAGGTCCAATTGCGGAGTTGAACTCGATGCGGTATCCGCGATTGACCTGGACGTTGCCGGCGTCATCAATCCATGGAACACGGAACATAACAGTGCGCTCAGGCTCGACAAGACGCTCAAGCAAAGCGGCTTTCTCGAACTCTGGATGTGCGTCAAGCGCGGGCTGGATGGTAGTTAGGACTTCTTTTGCTGCCTGGATAAACTCAGGTTGATCTGCGTAACGCTCTTCGAGCTGTGCAATTACCTTAGATGAGTAGCTCATAAAACCCCTTTCGAAGTGGTTACGAATAGCATAGTCATCCATTGTTTCGATTACATAACAAAATTGAAAAATCTAATAGACGAAAAATTAGTTCAAAAAGATTGCAATTTCTTCTTGCTCTCGGGCGATTTGTCACCTATACTCTTCTCTCGGCTCGGGGTGTAGCGCAGCTTGGTAGCGCAACTGCTTTGGGAGCAGTGGGTCGCTGGTTCGAATCCAGTCACCCCGACCATTTTTTTCTTTTTGCTTTACCCTTGCGGCGGTAGTTCAATTGGTAGAGCATCAGCCTTCCAAGCTGACTGTTGCGGGTTCGAGTCCCGTCCGCCGCTCCATAAAATTCCCTATTTTTCTTCTATCACTGGCCTGCTTTAAGCATTATTCTGCTCATTCCCTGCTTATTCTGCTCGTTCCCTGCTTATTCAGCATATTCTTGCTGTGCTTTGTAGAGTACGCTGATAACTTTTAATAGCATTAGTGACTATTTCCTGCGTCTCCCCCTGTTTTCCCAGACATTTTATTAACAATTTTCCTCTTTACTTGTCATAATCAACTTTTGATTTATTAATTTGAATATTCATGCAATTAAATTCATTTCCATGCATACGTAATTTTCAGGCTCAAAATTATGTGCCGAAAAAGGTAAAAAACGCGTTTAGTTGGAAATGAAAATTGAAAATTAGACGTTTTATCTCCAACTAAGACGATTTTTTACCGCGCCAAAAACTTTTATCTGGGCAAACGTTGTATGCAGAAAAATGAAATCTCCAACTAAACGCATTTTTTACCACTTGAAAGACATGCTTGCAGTTACGTCTCAAAAAGTGGTGTAAGGCTATTTCCTTACTACCTTCTAGCTTACATTATGCTACCTCTTTACAAACCTTAAAGTCACTATCAATTACTTGTATGAGATGGTCGATAGTCTCTTGTGTACACGACTCTCTCTTAGGGCACTCTTCAAAGAGAAGAGAGCATTTATCCATGAAGTGCGTTGCTACAAACCACTCTTCATTTTGGTCGATACATACCGCTCCTACTAGGCGAAGTATAGCTTGCTTGGAGGGAAATACTCCAACAACACGTGTACGCTTCTTTATCTCTTTGTTGAGTCTTTCACAGAGATTGTTTGTACGTATCCAATGGGCGTGTGCTTTTGGAAAGTCTAGGTAAGTTAGTACATATGGCTCTGACTCTTCTAGAAGGTGTACTCCTTTTGGGTCTATCTTTTCATACACCTCATAGAGGTGCTCAAAGCCTGTACGTACCGAGACTCTACTTCTGCTGATCTTCTCAACACCAAGCTCACTCAGCGATTTTTCTACCTTTCTGCTTGAAATACCTTGGGTCCACATATCACAGATACAACTTGCAAGGGCTGTGTCACACCTACTCCACTTACTTACGATATCGTCAGGAAAATAGGTTCCTTCACGAAGTTTTGGAATTTTTAAGGTAAGAGTTCCAACTGAAGTTACAAGCTTTCGCTCTCGGTAACCATTACGAACACAACCAAGCTCTTCTACTTGTTCAACTATTACGGTGTTTACTAAGTCTTCAAGCAGTGTTCGTGCCATACCGTTTAAATCTAATTGGTGATCTTGGGTGTAGGAGAGCTCAGTTTCGTGTAGAGTTTGCATTGCGGTTATTTCCTTTCTAAATTGGTTGTGGTGACTATATTTTAGGAAATAACCGCACTTCTTTTAAACGACTGAAATGCTTGCTTACACCACTTTTCGGGACACGACCCGTTCTCGCGCAGACGAGGACATATCAAATGCCCTTTTCGTACATTAAACCGCTAAAGGAACACATTCAAACGGCCTAGACTACTAGTCTAGGCCGTTTGTTAAAATTGCTTTAATCAGTTGGCTTAAATCACCGCTTTGAGTTGCCGGTTTAGATCACCGGTTTGAGTTACTGATTTAACTTACTAGTTCATACTGCTTACATTTACTTGTCAGGAGTAAGATGCCAAATCTCATCGTTATATTCAGCGATAGTTCTATCAGATGAGAATGTTCCTGCCATAGCAATATTGGCAAGAGACTTCTGAAGCCACACTCTCCTATCCTCATAGTCATTAAACACGCGCTCTTTTGTTGAAATGAATGCTTCCAAATCAAGAAGTGTCATGAACCAGTCTTTTGAACACAAGTTTTTGTGAAGTCTCTCCAGGCGTTCCTTATTTCCAAGAGAAATAAATTCTGGACTGATTAAGAAATCAACGAGTGGTTTAATTTGGGGTTTCTCATAAAACTCTTTTGCTTTATACCCTTTGCGCTTATAGAGGCCCACAACCTCATCGCTTGACGCGCCAAACGTGTAGATATTCTCCTCGCCTACCAAGTCGGCAATTTCAACATTAGCGCCGTCAATAGTGCAAACAGTAATGGCACCGTTAAGCATAAACTTCATGTTGGAAGTTCCAGAAGCCTCCTTAGAAGCTAACGAAATCTGCTCTGAGATATCCGCTGCTGGAATAACATGCTCAGCTGCAGTAACGTTGTAATTCTCGATCATTATCACCTGAAGATATGGTGAAACATCTGCATCGTTTGCAATCAAAGACGAGAGAACAAGAATTGCATGAATGATGTCTTGGGCAGCCACATATGCTGGTGCAGCCTTACCACCAAAAATGACAGTAATAGGATGCTTTGGAAGGTGCCCAGACTTAATATCAAAATATTTCCAAATCAAATAAAGCAATAGCATTTGCTGACGCTTATATTCGTGGAAACGCTTCACCTGGACATCAATAATGGAATCAGCGTTGACGCTTGCATTTTGATTATCCAGTAAAAACTTAACCATTCGATCTTTTGCTGCTTGCTTTATCTGTTGTAGCTGATTGAGGACTTCCTCGTTATCGCGATACTCTAAAAGTCCCTCGAGATTACCAGTTGTTCTCCAACTATCTCCTATCAACGTATCAAGATACTCAGCAAGTTCTGGATTACAGCCCATCAACCAGCGACGGAAAGTAATTCCATTAGTCTTGTTTGAGAACTTTTCTGGATACAAATCAAAGAATGACTTGAGTTCTGTCTCTTCCAAAATCTTAGTATGAAGTGCTGCAACACCATTGATACTAAAGCCGTAATGAATGGCAAGGTTAGCCATGTGAACTTTCTTATCAATGATGACTTGTACACTTGGGTCTGCAACGGTACTGCGGATGCGCTGATCAAGCTTTTTGATAATCGAAGCAATCTTTGGAGAAACTTCCTCAATAAATTTAAGGGGCCATTTCTCAAGAGCCTCTGCCAAAATCGTATGATTTGTATACGCGACCAGTGAAGAAACAATGTCTACAGACTCTTCAAACGAGATTTCGTATTTTTCGGTCAGGATACGAATAAGCTCTGGAATTACCATTGTTGGGTGCGTGTCGTTAATCTGAATCACAACATAGTCAGCAAGGTCGTGAATATTGCTGCCGCGCTCAACTGCCTCTTTAACAATCAGCTGTGCAGCATTAGAAACCATAAAGTATTGCTGATAAACGCGAAGAAGCTGGCCATCTTCGTCCGAATCATCGGGATACAAAAAGAGCGTCAAATTCTTTTTTAATGCGGTCTTATCAAAATCAATAGCGTCATCAGAAACTAATGAGTCATCAATGCTTTGCAGGTCAAACAGGCGAAGTCTGTTTTTCTTTGTTCGGTCATATCCCAAAACGTCAATGGAATAGAGCTCAGACGTCACCGAGAAATCCCTAAATTCCACGGTAAATGACGTCTTCTCATCTTCAAGCCATCTGTCATCAGAAAGCCAAGCGTCTGGAACAGCGGTTTGTTGTCTGTCTAAAAACTTCTGATGGAAGAGGCCAAAATGATACTTAAGACCCACACCATCGCCTGGCAGGCCAAGAGTTGACATAGAATCGATAAAGCATGCTGCCAGCCTACCAAGACCGCCATTTCCAAGCGAAGGCTCAACTTCAAGCTCTTCGATGTCTTCTAATGAATGACCCGCCTTGGAGAGCTGCTCTTTTACCTCATTATAAATTCCCAGATTAATGAGGTTATTTGAAAGTAGCTTGCCAATAAGAAACTCTGCAGAGATGTAATAAAGCCTCTTCTTACCATCGTTTAATGGTAGAGCGTCTGACTTACTCTTTACCACCTGAAGCAGTAATTCAAAAACCTGACTGTCAGCAATTTCAGACAGAGGCTGACCAAATTGTTGAAGAGATAAGGTGTCTAAGTTCATTACTTCTCCTCTTTGTACACCCTAAAGTACATCTCAGTGATAGTTCTTAAGAAATCTTCTGTGTGGCGCGTAATAGCCCCCTGCTTCATGCGCCAGCACCAGTTGCCGCCAACAGTGGCCGGAATATTCATGCGTGCAGAATCGTCTAAGCCGAGAAGATCTTGCATAGTGTGAATACACGTATCACTCACAGAAGCTGCGATTCCACGAGAAAGCGCCTCACCAATTGGCTCATCTTTTGAGCGATACAAGTAGATATCTGCCTGTTCACGTTCTCTATCACTAGCCTGTGTCTCGTACCAACCGCGAGCAGTTGGATTGTCATGTGTTCCTACATATGCAATGGTATTTGCTGTGTAGTTGTGAGGAAGATCTCTTGAATCGTGCTTTCCATCAAATCCATATTGCAAGATTTTCATTCCTGGGAAACCAGTTTTTTCTCGCATAGCAATGAGTTCTGGTGTAATCAAACCCAGGTCCTCTGCAATGATTGGAAGCTTTCCAAGTTGTTTCTCTAGCTCCTCAAACAGCTCCATATCTGGGCCCTTTGTCCATTTGCCTTCTGTGGCTTCCGCAGCTCCGTAAGGAATCTCCCAGTATGCTTCAAAGCCCCTAAAATGATCGATTCGAAGCACGTCAAACATCTCAAGATTGGTGCGTACTCGCCAAACCCACCATGCATAATGTGATTTCTTCATATAGTCCCAGTTATAAATGGGGTTTCCCCAATATTGACCGGTAGAAGAAAATTGATCAGGAGGAGTTCCCGCAACCGTAATAGGCTGTCCTGTTTCATCCGTTTTAAACAGTTCTGGCTGTGCCCACATCTCAACAGAATCTCGTGAGACATAGATGGGAAGGTCACCAATTATGAGCACGCCCCTTTTATTGGCATAAGCCTTAACCTTTGCCCATTGAGTAAAGAAGAAATACTGAGTCATCTTGTGATACAAAACTGACTTTTGTAGCTTCTTGATTTCTTCTGCAGTTGTCTCGTTTCTGTGTTGGTAAAGTTTTGGCCACTCCCAGTAGGCCTTATGTCCAAATTCTTCCTTTAAGGACATGAACTCCGCATAAGGATCAAGCCACTCCGTCTGATCACGACAGAACTTCTCAAAATCAGTAGGTACATCCTGCATAAACCTAACAAAAGCGCGATTAAGCAAGCGACGATGGTTCACAAAAAGCTCGCCATAATCAACACAGGTTTTGCTAGTTCCAAAGGAAATATCTTCAAAGTCCTCTGACTTCAAATATCCAAGTTTCTCAAGATTTTTTAAATCAATATAGTATGGGCTTCCTGCTGCAGCAGAAAATGACTGATAAGGAGAGTCACCATAACTTGTGGTGGTAAGAGGCAAGACCTGCCAATACCTTTGTTTAGTTCTGACGAGAAAATCAATAAAATCGTAGGCTTCTTTGCCAAACGTGCCAATCCCATATGAATTTGGAAGAGAAGAAACGGCCATAAGTACTCCGCTTGCTCGTCCCATAGTTGCCTCTTTCGCAAAAAGAGTACTGGCTTATCTCTTTCAAGATAAGCCAGTACAAAGCTTTAATACTTAACTAGATTATCTTGCGTATTCTTATCAAAGAGATGAACAGCGTTATCTTCAAATTTAAACCATACCTGATCGCCAATGTTGAGGTTTCGTTTTGCAAGTTCAGTTGCAGGAACGATAAGAACAAAGTTGCCGTCATCAGTATGAACATGAAGGTGAACTGTGGAACCCATAAGCTCGCTTACTTCAAGATTGCCCTTGAAAGCACCAATTTCATTTGGCTCAGTCAGATAAATCTGCTCTGGTCTAATGCCAACAATAACATCTGTTGCAGGTGCAGCTACCCAAGACTGTGCTAACAGATTGGCCATCTCAGGAGAAATTTCAAATGACATGCTTTCTGTCTCTACATGGAACTCATTGTCCACACGGATAAGATGTGCGTCAAAGAAATTCATTTGTGGCATGCCAATAAATCCAGCAACAAAGAGATTTGCAGGCCTATTGAACACTTCTTGTGGAGTTCCAATCTGCTGTACAAAGCCATCCTTCATAATGACAATACGATCGCCCAAGGTCATAGCTTCTGTTTGGTCGTGTGTAACATAGACAAAAGTTCCATTGACCTTTTGACGAAGCTTAATGATCTCTGTACGCATCTGATTTCTTAGCTTTGCATCAAGGTTTGAGAGTGGCTCGTCCATCAAGAAGACTTTTGGATCACGAACAATTGCGCGGCCAATTGCAACACGCTGACGCTGGCCACCAGAAAGCGCCTTTGGCTTACGATCAAGATATGCCGTAATGCCCAGTGTTTCTGCAGCTGCACGGACCTTCTCGTCAATGACTTGAGGATCAACCTTTTTAAGCTTAAGGGTAAACGCCATGTTGTCGTAGACGGTCATATTTGGATACAAGGCGTAGCTTTGGAATACCATTGCAATGTCGCGGTCTTTTGGCGCAACGTCATTGACAAGCTTTCCGTCAATATAAAGCTCACCAGCAGAAATATCTTCTAGGCCTGCAATCATGCGAAGCGTAGTAGATTTGCCGCAACCCGAAGGACCAACAAGCACCACAAACTCGTGCTCCTTAATAGTGAGATTGAAGTCTTGAACAGCGACAACACCTTCTTCAGTCACCTCAAGGTTGCTCTTTTTCTGCTCAGTTTTCTTACCAAAGAGAGACTTGCGCTTCTTCTCATTTGGGTAAATCTTTTTTATATTCTTTAAAACGATTTCTGCCATGATAAAACCTTTCAGAAATGCCTATAGCTTGCTGCAATACATTGAGATTTAGCCTTTTACCGCGCCAGAAATGACACCATTGATGATGTAGCGCTGGCACAGCAAATACATAATGACAATTGGGATAATAACCATCATGATGCAGGCAAACATTGGACCCATCTCTACGCGTCCATATCCACCTCTAAAGTACTGAATCAGAATTGGGATAGTTTGGTATTTGGTTCTATCCAGTACGAGGTATGGAAGCAAATAGTCATTCCAGACCCACATGGTTTCGAGAATACCAACAGAAATATACGTTGGCTTCATAATAGGTAAAACAACATGGAAGAATGTCTGAAGTGGATTGCAACCATCAATAGTTGCAGCTTCCTCAATCTCAAGAGGAATGGTCTTAACAAATCCAGCAAACATGAATACTGCTAATCCAGCACCAAAGCCCAAGTAAATGAAGCAAATGTTAAAAGGAGTATTAAATCCAAGTGTATTTGCCATATTGGACAGCGTGAACATAAGCATCTGGAAAGGTACTACCATCGAGAAGACAAACAGGTAGTACAAAATGTTACTAATGCGATTTTTTACACGAACAATAAACCATGCACACATTGAGCAGCAAACCAAAATCAACGCTACGGATGTGATGGTAATTACTAGAGAATATCCAAAGGCTGCTAAAAAGCCTTGCTTCTCTAAAGCGGCAATGTAGTTAGCAAAACCTGCAGAGTTCTCTGATGTAACAAAATCAAACGCCGTGGATGTAGTAATAGTTGTTTCTTCTTTGAATGAATTCATCAAGATCATAACCATTGGATAAATCCATGCAAGAGAAAGAATGGTAAAGAATACAGCAAGAATTTTATTAATGATTTTATCGCGCTTCATTATTGCTGCACCTCCCTTGACCTGGTGGCTCTCAGCTGAATCATGACAATACAAATAACTAAAATGCAGAAAATAACAGCTTTAGCCTGGCCGATACCCATCCACTTTGCTCCCTGTCGAGCGTAGAAGGTATTGTAGATATTAAGAGCAAGCATTTCAGTTGCGTGCTTAGGCTCACCTGCAGTAAGCGCCAGATTCTGATCAAATAATTTAAAGCCATTTGTTACCGTCAAGAAAAGACAAATAGTAATGGTAGACATAAGGTTTGGAATTTTTACCTTCCAAAGTGTCTGCCAAGCATTTGCTCCATCAACTCTCGCTGCTTCAAGATAATCACTTGGGATAGACTGCAGGCCAGCAATATAAATGATCATCATGTAACCAACTTGCTGCCAAAGAGTAAGAAGAATCATTCCCCAGAATCCAGCAGTGCTATTAAGCGCAAGAAGCTGCTCGCCCACAATAGAAAGCGCGCAGTTAATCAAAATATTCCAGATGTATCCCAGAACAATGCCGCCAATAAGATTAGGCATAAAAAAGACAGTTCTGAATGAATTGGTACCCTTAAGGTCTTTTCTAGTTAAGGCAAGCGCAATTGCAAGCGCTAATACATTAATAAGAACTGTTGAGACTAATGCAAATAATGCGGTATACCAAAAAGCATTAGCAAACTGTGGGTCAGAGAAAGCTGCTACATAGTTATCTAGACCAACTGGTTTAGCATCGCTAATGGTAATAAATTTACAAAACGAAAGATAAAATCCCTGCACAAACGGAATCATAAAGCCAAACAAAAAAGATAGCGCAGTAGGCAGAACAAATAATGGCCACCACCGCTTCAACATCTTAGCCATAGAGATACCCTCCAATAACAAGAGACGAGAAGAGAGATCTCTCTTCTCGTCTCTCACCAATCAAAGCATTACTAGAAGGACTACTATGCGTTAGCCTCTTTTTCAGTCTTCCAACCATCAACGAATGCGGACTTAACAGCATCCCAGTCCTCTGTTCCTGCTGCATAGCCCTTAAGTGCACTGGAGAGATTGTTCTTCCACTCCTGAGAAGGAATGTAAATGAAGTCCCAAGCCACGGACTCATTACCCTTCTTTGCATACTCAGCTGCAATGTTTGCAAGGGCGTTCTTAGTTGCCTTTGCATTCTTGAATGGAATGGTGAAGCCCATATCCTCAGCGATTGCAGTGGTAGCAGTATCAGAAGTTACGCACCAATAGATAAAGTCAAGCGTTGCCTTCTGGGAAGCATCATCTGCCTTGGAGCTTACGCACCAGTAGTTCTCGCCACCAGAGCACATACCCTGCTTCTCTTCACCCTTTACGCCAATGTAAATTGGAATCATACCAAGAGCATCGTCACCAAGCTTCTTGATGTCGTTATATGCCCAAGTACCGTTCTGGTAGAAGACTGCGTCGCCGTTGACAAACTCTGCAACAGCATCATCACCGGTCTTGCCAGAAAGCTCTGTTGGGCTGCATGTAGCATTATTGATATAGAGATCAAAAATCTGCTTGTAGTTAGGGAGATACGTTCCCTTAATTTCCTTAGCCTCAGGCTTACCAGTATCCTTGAACTCATAGTACAGAGGAAGATTTGCAAGGTGTGTGGTAAAACGCCAGTCAGAACTGGAATCAAGGCCAGCACTGGTAAATGCACCCTTTACGCCAAGCTCTGCTTTGCGAGCCTGAATATCCTCAACGACCTTCTTCAGTGAGGCAAAGTCCTTGATGTCGTCTCCCTTATAGCCAGCCTTCTCAAGCAGCTTCTTGTTGTAGATAATGCCGTAGTCTTCCTCTACATAGTCAACACCGTAGACAACGCCATCCTCCTGAAGTTTAAGAGCGTCATTGGTAAGCTCATCCAGAATCTTGGCACCCTTTAGGTCAATACAGTAATCCTTTACACCAATAAGACCAGAAGGACCATTTGTCTGGAACAGTGTTGGAGCTACAGAAGCGTCCTTGTTAATCTCAGACTGGAATGTCTGTGCATAAGTATCAGAAGCAGCGGTTACTACCTTTACAGGAACCTTTGTTTCCTCAGTATACTTAGCTGCAAGATCTTTCCACTGCTGATCAGACTCAGGCTTGAAGTTTAGAAAGTAAACAGAGCCTTTTGCTGAATCAGATTCTCCCTGCTTTGAAGGATTATTTCCTCCACAAGCAACAAGACCCAGTGAGCAAAGAGCTGATGCACTTAAGGTGACAAACTGCCTACGATTGATACCGGACATAAGACTCCTCCTTAGAGAGCGCTCCTATCCCTTTGCTAGGTTGAAGCCTCTTCTCTTGATTTTCATAAGCTATGCTTTGATACACGTTCAAAACAATTTTGCTTACGTCTATAAAATAAAAGTATATTTGTACTATCAAGTTGTTTAAACAACTCACCCTTGAGCGGTATGAAATTATCGGTAAATGGTATGAAAGGAATCATTTTATGTAACTTTCATTTTATAAAGCTACTATCTAATCAAGAGCAATTTGAACATGCAACTCCAACCTTCAACAGCACGTTAAGGAAAAAATATGCCAAGCGCACGGTTTAATACGATTTATCATGATTTAAAAAATAAGATCTTAGACGGGACATATGCGTATGAGTCCTATTTACCAACCGAGATGGAGCTTACTAAGATATATTCCTGCTCCAGAAACACCGTTCGACGTGCGCTCACACTTCTGTCCGATGAAGCCTTTCTTCAGCCTATTCACGGTAGAGGCGTACGCGTTATTTGGCAGAAAAAGCCAAGTGAGATTATTGGCTCATTAGAAGGACTTGAGTCCTTTCAAGAATATGCCCACAGAAACAATCTTGTACCTGATACAAATGTCATTGTCTTTGAACACGTTCCTTGCACAGACGATATTTCTCATCAAACTGGTTTTAAAGCAGGAGAAGAACTTATCCACATTGTTCGAATCCGTAAACTCGACGGATCTTCTCGCCAGATAGACAACGACTACCTTTTAGCATCTGCCGTTGGAAATCTAACCATTGCAGATGCATCAACGTCTATCTTTGCATATCTAGAGAACACGCTTCACATGAAAATTCTAAAGAGCAAAAGAACAATCAGTGTTGAGCTGGCAACTAAAGAAGACCAGCAAGATTTAGAGCTTGGAGATTTTAACTGCGTTGCAGTGGTGGAAAGCCATTCATTCAACTCAAAAGGCGTTATGTTTGGCTTCACACAAACTCGCAGTCACCCAGAAACGTTCTGCTATAAAGTTATTTCAAAGAGATAGCCTGACGTTAAATGTGCAGAATAAATTTCTTCTCTAATTTGTGGAAGACAGTATAGCCAATTACTAGGGCAAGAACTGCAGAAACAAGGCAACCTAAAATGGTGCTTGTTGCAGGGAACTTCTGAAAAAGAAGGCAGTCTCTAATAAATGTTACAAAGTGAAACATTGGATTAAAGCGCATAATCTGAAGCATCCAAGGTGACATGATGTTAACGGAGTAGAAGAGCGGCGTACCGTACATCCAAGCGGTGGTTACAACACTCCATAGGTGGATTACGTCTCTAAAGAAAACTGCAAGGGCCGAGAGAAGCATTGCAAGACCAATGCAAAAACAAGCCAAGAGCAACAAAGCGACAGGTGTTAACAGCGCATAAATTGTCAGCGGAATGTGGAAGACAAGCATAACAATGCCAACAGCAATGAGCGAGAAAAGATAGTTTACAACTGCAAAAAGCACTTTTTGCACAGGGAAAACAACGCGGTTGATACGAACTTTCTTAAGTAGACTGGATGCATCAATAATTGAGCGCATTCCCATAGTTGTTGCATCGTTCATCAGCTGAAACGCTGTGTTACCCAGAATAAGATACAGAGGATAGTTCACAACATCCTCGGCGCGGTTGCCCAAAAAAGTAGAAAAGACAACTGCCATAACGGTCATCATCAAAAGTGGGTTCAAAACGGACCAGACAACACCCAAGATAGAGCGGCGATACTTGAGCTTGAAGTCTTTACTTACCAGCTGACGCAAAATGAATTGGTCACGCTGGTGTGTTGGGTACCACGCGTCTCGAGCAGAAACAGCAACAAGACTTGCACTTCCACCATTAGTATTTGCAGAAACTACACTTGTGTCCTGCGCATTATTAGTTTGTTTTGAAGACTCGCTCACGCGCTATCCTTTTCTACCGATTTCTGTATGGTTTATCCTAGCACAGACAGACAAAGCCGTTTAAACTTGAAACGTTGTTGAACTGTTTTCTCCACTATTTTGTTTGTATATGTGGTGACAAGACTATTTAGTAACTGTGCGCTCAACAGCAGCGCTTGTAGAAATGGTGCAAAATGTCTCAATCCCCTCTTGGACGCACGCTTATCATTGCTAATCCAGCTGCTCATAGCGGTAAAGGTGCTGCTGGTGCAGAGTTTGCTTGCCACTTTTTAACCAGCTATTCAGCAGCAACGGACGGATACGAACTCAAGCTCACCACAGCTATGGGAGACGCTCGTGTCATGGCCGCAGAAGCTGCAGATTTTGATACGGTTGTCGCACTTGGCGGAGATGGCGTCATCCACGAGGTGGTCAACGGCCTCATGACCTTATCGCCAGAGGTGCGTCCAGCGCTTGGCATTATCCCTATGGGTTCCGGAAACGATTACGCACGCACCCTGGGCATGAAAATCAATGATCCAGAGGGTGCATTTGCGCAGCTGGTTCGCGGCAAGGTAAAGCAGCTAGAAATTGGTCGCATCAACGACGTCTACTTCATGGAGACCATGTCGTTTGGACTTGATGCAGCTATTGCAGCCGACACCACAAAGCGCCGCGCAAATAACTCGTCAACTGAGGGCGAGGCACTCTTCTTAACCTCGGGCCTCAAGTTTATGGCTGCAGGCAGCAAGGGTTACCCTTGCACCGTCTCGTTTGATGGCGAGAAGGACATTGATCTCCAAGCCCTTATCATGGCCTTCCAGATTGGCCCAACGTATGGCGGCGGCTTTAAGGTCTGTCCACATGCGCAGCCCGACGATGGCCTTCTTACCGTCTGCTACAACACTAAAGTGCCCAACATCCCTCACCTGCTGGCTCTGTTTGGCCTGGCTAGGGCTGGCAAACACGTCGACTCCCGCATTATTGAGGAGCGTCACCTCAAGCAAGCAGTGGTAACTTTCCACAAGCCTGTCCCTATTCAGGTAGACGGCGAAGAGCTCCCCTTTGCGGAAAAGTTTATCATTGAGGTAATTCCCGCCGCGCTTTCCGTGATTGTCCCCTAGCGCACCACGCGACTCACGGGTGATGACGAGCGCAACACGTCGCGTCATGTAGCGAGAAGATCGGTCTTCTCGCCAGCGGTCTTCTAGCAAGAGAGCTTAACGTTAAAGAAACAGGAGCACCTGCCAGCGCAGATGCCCCTGAATTTGTTTGTGTGAGCTAAGACTTAGCGAGCTTCACGCTCAAGCAGAGCCTTAACCTCAGCTGCGGTATCAAGCTCCATGACGCGAGCGGTAAGCTCGTCTGCCTCAGCCTTTGTCCAAGCAGCAATGGTCTTGCGGGTGCGCAGGACAGATGGTGCAGAAACGGAGAACTCGTCCAGACCAAAGGAAAGCAGGACTGGGATGAGCAGTGGGTCTGCAGCTGCCTCGCCGCACATGCCAACCATAATCTTCTCTTTGTTGCCCTCGCCAATGAGGTACTTGAGGGAACGAAGAACGGATGGCTGGTAAACCTCGTAGAGGTAGGCAACGCGGTCATTACCGCGGTCAGCGCACATGGTGTAGCCAATAAGGTCGTTGGTGCCAATAGAGAAGAAGTCACACTCACGAGCCAGCTTGTCTGCAATCAGGGATGCAGATGGGGTCTCGATCATAGTGCCAACCTCGATGTCCTTGTTGTAAGCTACACCCTCAGCGTCAAGCTCACGCTTGCACTCCTCAACAAGAGCCTTTGCCTGGCGAACCTCATCAACGGTGGTGACAAGAGGAAGCATAATCTTAATGTCGCCAAATGCGGATGCGCGGAGAAGAGCGCGGAGCTGAACCTTGTACTGCTCAGCATTGTTGAGGCAGTAACGGATTGCGCGGAAGCCCATGAATGGGTTCTCCTCAGCCTTCATGTTGAGGTAAGGAATCTCCTTATCGCCACCAACATCAAGGGTACGAATGATAACAGGCTTATCCTTCATGCGCAGAGCAACCTTCTGGTAAGCAGCAAACTGCTCTTCCTCGCTTGGAAGCTCCTTTGCGTCCATGAACAGGAACTCGGAGCGGAACAGACCAATACCCTCAGCGTCAGCGTCGACTGCACCGTTAGCGTCATCAGGGTTGCCGATGTTAGCAACAAGCAGAACCTTGATGCCGTCAGCAGTTACGGTCTCTTTGCCGCGATAAGCCTCAAGAGCGGCCTTCTCTGCAGCATAAGCCTCAGCCTGAGCCTTGTACTCAGCAAGCTCAGCCTCAGAAGGATTAACAACAACCTTGCCGTTGGTGCCATCGACAACAATAGCGTTGCCAGTTGCAACCTCAGAAGTGATGTTGGGAACAGAAAGAACTGCAGGAATCTCAAGAGCGCGAGCAATAATTGCGGAGTGAGAAGTACGACCACCAGTCTCGGTAACAATACCTGCAACATGGTCCTTATCAATGTCTGCAGTCATAGAAGGAGTCAGCTCATGGCAGACAATGACGGAGTTCTCTGGAAGTGTGGAGAGGTCAACAACCTCTTTGCCAAGCAGGTCAGCGAGAAGACCGGTCTTGACGTCAGCAACGTCTGCTGCGCGCTCACGGAAGAGCTCATCCTCCATGCCAAGGAACATGTTGTAGTACATGTCGTAGGCGTCGCTTACAGCCTGCTCAACACAGGTGCCGCCATCAATAGCACCGTTAACAGCCTCTTTGATGCCCTCATCCTCAGCAAACTCAATGTGAGCACCCATAATAGCAGCGGCTTCCTCGCCCACTGTCTTGGTCATACGCTCAATCTGTGCGTTAGTCTGTGCAATAAACTTAGTTACAGCCTCTGCGTAACGAGCCTTCTCTGCAGCAGTGTCTTCAACAGTGTGCGGAGTAAAAGTGAGGTCTGGATCTACGGCAACCTGAGCAGTGCCGATGCCGATTCCGTTGGACGCATTGACTCCCTCAAACATACATGCTCCTATCATTGTCCGTTTAGCGGTGTATAACGTTCTGCAAGCCTATCCACACAGGACAATAGTCGCAGAAACAAACCTGTCTTTTTACAGGGTAACATTTTTTTGACCTGTTACGTTGTGAGTATCTTTAAATAAATTTCAATAAAAAACACTTGGCGAGAAAATCCTTCTTGCCAAGTGTTTATACGTTCACGATAGTAAAGACGCTCTGTTTACTTTACGCAGTAAGAGCACACCATCTGAGGGTTTCTCGCCAAAAGAGCTATGCGTTCTAGCTGCGATTACTACTCAGAATCTGCAAGCCAAGAAGACTTGCCCTCGCGGCTCTCCTCTTTCTGGCGAGCAAGCTGAATCTCTTCAGCAATAGAGGCGGGCATTTCTCGGCCCATCTTCTTGTAAAGAGCGGTGACAACGCGATCAATGGTTGCGCGCTTTGCGATTCCTCGACTTGCTGCAGTTGCAGTACCGCAAGCAGAAGCGTAAATAAGCGCGGTGTCGTAATCGTAGCCAGCGGTGGTCTTTGCCAGGAAGCCTGCGACCATGGAGTCACCAGCACCAGTTGCGTTAACCAGGCGAATCTTAGCGGTTGGAACAATATGCTCAGTTCCGTACTCGTCCAGAAGCAGCGAACCTGCGCCACCACAAGAAACGATAACGTTACGAGCGCCGCCATCCTGGAGCTTCTTTGCAAATGGAATGCACTCTTCTGGGGTCTCTGGATTGGCATCAAAGATACGGCCAACCTCGTGGTTGTTAGGCTTGATCAGGAATGGCTGAGCCTTGATAGCCTCCATAAGCAGCTGACCAGGAGCGTCGACAACAAACTGAATGCCGCGACCTGCAAGCTGAGCCATAAGACGAGTATAGATATCCTCTGGAAGTGAGCTTGGAATAGATCCCGTAAGAACCAGGGTGTCACCTGCGCCAACAACGTCCATGCGCTCCAGCAGCTCATCAACCTTTTTCTCTGGAATACGTGGACCATTGCCGTTGACCATGGTCATAACAATGCCGTTAAGCTTGACATTAATACGAGTAAAGCCAGAATCCAGCTTGACGAAGTTACTTGGAATTCCCTGACGCTGCAGGTCACTGAGCAGGTATTCACCAGTAAAGCCACCAACAATACCCATGGCAACGGTGACTTTATCAAGCTCATTTAAAAGTGTGGAGACATTAATACCATTACCACCGCAGTGCAACTCTTCTGACGAGGAGCGGTTAGTAAAGCCCATGTCCAATGTGTTTGGATGCATGACATAGTCAAGCGCGGGATTAAGCGTCATTGTGTAAATCACGGCGAGTCCTCCGAACTACAATAAAATCATGGAGACTTCAGTATGACGCAATCACTCTCAACAAACAATTAGAAACTAGCGACTCACAAAAAATAAAAACCCCGACGCAAGCCGGGGTTTGAAATTCAAATGGTGGATCGTCAGGGGTTCGAACCCTGGACCTTGGGATTAAGAGTCCCCTGCTCTACCAGCTGAGCTAACGATCCAATTAACGTTTCGAATGGGGTGGGAAAAGGGGCTCGAACCCTCGACCTACGGAGCCACAGTCCGTCGCTCTGCCAACTGAGCTACTCCCACCATTTGGCCACCTCATGAAACGCAGCTAAATCATTATTACAGAATCAGAAAAAGATGCAAGCGAGAAACGCAGATTTTTCAAACTCTTTTTTTGATTTTCTTTGAAATTTGTCAGCACGACGGGTTTCTCGCCAAACAAAATGCGGAGAAGAACGAGCTTCTCCGCATCTGAGTAAATGTACTATATGTGCTGGTATATGGTGGCACAGGGTCTAGAAACTACAGACAGCCTGCATAGAAACAGCAGTCAGCGCGCGTAGAAATCAAAGACTGTTCCTAGAAACCGTGGGCAGTAAGGGCAGTGTCCAGGCGATCCAGTGCCTCTTCGATCTCCACACGAGGAGCTGCCAAATTCCAGCGCTTGAAGCCTTGGGCGGCCTCGCCAAAGAAGACGCCATCGGTGAAGAAGACCTGGGCCTCAAACTGCAACAGGTGGTCAAGCTCTTCTGGCGTGAGACCAAGATCTCTGAAGTCGAGCCACTGAAGGTAAGTTCCTGTGATTGGCGCGAGCTTCACGCGAGGGTGCTTGGTGGCAAAGAAGTCCAGAACCAGCTTCTGGTTATTGTCGATGGCCTTGATGCATGCGTCCAGCCATGCTCCACCCTTGCTGTAAGCCAGCTCACAGGCCTTGAAGCTGATTGGATTGCACGAAGTGGTCTCTCGAGCTTGAAGACATTTCTCGAGACGTGTGCGCAGCTCTGGGTTGCTCACGATGATGTTGCTGAACTGCGTGCCGGCCAAGTTGAAGCTCTTTGACGTAGAGGTGCAGGTAATCGTGCGTGCTGCGACCTCATCAGAGATTGTCTCAAAGACGGTGTGTGTGGAGCCTGGCATGATGAGGTCATGGTGGATCTCGTCAGCGACCACGATGAGGTTGTGCTTAACCGCAATCTCTGCGATGCGCGTGAGCTCTTCTTTGATCCACACGCGGCCACTTGGATTGTGAGGAGAACACAGAATGACCATGGTATTCTTTGGCTCGGCGGCAAGCTTCTCAAACAGGTCAAAGTCAATGTCGTAGTGAGGACCGTCTGACAGGACAAGCGGACACTCTACCAGTGCGCGGTTATTCTCCTCAACTGCCATGTAGAACGGATGGTAGACAGGAGTGAACAGAATGACGCCCTCGTCTGGCTGGGTAAACTCGGCAACCGATGCAAAGAGTGCAGGTACCACGCCTGAAGAGTTGAGCAACCACTCGGGCTTTACGTCCCAATTGTGGCGAGTCTTCATCCACTTGCACACAGCCTGCTTCATCTGATTAGTTGGCATGGAATAGCCAAGGATTGCGTCATTGAGGTACTCCTTGAGACCTTCGACAATCTCTGGAGCTGTGTGATATTCCATGTCAGCAACAGAAAACGGTGGAATACCAGGAGCTACATCAGGATTAACGTCATACATGACGTTCCATTTTCTAGAACCAGTACCAGCGCGATCAACGCGGGATTCAAAATCGTAAGACATATCGTCTCCATTCACGTAAGCCTATAACCAGTGTAGCTGCTTTTAGTGTAGCTGCTTTTCTTTTCCTTTGTCATTCTTCTGATAAGAAAATCTTTGATGGCGCGACGTATTTGCAATCCTTATTGCTATAATGAACGACGCTATATGTCTCCTTAGCTCAGCTGGATAGAGCGTCGGTCTTCTAAACCGCAGGTCGCGCGTTCGAATCGCGCAGGAGGCACCAGAAACTCCAGGTAGATGGCTTGCCGTCTACCTTTTTTGTTAGGCCAATACTACAGCCGCCCCCTTTTTGCCCCCAAACTGTATGACTGCTGTAAAAGTAGAATACCTGTTCGAATAAAAGTTTTAACTATTTAGATAGGCGATTTGTGCATAAACAATGGCTAATATGCAGGAAAACTAATCAAGAAATTGATATATCAAACGAGAAGTACTGTTTTGGGTAAAAAACCCGTTTAGTTGGGGATTATTTTTGGACTTCGGAGTTTTGACACTTACGTTTTCCCAGTTCAGAAATTTTGTGATAATTTTCAAAATTTTGTCCACGTAAAATTGCTGGTAGATAGCTTGCATAAAATCCGAGCATTTCTGGATTCCCCAACTAAACGCATTTTTTACCACTTTGCCGCCGAACGGTACTAAATCTCTGAAAAATTCCACTCGTACACAAAAAATTACCCGTTCGATTCCGTGAAATAGAATCGAACGGGTACTGGGTCAGCGAAAATGATGTGCAACGGTGAAAGTCCGCACGTCTAGTAATCACGCGTCAAGTGCGCTTGCACTCGGTACGCTTGCGTTCAGCGCGTGGCCAGACAGCGAAGTCACGCAGCGACGCGTGGGATATTACAACAGGTACTCTGCAATCTGGACAGCGTTAGTTGCGGCGCCCTTTCTGATCTGGTCACCGCAGCAGAAGAATGTTAGTGCATGAGTGTCCTTATCAGCAGAAAGATCCTCGCGAATACGACCAACATAAATGAGGTCCTGATCGGAGGTATCAAGAGGCATTGGGTACTGGAGCTCTGCAGGGTTGTCCACAACCTTAATACCTGGTGCGTCTTCAAGAATAGCGCGAGCCTCATCTGGGCTCAGAGGACGCTCGAACTCAACAGTGATGGACTCAGAGTGAGAGCGCATCATTGGAACACGAACGCAGGTGCAGTTAACACGCAGCTCAGGAAGGTGCATAATCTTGCGGCCCTCGTTTTGCATCTTCATTTCCTCAGAGGTGTAGCCAACCTCGTTAAAGCCGCCAATCTGTGGGATCAGGTTAACTGCCAGCTGATATGCAAAAGGAGCGGTCTCGGTTACTTCCCTACCTGCAACAACGTCAGCCATCTGGTTCTTCAAACTGGTAAGACCAGGAAGTCCAGCGCCGGATGCAGCTTGATAGGTAGAAGCAATAATACGCTTTGCACCTGCTGCCTTATGCAGAGGATACAGAGGTACCAGACCAATAATGGTTGCGCAGTTTGGATTAGAGATAATGCCGTTGTGGCTCTTGATGTCCTCGGCGTTGATCTCTGGAATTACCAGCGGAACGCTTGGGTCCATTCTGAATGCATGAGAGTTGTCAACGCAGACACAACCGCGCTTGACTGCCTCAGGAAGCAGCTCTTTTGCCTGCTCGTCGCCAGCTGCGCCAAGAACAATGTCCACGCCTTCAAAAGCCTCAGGAGTTGCTTCGCGGATAACAATCTGCTGTCCTGCAAACTCAATAGTCTTGCCTGCACTTCGAGCAGATGCCAGAAGCACCAGCTCCTTAATAGGAAAATTACGCTCTTCAAGGCACTGCATCATCTGGGCACCAACAACGCCAGTAGCACCAAGAATTGCAACAACCTTACCGTTTGGATCAAAAGCCATAGTTACCTCGAAACCATTTCGTCACGAACAAATCCGTTATAAATGACGCCAATTGTGCGATCAAAGTCCGCATTATCAACGCCGACGATAATACTAATCTCTTCCGAGCTCTGCGTAATCATACGAATGTTGACGCCCGCATTACCCAGCGCACCAAAGATCTTGCCGGAAGTGCCGGAACGCCTGGACATATTGCGGCCAACAACAGAAACAAGAGCTAGGCGGTCTACCATCGTAATGTCATCAGGCTCAATCTCGCGGCGAATATCGCTGATGATAGAATAGACCGTGTCCTTTACATCGGAGGCATTTACCACGATACCAAACGAATCAACACCTGTTGGGATGTGCTCAACAGAGACACCATAGCGCTCAACGATATTGAGTGCACGACTTATAACGCCAACCTCGTTGGACATGTGAGCCTTCTTGACGTGAATAGCCAGGAAGTCTTTTTTGCCTGCAATACCAGTAATCAAGTGCTCGTTTGTATCGCCATCAGCGGTCTCTCGGATAACGGTACCTGCATCTTCTGGACGGTTGGTGTTCTTAATCTGGATTGGAATATTTGCCTCGCGAACAGGGAAAATTGCCTCCTCCTGAAGAACGGAAGCACCCATGTAAGAAAGCTCGCGCATCTCGTCAAAGGTAATACGGCCAATAGCGCGTGGATTCTGAACAATGCGAGGATCAGCAGAAAGGAAGCCGGAAACGTCAGTCCAGTTTTCGTACAAATCCGCGTCTAGGCAGCGAGCAACAATTGCGCCGGTAATATCGCCACCACCACGCTGGAACAGCTTAATTGCGCCGTCAACGGTAGCGCCATAGAAGCCAGGCAGCACAAACGAGCCGCTGCGAGCAACAACTTCTTTAAGCCTAGAAGCGGTGCGCTCCATATCAATGGTGCCGTCATGATGAAATAGCATAACGTCGGCAGCATCAACAAAAGGCAAGCCAAGATACTCAGCAAGAATCTGGGAGGTAAACCACTCGCCCCTACTTACTACATATTCTGGCGAGAAGGACTTGATGTTTGAAGCAAACTTCTCAAACTCCTTAGCGACAGGCCACGCAACTCCCAGCTGGTCAGCAATCTCCACAAAGCGAGCCTCGATGTCTGCAAGCAAAGACGTGCAGTCAACATGATACTCGATATGGGCATTTACCAGCAGTAGAAGGTCAGTAATCTTGTTATCAGTCGAATGACGCTTTCCTGCTGCAGACGAAACAATAAAACGTCTATCAGGGTCAGCCTCAACAATAGCTTTAACTTTTTTGAACTGCTCTGCAGAGGCAACACTTGAGCCGCCAAATTTTGCAATTTTGATCATTTCTAATTCCTCTTTTCAAGTGCAGCCATAAAGGTTGTGGGGTCTTGCGAAAGTGCGCTGGTAAGAAGCGCACGGGCCTTCTCGGCACTTAAGTTCTTAACCAGCTGAGCACCTGGCTCCCAGAACGAACCGCCAGGAATGTCGGCTTGCGTCCTAAACACGTAATCGGAAACAAGCAGCTCAGGATTATATGAAAGGCCTGCCGAGAAGGTCTGCTGGCCTCCAGCAGGAGATCCGGCGCAGTCAATAATATCCTGAACGACGGCGTTTGCTGTTGGGTCGCCACCAGCGCCTTGACCATAGAACTTGAGCTCGCCAATGGTATTTCCCACGGCAGTAGCAACATTAAAGTTTGTGGGAACATTTGCCTCAATGGTTGAGAGCGGAACTGCTACTGGCTCAACAGCAACTGCGTAAGACGTTCCGTTAGAAACGCCTCGTCCAAAGAGCTTGATGGTCATGTCATGGCTGCCAAACATGGCAAGGTCACGCTTAGTTAAATTTCTGATGCCAGACATGGGAATCTGGTCTGTGCAGATAACATCAAAAGCAATAGACGCAGAAATCATGGTCTTAGAGCGGACATCGATGCCGTCAATATCGCTTGACGGGTCTCGCTCAACGTAACCCAGCTCTTGAGCTTTGCTTAAAACCTCAGCAAAGTCCGTTCCATCTTTGAGCATGGAATAGACAATGTAATTAGTGGTGCCGTTCATGATTCCCCAGAACGCAGAAATCTCGTCAATACGGCGAACTTTCTGAATTCCCGCAATCCAAGGAATACCGCCACACACGCAGGCTTCAATCTTAAAGTTGACACCCGCCTCAGCAGCAAGAGTCATGAACTCCTCAAAATGCGCAGATACCACGGCTTTATTTGAAGTGACAACATTTTTCTTAGCAGTGAGTGCTGCTTTAATGTACTCATAGGCTGGTGAGAGACCACCCATGCACTCGACAACCGTATCGAATGCAGGGTCAGATAAGAGCGCATCAAAATCTGACGTTGCGCGAGGATCAACATGCTCTTTACCAGCTCTAACTAAGATGGACGTCAAGTTAGCGTCAGAAACGCGCTCATCAAGAATGCGCGCAACCGAAGCACCAACCGTTCCAAATCCAAGTAGGGCAACGTTTTGCATATAACTCCAAATCTAGCAGCCATTTTGCGAGAAACCCGATTGCCAGCAAGGCTAAATGAATAGCAAACAACCGCACGCAAAGGTGACTACACTGATAACAATCTCATAGACAAAAACTACCAAAAACCTAGACAGAATCTAGTCGACAGTTTTTCTCGTCTTCATAATGCTATGAACAATTCTATGTTACAAGCGACATTTACTTCTCACTGTTAAAATAATAGAAACGCAATACGCAACACGCGCAACATGGTGCGTACGACATGCGCAGCGCGACCCGTTCAATACGCGGCACATTCAACAGATTGGTGGTTTCATGGCCGTCGCATATCACAGCACAAGAAGCTCTGACCATAACGTCTTTGCTAAGCAGGCCATTTTGCAGGGAATTGCTCCCGATGGCGGCCTTTACATCCAAGATTCTATTGGCGAGAAACCCCTTAATCTTGCAAAGGTTTGTGCTCAAGGCTTTAAAGCCACCGCTTATGACGTGCTTTCTTCTCTGCTGGATGATTACTCTGATGAAGAGTTGACTCGCTGCATTGAGGGTGCTTATGACGCTCAATGGGACACCGAGGTCATCACCCCTGTTTCCGCTATCGGTGAGGACTGGCTGCTTGAGCTCTTCCACGGTCCAACGTCGGCTTTCAAAGACGTTGCACTTCAAATGCTCCCCCGCCTGATGAGTGTTGCTCGCGAGGACGCGGGAGCTGCGGGTGCTGCGGGAGCTGCGGGTACTGCGAGCGTCGCGGGCAAAAACATCATGATCGTAACCGCCACCTCCGGAGACACCGGCAAAGCTGCACTTGAGGGCTTCAAAGATGTTCCTGGTATGGGCATTACCGTCTTTTATCCTGAGGGAAAAGTCTCGGACATTCAGCGTCTGCAGATGGTGACCCAAAAGGGATCAAACGTTGCTGTTTGCGCAGTTAAAGGTAACTTTGACGACGCGCAAAACACTGCAAAGGCAATCTTTGCTAACAAGGAGCTGGCGCAGGAACTTGCAGGCAACGGTACCGTACTTTCCAGCGCAAACTCCATCAATATTGGCCGCTTGGCACCACAGGTAACCTACTACTTTGATGCATATGCCCAGCTGGTTGCCAAGGGCGCCATTACACAGGGCAAAAAAGTTACTTTCTGCGTACCAACTGGCAACTTTGGCGATGTCCTTGCAGGTTACTTTGCAAAAGAAATGGGACTTCCTGTTGATCGCCTCATTGTGGCTTCTAACAGCAATAAGGTGCTGACTGATTTCTTGGAAACAGGCATCTACGATCGCAGACGCGCATTTGAAAAGACCATTTCTCCCTCGATGGACATTCTGGTTTCATCAAATCTTGAACGACTCCTCTATCTTGCATCCGGCAAAGATACTGAGCTAGTCAGCTATCTGATGAATCAGCTGGTAACAAAGGGTATCTACACAATTCCTGCCCAGGTCATGGATACCATCCGTCAGACCTTTGACGCTGGCTTTGCCACCGACGACCAGACACGTGAGACTATCCGTTCTACCTGGGAGAATTGTCATGTGCTGATTGACCCTCACACAGCCGTCGCAAAACACGTGCTCGACAGGGTTTCTCGCCAGGCAGACGACGTGCGCGTTTGTCTGTCCACTGCGAGCCCATATAAGTTCTCGTCCGACGTGCTTGCCGCGCTGGGCCACTCGACCGCTGGCCTGGACGACTTTGCGTGCATGCATACGCTCGCCGAAATCACGGGCACAAATCCGCCAATCCAGCTTTCATCGCTGAATGATAACGTTATCATTCATACTGACGTTCGCGAGAAGGAACAGCTTGCTTCGTACGTTTCCGAAGCATGCGGGCGTATTTTTGCTTGTTAGACTCTGAGAAAGCAGGTTCTACATGCTCGACAACACTATCTTGACCGTTTCTGTACCTGCTACCTCTGCAAACATTGGCGTCGGCTACGATACGCTGGGTCTTGCGTTTAACCTGCGCGCAAAAATTACGTTTAGGGAGTCCCCTACGCTCATCATTGACGGCTGCCCTGAGCAGTTCAGAAACGATGACAACCTTGTGTGGACGTCGTATATTCGTGCGTGCGAAAAGCTGGGCGAAGAGCCCACTCCTAAGCACATTACTATCGACTCGCCTATTCCGCTTTCCGGCGGACTCGGCTCAAGCTCTACCTGCGTTATTGCAGGTATTGCGGCCGCGATGACCGAGTCTCACAGCGGCTGGGATCCTGAGCGCGCACTTGACTTTGCCTGCCACTTTGAGGGCCATCCCGACAACGTCGCTCCTGCTATTTACGGTGGCTTGACCTCGTCTTTTGTTGAGGGTGGCCATACCATTTGCACCAGAAGGCTTGTGGCACGCGGACTATCTTTTGTTGCGATTGCACCGCCCTACACGGTTAACACTGAGGATGCCCGTAAGGTGGTTCCCCAGGAAATCTCACTTGAAACGGCCGTTTACCAGATGGGACGCACCGTTGCTGTCACCCATGCGCTTGAAACAGGAAACGGTGGACTGTTGGCAGCGGCCTGCAACGACAAGCTTCACGAGCCGTATCGCAAGGAGCTCATCCCCGATTACGAGGAGCTCAAGCAGGTAGCTAAGCTTGCGCGCGCATGCTCATTTGTCATTTCCGGATCTGGCGCCACCATGGTTGCTATCTGCGACTCCCCTGTTACTGCGCGTGCCATTGCCGAGAATGCCAAGCAGGTCAGAGGCGACCTCTGGATTCAGATTCTTGAGCCAGCGCTTCTGGGCACCGTCCTCACTCTTGACGACGGTCAGCAACACCACAACACTTTCGACGAAATTTAACGCTGCGGTTGGGAGCGCCACGCGGCAACGCGGGTTTCTCGCCAGACAAGCTGCGACAACGCGGGTTTCTCACCAGGAGCGCCAATGGCACGTTCTTCTCGCCAAGTACGACTTTGCAACATAGCGCGCCTAAAAAATGCAAAGAATCTGTATTTGAGGCACAGATTCTTTGATGAAATCAGGCAAATCCACAGTTTCTTTTACGTTTTTAGGCAAAAGTTACAGATTCTTTGAAGAAATCAGGCACATGAAGATAGGCTGCGCTGCTCCAAATTTTGCGAGCCTGAAAACTGCATCATGTCTGAGAAAAACAGCTCAGACGTGGCGAGAAAAACTGGCAAATAGCTCAAATATGGCCTGCTTTTCCGGCAAATTACTCAGACACGACAACAAAACCCGGCTCCTACGTTATGTGGGAGCCGGGTTGTCGTTTAAGTCGCGTTTACCGCAAGTCGCGTTTATGCGCCGAGATACGCCTTGCGAACGTCATCGTCGTGCAGGAGTTCCTGACCGGTACCGTGCTTAGCAACCTTGCCAAGTTCAAGAACGTACGCACGATCAGCAACCTTAAGTGCCATGTTAGCGTTCTGCTCGACCAGCAAAATGGTGGTTCCTGCATCGCCTAGTTGGCGAATGATCTGGAAGATCTCCTCGATCAGGATAGGAGCCAAACCCATGGAAGGCTCGTCAAGCATCAAAAGCTTAGGTCTGCTCATCAGAGCGCGACCCATAGCAAGCATCTGCTGCTCGCCACCAGATAGCGTTCCTGCCAGCTGATTCTTGCGCTCACGAAGACGTGGAAAATGCTCGTAGACCATCTTGACGGTCTTTGCATTCTGGGAATCAGACTGAGTATAGCCGCCCATCTCGAGGTTTTCGGCAACACTCATGCGAGAAAACACACGGCGGCCCTCAGGACATAGCGCTAAACCAGCCTCAACAATCTTGTGTGCGCGCTGGCCTACAAGGTTTTTCTCGCCAAGCGTAATGGTGTCAGAATCAGGCTTTACCAGGCCAGCAATAGTGTTTAGCGTAGTTGATTTACCTGCGCCGTTTGCACCAATAAGGGTGACAATCTCGCCCTCATGGATGTCAAAAGAAATGCCCTGAACTGCGTGGATAGCGCCGTAAGAAACGTTAAGATCCTTGACGGACAGCAGGGTTTTTTCTGCGCCTGCTGCCTGGGTATTTGTAGTTTCAGCGGCCATTAGCGCACCTCCTGCTTTCCAAGATATGCCTCGATAACGCGAGGATTGTTCTGAACCTCTTCTGGCGTTCCCTTTGCAATGATGTTGCCGTGGTCAAGAACGGCCAAGCCCTCGCAGATACCCATCACAAACTTCATGTCATGCTCGATGAGAAGAACGGCAATCTTGAAGTCGTCGCGAATCTTAAGGACGTTCTCCATAAGCTCGTCAGTCTCTGCTGGGTTCATACCTGCAGCCGGCTCGTCGAGCAGCAAAATCTTTGGCTGAGTTGCCAGAGCACGAAGAATCTCAAGCTTGCGCTGAGCGCCGTAAGGCAGGTTACCTGCAAGGGTATTTGCAAGGTTCTCCATGCCAAAGATACGCAGCAGCTCTCGAGCGTTATCGGCACTCTCTTTCTCCTGCTTCCAGTGAGCTGGAAGACGAAGGACGTCCTCAAAGAAATGAGACGTCATGTGGCTGCCCTGGCCAACCTGGATGTTCTCCATAACAGTCATGTTGTTGAACAGACGAATGTTCTGGAAGGTACGAGCGATACCCATGTGGTTTGCCTCAACAACGCTCTTACCAGCAAGATCGTAGCCGTCGATCATTACGGTACCACGGGTTGGCTTGTAGACGTTGGTGAGCAGGTTGAAGACAGTTGTTTTACCTGCACCGTTAGGGCCGATAATGCCAGAGATTTCGGTAGGACCAAGAGCGATGTTGAAGTCATTAACAGCAGTCAAGCCACCAAAGTCAATGCCCAAGTGCTCAGCCTGAAGAACTGGAATTGCACCAAGGTCTCGCTCAGGAATGAGGTTAGGAGACTCTTGCCTGATAAGTTTTGTAGTGTTTTTAGTTGCCATCGCTCTTACGCCTCCTTCGAATCAGTTGAGGCTTCTACCTGCGTATCCGCCTGCTCGTTTGCCTGAGCGTCTGCCTGTGCGTCCACCTGTGCGTTTACCTGCACGCCCGTCTGCTCGTCCGAGTCATCCTTGTTCCAAGGGAAATCCCTATTCATGACTCGCTCAATGATGCGAGACAGCGAGAAGTCATACGAGCCAAACAGACCCTCTGGCCTAAAGATCATGACCAGAATCAGAACGATTGCATAAGCAACCATACGGTAGTCGGCAAAAGCACGCAGAGCCTCTGGAAGCACGGTCAGGACAGTTGCGGACACAACGGAACCAAACATAGAGCCCATGCCGCCCAGAACGACCATAACCAGAATCTCAACAGACTTCATGAAGCCAAACTTAGCAGGCGCCATAACGCCAATGCAGCCTGCGTAAAGACCGCCGGCAATGCCAGCAAGAAATGCGGAGAAAACAAAGGCCAGAGTCTTGTAATACGTGGTGTTAACGCCTGAAGCCTCTGCTGCAATCTCGTTATCGCGGATGGCGAGAATAGCGCGTCCATGTCTAGACTTCATAAGAGTATGAATAGCAAAAATAGCAAGAGAGACAACAATTGCCGTGTTCAGATAACCCGTATATGCAGGAATACCTGTGAGACCTGATGCACCACCAGTAAGCTTGAATCCAAGAGCGGAGTCAATGTTAACCAGGACAACGCGGATAATCTCTGCAAAGCCTAGGGTAATAATGGCCAGGTAATCGCCACGAAGACGCAGTGCTGGAATACCAATAACCACACCCATAAGAGCAGCGCAAATGCCGCCGAACAAAAGGCCCACCACAAAGAGAATAACTGCTGGTGTAGAGCCGGAAGCCATGGATTGAGCATCCAGACCAAAGAGCGGCATCATGCGAATAATAAAGATTGCGCAGGCATAACCACCAATGGACATGAAACCAGCGTGACCCAGAGGAAGCTGTCCCAGATATCCGGTAACAATGTTCAGAGAAACGGTCATCAGAACATATACGCCGATTTGCTCAAAAACAACGGTCTGATAGCGAGAAATAAGGCCCTCTCCTACCAGGAAGTTTCCGCCAAAGACAAAGAGTGCAACAAGAATTGCATTTATGGCATAGCGAGCAGGCATAGTAAGCTCACGGCGCTGGCCATCTTTTCCACCAAAACCAGTGACAATTACTGGGTTATGGTTGTTATCGCGTGGATACATTTTAGTCATGTGAGCCTCCTTACACTTTCTCGGTAACTGGTCGACCAAGCAGGCCAGTTGGTTTGACAACAAGAACAAGAATCAAGAGTAAGAAGACTACCGCGTCCTGCCAGACGGACAGGCCAAAGGCAGCAACAAAGACCTCAGAGAAGCCAACAATAAGGCCACCAATAACAGCGCCTGGAATGGAGCCAATGCCGCCAAGAACTGCTGCGACAAACGCCTTAGTGCCCAGCATAACGCCCATGGTTGGAGAAACCTGCTGATATGCCATGGAGTACAGAATAGCAGCAATACCTGCAAGCGCAGAACCAACTGCAAAGGTAAAGCTAATGGTGCTGTTGACGTTAACTCCCATCAGACGAGCTGCGCCCATGTCCTCGGAAACGGCACGCATTGCCTTACCAAGACGAGTCTTCTGAACCAAAAGAGTCAGAACAACGGTTGCCACAATGGTGACGGCAACGGTCAGAAGAGCGGTACCAGAAAGCGTTGATCCAAATACCTGAACAGTTCCCAGGTCAATGATGCTTGGAACAACCTTAGCATCAGCACCAAGAAGCAGCTGAACGCCATTCTCAAGCAGATAAGAAACGCCAATTGCCGTAATCAGAATAGAAAGTCTTGGAGCCTCTCTGAGTGGTGCGTAAGCAACCTTATCAATAAGAACGCCCAGCACAACACAGCCAAAGACGGCGAGAAGAACAGCAATTGCAGGATTGAGTCCAAGCTGAACCAGAGCAATCCATGCAACGTAGGAACCAAACATGATGATGTCACCATGCGCAAAGTTAAGAAGCAAGATGATGCCGTACACCATTGTGTAACCAAGCGCCACCAGTGCGTAAATACTGCCCAATTGAAGTCCATTGAGCACCTGAGTTAAAAACATCTGAGGCTCTCTTTTCTATGAAGGATTAATCGTGTCATAGATGGACTCTTTGCCATCTTTAAAGGTAATAATCAAGGTGGACTTCACTGGGTCACCTGTTCCCTGATATGAAAGGGTACCAGTAACACCTTCGACCACACCAGATGCAATAGCATCGATAATTGCCTGCCTATACTCATTAGAGTTGTAGGTGTAGCTGCGTTTCTCGGCAACCTCAAGAGCAGAACAAAGAATCATTGCTGCGTCATAGCCCAAAGAGCAGAAGTTAGTTGGAGCCTCGCCGTATTCCTCGGTGTAAGCCTTAACAAAATGCTGAACTTTTTCATCTGGGTTTGAAGCAACAAATGCAGAGCAATAGAAACAGCCTTCAAGGTCAGCTGCAGAAGCATAGTCCTGCTCGCCACCAATGATGCCTGCCCAACCATCTGCGCCCATAAAAGGCTTTTTGCAGCCAAGCTGACGAGCCTGCGTCACAATCTTACCGTTATCCTGGTAATAATTTGGAGCCAAGATAGCATCAGGATCAAGCCCAATAATGCTGGTAAGCTGGGCATTAAAGTCAACAGCTCCTGTTGGGTAACCTTGCTGAGATACAACCTCAACACCCAACTCACGAGCCCTCTGAACAAATGCGTTATTAACGCCAATCTCGTAATCACCACCGGAGTTAAAGATGGTTCCTACGCGCTGATAACCCTGCTTTTTAGCAAACTCTGCAAGAACAACGCCCTGGAAAGGGTCAGTAACGGTAGCGCGGAACATGTTGTGGCCGTGCGTTACAACATCTTCGGCGGTAGCGGATGCGGTTACACAGGGGATGTTGTCCAGTACCGATTTCTGTGCCAGTGCAATGGTAGGCGTTGAGGTAACGTCTCCAAGAATTGCACAGACATTCTCGTCAAGAAGCTTGTTATAGACAAGAATGGCCTCAGTTGAATCGCCCTTCTCGTCCTCAACAATAGAAACAATCTGACGTCCGTTAACGCCACCCTTCTTGTTGACCTCCTTAAGGTACAAAAGAACGCCACTTCGCACAGCAAGGCCATACTGAGCAACGTCGCCGGTGAATGGACCCATCACGCCAACGTAAATGGAGTTAGGGTCTTGGTTCTTTGGCGAGCAGCCCGCTAGAGCAAACGACCCTGCAATGGTCCCGGCCACCTCCAAAAAGCGTCGTCGCGTTAGCTTATGTGCCATATTCATCTCCTTTTCTCCATAGCGTTGAATATGTGACATAACACAATATGGCTGCAGCTCTAAAAAAAGAACCACAGCCAAAAAATGTTATCTAACTTGAAATAATTTTAGAGAACTCGGATGTTTCTACTGACCTCAGCCTTGTGTGGCGATTGCCGCCGTAGACTTTAGGCCGCTCAGCACGCGGCTGCTTATGCCTCACGTACCAGTGGAAGCTCACCAGCAAAGTGGCGAGGCTTGTAAGATGACTTGTCAGCAGCAGTCTTCTCGCTCAAATCAAGTGAAGAAATCTTCTTCATCTTGCTGGTGCCACCCTCAATGAGGCGAAGAAGCTCGCGTGTTGGCCTCTCGTCAGCTGCCTGGAGCTCAGCTGCCATCTCGCGCTCAACCTCGTCAAAGATATCCTGAACGTGCGAGGAGGTATCGTTTGTGGCCTTGACCAGCGGCATTGCGGTTGATTGCGCAACCACACCAGCGTAGTTTGGCTCGCGAGAAGGACGTACCTGAGCTGCAGCAACCTTGCGAGACACAGCAGGTTTTGCACCCGACAGCTCCACCGAGTTTGCAGCCTCTACCTCAGCAGCGGCCTGACCAATGAGCGGCAGCTGTACTGGATGGTACTTGCGCATCTGCTGCTGATCATGGCAAGCCAAATGCTTATCCATTGCAGCTAGCGCAAGCGTCCAGTCATCAACGTGCTCAAGCTCGTCAATCGTGCGCTTCTCGGGGAAGACTCCCTGGTCAACGTAAGAAATGCGACTGGAAATATCAGCGGCGTGGTTGGTGAAGTCTTCAGGAATAGCCTCGGCGCCAATCTCGGCAATACCAAAATCACGCGTAATAGACTCTTCGCCCACAGCCTTAGTCCACCAAGCGGTACCAACGTCACCAACGGTTCCGTCAGCGCGCTCGATAATAGGCAGACCGTCCATAGGATCTTGTCCCAAGCGCTCAAGAAGTACGGCAGCAGCACCCTTTGCTCGCGCAACGGTGCGCTCACGCCAGCTCAAAAGCTTGGTGTAGTTCTCTGCAATCTGAGCGTAGTCGTTTGTGAAGTGTGCAGGAGCCTTCTTTGCGCGAACGGGAAGAACACCCTCTGCGGCTGCGCTTACAACCTGTGCCTTCTTTGCAGGTAGCTCAGCAGACTGAACACGAATAGAGCCGGTCATATCCCACTGAGAAGCCTTCATGTGCTTTGGCTTGTATGCGGCAATCGAACGCCTTGGAGAGTCCAGCGGAATCACAATGCTCTCTTCTGGCGAGAAGTTCGATGCAGCTGAAACTCGCTTTGGAGACGCAGTCTCATCCTCAACCTGAAATGTAGTGCTTGGCTGAATCCTTGCTTCTGCCCCATCGGTTTTCTCGCCACGATTTGCTACGCGAAAAACCACTACCACAGCACCAGAAATGACAGCAACCGCAGCAAGTCCCACTCCGATGCCGGTAAAGATTACACCAAGAGGGGTTTGGCGAATTTCATTTGCTATAAGGGCATACGCAGATGCTGGCTCTGCTACCAGAACCAGTCCACTGAGCAGGCCGGCGACTACTGCCGAATTCCTACCTTCTGTCATACAAACTCCCCCTACAAACGCTAAGAAGATGTATGAAGACACACGCTAAATTTGCATATGCTACTAAACCCAATACGGGCGACGTGAGCAACGGGTGGGCTTCATTTCATCTTTGTGTAATCCGCTGCAACACATAATTGTGCTGTTAGAAATGACTATAGCGTAATTCATTATTTTTTACAGCGTCTTTAAAACTTTTTCATAATTCTTTAGCAGTTATTCACCAAAAATGACGAGAAAAAAGAAGTGCCTTCCAACAATAATCGGAAAGCACTTCTTGAGCCATATCTTACATTGGCTAGTTCTGTAGATAGTCAGACTGTGCAGCCTTCTTTGCAGATCTAATCAGGAAATCCTGGTTATTATCGGTCTGCTTAAGGCCACTGATAAGCGCAGTAGTTGCACGCTCAGTATTATTGAAGCCTGCAAGGATGCGGCGAACGCCCCAAACCATAGGCTGAAGCTCCGGCTTCATGAGCAGATCCTCATTACGAGTACCAGAAGAAACAGGATCAATAGCTGGGAAGATACGACGATCCGCAAGATCGCGATCAAGCTTAAGCTCCATGTTGCCGGTGCCCTTGAACTCCTCGAAGATGACCTCGTCCATCTTGGAGCCCGTGTCTACCAGGGCAGACGCAATAATAGTGAGCGAGCCACCATTCTCGATGTTTCGAGCTGCACCCAAGAACTTCTTTGGTGGATATAGAGCTGCGGAATCAACACCACCAGAAAGAATGCGGCCAGATGCAGGAATGGCTAGGTTGTATGCACGAGCAAGACGTGTAATGGAATCCAGGATAACCACAACGTCCTGGCCCATCTCAACTAGACGCTTTGCTCGCTCAATGACAAGCTCCGAGACAACGGTGTGATTCTCTGCTGGCATATCAAAAGTTGAAGCAACAACAGTGCCCTTGATGGAGCGCTCCATGTCCGTAACTTCCTCAGGACGCTCGTCTACCAGGAGGCAGAAGAGGTGAACCTCAGGATTGTTGGTAGTAATAGACTGGCAAATACGCTTCAAAATGGTGGTCTTACCTGCCTTTGGAGGCGAGACAATCAAACCACGCTGGCCCTTACCAATAGGAGCTACCAAGTCAATTGCACGGCCAGTAATAGAGTCTTTACCGTGCTCCATAGTAAGAGGCTGATCTGGGAAAATAGGAGTCAGATCTTTGAAGCGAGGACGGTCCTTAAGACCCTCAACTTCCCCACCGTTAACCTGGGTAACCTTAAGCAGTGGTGGATACTTGCTGTTTACGCGAGCAGGTCCAACCATGCCTAAGACGCTATCGCCCGGACGTAGACCAAGATTTCTAATAATCTGCTGGTGGACAAAGGCGTCGTCATCGCCTTCCATGTAATTGCCCGTACGAATCCAGCCGTAGCCTTCGTTGCTTATCTGAAGAATACCCTCAACAGTCTTAAAGCCCTCAGCAGCTGCAGATGCAGCGTATACAAGCTCAATCAAATCAGACTTGTGAACGCCTGCGTACTCAATGCCCAGCTCAGTTGCTTTTGCGCGAAGCTCAGAAAGCTTCATCTCTTGCAGTGCCTCTTTGGAAAGCGATGGCTCGCTTGCCTGGCCCTGCTTACGATTCTTGTTACGCTGGTTGTTCTGTCTACGATCGCGAGAAGGACGCTCCTGGTTGTTAGCGTGAGCGTTTTCCTGTGTCTTCTCGCCCTCCTGAGCCGCTTCTTTTGGCTCAGCATTACGATGTCGACGACGTGCAGCGCCTGTACGTGCGCGTCCTGGACGCTCTGCTGGAGCTACCTCGGCATTTGCTTCTGCACCAGAGGTCTGCTCTTGAGCGGCACTATCCTGCTGCTCAACGGAGGCCTGCCGCTCAGCATAGTTTTTGTGGGCTGCGTAACCGTCCTGGTCAGCTGCGCCTTCTGCATCTGCTTTGGTGAAAGCTGGAACAGGAGTTACCTCTGCAGAAGGCTGAGTTGCATCCTGAACAATCTTGGTAAGACGATCAGTATCTACAACGTCAGAAGAAACCTTGCCGCCTGCTTGGACCTGAGCCAAAACCTCTGCCTGAAGAGCCTCAAGAGTCTGCTCCTGTAAAGCGCGCTCCTCCATCTCTTCTTTACTTGGACGGCCACGGCGACGTTTAGGAGGCTCTGCGATACCAGCTGCATTTAAAGCCTCAGCCATAACTGCCTCTACTGCACGACGTGCCTCAGTCTCCTTTTTAGTAGGACGACCACGACGGCGCTTAGCAGTAGCTGAATTAGAAGCCTTCTCTTCAGTTGTCTCAGAATTAGTATTTTCAGAAGTAGTATTTTCCGAATTAATAATTTCACTCTTGCGAGGTCTACCACGTCTACGTGGTGCTGGAGTATTTTCTACATCATTTAAAGAATCATTTTGGACCGAAGATGTTTCGTCCGACATGTACAAACCTCTCTGTTTGCTCATCAAAATAATCTGTAAAAATACGTGAGAAATATGATGAAGGGATAACAAACAAAATCAAATAGGTGCAAATACAAAAGGAATATACCACGAAAATGCCCGCCTTATGATGAAAAAATAATAAATTTCACCATAAAACGGGCAAATGGGGATTTATAACCACTAACCCTTAAACCTCGAGAAACCCATTTTCTAGATTTCTTTAGTCTGCATAAATCATTTAAACAGCTGTACGACTCTTTCTTTTAACAATGATGTCTTCAATTTGCTGAACGATTTCTTTGATATAGGTTTTGCCTTGAGAAGTGAGCTCAACCATGGTTACTCTTCTTGAGAGAGCATCATCATGTTTGCGCTGTACCAAGCCACTTTCTGCCAAAGCAGTAAGAGACATAGAAACCGTTGGCTGCAAAAGACCAAGTGCATCAACAATCTCTGTAATTGAAAGAGCGTCTTTAGGAGAATCAAGAATTGCAAGAAGCACCATGTCTGCAGCCCTGCAATACAAAGCTCCCATAGCGTCAACATACATGACAATACGCTCAAATGAAGTACGGGAAAGTGCCTGACCAGGTGCAATACGAGCACACGTGAGCTTAGACAGCTCCTCTACTGCTTCTACACCCTTTTCTGTAATGATGCACACTACGTTGCGTCGATCAATGGCGCCTTCATCTCTTTTGATGAAACCAAGCCTTGCCAGGTGCGAGGTACGATGAGTAATCGTAGGACGAAGAGCACTCTGATACTCGGCAATTTCTGAAGTCTTAACAGGGGCGCCCTTCACATTGAGGCGACACAAAATAGCAAACTCTTCAAACGTGAGTCGTCTGTTTGCAGGTACCACTCTTCTAACTAAGTTGTAAGACCTGCGAATGGACATGTACTCGCGAAGTTCCATAGAGACCTCCACTCTTATGCCCGAACCATTTACTATTTGCTCGCATGATGAGTATACCCCTAAAAAATACGTGTTAACGTGGGGACAAAACAATAGTTAGTCAAAAATATGTTAGAAAATGGCGTGTATATGACATCAATATAGGCTTTTATATGCTGCAATATAAAATTTGAGTAATAAAAATTAATTTTATTATCTTTTTTATACATTAAAAAAGTTTTTACATAACGCAGAAATGTGTAAATTATCTGGAGGAATTCACAAAAGATACCGTACAGGTATTCAATCCTTGCACGGTATCATGACAAAACAACATAGTTAGCTATCGTTTACATTGCCTCAGGAGCAGAAACGCCAATCAGATTAAGGGCAATTGCAAGCACGCGGCGAGTTGCGTCGCAAGCAGCAAGACGAGCCTTAGAAAGCTCCGCGTCAAGTGGACGTCCTTCAGAAGGAAGCACCTGGCAAACGGTATAGAATGCGTGGAACTGACCAGCAAGCTCTTCAATATAGTGCGTAATGCGGAATGGCGCCCTATCGCGAGCACAGCCCTCAACAAGACCCGGGAACTCAAAGAGCTTACGAGCAAGAGCCTGCTCAGCTGCATCAGAGAGCAGTCCAAGATTAACCTCAGAGCCAATAGCCTTATCTGCAACAGCATCCATGCCAAGCGCCTGAGCCTCTTCCAGGTCAACGCCAGCAGCACGACGCAGAATAGAACAAATACGTGCGTGGGCGTACTGAACGTAATACACAGGATTAGAGCTGTCCTGACGCTTTACCTGCTCAATGTCAAAGTCAATCATTTGGTTAGAAGACTTTGAAACAAGGGTGTAGCGCGTTGCGTCAACACCAACCTCGGCGAGAAGTTCGTCAAAGTGGATGCCAGTTCCCTTACGCTTAGACATTCTGACAGCAACGCCGTTTCTGAGCAGGTTAACCAGCTGACCAAGCAGAACCTCAAACTGAGTTGGGTAACCAAGGGCTGTTGCAGCAGAGCGAACACGCTGAATATATCCGTGGTGATCTGCTCCCCAAATATCAATAACGTGGTCAACACGCTGGAACTTATTCCAGTGGTAGGCTACGTCGGAAGCAAAATAGGTATAATCGCCATTTGTTTTGATGAGTACACGGTCTTTATCGTCACCAAAATCAGTAGAACGGAAGAACAGTGCGCCCTCGTCAGAGCGATAAAGGTAGCCAAGCTTATCAAGAGCATCAAGTGCACGATCAACAGCGTCTTTACCCTGGTCATCCTTAATGTATAGAGAGCGCTCAGAGAACCACACATCAAAGTCGGCGCGAGCGTTGTGGCAGGTGTTTTTGATGGACTCAAGCATCATCTTGTAACCGCGCTCACGGAACTCAACCATGCGCTCATCTTCGGACTTGTCTGCCCAGACCTCTTCATCATTTTTGAGGAAGAAAAGACCCAGGTCAACAATGTAGTCTCCGGCGTATGCATTGCCGCCAAGAGAGTTAATAAACTCGTCAGTAAATGGATGCTCCTCGGGACGTGCATCCTCTTCATCTGCAACGTAAGCATTGCGATCTTCAGCCAACACCTGAGCGGCGGCGTCGGCGTCAATACCACGCTCCTGCATGATGTCAATAAGCTGCAGGTAGCGCTTAGAGATGGAGTGACCAAAGACATCCATCTGAGAACCGTGATCGTTTACGTAGTACTCACGCTCAACCTCATAACCTGCGAATGCAAGAATGCGGCTCAGAGAGTCTCCCAGTGCTGCCCAGCGACCGTGGCCAATATGCAGTGGGCCAACAGGGTTTGCAGAAACGTACTCTACCTGGACCTTCTGGCCAGCACCAAAGGTAGAACGACCAAAATCGGTGCCCTGCTCGCGAACAGTGTTAAAAATCTCATTGCCCGCAGCGGTAGACAGGTAGAAGTTTACAAAGCCAGGACCTGCAACTTCGACGCGCTCAATTTGAGCGTCTGCAGCAATATGAGCCACAAGAGCTGCAGCAATATCGCGAGGAGCCTTATGTGCCAGCTTTGCAGAACGCATTGCAACCGTAGAAGACCAGTCACCATTTGATGAGTCCTGTGGGCGCTCAAGTCCCACATTATCAATCTGGAATTCAGGCAACTCACCCGCAGCCTGGGCATCTGCCAAGGCTTGACGTACAAGTTCCTCGATCTTCTCGCGCATAGTTCTCCTTTAAATTCAGTACACGTGTGCAGCGTAAGTACGTAGTAGATTGCGTAGTTCCTAAAGGACTACTCGGTTTCCTCGGAAGATTTTACCTGATGTTGAGCGGCAAGCTCGTGGCGCAAATTGGCCAGGCCACGCTCGAGGCCCACAGGATAAATCTGAGGATTCAGGAAGCGCGTGTATGCCGCATCCAGGCGCATAAGTGCTGCGTGGCAGCGATCGCGAGCAACCTCAATGGACTCGCTCTCCCCTACGCGCTTGCCACCTTCTACCAGCCTTACCATCAGCTCGCGAGAAGTGCCTTCAAGATTGTGAGTTGAGTATGGATCAATGATATCCACCACGGTTGCCTTAGACTCTGGATCCTTAGTGACCAGGTAATCTGGGTCAAAAATCATGTCGCCGGCAGGGCAGCCGTTTGCATCGTAGAAGCGGCGGATATGCTGAATGCCAGGAACGGTGCGCTTGTAGGCCATCTCGGACAGCTTGATAACAGGAGTCCATGGCTCAGTAGCAGACTGACGACGAGCGGTTAGCTTATAGACGCCGCCGAGAGATGGCTGAGGGTCGCAGGTAGCAAGCTTAGTGCCAACACCAAAGGCATCAATTGGTGCACCCTGAGCAAAGAGCGACTGGATAGTGTACTCGTCAAGATCGTTTGAAACGGAAATCTTGATGTACGGAAGACCAGCCTCATCAAACGCCTTGCGAGCTTCCTTAGAAAGACGTGCAAGGTCTCCGGAGTCAATACGGACAGCGCTCAGGCGCTCGCCGCGCTCCTCCATCTCTTTTGCCACGATGATTGCGTTCTTGATGCCCTCGTGAACGTCATAGGTATCAAGCAGTAGTGCGCAGTTGGTAGGACTAGACTTTGCAAACGCCCTAAAAGCATCAAGCTCAGTATCAAACGACATTACCCAAGAGTGTGCGTGGGTACCAAAAACAGGAATGCCGTAAATTTTGCCAGCAAGAACATTTGAAGTGCTCGAAGCACCAGCAATATAAGAGGCGCGAGCAACTGCCAGGCCGCCGTCTGGGCCCTGAGCACGGCGCAGGCCAAAGTCAGAAACGGGATTGCCCTGAGCTGCCTTGATAACACGCGCACACTTAGTTGCTGCCAAAGTCTGGAAGTTTACCAGGTTAAGCAAAGCGGTTTCAATGAGCTGACAGTCAACAATAGAACCTTCAACACGAACCATAGGCTCACGTGGGAAAACAAGCTCTCCTTCTGGAATTGCATCAATGGTTACATTGAGCTTGTGGTTGCGCAAAAACTCCAAAAACGCTGGCTTAAAGAGACGGCCGCCACCAGGAGAGTTAATGCTTGCCAGGTAGTCGATGTCGTCATCTTCAAAGATAAAGTTCTCAACTAAGTCAGCAATTTGACCGGTACCACAAGAAATTGCAAATCCACCATTAAAGGGATTCTCGCGAAAAAATGCAGTAAAGCACGCCTCCGCATCAACAAGACCCGCTTCCCAATAACCCTGAGCCATTGTGAGCTCATACAAGTCTGTATTAAGGCTTACGTCTGAAGGCTTGGTACGATCAGTGAGTGACATAGTTGCTCTTTTCGATTGGTCAAAAACTGACGGTAAGACGATATATCTAGAGTAGCAGTTCTACAAAATAAATTGGCTTACAACAAAGATAACTGCGAGAATTACCACAGTTCCAATAACAATTTTTTGCCCCAGAGGCATCTTAATGTCTTCGTCGTCCTCATCGGGCTCCATAAGAGCGCGGCCCTTGGCACGCTGCTCCTGAATGCGACGAATCTGCTTAGCTTCCTGCTGAGCTGCTTGGCGTGCAGCGCGCTGTTGAGCTGCAGCAAGTTGAGCATCTTCGGCGGCAGCTGCCTCCGCCTCTACTTGCGCTTCTGCTTGGGCTGCACGGGTCTTCTCGGCACGAAGCGCCTCGAGCTCCCTGCGCTCCTTCTCTGCGCGAAGAGCCTCGAGCTCAGCGCGCTCCGCGTCCGTGAGCGCGGCCACCTGCGGCGTTGGGGTGGTTTGGAGCTCTTCGGGTTTCTCGACAGACATGGTTACTCCTCGGTTGGTGTATCGGGGATGCTCGTGGTGATAGGCGCGTCGGCGTTGCCAGCAGCGCCGGAGTTGGCGGCGGTGCCGCGAGGCGAGCGAAGCTTGAGCGCGGGACCCTCAACGCCCGTTGCATCAAAGGCCGGCACAAAACTCTCGGAGACCGTTCCGCCCTCCTGCCACCACAGGTTCTCAAAGCCCAGGTCATCCGCGTGACAGAGTACCAGCTCGTACTCCTCGTCAGAAAGCGCCCCAGAAAGTGGACCGCCAGCCGCACGCATGCGCTCGTTGGGCGTGTACTGATTCATGATTGATACGTCTACATCATTATGACAAACATTCCAGACGCGGTTGAGCACCTCGCAGGAATCGTCTGCATGCGTAGGCATGACCAGATGGCGCACGATAATGCCCTGCAGCATGCGTCCGTCATCGTCAAGCTTGCGACCGCCGCGACTCATCACTGAGTTGTGCATGACTTCAAGCGCAGCCATAGACATCTTTGGATAGTCCGCCGCGTACGAAAGCTCTTTTGCCAGCTGAGGATCTGCATACTTGACGTCCGTCAGCCAAATATCAATGACGTCCGAGACTTTCTGCACCACCTCTGGCAACTCATATCCCGAGGTATTGCACACAATTGGAAGCGTGAGCCCCGCCTCTTTTGCCAGCGTTACCGCCTCAATAATGTGTGGCGAGAAGTGCAGTGGAGTCACAAGGTTAATGTTGAGTGCGCCCTGAGCTTGAAGTTCAAGCATCATCTGAGCAAGACGCTCGGTTGTGACAGGCTTGCCAAAACCCTCCTGCGAGATCTGATGATTCTGGCAGAACACGCATCTAAGCGGGCAGCCTGTGAAAAAGATGGCTCCTGAACCAGCCTCGCCAGAAATGGGAGGCTCCTCCCAAAAGTGCAGCGCGGAACGAGCTACACGAATGGTGCTTGAAGCGCCACAAAGGCCTGCTTTACCGGCATTTCTTTGAGCATGGCAACGTCTTGGGCACAGTTCGCAGACGTCGTAGGCAGAAAGCGTAAGGGTATGAGGTGATGGTGCACTACCCAAGGGTTTCTCGCCTCCCGTCGTATCTGCCCAGGCAGATAGTGGTATAAAAAACGCGCAGGGTCTCTGCGCGCGTCAAAGTCATGGTGGAGATAAAGGGATTCGAACCCTCGGCCTCTGCCTTGCGAAGGCAGCGCTCTCCCAACTGAGCTATATCCCCGTTGCGGTACTTATTGTGGCAATCAGGGGCAGGTATGTCAATGATTATGCGGGCAGAATGAAGTGGTGCGCAGCCTTTTGATGAGGCTTCGCAGCGATCGCGCGGGCCGACAAGGCACTGCCGCGGGCCGACGAGCCAATCGCGCGAGCCGACGAGACGCTTCCGCAGAACCTTGCAGCAGAAAATATCCTCCCCCGCAGTCATTTATGAACCCACCTTCATAAGGTGGGTGCCGCACTCGGGCGTTCCAGCTTCCTTAACAACGAAGGATGCCTGTACTGAACACGAGATTAGGCTCCCTGAAAAAACTTGTCGGTTCACCCAGTTTAGACTGCGGGAAAGGACAATTCTTACTATAAAGAAATTATAAAAAGATTAAAGTCTTGACTTGTTTTTTAATGAGCAGCACAATTAAATGGTATGGATTTTAGCAGTTAAATACTGTTTTATTGGAGGGTATACGGCTTGAACCTCTGGGTAACCATGTTTTGTGTTTTCCTCTCAGCTGGTCTTGGTTCAGCGCTGATTACCCCTGCCGTTCGTCAGCTGGCCTGGAAACTTGGAGTTGTCGATAAACCCTCTGCACGTCGAGTTAATAAAAAACCTATCCCTCGCATGGGTGGCGTAGCCATTTTCTTTGGACTAGCCATTGCTATGCTGGTACGTTATGGCGTTGAAGCAATTCTTGGACATGCCGAGATTACCTTTTCTTCCCACTACTATCTCAACGTTAACTTCTGGATTGTTGGTGCTGCGTTTGTTGTCATTTTTTTAACCGGCTTACTTGATGACATTTTTTCTCTCAAGCCTATCCAAAAACTTGCTGGTCAGTTTATTGCCGCAAGCATTGCAGCAGCAGGCGGTCTGATTATCGGTAATGTCGTTGATCCATTTACCGCGTATGGCTTTGTAGATCTTGGCTGGCTTGCCTATCCAGCAACTGTCATCTACCTGGTTGCTTACGCTAATATCATTAATCTTATCGATGGTCTTGATGGACTTTCTTCAGGCATTACCTGCATTGCTTCTACCACTATGTTTGTGCTCTCCATTTGGGCAGGCAGAATTGACGCTGCGCTTTTAAGCGCCGCAATCGCAGGTACCACGCTTGGATTTTTGGTCCATAACTCTTATCCTGCAACTATTTTCATGGGCGATTCTGGCTCGCTGACCTTGGGATTTGCTCTAGGAACAATTTCGCTTTTGTCCGTCACTCGTTGGGCTGGACTCACAACCATCATTGTTCCTCTCGTTGTTGCAGGTATTCCAATCATCGATACCTTCTCCGCGATTGTTCGACGCACACGCGCACACGTTAGCTTCGCAACCGCCGACCGCGGACACATCCACCACCGCTTGATGGCTCATGGCTACAACCAGCGCCAAGCGGTTCTTTTGATGTATGGCTGGACTGCCCTTTTGTGCGTTGGCTCGCTCATTATGACGCAGGTCAACACGATGCCTCGCATTGCAATTTTTATCCTGCTGCTTACGATGTCCGCGCTCTTTGCAAAGTATCTGCACCTCTTTGAGCCAGTTTTGCTGCACCACACTGACCCAAAAACTGGCGAGGATGAGCTTATTGGTCCAAAGGATCCAGAATTTGATGAAGAGATCAAGCAGTTTCACGAAGAAGAGCAGGAGCATTTCGAAGAGCTCATCCACAGAGAACACAAGAGCGAATAACTGGGGAACAGCGAATAACTGGTAAAACGCCAACTCACGCATCGGTTTTTCGTGCGTCTGCGGTTACGTCCACGTGAGCTGCTTCTTGCCGCATGAGCTGCGACTGCACGGGTTTCTCGGCCTTTGATCTGCGCGTTCTTCTCGCCAAGTGCGCAATGGCACGCTCATCTCACTAAGGACAACTTTCCGATATCGCGCGCCTAAAAAGTGCAAAGAATCTGTATTTGAGGCACAGATTCTTTGAGGAAATCAGGCAAATCCACCGATTTTTTTATATTTTTAGGCAAAATCCACCGATTCTTTGAGGAAATCAGGCGCGTGAAAGATAGGACAGTGGTCCAGTATTTTGAGCCTAAAAAGCGCGTCATGTCTGAGTAAATTTGCTCAGACATGACGAGAAAACCAGCAAAGAGCTCATACTTGGTGCGCTTTGTCGGAAATTCATTCAGATGTGGCAAGAAAATCAGGCTCGCCGGGACCTCAACGGAGCGCTAGGACTTCAACCGGGTTTCTCGCCAAAAGAAAACCCCGCACGTCCAAAAGACGTACGGGGTAAGCTATTTAGCTGCGAAGAAATCGCTTGGCTGAAGCCGCTAGCTGAAGTTACTCAGCAAGTGCCTTCTTAGCGATCTCTGCAAGATCTGCGAAGCCCTGCTCGTCAGAGTAAGCAATCTCTGCGAGAACCTTGCGGTCAAGCTCAACACCAGCGAGCTTGAGGCCGTGCATGAACTTGCTGTAAGAGAGGTCGTTAATGCGTGCTGCAGCGTTGATACGCTGAATCCACAGTGCGCGGAAATCACGCTTCTTGTTACGACGGTCGCGGTAAGCATACTGACCAGAATGCTGTGCCTGCTCCTTCATACCACGGAAGGTACGAGAGGAAGTTCCGTAATAACCCTTTGTGCGCTCGACGAGCGTCTGACGCTTCTTGCGGCCAGCAACTGCGCGCTTAACTCTTGCCATATCTAATCACTCCTTGTTATTTGATCTGGTGGGTGGCGCGCTTAGTTCTTAGCGCCCATACGCTGAGAAACTACTGCTGCATCGCCAGCGGAAAGAACAGCTTCTTTACGGAAGCCACGGATACGCTTCTGGGACTTCTTGGTAAGAATGTGGCTCTTAAAAGCCTTAGCACGCATAATCTTGCCAGTACCGGTGCGGCGGAAACGCTTAGCCGAACCCTTGTGCGTCTTCATCTTAGGCATACTACTTCTCCTCCTGTGTGGTGCCATCCTCAGCACCCTCGGGCTTCTCGTCAAACGCTCCCTTGATTGGGGCAACGAGCATGTGCATGTTACGGCCTTCAATGAGCGGTTTTTGCTCAATTGTGGCAAAAGGCTTCAAATCTTCAGCAAGGCGATCAAGTACAATACGGCCCTGCTCTGGGTGAGCCATCTCGCGTCCACGGAACATGATGGTGATCTTGACGCGTGCTCCCTTCTTGAGGAAGCGCAGTACGTGACCCTTCTTAGTCTCGTAATCGCCTACATCAATCTTTGGGCGGAACTTCATCTCTTTGACTTCGATCTTGACCTGGTTCTTGCGAGCTGCCTTGGCCTTGCGAGCCTGCTCATACTTGAACTTACTGTAATCAAGAATCTTGCATACAGGAGGCTCGGCATTTGGAGCAATCTCTACGAGATCAAGACCGTGCTCACGAGCTCTCTTCATTGCATCATTGACGCCAAAAAGACCTAGCTGACTACCATCAGCGTCAATAAGACGGCACGTGCGAGCAGTGATTTCCTCATTGATGCGAGGACCATCGTTCTTGGCTATCTTGTACACCTTCCCTCTTGGACAATTACTTGTCCGCCAATAAAAAACCCAGTGCACAAGCAACTGGGAGACAATACGCACAGGTGACGTGCGAAGGTTAAATTGTCTGACCAGACAGCTGCTTTTGCGCTGTGTAGGTGGGGACTCACGTTCAATCCCACTTCGAAAGTACCTTGTAAGGTTACCTCTAACAAGAAAACATTACAAGTACCAAGTTAGATATGACGAGAAATTCACATCTATCTTAAACTTTTAGCTGGTGCCCGAGGTGGGACTTGAACCCACACGAGTTTCCTCAAAGGTTTTTGAGACCTCCGCGTCTGCCATTCCGCCACTCGGGCTAAAAAGTTTGCATAGGTACTATACCGCACCTATGCAAATCTGTCTTGCCAAATTGTCAAAGTTGTAGTTGATTTAATCCTGCAAGAAAGGGTTAGTTGCTATCTCTACCTCAAGAGACGTTTGATTTCCATGTCCTGACAAAATAATGGAGGTTGAATCAAGCTCTGTCTTGATGCGGTTCAAAGAAGACTTGAGTGTTTCAAAGTCGCCGCCTGGAAGATCCGTTCTTCCTGCAGATCCTTGGAAGAGAGTATCGCCAACAAAAACAGCACCAGTGGCTGTCCCCTCTCCCACCAAAATAATGCCGCCAGGAGTATGACCAGGGGTTTCCATAATTTTGAACTGTGCTGTTCCAATGGTCAGAATATCTCCCTCGTGGAGAAAACCGTCTGGCTCTGGAGCATCATCATAAATCTCGTTTGAGTTATGAGCTCTCTGTGCAAGCTCATTATCTGCCTCGTTGATTAGGTACTGAGCACCAGGCGCAGCAAGCTTCAAAGCCTTAACGCCACCAACATGGTCAGCATGACCGTGAGTAGCAACAATGTACTTGAGCTCAAGGTTTAAGAGCTGTGCGGCAATCTCTGCACCCGATGCGCCAGCGTCGATAATCATACATTCATTGCCAGAAACATAGATATAGCAGTTGGTCTCAAGAGGACCTACTTTAAAGACACCAATCTGATCTTTTGCGTGATGGCAACCACCGTGACCGTGATGGCCGCAGCACCCACCATGACCATGCTCACCGTGGCCATGCTCGCCATGATGGCCGCAGCAGCCACCGTGTCCACCGTGTTCTTCCTCGTGATTATGGCCGCAAGAGCAGCCCTCATTTTGATTAGCCATAAACTCTCCTTCTCATCTGATTAGCGCCTTCACCTGGCATAATACGACGAGCGTCGTAGACAGAAGGCACGCGAGTTACAAATGCAAATAAGGTATCAAGCAAGCTGGTATCAGAGATAGAAACCAAGAAGCGCATACGCACTACACCCTGCTCGCCCACTTGTGTAGCAGCAGAAAGAATGTTTGCACCAGCATCAGACAGCGCAACCGTGACGTCCTTAAGAAGGCCCATACGGTCCGTTGCTTCAACGACAATCTCTACCCTAAATTCAGTAGCGCCGCTGGCGTCCCAAGAAACAGGGATAATGCGCTTTGGATCATTGAGTAGGTCTTTAACGTTAGGGCAATTGGCGCGGTGAACAGAAACACCGCGACCGCGTGTAATGAAGCCCACAATATCGTCACCCGCAACAGGATTGCAGCAATGAGCAAGATGAACAAGCAAATCTGGATCGCCATTTACCACAACACCGCAATTAGACTTCTTGGGACGACTTCCCTTGGCAGTGCGAGAAATAACGTAGGAGCGAACCAGAGGCTGATCGTTTGCAATTGCCTTGTTCTTCTCCTGCAGACGTGCAGCATTACGCTCTTGCTCAGTAACAACCTCGGGGTTTTTCTCCTCTAAGATTTCACTCACGCGATTAACAACCTGCTTAGCAGACTGATTACCTGCACCAATTCCCGCAAACAGGTCATCTACGCTGCGATAATCAAACTGCTCGGTGAGCTGATCAAGCGCCTTAACGGTTCGCGTAGCGCTGATGCCATAGCCACGCTTGCGCAGCTCTTTTGCAAGCTCAGAACGACCACGTTCGGCATCGTCAGACTTGTTCTCTTGCGAGAAATACTTGCGAATCTTTGCACGTGCAGACGGCGTCTTTACCAGCGTCATCCAGTCGCGAGAAGGACGAGCGTTCTTGTTAGTCAAAATCTCAATGCGATCACCCATCTGAAGCGTATGCGTCAGTGGAACTACAGAGCCATTGACGCGTGCACCAACACAGTGATTGCCCACCTCAGTATGGACAGCGTAGGCAAAGTCCAGAGGCGTTGAATTGACGCGCAAGCTCATGACCTCACCCTTTGGCGTGAAAACAAAAATCTCATGCTCAAAGAGGTCTACGCGCAGGTTATCCAAGAACTCGTGAGGATCATCAATATCGTCTTCAACGGCCCAGTCAAGACTGCGGCGAATCCAGTTGATAGTTGAGTCAATAAGCTTATCTTCAGAGGACATCTTGCCCTTTGAGTTGCCTTGCTCCTTATAAAGCCAGTGAGCAGCAATACCATACTCAGATGCCTCGTGCATCTCGGCAGTTCTAATCTGAATCTCAATAGGGCGTCCATCAGGACCAATAACTGTTGTGTGCAAAGACTGATAGAGATTTGCCTTTGGCGTTGCAATGTAATCCTTAAAACGACCAGGCATTGGATGCCATAGCGCATGGATGGCGCCAAGTGCAGAGTAGCAATCGCCTACAGAGTTTGTAATAACGCGCAAGGCAATAAGATCGTAGATGTTGGAGAACTCTCTGCCCTTACGAACCATCTTTTGATAGATGGACCATAGGTGCTTAGGGCGGCCCGTAATCTGAAAGTCAGTAAGACCGGCAGCATTAAGCTCATCAGTCAGAGTCTTTTTAGCGTTGTTGAGGTCATTCTCTCTCTGTGCACGAGAGTCAGAAACCATACGAGCAACGCGCTGGTACTCTTCTGGCTCAAGCCAAAAGAAAGACAAGTCCTCAAGCTCCCACTTAACCGAAGAGATACCCAAGCGGTCAGCAAGCGGTGCATACACGTCCATGGTTTCTCGCGCCTTAAACAGACGACGGTCCGGTGGAAGTGCCGCCAGCGTACGCATGTTATGAAGGCGATCGGCAAGCTTGATGATAACAACGCGGATGTCTTTTGACATGGCAAGGAACATTTTGCGCAGGTTAAGTGCTTGTTTCTCGTCCATTGAACTGACTTCGATGGACGTAAGTTTTGTGACGCCGTCAACAAGCTCGGCCACTGACTCACCAAAGCGAGAAGAAATTTCATCTAATGAGGCAGACGTATCTTCTACGGTATCGTGCATAAGGGCAGCGCAGATGGTGTCTTCATCCATGTGAAGATCATGAGCAAGAATAAGGGCCACTTCAACTGGGTGGTTAATATAAGGCTCTCCAGAACGACGACGCTGATCTTTGTGATAGTCAGCAGCAAAGGCATATGCAGCGGCAATCTTTGCCTGAGCCTCCTCAGGTAAATATGTGCGCACGGCTCCCTCAAGCAGACGGTAATTATCCGCACCTGGCGCCTTAGTTTCTTTTTTGGTCCTCTCGTCACTCATCAGAGGACTCCCTTCCCCCATCAAACGTTGAACCAATTTCTGGAACAATGGGTTTTGTTATAGCATCTGCCAGCTCATCTGGTGAAGCAGAAAGTACCCACTGAGCAAATGATTCAAACTCAGCGTGCGCTTTAAGCCCTTCAGCGTAGCGTGCAGACTCCAGCAAGTCCATGTGCGAAGCTTGACTATTGACGGAAATTGTTCGCGTTTGATCAAATCCCTCAATGCTAATAAACCCTAGCTCAGCAAAAACGTCAAGTGCAACACAAACGGTTTGCTCGTCAGCCTTAGATCGTGGGTCAATTTCTAGCGCCATCTGAGCAATATCTTCATCGGTAAGCGCTGAGTCAGCTGTCTGAGCGCCAAGCTTTGGCTGCAATGCCGTAAGCGCACGGTAGACAGCTACCAGGGCTTCTCGCTGTGGCGCATGAGAAGAAAGAATACGCTCGTTAACGCGCATGTCATGTGCGTCAAATAGCATCTGGATTACAGAAAGTTTACCGTCTCTACCTGCGCGTCCACTCATCTGATTGAAGGCAACGCGACCAAATGGTAGGTGATACAGAATAACCTGGCGAATATCAGAGATATTGACGCCTTCACCAAATGCACTGGTAGCAATGACGCAACAAACGTCGCCACGTCTAAAGGCGCGCTCAACGTTCTTGCGTATCTGAGGCGTCAAACCTGCGTGGTAAAACGCAATCTTGTGACCAAGTTCTGGAATACGATGACGCAGCATACGCGTCAGTGCCTGCGCCTGCTCCCTTGAATTGACGTAAACGATTGTTTTTGTGCCATCTGACACAAGAGAAAGCAGCGCACATTCCCTATCCTTAACACCGCGAAGATCCTTGAGTTCAAGGTTAGTACGAGCCGTTTTATCTTTGTATACATGCTCTGCTTCAATAGAGAGAAGCTCGCAGATATTCTGAGCTGCCTGCGTGGTAGCCGTAGCTGTTGTGGCAAGCACCTGTGGACTTCCCAACATCGTAAGTACCTGAGACATCTGAGCGTAGGCAAGCCTTCCCTCAGAAGCATTCATGCCCACGTGATGTGCCTCGTCAAACACCACAAACGATATGTTTTGCGACATAGCAAACTGATTGGCATGGAGTGAGAAGAACTCTGGCGTAGTCAACACAATATCAAGATCATTGTTTGCCATGCGAGCAAACAGTTCTTCTCGGCTGGAAAAGTCTGTTTCTCCATTGAGTACCTCGACAGAAATTCCCAAAGGCTCAAAGGTGTTTTTTATGCTTTGAACCTGGTCGTTGATTAGGGCGCGCAGCGGATAGACAAACACGCTCATCTTGTGTTGCAGAAGTGCCACGAGAGCGGCATAAACCTGGAAGATAAGCGATTTACCTCTACCTGTTGCCATAATAGAAAGGCAAGACGCTCCTTGAGAGAGAACCTCTAACGTTTTCTTTTGTAGAGGCAGAAGTTCTCTTGAACCAATCATGGACGCAACCAAGGTCTGAGTGAGCTCCTCAGAAGAAAGACTCTCCAGATCATGGCGCTTTTGCTTTGCCTGTTCTTGGGAGGCTGCATCAGCCTCTGTTGTATCTTTGGTAACCACAAGCGGCAAGTCAGCTGCACTGCCAAGAAGATCTGCTTCAATGGGGCCATCATCTTCATCAGTAAAGTCTCTGTAGAGAATATCTCTGACCATGAGCTTTGGCTTAGTTCTGCCCTGCCAAGTCTCATTAACTGCTTCAAAAATCAAATCAACAGCACCGTCATACTCAGCTGCCGCCTCAACATGAGGCGTTCTAAACATGATGGATGAAATTGAAGAGATACCGTTTGAAGCCATAAAACAAAGATGAGCTCCGCCCGCACCAACGCGCGAGCGATTCTTCATCACTACACCCTTAACGCCAAAGAGCGGCTTTTTATTGCCTTGACCAAAAGGTTGCAGAGCATCAAGCGCATCAATGGAGTTGATGGTAATCTCGTCAAGGTTTACTAGTGCGGTTACTTCTCCTGAAGCCTCGAATTCTTCTTCTGGAAGCCCTGCCATGACCTCTGATAAACGCTTTCTAAAAGCATCAATCTTTGCTGTTTCTACCGTTACGCCAATGGCTCCTTGATGACCACCAAAACGGACCGTAAGGTCTGCACATTGCTCAACGGCATGGAACAAATCAACGGAGCCAACAGAGCGGCCAGAACCACGAGCCACGCCATCTTGGATGGTAAACAGAATACAAGGTACGTGATAGCGATTAACAATTCTTGAAGCAACAATGCCTTTAACACCCTCGTGCCAGCCTTCTTTGGCAAGCACAATAGCACGACCGCCATCGTAGATTTCTTTTGCCTGCCTAAGTGCCTCATCTGTGAGCTTTCCCTCAATGGCGCGACGTTCAGCATTAATCTCTTCTAGCTTGCCCGCAAGAATAGTTGCCTCTTCAACGTCTTCTGTAAGAAGAAGATCAAGCGCAATATCGGTGGTTCCCATACGACCTGCTGCGTTCAGACGCGGAATGATGGAAAATGGCAAGGTATCTGCAGAAATCTGGGCAATATCCTGACCAGCAACAGCAGCAAGAGCCACCAGACCCGGACGAAGACCTTTCTGCAGGCGTTTGACACCTTCAGAAACAAGTGCACGATTCTCTTTATTGAGCATCATCATGTCAGACAGCGTGCCCAACATAGCAACATCAATGTAATCAAGCCAAAGCTGAGGCTGATTTTGAAGCTCTCCTAAAACTTGTACTAACTTCAAGGCAACACCTGCACCAGCAAGTTCTCTAGAGGGGCAATCCTCAACAAGCTTTGGATCAGTGACCGGGACACCTTGCGGCACTAAATCTGCAGGCTCATGGTGATCTGTAACAACAACATCAATCTCCTGCTGCAGCAGCCACGCAACCTCCTGAGCAGCAGCAATGCCATTGTCTACCGTAATAATTAAATCTGGCTTTCTATCCTGCAAAACTCTTGCAAGAGCCTCTTTAGAAAGTCCGTATCCCTCACCAAAACGGTGCGGAATATACGGCAAAACATCTGCTCCCAATCGACGTAAAGCCAGCGTGAGCAAACAAGTTGAGCTCATTCCATCAACATCAAAATCACCAAAAACGGCAATCTTTTGATGCTCAACAATTGCCTTATGAACACGGGCAGCAACCTTAGCCATTCCAGGAATACACTGTGGATCAAGCCAGTCTCTTTGCAAAGATGGCGAGAGAAACTCTTGAGCTGCGGCTACATCAGTAAATCCACGTGCTACCAGCACACGAGCAACAAGTGAAGTAACGTGCAATTCTTTTTTAAACAGCGACTCTAGATATACGTCTTGTGTTAGAACACTCCAACGAGTGCTTTTCTCGATGCCAGGCATCATATCCTCTTTTCTGTGGCGGCAGAGCCAGCCAAGGGCACCTTGGGCACCCGCAAATGTTTATCTCTTTCATTCTACCCGTGTCACCGGACAAAAAATGACTAGCCCACAAATTAGTGAGCTAGTCATAAAAAATTTAAATCAAAGTTGCTTACGTAGGTCTATCAAGATTACTTACGCAGACCTATCAAGAAGACGGATTTCTCGCCAGGCGAACTTAGAAATCAACCACGCCGTCAGAGTTTTCCCACTCCTCAACAAAATCGCTGTAGGTACCTGCGAGAATTGCTTCTCGTGCCTGACGCATCAGCTCAAGCAAGAAGTAAATATTGTGCATAGAAAGCAGCTGACCGCCCAGCATCTCGTGCTGTTTTACCAGGTGATTGATGTATGCACGAGAATATCCGCCCGTACAGACAGGACAGGTGCACTTGGCATCAATAGGGCCTGCATCTGCAAAGTACTTTGCGTTCTTAAGGTTCATGCGGCCCTCGTGAGAAAACGCCGTGCCCATACGAGCAGTGCGCGTTGGAAGCACGCAGTCAAACATATCAATACCACAAGCAACACCGCGGATAAGCGTGGACGGATTACCAACGCCCATCAGGTAGCGAGGCTTATTACGTGGCATGTAATCGGCGCAAAGTGGCGCCAGCGTCTCAAACATAACCTCGTGAGGCTCTCCAACGGAATAGCCACCAATGCCATAACCGGGGAAATCGCCAATGGACTCAAGGCACTCAATGGAGCGCCTGCGCAAATCAAGGTGCATGCCACCCTGAACAATGCCAAAGAGCGCCTGATCAGGACGGGTATGAGCCTTAAAGCACCTTTCGGCCCATGCGCTTGAAAACTCAACTCCGCGCTCAACTTTTCTGCGCTCGGCAGGATAGCCTACGCACTGATCAAGCTGCATAACAATGTCTGCACCAAGGTTCTGCGCAATCTGCATATTAGTTTCTGGCGTCCAGTACGACCATGCGCCGTCGTAATCTACCGCACGGAATTTAACGCCCTCGTCAGAGAGCTTCATGAACTCCTCGTGACTAAAGACCTGGAATCCGCCTGAATCCGTCAGAATTGGTCCATGCCACTGCATAAAATCATGCAGGCCACCCATCTGCGCCACCAGCTCATCTCCGGGGCGCTGAGACAGGTGATACGTATTTGCCAGAATAATCTTGGCGCCAAGGTCACGAACGGTATTAGTCATCAAACCTTTAACGGTTGCCTTGGTTCCAACCGGCATAAAAATAGGCGTTGGAATATCACCATGAGGCGTGTGGAAGATGCCGGCACGTGCGTGCGTCTTAGGATCTTCGGCAAGAAGTTCATAGGTAAACCAAGAATCTTCTTTTTTCTCTGCCCAATTTTCTGTGTGTACGCAGGAAATGTTGGTGGTAAAACCCTGTGCTTTTTTGGAGCCGTCTGGCATGTAACCTCGATTACAACGTGCGGAGAGCATCAACCAAAGCTGTCTTGCCCTCTGTTTTCTGGTCCTTCATTTTTATCACACGTGCAGGACATCCCGCTACTACGGCGTTTGCTGGAACGTCCTCAACTACCACAGCACCTGCTGCAACAACAGCACCCTCTCCAACGCGAATACCCTCGATAACCACAGCATTTGCACCGATAAGAACGTTGTCTTCAACAATGACTGGCGTAGCAGATGCAGGCTCAACAACACCAGCAAGAACAGTACCAGCACCAATGTGGCAGTTCTTACCAACGGTTGCACGACCACCCAAAACAGCGCCCATATCAATCATGGTACCCTCGCCAATTACGGCGCCAATGTTAATAACAGCGCCCATCATAATGACGGCATTGTTACCAATCTCAACGCGTTCACGAATCAGTGCACCTGGCTCAATACGTGCATTTACGTCCTTCATGTTAAGCAGAGGAACGCCGGAGTTTCGACGGTCATTCTCGATATCAAAATACTCAAATGCGTCTTCATTCTGCTCAACAACACTCTTGAGCTCGGACCAATCGCCAAAGACTACCTTTGAGGTGCCCTCACCGTACACGCGAGAAGAGCCGTAAGACACAGAAGCACCCTCGCGCTCTTTGACATACAACTTAACAGGGGTCTTCTTCTCTGAAGTGGCAATGTAATTAATAATTTCCTGGGCGTCCATGCGCGTCCTTTCTCAAACAAACAGGTGCTGACCTATAGAGGCCAACACATGCGGTTATCCAAAAATCAACTCTTCAAAGGTATAAAAACCTGGAGCTTTTGTAAGTAATTTCTGGGCACACGCAACGGCTCCGTTGACAAAAATCTGACGTGATGTTGCGCGATGTGTCAGACAGACCTCCTCATCCTGCCCAAAGAAGTGCACCTCATGAGTGCCGGCAACTGTACCGCCTCTGAGTGCAAACACGCCAATCTCATCTTTGGTGCGAGCTCCGCAGAAGCCCTCGCGACCAGAAACAACCGGACGAGTTCCCTCTGGGTCAATAGCGGCTAGCAGCAGCTTTGCTGTGCCGGACGGAGCGTCAACCTTCTGGTTATGGTGCGTCTCCACAATCTCGGTATCCCAGCCGTCAAGCGCCTCAGCAGCCATAGCAACCGCACGCCTCAACACGGCAACGCCAACCGAATAGTTTGCCGCATGAATCACCGGTACGCTCTCCCCCAACTGCTTCAGCTCCAAGAGTTGCTCTGACGAGAAACCCGTGGTGCCAGAAACCAGCGCACACCCGCGCTCACGCACAAAGCCGACAACAGCCTCAAAAGCAGCAACACCAGAGAAATCCACAACCACATCAGGCGTCTGCTCAACGGTGCTCAACTGATTGATATTCTCGTGACCAAACGCACCAAGCACCTCAAAGCCGTGAGCAATCAGGGTCTGCTCGATGAGCTTTCCCATCTTGCCGGTACCAATCACTACTGCACTAGGCATCAAGAAGACCAGCCTTTCTCAGAGCGTTCTCAAGCACCTCTGCATGCTCTTCTGTCATCTTCCACAGAGGCAGACGATAATTTTCTTCCATAAGTCCCATACGAGCCAGCGCGGCTTTTACTGGAATTGGATTGACCTCGCAGAAGAGGGCGTGTACCAGGTCAAGATACTGAAGTTGCAGCTCGCGAGCAAGGGAGACCTCTCCGCGGTGCCATGCAACTACTAGGTCATGAACCATCTTTGGATCAAGGTTAGACCAAACAGAAATAACACCAGAAGCGCCAAGAGAAAGCAGCGGCACAATCATGTCGTCATTTCCAGACCACATAGTAAAGTCATCGCTCAAATAACGAGCAACCTTTGTTGCGTATGAAATATCTCCAGAAGCCTCTTTAATGCCCCATGCATTTGGATGTGCCGCAAGCCTCTGAACATTGCGCTCAGAAATTGAGCAGCCCGTTCTACCAGGAATGTTATACAAAATACAAGGAACATCAACACGGTCGAGTACATACGAGAAATGCTGGTAGATGCCCTCTTCGTTACTCTTGTTGTAGTAAGGAGTAATGAGCAGCAGACCATCAACATTCGCCTTCTCTAGAGCCTCTGCTTTGCGCAAAGACTCAGCAGAAGAGTTGGAGCCAGCACCGCCAATAACAGGAACTTTGCCCTGAGCTCTGGAAAGGATTGCCTTAACTACCTCGATGTCCTCCTCATCTGTCATGGTTGAGGACTCGCCGGTAGTACCAAGAGCGAGAATACCGTCAATTCCCTGCTCAATCTGGAAGTCTACAAAGCGCTCAAGTGCCTCGAAGTCAATATTTCCCTGAGCATCAAATGGGGTTACTAAAGCGGTGATTGCACCAGTCAAATTCTTCATGTCCATAGTTTTTCTCGCCCTCTAACGTGTGGTGTTTGTAGTTGTTTGTTGTGCAAGATCTGAAAAGTCCGAGCCATCAAATGCAAGCGTTGCAAAGTAGTCTGCCTCGGTCTCGGCGCGGCGAATAAGCTGTACGGATTCATCTTCTAGAAGCAGCAACTCAGCCGAACGCAGGCGGCCGTTGTAGTTATAGCCCATCGAGAAACCATGAGCACCCGTATCGTGAATAAACAAGAGGTCACCCACGGCCACCTCTGGGAGCTGACGATTCTTTGCAAACTGATCGTTATTCTCGCAAAGTCCACCCACAACGTTGTACGTATGTGTTGCAGGAGCGTCCTCTTTGCCCATAACAGTGATGTGATGGTAGGCGTCATAGATTGCGGGACGCATAAGGTTTGCCGCACACGCGTCTACGCCTAGGTAGTGGCGGTATGTCTCTTTTTGGTGCAAAACGCGAGTAACAAGCGCACCGGCGGGACCCAAAAGCCAACGACCAAGCTCAGTGTAAATGGCAACGTCTCCCATACCCGCAGGAACTAAGACCTCTTCAAAGGCGCGCTTTACACCCTGACCAATGGCCAAGACGTCAGGCTCAACTTGGTCTGGCTCATACGCCACACCAATGCCACCAGAAAGATCAATAAATCCAATATGGATATCAAGTTCTTTGTGCAACTTAACAGCCAGCTTAAAGAGGACGCGCGCGAGGTTTGGATAGTAATCTTCCTCTTGAGCATTACTTGCCAGGAAGGCATGGAGGCCAAACTCAGTGACAGCTTTGGTCTTAAGGTATGCAAACGTCTGGAAAAGCTGCTCTTCTGTCATGCCAAACTTAGCATCATCGGGATTTCCAATAATGCCGTTTTGTGACTCAAACACGCCACCAGGATTAAGGCGTGCGCACATGACCTGAGGCATGTTGCTTCCCACCGCTTCTTCAAGCGTTGTAAGCATATCGCCACCAGAATCTAAGTTAATAATGGCTCCCAGCTCATGAGCGCGAGCAAAGTCAAGCACCGTAGTGTCGTTTGACGAGAGCATAATGTTTTGACCAGTAACTCCACAGGCTTTTGCAAGGGTAAGCTCGGTTGCATTTGCACAGTCACAGCCACAACCAAGCTCCGCAAGCAGTCTCACAATGTATGGATTTGGCGTAGCCTTCACCGCAAAGTACTCTTTAAAGCCAGTGTTCCAGGTAAAAGCCTCTTGCAGAAGCTTTGCGCGGCGAACTATCTCTGCCTTGTTATACAGGTGGAATGGCGTTGGATACGTCTTAGTGATTGCCTCTAGGACATCTACAGAAACAAACGGTTTCTTACTCAAAGCTCCCCCTCAAATTGGGGGCGCAATACACCGTCAAAGTAGCACCCCCGAAATCTCGGACAGTCTTGCATGTATTTCATACAAGCCCACCTGACAACCACGCCTGATTGCCAAGTTCGGCGAACCTCGCCTCCTTCTGGGGTCACTGCCTGCCGACTAACCCAGAACCCATCGTGCTCGCTCCTCTATTGACAGTAAAACCCTACCACAGAAAGCTCTGCATTTGGGCTAGTTTTGCTCTTCTCGCAAAGTATTAACAAAAGTCTTAAGGCGAGAAAGACCTTCTGTCAGATTCTTGTCAGAAGCGGCATAACTAATACGCACATAGCCCTCAGCACCAAAGAAAACTCCAGGTACCAGCGCTACACCAAACTCTTTAATTGCTCGCTCACAAAACGCCTCAGAATCAAGGGCAAATTCCTTGATTGAAGGAAATGCATAGAAGGCACCTTCTGGCTCTTCAACAGGAAGCTTCATGTCTTCAAGTGCAGAAAGCACAATCTGCCTGCGCTTTTGATAGTTTGTGCGCATAGGCGTGACATCATAAGAAAGTGCATACAGAGCAGCCGGCTGTAAAAATGAAGGAACAGAAGACACCAGTTGAGCGTGAACCTTTCCAATATCTGCTGCGAGCTCATCAGAGGTGGCAACCCAGCCAAGCCTCCAGCCCGTCATTGCCCATGGTTTGGAGAAACTATTTGTCACAATGCAGCGATCAGCCAAATCTGGATAGAGCTCCGCAAAACGAGGAACATCTTGAACATACGTAAGCTCTCTATAAACATCATCGCACAAAACATAAAAGCCATGCTTGCGAGCAAGTTCTGCCACCGCATCAAGCGACTCTTTTGTGTAAACACATCCCGTAGGATTGTTGGGAGAAGTCAGCACAATAAGCTTTGTCTTCTCTGAAATCTTTGACTTAAGCTGCTCAGCATCAATCTGGAAATGATTGTCACTGGTATCAAGTGGCACAACAATACCACGATTAAGCTGGCAAAGTGTTCTATATACCAAATACGCTGGCTCAGGAATAATAACCTCGTCACCTGGGTTCATAAGCGTCAACATAGCAGCAGAAATAGCCTCTGTTGCTCCTACAGTAACCACAATGCCATCTGGACTTACCTTCATGCCACGAGCTGACTCCCAGGCAGTAATCGCGCTTCTCAGCTCAGGGGTTCCGGTGTTAGGTGGATAGTGAGTATTTCCAGCTACAAGCTCTTTGTCTACTTGATTGCAAATAGGAGTTGGAGTGTCTTCTCCAGGCTCTCCAATAGTTAAAGAAATACAACCTGGCGTTGTAGCGGCAAGTGCCGAGAAACGCCTGATACCTGAGGGTTTGAAAAGCTCTAGTGTTGTATTTCTTGTTAGTGGCATACAAACTCCTCAACGTACTTTCAATCCATAATAGTTATCATTTAAATCATACGACACTTGATTGATACGAGGTTCGCATGAAAAGAGTTTTATCTCTTGGTCTTAAATTTATTACTGGCCTTCTAAAAAGGGTTCTTGCTCCTCTTTTTAAATTTGTAGGCGGATTATTTGTTCTAGTTCTGCTGGTACTTGGTGGATACGTTCTCTACCTGCAACTTACTTACTACCGCATTCCAGATAACAGCCCTGTATCTAATCAAGGAGCCTCTCCTGAAGCTACAACCGTACAGGTAGGGCAAACGTACACAGCTTCAACCTATAACATTGGCTTTGGTGCTTACACACCTGATTACACCTTCTTTATGGATGAAGGCATCATGCAAGACGGTACACGAACCGTAGGAACTCACGGGCGTGCAGTAAGCAGAAACTCTGTGCTTTACACCACAAACGGTGCCCTGAACACCGTTTCTTCTCTAAATGACGGCGCAGCTCCTGACTTTATTCTCTTCCAAGAGATTGATACCTCATCCGATAGAAGCTGGCACGTCAATCAAGTTTCTGAAGCAGAGAGCCGCTTTGGATCCTACGCATCATATTTTGCTCAGAACTTCCACACCGCGTTTCTCGCCTATCCACTCACGGAGTTCCACGGAACCTCTAACTCGGGAATTCTGACGCTTTCAAACATACTTGCTTCTAGCGCAACTCGTCGTACCTACCCCATTGATGAGTCTTTCCCCACAAAATTCTTTGACCTAGACCGTTGCTTTATGATTACGCGCTATCCCACAAGCGATGGTCATGAGCTAGTGCTTATTAACAGTCACATGTCTGCCTACGACAAAGGTGGCACCAGCCGCGCTCAACAGCTTGCACTTCTGACCAAAGTTATGTCCGAAGAGCGTGCTAAGGGCAATTACGTTATTGCGGGTGGCGACTGGAACCATGCAATTTTAGGTTCACTTACGCTCTATCCATCTGTTCAGCAGGTACCTGACTGGGTAGCAGAACTCAAAGACTCTGATTTGCCAGAAGGCTTTAGCGTTGTGACTCCAGACAATCTCAACAACGTTCCTACCTGCCGCGGAGATGACATTCCATACGAGAAGGACAAGACATACACCACCACAGTTGATGGCTGGATTGTCTCGGACAATGTTGTTGCAACCGCCAGAAACGTCGATACGCAATTTGCCTACTCTGATCACAACCCAGTTCTGCTGTCTTTCACCTTAAAGAGTAAAGAATAATTTCTGTTTTGTTGTAACCACAACAAAAGCCATATAGAACTCCTGTCACACTTTGGGTATAAAGTAAGCCATAGTAGACTTTCTAAACCTATCCGAGAGGAGCCCGTATGGCACAGGTTCTTGATTTAAGCAAATCTGTTTATGAGATTTGCACTAAGTATCCCGTCATTAAAGGCCTTATGGCAGAAAACGGCTTTGCCGAGATCACCGAGCCAGGACGCCTTCAGACCATGGGTCGTTTTATGACCATCCCTAAAGGCTGCGACCACAAAGGCGTAGACCTTGAGGAGCTCAAAGCAATCTTCCGCGCTCACGGCTTTACCATTCTTGGTGATGAGGAGCCTGCAGCAGCAGCTCCAGCTGACGAGAAACCCGCGGAGCCAGCAACAGAGACAGCTGACGCACCTATCGCACAGACCCCTGAGGAGCGCAAAGCTCTTATCGCCCAGTACCTCGAGCGTCTCAACGACGGTGAGGACATCGAAGCTGTTCGCGAGGATTTTGCTCGTAACTTCAAGGATGTCTCTGGATCTGAGATCTCTACCGCTGAGCAGGAGCTTATTGCTGGCGGCGTGCCTATGGAGAAGGTCCTGAAGCTCTGTGACGTTCACGCTGCTCTCTTTGAAGGCAAGGTTTCCTGTGCACCAACAGGTGCTGTTGAAGAGACCCCTGGTCATCCTGTTTGGACTATGCGCCAGGAGAACGACCGCATTCTTGCCTTTATCCACGACCGCGTCGCTCCAGATGTTAAGCGCGCTCGCACCCTTACTGAGTCTTCCAGCAACGAAGAGTGCGCTGGCGTTGCAGCAATTCTGAAGGCTGATATGGACGCTTTTGACGAGGTCTTTGTTCACTACAAGCGCAAGGAAGAGCTGCTCTTCCCTCACCTAGAGCGTCACGATATCACCGGTCCTTCAAAGGTTATGTGGGGCAAGGACGACGAGGTAAGAAACGCTGTTAACGGCGCAGAGGCTCTGCTCGAGACCGCATTTGGCCAGTACGATGCGGTCCTTATGGCGGGCGTTGCCGACTATCTGGATGAGGCTATTGAGGGCGCTGAGTCCATGGCGTCCAAGGAAGAAAACGTCCTCATTCCACTTTCCCTTGAGCATCTAACCGCTACTCAGTGGACCCAGATTGCTGCTGAAGAGAACGAGTTTGGCCACGCATTTGGCGTCAATCCTCCTTCATGGCACGCAGATCCTCTTGAGCTTGCAAATGACAAGCTCAAAGAAATGGAAGCCGCAGGTGCTATGGGCGAGAATAACGCTGAAGCAGAAGAGGCAATCTCTGCCGACGGCAAGGTTAAGCTCTCTACCGGCGAGTTCACCATTCCTCAGCTTGAAGCTGTCTTTGCAACTATTCCACTCGACATTACCTTTGTTGATGCAGATGACAAGACACGTTACTTCAGCCACGGCGATACCCGCGCCTTCCCTCGTCCTAAAAGCTGCCTTGGCCGCGACGTATATGACTGCCATCCACCAAAGAGCCAAGAAGCTGTTCGCCGCATCCTCACTGAGTTCAAGAGCGGCAAGCGTGATTCCTCTGAGTTCTGGTTTGAGGTAAGAGACAAATTCCTCTACGTCCGTTACTTTGCTGTTCGCGATGAAGAGGGCAACTACCTGGGCGCTCTTGAGACCACTCAGGACATCGGCCCAATCCGTGCTCTTGAGGGCGAGAACCGCAGAGGCTCTGACAGCTAAGGCTTACGCGTGTAAAACCCTAAGTTACTTCTCAAAATTTTGTGCGACTTGGTAGGCGGTGTGTCCTTTTTACGGCACATCGCCTACACTATTTCTGGCCAAAAGAGAGGAGCCTCAGTGCTACACCGTTTACTCGGCACTAAGTATGCATACGCCATTGTTGCAACTTGTATTGTCATTATGTTTTTGCCTTGCGCCATTATCCTTACGTGCTTTGGCATCTTTATCACACCAGTTTCACAATACTTTGGCGTTCCTCGCGTTGCCTTCTCTGCGGTCTTCTCGGTGCTCTGCATTGCTATGACAATAGCTCTGCCATTCATAGGCAAGTTCTATAAAACGCATGACACGCGCTTGGTGCTTTCTGCAAGCGTTATCATTTGCGCAATCTCATACGGAGCTATGTCAGCAGCTCAGGAGATATGGCATTTCTATCTCTGCGCAGTGGGACTGGGTATTGGCGTGCCCGCACTCATGTTCTTGTGCGTCCCCGCCCTCATCAACGATTGGTTTGATCAGCGCGTTGGCACTTTTATGGGCCTCTGCTTTGCGTTCACCGGCATTGGTGGCACTGTCTTTAACCCCATCGGATCTGCCATTATCTCCTCTGGTCCTGAAGGTTGGCGCGCCTGCTATCTGATTTTTGCCCTGATTATACTTGTAGGAACACTCCCCTTTACCCTTTTTATAGTACGCGAGAAACCCCAAGACCTTGGTCTTACACCTCTTACCTTCTCCTCTCCTGACGAGAAAACCATTGAAGCTCCAGAGACTTCTTCCACCGATATCTCTGCTGATGACGCAATGAAATATCCAGAGTTTTATATGGTTGCTGCGTTTTATGCACTCATTACCTTTAACCAGCAAATCTCTCAGTACTTCCCTAGCTATGCAGCAACGTTTGCAGAAACCGCTCCTGCCATTGCCGCTGCCACAGGCCTTCTTGCTGGAACAACTATGCTGGGTCAAGCAATTGGAAAAGTGCTGTTAGGTGCTTTAAGCGATATCTCAGTAAAACTTGCCTGCTTTGTAGGAATTGTCTCAGGTATTATTGGCTTACTTATGCTGGGAATTAAGCTTCCAGTGCTGCCACTCTTGCTTGCAGGAACTTTCCTTTTTGGAATTGCCTATGCCCTTACAACAGTTGGTTCGCCACTATTGGTGCGCGCTGTCTTTGGCAAAAAAGATTCCACTCTTATCTACTCAAGGATTGCAGGTGTAAGCTGCTTTGTCTCTGCTTGTGCACTCATTATTTGGAGCTTGATTGTAGACGGCTCAGCTCAGGGTTTCTTGGTGCTCTTTGGTATTGGAATTGCCCTGATGAGCAGTTGTCTAGCGCTTGCTCTCACCGCACTTAAGCGCGCTGGCAAACGAGCATAAGGTTATCTGGCTCTCTTGAGTCTGCTTCTGGATCCAAAGGTACAACCTCTACCTGTTCAAACACAGTGTGCGCAACATCCATGAGCACTTCAAGTTGATGTGCGTTCTCTCCTACCTGTGCAGAAACTACATTTGTGAGATATCTTCCACCAGGAGTAAGACAATGTGCTACCAGACTCATCCACTCACTGGTCATCATAGCTGCAGGTGGAACTTCTCCGCTAAAGCAGTCATTCAAGATAGCGTCATAGCGCTTATTATCAGAGGTTGCTAGGCTCTTTATATACTCAACGCCATCAGTTACCTGTACCTGAAGCCTACCATTACTCTCTCTAATAGCCTCATCCACAAAGAAGTAGCTATGAGCTAGAGCTGCAATTTTAGGGTCAATCTCCAGTGCGTCGCAAGAAACCTCTGGATAATGAGCTACTAAATAACGAGGATACGAGCAACCACCAGCACCTAACATTAAGACTGAGTGTACGGAACAAGCAGCTTCAAACAACAAGTCGTACAGCTCAAGATAAGGAAATACCAGCTGGTTCTTTCTAGAATCTGTGTACGTTGCACTCTCATAGGCGCCGCCCTGCCACAACACACGTATTTCTCCACCTTCACCATCTGAAATAGGAAATATCAACGCGGGACCATTCAGTGCCTGAGTTTCAACGTAAATACCTGCACAAGTTAGGAGCTCCATATCATGAGCAGTAAGCTGTTTTTCTGACATGGAACTCCTTCAGGTAATGTGTTCTATGCAATGTACGTAAGTATAGCTAGTACACGGGGTTTCTCGCCAGGTACTACCTCAGCTCAAACGAATCGGCATCGGTGATGCAGACGCAGGTGTCATAGAACGCCCTGAGTGCCTGGTACCCTAAAAGCGTGTCTTTGGTGCCCGCGGTCTCGTACACGGAGTGCATAGCAAGCTGTGGCAGACCTACGTCAACGGCGTGCATGCTGGCCTGAATGTTGGAGAGGTTGCCCAGAGTTGATCCGCCTGGCATGTCGCTCCTGTTAGCAAAGACCTGGTAAGGAATGTTTTGCTGCTTCCAAATAGCCTCGACAATGGCGCGGCTAAACGCATCAGTGCAGTATGACTGACGTGCTGCTTCCTTGATAACCATGCCGCCATTGAGATACGGCTTGTTGGCCGCATCGTGCTTCTCGGGATAATTGGGGTGTACCGCATGCGCGTTATCGCAGCTTACCAGCAAAGATGCCGAGAGCGCGCGGTAGTAATCTTCTTGCGTAAAGCCAAGCGTGGCGTTAACGCGCTGCAGTGTGTCTTTAAGGAACGTAGACTTTGCGCCCTGCTTGGTATTTGAGCCAACTTCTTCGTTATCAAAGCAGGTATACACAGAGATGTCCTGCTCATTTGAGGAAGCAAGGAAGGCCTTAAGCGCTACAAAGGCGCACTGAAGGTCATCCAAGTGACCAGCGGAAACAAACTCCTTCTTAGCGCCCCAAATGCGACCACCCGTGTGATCAACTAAGAACAAATCGCGAGAAAGAATGTCCTCTTGAGACACGCCTGCTGCGTCTGCTACCAGGGCGTTAAAGGCACCAGGATTAAGCTCTCCAGCACTAAAGAGTGGCATCAAATCTTTAGCACGATTAAACTCTGGCGAGAGACCATTTTTGTGCTCAAGATGAATAGCCAGGCTTGGAATCATGACAACGTCGTCTTCAATGTTGACCAGCCTGGACTCTACCTTGTTTCCTACCTTGACCAGCACGCGACCAGCAATGCCCAAAGGACGGTCAAACCACGTGTGGTCAAGCATACCGCCATATGCCTCGGTGTTCAGACGAAGCGAGTTGCCCTCACCGGTAAGCTCTGGCTGAGCTTTTACCTTGTAGGTTGGAGAATCGCCATGGGCAACAGCAAGCTGGAAGTGATAGGGAGCATCAGCGCTTGAGGTTTGGGACTCACGGTACTTCTCGCCAACTTTCCAGGCAACAATTGAAGAATTGTTGCGCATGGTAAAGTAAGAGCCGCCAGGCTGAACATCCCAAGAAGAACCCTCGGAGAGATAGGTAAAACCGTTCTCTATCAGGTAATCTTTGATGGTTTGTGTGGTATGAAACATAGAAGGGCTCTGCTTAATGAAAGCAATAAGCTCCTCAGAAAGAGCAAGTGACTCATTCAAATCAGACATCCGTAAAACCTTTCATAGAACTGTGTTGCATTCAACAGCCTAGCACGCATTTTTGGTGAGGCGCACACTTTCTAAAAAATGACGCAAAGAATACGCGCTTCAGGGTAGATACTTATATGTTGAACTAATTCTCATCCACCAAAGCGAGAGTGTATGGATATCAATCAAGCTATTGAGCATGCAAATGCGTTTGTCATACCTGGCCTTCTTGTTGATGATCAGTCCATCATCGGCGAGGTCAACAAAAACTGTGATGCCATTAAAACGCTGCTTGATGCCTGGAAAGAAGCTCCTTTAGGCCAAGAGCCTGTAGAGTTTTCTGTCATCCAGCAGCTTGCTGATAGAACGCGCTCACTCTGCGATACCTACGGCGTGGAGAGACTCAGAAACCATCGAGGTGTTGGACTTTCTCGCGGTCTTTCAAACGACGATCTTGCGGCTGCCGTTGCAAAGATGCAGCGTCGTCGTCCTAAGGCTGTCTTTAAAACCGCAGGCCCCCTTCTTAACGACTTGCAAATTGCGTATGTCGAGAAGAGCGTTTCTGGCACGGTGCTGGGCATTGATATTGAGACCACGTCGCGCTTCCCTGAGCTGGGTTACATTGTTAACGTGGGCTTTGAGTTCTGGAATCTTGGTCGCAACACCGTTCCAGTAGAGCCTCACACTGTCTACTTTGGTATCCCAGAGATGTACAAAGAAAAAGGTGTCCCTCTTGCCGATATTCACCAGATTACCTGGAAAGATGTTGAGGGCAAAAAATCATTTAGAGACGATAAGAAAGCTCAAGAGGCTCTGCTGGCAACTATGAAAAAGATTCCTTTTATGGCCCACAACGCTGCCTTTGAGGATTCTTGGTTCATGTTCAACATTGATGGCTACGCAGAGGCTAGAAAAGCAGGCAAGATTATTGTTATTGACTCTCGCGACATCTGCCGTCGCTTGGATCCAGAGATTAGGTCTCTTCCCCGCGAGTCTTCTCCTGCCGCGCTTGAGAACTGGGCACAGCGTAGGCATACACTTGCAGCAGACGAGAAGGAACGCCACTTGGGACTTGAAGACGTAGACCTTATGATTCGTACCGTTCAAGCAGAATTTGCAGACCACAATATGTTTGAAGACTAGGCAACGTTGTCGGTCATATGTGTTCAAGCGTTATACTAAAGAGTGCATAAACTAGATTTTCTCGCTAGAAAATAACCGCCAAGGAGGAGTTTTGTCAGAGAAGCAGGTTAGAGTACGTTTTGCGCCATCCCCAACAGGTAAGTTGCACATCGGAGGTGCACGTACTGCTATCTATAACTGGGCTTTTGCTCGCGCAAATGGTGGCAAGTTTATTCTTCGTATTGATGACACAGATCCTACGCGCTCAACTGAAGAGAACACTCAGATTATTCTACGCGCTATGAAGTGGCTTGGTCTTGATTGGGACGAGGGTCCCGATAAGGGCGGCGATTGCGGTCCTTATAGCCAGACCGAGCGTCTTGATTTGTATCGTGAAGCAGCAAATAAACTGCTGGCAGAGGGCAAGGCGTACCCTTGCTTCTGCACACCAGAGAAGCTTGCCGAAGACAAGAAGGCTGCTGAAGAGCGCCACGACCCCTTCCAGGGCTATCAGCGGACCTGCAGAAACATTGATCCTGTAGAGGCTCAGCGCCGCATTGATGCTGGCGAACCTTATACCATCCGCATCAAGGTTCCTCTGGACCGCGGCGATGTCATTGTCCACGACGCTGTTCACGGTGATGTAACCTTTAACGCTCGCGAGCTTGATGACTTTATCATCTTCCGCTCTGACGGCACCCCAACCTATAACTTTGCCACTGTTGTTGATGACGCTGGTATGGGCATTACCCACATTATTCGTGGCGATGACCACCTGTCTAACACTCCTCGTCAGATTATGGTGTACGAGGCTCTGGGCGCACCTGTTCCAACCTTCGCTCATATCTCCATGATTTTGGGTCCTGACGGCAAGAAGCTCTCTAAGCGCCATGGCGCAACTTCTGTTGAGGAGTATCGTGACCAGGGCTATCTTGCAGATGCCTTTGTCAACTACCTGGCTCTTCTCGGCTGGTCACTTGATGGCGAGACAACCATTATTCCTCGTGACGTTTTGGCGTCTCAGTTCTCTTTAGATCACGTTTCCAAAAACCCTGCTAAGTCCGATCCAGAGCGTCTGAACTGGATTAATGCAACCTATCTTGCCACTATGGACAACCAGACCTTTGCAAAGACTGTTCTGATTCCAGAGCTTGTGGGCGCGGGTCTTGAGCCTGTTCAAGGCAACGCAACTGATGCAGATGAGATTTACGCAACTCGTCCAGGCTGGTATAACCTGCTCTCCGAGATTCTTCGTCCTCGTACCACAGTAAGTCCAGACGTTATTGAGAAGTCACGCTTTTTGTATGAGGGTGCAAACGTCACCTTTGACCAGAAGAGTGTCGAGAAGGGCCTTACCAAAGACGCTGCTCAGAGTGCTACCGTCCTTGCGGCTGCAAGGACTGCTCTTGAGGGCGTTTCTGAGGACGAGTGGAAGGCTACAGCAATTGATGCTGCCCTTGAGGTGCTTCCAGAGCAGCTTGATCTCAAGAAGCGCATTGTTTTTCAGTCCATTCGCGTTGCTGAATGCGGCAACATGGTCTCCCCTCCTCTTGGAGAGTCTATGGAGCTGCTTGGTCGTGAGGTTTGCCTTGCTCGCCTTGACCGCGCTCTGGAGCTTTGCAAATAACGCGTGAATGCGTGCCTGCCGCGTATTCTTCCAAGCGTAAGTGGGTATCAAAAGTAAAACCACACAAGAGCTGTAAAACAGATGGTTTTGCAGCTCTTTTATCGTTACCGTTTGTTTAGTTTTGGAGTAACTATGATTTCTATGTCTGCGTTTGAGGTCCTAGGCCCCATTATGGTGGGTCCTTCTTCCTCGCACACAGCAGGAGCCTTGCGCATTGCTTTGGTAGCACGCTCGCTTGCACCAAAGCAGCTGGAGCGCGTTGAGTTTTGGCTCTACAACTCCTTCTCTCATACCCACCTTGGTCACGGCACTGATTACGCTCTGATTGCAGGCATCTTAGGCCTTGCTCCAGACGATACGCGCGTCCGTGAAGCACTTACTCTGGCAGAAGAAGTCCATCTTAACTACAGCGTTATTGAGAAGGGCGACGACGAGACTCTGCACCCAAACACCGTAGAAATTCACCTCTACGGCGCAGATAACGTTCACGTTTCTGTTATGGGTGAGTCCGTAGGTGGCGGCCGTATTCGCATTTCTGGTGTTAACGGCGTGCGCATTCGCATGTCTGGCGATATGCCCACTATTTTTGTTTCACATCGCGATAAACCCGGTGTTCTTGCAGCTCTCACTACTATTTTGGCCACGCAAAACATCAATGTTGCAACTATGCGCACCTTCCGCTCAGAGCGTGGCGGCTTTGCCCACACTGTCTTTGAGATTGACGAGCCTATTGAGCAGAAAGTCCTAGATCTCTTCCAGCTGGCACCTCACGTTTCGTATGCCGCTCAGGTTTCCATTCCAGGAGCAGCTCCACAGGTCACAAACGACGTGCTTTCAGGAGCCTTTGACAACGGCGCAGATCTTCTCGCCAGGTGCTCCAAGACGGGAGCCTCTATTGGCCAGATTATGCGCCAGCGCGAGAAGGACCTGCGACCAGATGCCAACGTAGACGCTGAGATGGCTCATGTTCTTGAGATTATGCGCGATGAGGTTCACGACACTATCAAGAAGCCTCGTCAGTCCATTGGCGGCCTGCTCAACGGTCAGGCCAAAACCGTAGCAAACACCCCAACAGCAATCTCAAGTGCGCTTATGGGCACCACGCAAACACGAGCCGTTGCCTACGCTATGGCCGTGCTTGAGCGCTCAGCAACCATGGGCGTCATTGTTGCCGCTCCTACTGCAGGAGCTTCTGGCGTTGTACCAGGATCGCTTATCTCGGTAGCAGAAGAGATTGGCGCTACCGACGAGCAAGTTATTTCTGCGCTTTGGAATGCAAGCGCTATTGGAGCCATTCTAACCACCAACGCAAGTGTTTCTGGCGCTGAGGGCGGCTGTCAGGCAGAGGTTGGATCTGCTGCTGCCATGAGCGCATCTGCATTGACCGAGCTCTTGGGTGGCACTCCTCAACAGTGCTTGGACGCTGCTTCTATTGCCATCTCTAACCTTCTAGGACTAGTCTGTGACCCTGTCAGAGGACTAGTTGAGTATCCTTGCCAAGATAGAAACGCTATTGGTGTAGCCGCTGCCGTAAGCTCTTCTCAGCTTGCTCTTGCGGGCGTTGGTAACCCAATTCCGTTTGATGAGGTTGCACACGCTATGGCAGAAGTTGGCGCCGCGCTCCCTGTTTCTCTCAGAGAAACAGCTAAAGGTGGCCTTGCTGCAACTCCAAGTGCTCCTACCGCATGCGCAAGTTGCACCGGCTGTACCCCTCTTGACCAGGCACTTATTGATGCAGAACGCATGCTCAGCTCAAATACTAGAGACGTTCCTTGCGCTTAGAGATGCGTTTTATATAATATTTTTTGCTGCAAACAGAATTTCTTGAAATTATTGCTTGCATCTCTGACGAGTCTCCTTTATAGTTATTTCTCGCGCTGATGCGCACGGATGACATCTTGGGATATCGTCTAGTGGTAGGACAGCGGATTCTGGTTCCGTCAACGGGAGTTCGACTCTCTCTATCCCAGCCATGTCCTCCCAGTCATACATGGCCCGTTCGTCTAGCGGTTCAGGACGCCGCCCTCTCAAGGCGGAGATCACCAGTTCGAATCTGGTACGGGCTACCAAATGTTCAAGGACTTCTTCGGAAGTCCTTTTTGTTTATCTCAACACCACTTTTGCTTCTATCGTAAAATAGACCAGTCTGTTCAAAGTGGCTGTCACGCCCAGTCGTGTGACCCAGAAGTATAAGAATTTTTACTAACACCTTGATTGGATCAGGATGTGGCTTGAGTTCTTCCAAAGTGTAGTTGTCATTATTGCCCTGCTCTACGTGCCGGGCGTCATTTTGTTGCATGCTTCCGGCATGCCAAAGCCCTGGGCACTTGTTAGTGCTCCTTTGGTCAGCTGCGCCCTCTTCTTTATTGAGGGAGAAATCTTCAGCGCACTTAACATTCCCATCCCTTTGGCTGTAATGATTCTTGTTCCGCTGCTTATCACAGTTCTAGTCAATGGTTACGTTTTTTATGTTGCTCCCAAACACAAAGAACACCACAGAGGCGAGAAACCCAGCACATCCAAGACGTCACAAGCGCTCAAGCCATCAACTTACCATGCACCAGCGTTTATCTGTGAAGAACTTCCCTTCTGGATGCCTCTTCTGTACATAGGAATTGGCCTTCTTACCGTAGGATTTCTTTTCTTACCCACCCTTCCGTCTGCCAGCTCCTTTGTACAGGGCTGGGATATTGTGCATCACTTAGATGTCACACAGGCAATGATTGAGTCTCAAAAGTACTCATCTATTCACTATGACTTCTACAGCACCGTAGAAGCTTCAATTACCCCTTGGGAGCCGGGAGCTTCGGGATTTTATCCTTCTGGCTGGAACATCATTGTTGCTTTAACAACACAGCTTGTTTCTACAACAGTTCCTATTGCAGGAAATGCACTCAACTTTGTTAGTGCAGCCATTGTCTTTCCGCTCTCAATCTGCTCGCTAATTGCCAAAGTTCTTCCCAAGCATCGCATTGCGCTTATCAGCGGAGCCTTTGTCTGCTTAGCATTTTTTGTCTTCCCCTGGTCGCTTTTAATCTACGGACCAATTTTTCCTAACACGGTAGCTTTCTGTGTAATGCCTTCTATTTGGTGGGTCTTTATGCAGATGACACGCTCAAAGACTCCAAAACACGATCTTATCTGGCTTATTGTCATATTTATTCTTGGCTTGATTACCCTCTTTATCTTGCATCCTTCCACGATTTTCTCGTCAATTGTTGTGCTTTTGCCTTGGAGTTTTGCACGCATTGGAGAGTCAAACCGCAGAGTTGTTCTCTTTGGAAAACAAATCAAGCCTGTCACGCTGGCATACGCATTCTTTATTTTTGCGCTGGTCATATGGTCTGTTTTCTATTACGTTTTGATTATTCGAGGCGTGGCTCTCAACTTCTGGTGGAGCGCTTACTCAAGCTTGCAAGATGCTATTTTACACGCCCTTGGTATGGATTTTATTGGACAGTCATACGCAGGTGGAGAGCTTGTTTCTCCACAGCCCGTACTTTCTATTTGCGTGCTTGTGGGTGCCGTCTGGACGTTTAAGCACAAGCAGGCTCGCTGGATGGTATCTGCCTTTATGTACCTGTCCATACTCTGCATTTTTATTATTACGTTTGACGTTCCTTTGAAGGGATATCTCTCGGGATTTTGGTATACCGACCCATTCCGCATTGCGGCGAGCTGTGTCATTATGGCAATTCCACTAGCAGCGCTTGGCCTGGCAACCCTTGCCGAGGCTGCTCTGGAAGCGTTTGCCTCCTGGCGAGAAAAAGTTGCCCAGCGCCAAAGCAAGAATCAAGCTCAAGCTAAGGCCCGGACCTGCGTCTTTTGTACAGTTTGGGCCAAACCTCTGATTGCGGGAGCGGTCATTGCGTGTGTAGTTGTACTCAATTATGTGGTTCCTATGCCAAACCTTAAATCAGAAGAGCCAATTCCCGCTGCTATTGCCTTTAAACAAGCTTCCGAGAAGGCCTATGGTGATCACTACATTTTGACCTCGGAGGAATTGGAGTTTTTACGTCGCGTGGAACTTACCGTTCCTGCAGGCGCTATTATTGCAAACCTACCTCAAGATGGCAGTCTCTGGGCGTATGGCACTAACGACTTACATGTGCTCTGGCGCTTCCCTAACGGCTATGACGCCTCAGAGCGTCCTGCAAGCGCAATTCTTCGCAAGCGCCTTAATCGCATTGCGAGCGACCCTGAGGTGCTTCAGACGACACACGATCTTAACGTACAGTACGTCCTTATTCTGAACAACGTTGTTGATTACTCCAACGCTGTAACCAGCACCTACAAACCTGGAACTTTTAGGGGCATCACGCAAATAACAGACACCACCCCGGGTTTTGAGGTGGTGCTGGAAGAAGGTTCTATGAGGTTGTACAAAATTACCTTGTAAAAACGTTATGCTTGAAGTGCGGAAACTACATTCTTAAGCTCCTGAACACGATCAGTTGCTTCCCACGTGAAGTCTGGGTCTTTGCGGCCAAAGTGACCGTATGCTGCTGTCTTAGAGAAGATAGGACGGCGCAGCTTAAGATCTCTGATAATGGCACCAGGGCGAAGATCAAAGACCTTCTCGATAGCCTGCTCAATAACAGCATCGTCAACAATGCCAGTGCCAAAAGTATCAACCATGATAGACAGTGGATGAGAAACGCCAATAGCGTAAGCAAGCTGGACTTCACACTTCTTTGCAAGACCAGCTGCAACCACGTTCTTGGCAACCCAGCGGGCAGCATATGCTGCTGAACGGTCAACCTTGGTGCAGTCCTTACCAGAGAAGGCGCCGCCGCCATGACGTCCCATGCCGCCGTAGGTGTCAACAATAATCTTTCTGCCAGTAAGTCCTGTGTCTCCCATAGGTCCGCCAACAACAAAACGACCAGTTGGATTGACGTAAATATCAGCGTTGTCCCAAGCAATGTTGACCTCGCTCATAACAGGTGCAATAACGTGGTCGATCATATCCTGCTTGATGACGGACATATCTTCAATCTCTGGGGCATGCTGCGTGGAAACAACAATGGCTGTAACCTCAACGGGTTTCTCGTCCTCATAGCGAACGGTAACCTGAGTTTTGCCGTCTGGGCGCAAATACTCGACCTCGCCAGACTTACGTACCTCTGAGAGGCGCTGAGCCAGACGCTGAGCCAGGTAAGCCGGCATGGGCATTAGAACATCGGTCTCGTCAGAAGCAAAGCCAAACATCATGCCCTGATCGCCTGCGCCGATAAGATCAAGCGGATCGGTGGTGCGTCCTGCCTGTGTGTCATAGGACTGATCAACGCCCTGGGCAATATCTGGGCTCTGCTCGTGGATGAGACTCAAAACACCGCAGGTCTCACAGTCAAAACCATACTTAGCACGGTCGTAGCCAATATTTCTAAGCGTATTACGAACAATCTCCTGGACATCAATGTAGGATTGAGTGCGAATCTCTCCTGCTACCACAATAGTTCCTGTGGTAGCAAAGGTCTCACATGCACAACGAACGTTATCCAAGCAAGCTGGAACCCCACTTGGAGAAACGTATCCACGCTCTTCAAGCTCTGCCTCTTTTGCCAGGATTGCATCAAGAATTGCGTCAGAAATCTGATCGCAAACCTTATCTGGATGTCCCTCAGTAACACTTTCTGAGGTAAACAAATAGTTTTTGTGTGCCATGAACTATCCTTTCACGCATGGCTTTTCTGCTTATGCAGAATATTTGCGTTCTTCTACGCGCAACCACTCTTACTATACCCGCCAGAGCCATTTTTGAGCAGGATCAGTCAAGAAATTTTAAAATGAGCACCACATGGGTGCTCTTTAAATAGCATGGTTAAACTGGGATTATGCAAAAATACGTACGATTATCCATCTATTCCAATACCAGCAAGCGTCAAATCAAGAAGCTTCTGTGCAAGCTCATCAGACCCCTCAACACCATGGCGCTCTCCCATCAAACCAATAGCCGAGAGAACCAAAGCTCCTGTAATAGAACAGGCAGCAAGTCTTGAATCAACGCTTTGGCGAATAAATCCCTGCAATTTTCCCATCTCTAGCTGGTTAGCAAGGAGAACAACCACGCGGGAAAGTGGTCCCTCAATGTTGGTAATAAGCGCCTGCTCAGAGCTTGCAAGCTTATTAATCAAAGCCAAAACAAGTGGCGAGTCAGGAAGAATATGTGAGGCCAGCTGAGCAATGATTGCATGAAGGGTCTCTTTTGAAGCAGGCTTATTGCCAATAGTGCGTGCAATATCTTTTGCTAACTCATCAACACTCTCATCAAAGATTGCCTGCAAAAGAGCTTCTCTATCAGAAAAGTAGTAATACAGCGCTCCTTTTGAAAGACGAGCTCTATCAGAAATCTCACTCATTTTGAAATTGGTATTTCCACGAGCAAGCATGAGCTTAGTTGTCTCATGCATAATACGCTTACGTGTAGCTACACTTTTCTTAGTACGAGCCTCGGCACGAATATGAGAAATGGAAGGCGCTGGAGCTTCAGGTTCTTCTGCAGGCTGCTGTTCATAAGCATTATGGTGTATGACTTCTAACGTAATATAATCGCACTTCTCGCCCATGAACTCCCCCATAAGACACTATCCGTCATATAAAATGACGCCTCTCTGATAATTTTTTATGCTTACTATACCGTTTTATCGAATCTAGAAAAATATAAAGGCCTGACTTTTCATTGTTTTAATCTGGCACTCTTTATTATTTTTACCAATTACCCCTAGAAAGAATGGCGAGAAGATCTTCTTGCCTATTCTCCACTTGACCTGCTAAATAAAGCTCAAAGAGCTTACGTTGACACACACCAACAGCAGGTCCTGGCTGAAGTGAAAGCACTTCCATAATTTCTGCACCCGAAACGCACAACTCTTGTGGGTGCTGAGCAATTCCCCGTTTTGCCTCATGCAAGAGAAGGGTTCTCATAGCCTCAAGTGTCACTGCATAGCTACGATACGGATTTGCCTTTGCCAAAGCATCTGCCTGCTTTAACGTCAAAAGATCATACGAAAGGGCAATGCCGTCCGATTTGCTTGCCTCAGCTAGCAAGGCAGCCATATGCCTAAGTGATGAGGTTGTAACGTCCACGTCATAGTCATGCAATGCCACAAGAGCGCAAACCTCATTACTCAAATGCTGCGATAAAGCTAAGCGTTTAAGTAAGCTCTTCGCCACAGCCGCGCCTTTTTCTGGGTGACCATAAAAATGACCCCTACCATCTGCGTCAACGCTAAACATTTCTGGCTTTGCAATATCATGCAGGAGCGCCGCCCACCTAAGCGCAGGTGTTGCAGTACCTGCAGTAAAGGCTTCTGTTGCAGAACATACCCGAGCAGTATGTTCCAGCACGTCATAAGCATGATACGGACTTTTTTGATCAAAGTTTTGAAGTGGTAAGAGCTCCGGAATTGCTACCGCTAAAACAGGAAATCCCAGCTTGATAGCATGAACAATATGGCCAGCCTCAACAATTTGAGCCACTTCAGAGCCAATGCGCTCAGATGCAACCTGAGAGAGTAGCGGCGCACACTCAATAAGCGCCTGATGCGTCTTCTCTTCAATAGAAAATGAGAGTCTGCATGCAAACCGCAAGGCACGCAGCATACGCAATGCGTCTTCAGTAAAGCGCACTTTTGGCTCCCCAACAGCACGAATCACGTGTGCAGATAAATCTTCTAGACCACCATAAAGATCAAGCAATCCTCTTTTTGGGTAATATGCCATAGCGTTAATGGTGAAGTCTCTACGAGCAAGATCTTCCTCTATACGAGAGACAAACTGCACAGAATCAGGGCGACGACCGTCCAGATATTCTCCATCACAGCGATACGTTGTGACCTCAATGGGATGCTTCTCAACAACAGCAGTAACAGTTCCGTACGCAATGCCTGTCTCATGCACAGGAATGCCTGCAGCTACAAAAGCTGCTTTACTCTGATGCCACGTTGCAGATGTTGTGATGTCTATATCATGAGCAAATGAACCACGCAGAGCATCTCGTACCCAACCGCCCACAATCCACGCCTCGTACCCAGCATCTTCAAGAATTTCTAATGCTCGCAAGACATACGTGGGAACTTGTAAATGCGCATGGCGAGAAAGGTATGGTAGAGAGCTGTTTTTCTCTATGCTCATAGCCATTCCTTCCGCTGTTACTGATGGGAAAAGTATACATCCTTCACACGTCATTCATATCCTTCCTGCAGTTTTAAAATGACAAACATTTGTTCTAGATTTTTCTTTACTTCTTCCCCATTCGTGATAGTCTAAGTATACGAACATATGTTCTGTTTTCAAATAGAAAGTTGCTGCCATGCATACTCTTGATAAACTCACCATACTTGCAGATGCAGCCAAATTTGGTGCAGCGTGTACCTCCTCTGGTGTAGACAGAGATCCGCAAGCAGGAAAAGTGGGCATGGCTTCAGCAGCAGGTTGCTGCCACTCATTTACTCCTGATGGACGCTGCATTACGCTGTTAAAAGTTTTGCTTTCTAATGCTTGTTGTTATGACTGTGCTTACTGTGTCAATAGGTCCTCTGCACAAACCAAGCGAGCCACCTTTACACCACAGGAACTAGCAGAACTTACCGTAGATTTCTATAAAAGAAATTACATAGAGGGGCTCTTTCTTTCCTCAGGTGTTATAGGGTCGCCAAACCACACCACAGAGCTCATGATTGAATGTCTTTCCTACCTTAGGAATGAATTGCTGTTCAACGGCTATGTTCATGCAAAGATAATTCCCGGAACAGATCCAGATCTTATTGACGCTATTGGCCGTTTAGCGGATAGACTCTCCGTCAACCTGGAGTTACCTAGTTCAACCTCGCTTACTAAAATTTGCCCTCACAAAAATGCAGAAACGGTTATTAAACCCATGTCTTTCATTCACCGCCTACGCGTCTCTGAAGAAAGGCAATTGCTCGAAGCTAAAAATGCATCAAAAGGCATTGTGAAGGCTGCTGGCAAATCTAAGGGCATTGTTATTCCTTCTCAGAAACAAATCATAAAAGAAGGTTTAGCTCTACGTTCCAATTGCTTGAAGAATACCTTTATGCGCTCATCAAGGGTGTCTTCCAGTAAGAGATCCTTCTCGCCTGCCGGACAGTCAACGCAAATTATCATTGGAGCTTCTCCAAAATCAGATAATCAAATATTGCACTTATCACAAGCGCTTTACCAGCAATTTGAGTTAAAACGAGTGTTCTTCTCTGCCTATATTCCTGTTATAGAAGACAATCGTCTTCCAGAGTTAGACACCCTTGTCCCTCTACGCAGAGAACATCGTCTTTATCAGGCTGATTGGCTTATGCTCTACTATGTGTTTTCTCCCGATAAACTGGTGTCTCCAGAAGCTCCTTGGCTTGATTTAGAGGTTGACCCAAAGCTTGCGTGGGTGCTAACGCGCCTTAATCAATTTCCTGTAGAGATTATGGATGCACCGCTAGAGATACTTTTACGAGTGCCCGGTATTGGTCCTACCGGTGCACGAAGAATTATTGCTGCAAGAAAACAGTCTCGCCTCACTTTTGATGACCTCAAACGGCTTGGAATACGGCTTAAAAGAGTTCATCACTTTCTCACCTGCTGTGGCGTAAGAGATGCCTCAGCTCCACTTGACCAAGAACTGATTAAACAGAGGGTAATTGCTGATGCCAAAGCAAGTTCGTACAACAAAACAAGACGTCGTATTGAGTCCTCTCAACTCAGGCTCTTCTGATCAGAGTGTAGAGCTTGTCTCGCTTGTTGAGAGGCTTACAAGACCTCCAAGCCTAGAAGGTTGTTATCTCCTGCAATCCGAGCTTAGAAGGCGTTGTAGGGGCTGTAGGACTTACCTATCTCTCGCATACTAACCCAGCACACGTACGTCTTGTTAGAGAAAGTTTTTGTCAGCCTAGCCTTGGGGAGCATATTCTCTGTGGGCCAGACCCTTCTGATGACTCAGTAGTAGCCTTAGCCAGACAAGTCCTTACTGGATTAGAAAAGAAGGTAGGCTCAAAAGAGATAACGCGACATATTGTTCTTGCATGTGCTTCAGATGTATACACCATGCCAGAGATTGTACATAGGTATATCCGTCTTGCATTTTCGTACGGTGTAGGAGCACTTGAAGATATTGCTGACCCAACTGTAGCTGAGTTTAATGCTCTTGCTAGACAGGTAGAATCTGAGCGAGAGCATACACGACAATTTGTGCGGTTTTCTCGCATGTCAGACGGCTCTTTTATGTCGGTGTTTCAACCAAATACCAATGTAGTTCCACTGACCTGTAATTACTTTGTCAAACGGATGAGCGCAGAGCGGTTTTTTATTGTTGACCCAGCTCACCGTATAGTCAGTTTTTATGCGCCAGAAATAAAGACCTTTGGAACCATTCAGCTCGACGACACCTCTTTGGAAGAGCTGCTTTCTAGAACAGACCTTGCAACTGATGAGAAATACGTGCAAGCCATGTGGAGACGCTTCTACGAAGGAGTTGGCCTAGAAGGTCGTGGACCAGCAGAAAGAGGATATGACCTACGTGCTCATTGGATGCCAAAGCGCATATGGCAAGGGTTGCCCGAGCTCACTGCAAGCACAAATGCAGAAGCAGCACGCAGTCAAGGTGTACCCGCTCGCTATCAGGGACGAGAAAACAGAAAGGATGTGCATAACATTGGGCAGAAACAGACGGCCCATAAAAAGCTAACCTCGGGACTATAAGTCGGCTGCTCAAGGTATTACTCAATATAAAAAGCGCCCAGCAAAGCTGGACGCTTATCAGTTCAAATGTATGACCTAAGACTTAGTCAAGATCGTTGAAGTCACCAGCTGCAGGTGCAGGTGCAGAAATCTGAGTCTGCTGAGCTGCAGGCTGAGCAGCATTCTGGGAACCAGTTGGAGCATTGTTGGTAAGAACAGACTCTGGGAAGACAGAGTCTGCATCATCCAGGAAGTGCTGGAGAAGCTTGCGGTACTCAGCGCGGAAGTCCTCACGGGACTGCTTGAGGCGATCAATCTCATCAAGCTCAGTCTGCTTCTCTGCAAGAGCCTGACGGATAACCTCACGAGCCTTCTGGTCTGCCTCGTTGCGAATGCGCTCTGCGTTTGCGCGAGCGTCTGCAACAAGCTTATCTGCGCTCTGCTGAGCAACAATGAGGACCTGAGAAATCTGATGCTCAGATGCAGCAATAGCTGCAGCGCTTGTCTCCTCAACAGAAGGAACGTTTGCGTTCTCCTCAAGGTTTGCAACCTGAGCCTGTGCTGCAGCAAGCTGCTGCTCAGTGCTGGTCAGACGGCCCTTAAGGTCAGCGATCTTTTGAAGCATTGCATCAACCTCAGAAGAGAGCTGCTCAAGAAATGCGTCAACTTCCTCTGGATTGTAGCCGGTCTCAGCAGGAGAGAATGTCTGCTGCTCGATGTCTGCTGGTGTGATTGCCATCTTTGTTCCCTTTCAGTCTGCGAGTAGACGTACCACACATCATAACTACTCAGTTTGTAATCAAAGACAAACTAGTTTTCTATATTAGTATAAAGCCCAGCGTCGAAATGGCAAAACGTCCCACAAGATTAAGCACAAAAAGCGCAACAATCGGTGAGAGGTCAACGCCAGAAATTGGAGGAATTACGTTCCTAAACACACTGAGGTATGGCTCAACAATTTTGCCAATTGCCTCAAGAATGTTCTTAACCGAATCATTAGAAACGGTAATCCAAGAGGACAGGCACCATACCACAATGCAGAAGCTGTACATCCTCAGCAAAGTATAGAGCGCATTCAAAACATAATACGAAAACACAAAAACCTCCAGTTACCTGGTAATCTCGCCCTCATCAGCAAGCTTATCAAGATCAGCCTGCGTCAAAGAAACGCCATGAGGAAGTACAACAAAGACGCGGTCAGCAACTTCTTCAACAGCGCCGTCAAGTCCATAAGAAAGACCAAAACTGAAGTCCAAAATTCTCTTGGCAACCTCAATGTTGGTGTTCTTAAAGATAAGGACAACTGGCTGACCAGTACGAACGCGGCGAACCACCGACTGAACATCGTCATAAGAAACAGGACGAAGAACGTATGGTGGCAGCTGTCCAGAATAGCTTGTACGGCTCACAGGACGAAGACCAATATCACCAGGAGTTGGCAAATTTGGACTCACGGTGTGCTCATAAGAAGGAGTGTATCCAGAAGGCTCCTGACGAGATGCATACGCAGAAGCGCGAGAGCGCATATCCTGCTGAGGATTATAAGAAGCAGCTGGATTAGTGCTAATTGGCTTACCAGAGCGCGTGTAAACAGAAACGCTCTCTGCTTCTGGCCTGGATGGATTGCCCAGTAGTCTGTTGGAAGAACCTTGCTGTGCACGATCATCGTACGAACGAGGAGAAGCTCCGTCTACCTCGTCATAGCCCTCATCGCCATAATATTCATCGTCGTAGTACTCATCGTCCTGACCACCACGAAGCTTTGCTCTTAGCGTATCAAGAATGCTCATCATTGTGCCTTTCTGTAACGCACGTAACTTCTTACTACTGTATCAAAAACTTGCAACTATTTTAGTGCCCACTCAACGTATAGGCTGGGTCAAACAACACTCGACCCAGGCGAATAGTCGTAGAACCCTCTTCAATGGCATACGTAAAGTCATCACTCATGCCGCAAGAAAGAACATCTAACTTCAAACCAACTTGTTGGCTCAAGCGATCACGTAATTCTCGAAGTCCTGAAAATGTTCTCTTGGCGCGCTCTGGATCATCTTTTGGTGCCATAGTCATCAGACCCACAACAGAAATGTGAGGAAGCTCAACAATTTTTTGAATAGACTCAGACACCTCTTCTAGCGAGAAACCCGATTTTGAGGCTTCAGCGGAGACGTTTACCTCAAGTAGAACAGACTCCTCAGTACCCTTTACCTCAGCACGCTTTGAAACCGCCTCTGCAAGATGCTCGGAAGAAATTGAATGAATGTAGCGAACCTTGCCAACTACCTGGTTAATCTTGTTCTTCTGAAGATTGCCAATCATGTCAAAAGTTATCTTAGACGCAAAAGAAGTTTCAGATAAACACGTCAGTTTATGTGTCATTTCTTGTGGGCGATTCTCGCCAAAAACCCTATAACCCGCCTTATGAGCTGCAAGGACAGCCTCAACAGGAACAGTTTTGGAGACAGCCACAATTTCAATCTCAGAGGCGCTTCTGCCGGACTTTTTTGCAGCATCCGCTACAAGCGACTCAATCTGAGCTCTACGAGTCTTTATAAACTCAAGATATTCATCTGAATCGTACGTCATAGCCATCATCTCTTGCGGTGAATACATCAATATCTTTGTAATGTTTAACGACTTTTGTCATAGGCCTAAACGACTTCTCCGATAGCGCTAAACGTCTTCTACCCTACTTTACGGCCATGTAAGCAACAGCTGCATGTCTTCCGCACTTACCATGCTCTGCACGGTACGAGAAGAACCGCTCTGTTGTAGAGGCTGTCGAGTCAGATACCTCTTCAATAGCAGACGCACTTACACCAGCATCTACCAGTGCAGCTCTGACAGCATATCCAAGATCTAAGTACCTCTCGCCAGATGCACAATCTACAACGCCGGAGCCAAATTCTTGCGAGAACATCTGAATAAGCTCTGGAGAAACCTCGTAGTCAGAACTACCAATATGCGGACCAATATAGGCCTTGACTTCGGAAGGCTTGGCGCCAGTTGCCTGACAAAGCGCCTCTGTTGCGCGCTCAGAAATGCGAGCAATTGTGCCTTTCCAGCCAGAATGTGCCACCGCAAATCCACCTGGAGCTATAAGAATTACGGGCACACAATCGGCAAATGCCAACAATACGGGCGTGTTTTTAACCGTACATACTATGCCGTCTGCACCAGCTTCTGCCTCAGCTTGAGCCTGTTCAAAAGCCTCTGGTGTATGGGAAGTCAGACAAACTACCTTGCTTCCATGCACCTGATGAGGAATAAGGAGTCGCGAGAAGTGCTCGCCTGCTCCAAGAGCCTCTAGAACCAACCGTTTGTTCTGTTGGACATGCTGCAGATTGTCTCCACATCTACTGCCCAGATTGAGGGAAGCAAACTCCCCTTCTGAAAAACCACCGGTACGCTCGGTAAATGCGAGCGTGACCCCACATGGAACCTCAGGATCCATGAGCAGGGTCACGCCGTGTAAGCACTGTCTTTTCAGCGCACACATACTTAGATGCGGCTACGCTTAAGGAAGTCTGGAATATCAAACTCTTTCTCATTTGAAGTGCCAGTGTTGCGAACAGGCTGTGGCTGAACAGCTACAGGACGAGTTGGCTGTGGCTGAGCAGGACGGCTTGGACGGCTTGCGCTCTGGGTGTTCAGAGTTGGAAGCTGCTGCTGAACGTTAGAGTCATTGAAACCAGTTGCAATAACGGTTACGCGGACCTGATCGCCCAAGGACTCATCAACAACGGTACCAAAGATGATGTTTGCATCAGGATCAACGTTCTTAGCAACCAGGTCAGCTGCCTCGTTAATCTCCTGAATACCAAGGTCTTTGTTGCCAGCAATAGAGAGAAGAACGCGGGTTGCACCCTCGATGGAGCTCTCAAGCAAGCGGCTAGAAATTGCCTCAGTTGCAGCATCAGCAGCGCGGTTATCACCAGCAGCAATACCAATGCCCATCATTGCGCTACCTGCGCCCTTCATGATGGTGCAGACGTCTGCAAAGTCGAGGTTGATCAGGCCAGGAACAGTGATGAGATCGGTAATACCCTGGGTGCCCTGGCATAGAACATCGTCAGCCATGCGGAATGCCTCAAGCATGGTGGTCTTCTTCTCAGAAAGGTCAAGCAGGCGATCATTTGGAATAACAATGAGAGTATCGACATTCTCGGAAAGAGTCTTGATTCCGTCAGCTGCAGAACCATAACGACGACGGCCCTCGAAGGAGAATGGCTTAGTAACAACGCCAACGGTCAGTGCGCCAACGTCATTCTTTGCAATATCAGCAACAACTGGAGCAGCGCCGGTACCAGTACCGCCACCCTCACCAGCAGTGATGAAGACCATATCAGCGCCAGCAAGTGCAGCCTTGATCTCGTCGCGGCTATCCTCTGCTGCCTCTTTGCCAACCTCAGGATTAGCACCAGCACCAAGACCCTTGGTGATGTCAGTACCGATGTGAACCTTAATGTCAGCATCAGAGATTGCAAGAGCCTGTGCATCAGTGTTTACAGCAACGAACTCAACGCCACGGATGCCTTCTTCAATCATGCGGTTGACAGCGTTAGTTCCGCCGCCACCAACGCCAACAACCTTGATAACAGCAAGATAGTTGTTAAGGGTATCGGTGTCCTTAATCATGTCTTCCTCCTTGAGGCACGCTTGTGCCCGTTTGTCCCGGAGCGCGACTGCGCTTAGGCTACGTTTATGCGCTCGCAGAACCGCTGTATAAAACCCTAAACCTCAAGTTAAGGCTTACGCTTCATGCAAAGCGGGGTATATTTGCACAACTGACCCATGCAAGTCAAATAATATGTAGAAATTGTGAAGAAAGCTGGTAAACGGTAGGAAACTATTCCCTAACGGCACACGTTGTTTGCACGTTTACCTACGAAACACCAGAGCCAGATTGAACGTTTCCAGTAGAAACTCGCCTATAGGTTGGGCTTGCAGGTGTTCTTACGTTCAAGTAGGTAAGCTCTCCCGGGAACTGCTTAAGCATTGCCAGAATCACTTTTTCTTTATCTGCAATCTGTGTTGGAGAACCCAGGGCAACCTGCACGCCATTGGTAAGCGTGACAGAAATCGCATCAACGCTACTAGCTGAGTAACTCACAATCTGTGACGTAAGCTCTGACGAGAACGTAGACTGATACTGCATAACCGCTTGAATTTCTGCGTCTGTTGCTGTGGTACCCGCTACAGGAGAAACTGTTGCAGGAACATCGGTAATCAGTAGCTCACCTTCTGAGGTTGCCTTCTCAAGCGCAACGGTAGCGGTAGTTTTTCCTTCTGGCACGTTAAGCTGATCTGCCTCAAGCCAAACGTTATTCTCGCCCAAATACCATGCAACAGGGCCAGAAGAAAGTGCCACTATAGCCGTGACCTTACGCTCTGTGATGGTAATACGCAGTGTATTGGGGAACTGCCTCTCATACGTTACAGAGGCTACCCAAGGGTCCTTCTGGAGTTCCTCGGTAATAAGAGACTCGTCCATATTAAGCAGCGTTGTTCCTTCTTCTACTGCAATGAGCTTTTGAATTTGCTCGTTAGAGACGTGCTCTGTTGGCTCAACCTGAATGTTGGTAATAGCAAAGACTGAGGAAGAACGTAGGACGAGAAAAGCAATGCTAGCGAGAAGGGCAAGGCTAAGCAAAACAATAAAGGCCGTGCGTACTGCCTTAAACGATACTTTTCTGCTGTGTTTAATACGCTCAGCACGGGCTTGAGCTGCAGTTTTTGTAGCATTATTTGGCTTTTTAGTAGAAACCTTTTTAGCAGAAGGCTTGGCATCAGAAGCTGTAGCCTCAACCTTTGGCTTAGGCTTAAAGGCCTTGCTCATAAAAGAAGGCTTGGTTGCCCCAGTCGTCTGAGTAGTACCAGACGATAAGGGCTCTCTCTTTGTGCCTTTACGGCGCGTTGTTTGCTTTGAAGTATCTTCTGCCATATCTTCCCTATGCCCCAAAACCCAGAAGTTTAACCTCTGGCTGAAGATCAATATCAAACTTTTCTTGTACTGCGTCGTGTGCTCTGCGCATGAGCGCAATGACATCTGAGGCGGTGGCGTTACCGGTATTCACGATAAAGTTTGCATGAATATCAGAAATCTGTGCACCGCCTTCAGTAACTCCTTTAAGACCACACTCTTCAATAAGCGCGCCGGCAGATCTGCTGCCTGGGTTCTTAAAAACAGAACCGCAACAAAGCTGACCAGTTGGCTGAGTGTTTCTTCTGCGCTGCAGAAGCGTGTCCATGCCAAGAGCAACTTTAGGACGATTAGACGCTGTCAACGCAAACGTTGCCTCAAGAATAATCTCATCTGGAACAAACGTGGTATAGCGATAACCCCATTCAATCTCAGAGGCGTCGTAGCGCACTAGACCCTTACCAGGCTTAAGTACCACGCAATCACGGACGGCTTTACCAATCCAATCATGCCTGGTACCTGCATTCATTGAAAGAGCGCCACCGATAGTTCCAGGGATACCAGCACACATCTCAAGGCCGGAAAGACCTGCTTTCATAGCCTCGTTGCAAACACGTGCCGTAAGCGCACCCGCACCTGCGGTAATGAAGTTATTCTCGCCAACTGAAATGGTAGAAAGTTCATCGTCGAGCACAATAACGCAACCGTTGTAGCCTTCATCGGAGACAAGGATGTTTGAACCCTTGCCCAGAAGCACCCAATCAACTCGATTAGCTGCAAGTACCTCAAGCACGCGCACCAGTGCCACGTGGCTGTGAACAGCAGCAAAGAGCGACGCCTTACCGCCAATCCTGAAGGAGGTATGGTGGCTCAGCGGCTCATCTTGCTTAATTGTTGCATCAAGGGCCCCAGAAAGGCTTACATAGGCGTTAAACAAGCTCACAGCAGAGGTCCTAGTTGCTCTGAAGACGCTCTTTGAGTGCACGGATAAACATTGGTCCAATCTGAGTGACGTCTCCTGCGCCCTGAGTGATCAGCAGGTCTCCTGGCTGAACCGTATCAAGAAGGTCAGCGATAAGATCGCGGCGAGAAGGGATATAGCGCACGTCAGGAACAGTATTGGCAGCCTGAACTCTTGAAGAGACGGTCTTGCCCGAGACACCTGGAATAGGAAGCTCACCTGCGGAGAAGACATCCATGACGCGCAACACGTCGATGCCATCAAACGCGTGAGCAAACGAATCTGCCAAGTCTTGTGTTCTGCTATAGCGGTGTGGCTGGAAGACAACAACAACGCGCTTAAAACCAAGAGGAAGAGCTGCAGACATGGTTGCTGCAATCTCGGTTGGATGGTGACCGTAATCGTCTACAACGGTAATACCGTTGATGTCACCTACGTGTGTAAAGCGACGGCGTGCGCCCTTGAACTGTGACAGCGCCGCAGCAGCTTCCACAAGATCAAAGCCAAGTGCATCGGCAACGGCAATTGCAGCGGTTGCGTTAGCAACGTTGTGCTTACCAGGGTTAGCTGGAAGTACCACAGAAATGGTCTGACCAGAAGGAGTCTTGATGGTCAGAGGGTTCTCGATACCAGCTTTTCTCTCCTCCTGCGTGCAAACAAAATCGCAGCTAGAATCAAAGCCGTAAGTAACCACGTGCCTGCCGGTTGACTGAGCAAGCTCAACGTAATGAGGATTGTCACCATTGATAACAACGGTTTCTTCCTTATCAAGCAAGCTCATAAACTCACAGAAGGTCTTCTCGATATTCTCTAGAGAACCGTAGTGATCAAGGTGGTCTGCCTCAATATTGGTGACTACCACCACGTTAGGGTTAAGGAACATAAACGAACCGTCAGACTCGTCAGCCTCGCAGACAAAGTACTGGCCGTTTCCGTTTTTGCCGTTGGTGTTGTAACCCTCAACAACACCGCCAATCAAAAATGAAGGATCGGCGCCCAGCTTATCCAGCATGGTAGCAACCATGGAAGACGTGGTGGTCTTGCCGTGAGTGCCCGCAACAGCAATAGTCTTGCGGCCGCGTGAGAGATACGAGAGCATCTTAGCGCGAGGCCAAATAGGAATGGAAAGCTCACGTGCGCGAATAACCTCTGGGTTAGTCTCTGGGATTGCCGTAGAGGTAACAATGACATCAGGCATCACAGCGTCAATGGTAGACGCAGTGTGACCGATGCTTACCTGAATACCTGCATCTTCGAGCTCTCTAACATAATGTGAGCTCTTTAGATCAGAGCCGGTAACAGTGCAGCCACGCTCGTGTAGAACAAGAGCGATTCCGCTCATGCCAGCGCCGCCAATTCCAATAAAATGTGCACGCGAGATGGTCTTCTCGCCCATGGAATCTGCCATAAGAGAGCCTTTCCAAGTATTGTTATCGTTTGAGTCCTGGACATACCAAGACATGTTTACTCTAACGCAAAACCGAATGTTTTATGCGCCACAAACGGCACTTTCCACAGCGTCAGCCACAAGAGATGCGGCGCTGCGCTGGTCAAGTGTGGCAGCAGCCTCAGAAAGCTTTTTGCGCTGATCTGCGTTGTCTACCAGATCAAAGAGAGCTGTCGAGAAGGTCGTGGTGCCCACCTGGTTATCTGGCACCAGAATGGCTGCTCCCGCATCCGACAACAGATGCGCATTAGTAGTCTGGTGATCTGCTGTTGCCAAAGGATACGGCACCAAAATGCTAGGGAGCTCTAAGGCTGCAATTTCGGCCACAGAGGATGCTCCAGAGCGAGAAACTACCAGGTCAGCAGCAGCAAGCATGGCGCCCATGTTGGAAATGTAGGGCTTAATCTCCCAGCGAGCAGCCTCCTCGTCAGAAAGCTTCATAAGCGAGACAACCTCGTCGTAGAGCTTTTGACCTGTTGACTGGATGATACGAAGGTTAGGACGGGAAAGAAGCTCCTGCTTAAGTGCAGCAAAAGTCTCGTTGATGCTACGTGCGCCCAAACTACCACCAAAGATAAGCAGCAATGTTTGATTGTCTGCAATGCCCAGCTCTTGCCTAGAGGTGGCTCTGTCAGCAGAAAGAACACTCTTACGCACGGGATTTCCGGTGACCACAATGGTGTCTTGAGCTTTAACGTGTCCCTCAAAAGCCTTGCGAGCCTCTGGGAAGGCAATGCATACCTTAAAAGCTTTACCAGCAGAAACACGATTAGCAAGGCCTGTTACCGAGTTCTGCTCGTGAATCAAATACGGAATATGCAGCTTAGCGCAAAGTTGAAGCAATGGCAGCTCAACATAAGCTCCAAAGCCAATTGCAACATCAGGAGCTCCCTGCTCTTTGAAACGCTTATGAAGCTGCGATTTTGCGCGCTCAAGATTGTATGCCGCGCTAATGAGCGTCCAAGGGCGCCTGCGATCAAAGCCATTTACATGGATAGGTACCAGCTCAAATCCTGCCTCAGGCACCAGCGTACCCTCAAGCTTATTGGGCTGACCGTAAAACGTAACCTGGTGACCGCGCTCACGAAGCTCCTCAGCTAGAGCCAGAGCTGGGTTAATATGACCTGCGGTTCCACCTGCAGCAATTGCAACAGAGAGTTTCTTCTGTTCTGCCATGCAATCCATCTCCTAGAAATCAGCTATCGACGAGGCTTGGTGTTATTTCCACGAAGCCTGTCCGATGCAGAAGGTCCCAAATCAATTCTGCGCCTACCGGAAGCGTCTGTTGTAATACGGCCTTGAGGGGCATCGTCATCTCTTGAGCGCAAAACACCTCGTGATGGGCGCGCGGAGCTCTGAGCGCTGCTCTTGGGGCGAGAAGAACGTGGGAGTGGCATGCCTACTCCTACCCCACCATCAACCATGGTAAGACCAGCAAAACCTGGAGCATCAAAGGTATCTTGCTCTTCGGCTATGCTCCAGGACGCACGCTGCCTATCGTACTCGGTTTCTGGAAGCCTTGACTGCCTTGAAACAGACATCAAAAGTCCAACCATCAAGATACTGGACATGATGGTTGAGCCGCCGTACGAGATAAACGGAAGAGGCTTACCAGAAAGAGGCAGAAGTCCCAAAACGCCACCGATGTTAACAAAAGCCTGAATGATAAACATGGAGGTACAACCTGCGGCAATAAGCCTGCCAGTCAAATCTGGCGCATAGCGAGCAATCTTAAAGCCTGCCCATACCAGCGCGCCAAATACAGCCAGAAGACCTAAAACGCCAATAAAGCCCAGTTCTTCTCCAATGACTGCAAAAATAAAGTCATTGTGAGCCATAGGCAAATATGAATATTTCTGGCGAGAAAAACCAAAGCCAACGCCAAAAATACCGCCAGAACCAAAAGCATAAAAACCCTGGGCAAGCTGATAACCTGCGCCGTAATAATCAGCCCAAGGGTTGAGCATGGTCATAACACGGGCACGAGAATAATCATCTTTCAAAGACAAGAACGCAAAGCCAATAAAGCCAGCAACAGCAATAGTTGACAAAACCCTTCGGTCAACATCAGCAAGGTAGCCAATAACCAAAAGAGTTCCCACAATAATCAGCGTAGAGCCCTTATCTGGCTGAGCCAAGATAAGCACCAGCGGCACAAGCGCGGAAAGAGCAAACTTCTTAAAGAACTCCACCTGATCTATGGTCTGATCAATAAAGTACTGTTGAGCCAGGTACGAGATGGAAATTAAGATGGTAATCTTTGCAAACTCAGACGGCTGGAAAGAAAATGGTCCAATGGAAATCCAACGGGTTGCACCATATGCGTCGGCGCCAGCAATAGGGGTAAAAATAATTGCTAGCATTCCAATGGTCACAATCCAGATAGGTATCTGGAGGTTTCTTACTACCGCTCGGTAATCAATGCGAGAAACAATAAACGCTAACGCAACTCCTGCCGCAGCAAAGCCAAGCTGACGTTGCACGTAATAGAAGGGGTTGTAGCCCATATCCTCAGAAGTCATCGCAGAAATCGAGGATGCAGAGTAAATCATTACCAGGCCAAAGCATACAAGAATTGCCGTTGACACCAGAAGTACCAGCCTAGGCTGCATGAAACGCTCTGGAATAGCTCCAAAACGACCTTTACTCTGTGAGCGCTCAGAAGACCTCTGGCGAGAAGTACGTGATTGCTGCGCGCGTTCCTCTGTTCTGTTTCTACTGGTAGCCATTATCGACCGCTCTCTTTTTGAGCAAGATCTGCCACCATCTGTTTAAAGACACGACCACGCTGAGCCATGCCCGTGAACTCATCAAATGATGAGCATGCGGGTGAGAGAAGCACTACAGAACCTGGGCGAGCAAACTCTACTGCACGGTCAAAAGCCTCACGCAGATGAGACTCTTCTACCACTTCTGCGCGTCCGTCTGAAACGCGGCGGAGTGCCTCTGCAAAGCGAGGACCTGCCTCTCCAAAGCAGATTGCATATGCGCAGGTGGAAGATACCTTTTGAGCAAATTCATCAAGCTCTGTGCCCTTATCGTGACCACCAAGAAGCAAAATAACGTCTTTACCTGGGAACGATGTCAGAGATTTCTCAACTGAATCGGTATTAGTTGCCTTGGAATCGTTGACGTACAACACGCCATTAACCGTATCAACAGGCTCAATCCTATGCTCAAGCGGCATAAAGTCCAAAAGAGCATGCCTGATAGAAACGATATCAAGTCCCAAAAACAGTCCACAGGCAGCTGCAGCAAGAGCGTTGAGTGCATTGTGCGCTCCCCTAATGTGGAGTGCGTCAGCTGCTACAAGTTCCATCTCTTTACCAGACAGCCTTACTACCAGCGCGCCATTGCGTACAAAAGCGGCATTTTGCGTGCCGGGATCTGTCTGAGCAAGATGACATACAGGAATGCCACGTACCTCAAGGCGAGAAGACACGTCCAGGCAGAACTCATCCAAATCAGACACAATTGCCAGGTCGTTTGCATCAAGATTGGCAAAAATCTTCTCTTTAGCTGCAGCGTATGCCTCAAGCGAACCATGCCACTCAAGGTGGTCAGGCGTAATGTTTAAAAGCATAGCAACATGAGGGTGCAATTTTTGAGTAGTTGCAAGCTGGAAGCTTGAAAGCTCTGCTACAAACCAGCTCTCAGGCTTTCTCTTTGCAAGCTGATCAGTAATAGTAAATCCAATATTGCCAACAGCACTTGCATCAAGGCCTGCATACTGCAGGATAGAGGTAGTCAAACTTGTGGTGGTAGTTTTACCGTTTGTGCCAGTAATGCCAATCCACTGTGAAGGGCTTTCTTGATAGGCAAACTCTGGCTCGCCCATAATCTGCTTAGAGGCTGCTTTTGCACTCAAGAACAGCTCAGAAGTATCGGGAATACCAGGAGAGGCAATAGTTAGGTCAAAGGTGCCCTCAACCTGATCAGAGCCGCATTGAACCTGTACCCCTAAGCTTGCAAGCTCTTGGACCTTCTCGCCAACTGTAGCATCTGCGCCGCCCACAAGAGTTATGGAAGACACACGACCCTCTGGCTGCTGCAATAAATACGTGCAGACAGAGACGCCGGTCTTACCAAAACCAAGAACACATACATTTCCAAGTGTTTCTAGAAGCGACACGCAGGCGATCCTTTCTAAGAGCAATACCTTTAATGAAGCTGGAAGTACAGGGCAAATCCCAGAGCAGCAAAGGCGCCGGAAATAATCCAGAACCTAAAGACAACTTTTGTCTCGTTCCAGCCAAGTTTCTCAAAGTGATGGTGCAGTGGAGCCATCAAGAATACGCGCTTTTTAGTTGCCTTGTAGCTGACAACCTGAATGATAACGGACAGTGCCTCGATGATAAAAAGACCACCCATGACCAGGGAAACTACCTCGGTCTTGGTAAGAACGGCCAGAGCCGCAAAAGCAGCGCCCCAGGCAAGAGAGCCGGTATCTCCCATAAAAATGCTTGCAGGATAGCTGTTAAACCACAAAAAACCAATACAAGCGCCGGCGATAGATGCGGCAAAAACAGCAAGGCTACTCTCGCCATAGCGGAAAGCTACCGCCGCCATAAAAATCATGACAACCATAACGCAGCCACCAGCTAGGCCATCAAGACCATCGGTCAGATTGACAGCGTTGGAGAGACCTGCCATGAGTAAAAAGACAAAGAACAGGTACAGCCAAGGAATAGAAATTACGTTTCCACCTAAATTGACGGTAGTAGTGAGGATTCCCAGGTTGATTTCAAGGCCACCTGGAAACGCAATAATAGGAGTAATGCCCCAAATATTGACTGCTGCCAGGCAAAATGCCACAGAGATAGTAATGAGTCCAGCCATCTTCTGAGATGCGGTGAGGCCAAGGCTTCTTCCATGGGCAACGGACTCAATATCGTCCAGAAGGCCCAGCGAGCCCGTAAGCAGCATCGCTGCCATGGCAAGGATGAGGTCGGTGTTCCACTGGGCAAGCACAATACAGGTCAGCACAATGCTTACCAGCATGACAACACCACCCATAGTAGGGGTTCCCTGCTTAACCAGATGCTGCTGAGGGCCGTCAGCGCGAACCTGCTGACCCACTCCCTCTTTCTTCATCAGTTTGATAAAGAGTGGCATTAAGACCAAAGTGATGATACAGGAGACACCAAGTGCAACAAACACCTGGTATGTTGGGTAAATAGTCTGGTAAAACATTACTCGGTAACTCCTTTTACAAAAATATCAAGCTGAGCAGACCTAGATGCCTTGGCGAGAAGAACGTCTCCTCGCTTCAGTACTGGTCCGAGCACGGTAAGTGCTTCGTTGACATCACTGAACTGTTCAATTTTATCTTCCGAGAAACCCATGACGCGTGCGGCTTCAACCATTTCACGCGCGGCTCCCGTGCCAACAAAGGCAACAAGGTCTGGGTTCTTAGCGGCAATGTAAGCACCCACATAACCGTGGAGACGCTTCTCCTCTGGTCCAAGCTCGCCAATCTCTCCGATAAGAGCAATGCGACGGCCCTCCGCTGGCATCTGCATCAAAACGTCAAGGGCTGCAGCTGTTGAGTTAGGACTTGCATTGTAAGAGTCATCAATAATTTTTGCCCCACACGTTGCATCAAGCACTGAAAGGCGCATGCGGGTGGCTGGCATCTGCTCAATAGCTTTTGCTGCAGCGTCAAGATCAAGACCAAGCGTCTCTATAGCCTCAAGTGCCAAAAGAAGGTCGTCGACAACAACGCGACCAGGTACCTCAAGAGTTACCGTGCGTGACCAGCCGGAAGCAGCGCTAATAGTGGCAGTTGGAAGGCCCTCCTCGTCAAGCGTAACCTGCTGTGCGCTCATGACGTCAGCCTCTGTTGCGCCCACTGTCTTGCAAACAACGTGAGCAGGACGAGCAAACTCGTCTGCAATGAACTTGGTGTAGTCCCCTGTCGAAGCCTGAATAAGCGTAGGCTCAATTGAGCCAAATGCGCGCATGCCAGAGACAATTTCTGCTTTGGCGCGCGCAATGTTTTCTCTGCTGCCGAGAAGACCAATGTGGCTGGTACCAACGTTGGTAATGACTGCCACTGTTGGACGAGCAACCGAGGTGAGCCTGGTAATCTCGCCGGCGTGATTCATGCCCAGCTCAAGAACAAGCACCTCGGTGTCTTCCGGAGTGGAAAGTACTGTGAGAGGCAGACCAATGAGGTTATTGTGATTGCCGGCGGTCGCGTGCACGCGACGGGTAGCGCTAATGCCGCGACGAAGCATTTCCTTGGTAGTAGTTTTACCGACCGATCCAGTTATGCCCACAACCAGCCAGTTTGGATGGGCTTCTCGCCAAGCAGCAGCAAGGGCTAGAAGGAACGCTTCACAGTCATCGTCAGCGGCTTCAAGAACGCTGACTCCTATGGCGGCCAGGTTGTCGAGCAAATTGTCTGCTACAGGCTCAGATGCCACAACAACAGCAGCGCCCGCTTGGGCAGCTGATAAGAGATAGGAGTTTCCATTGACCTTCTCGCCAGCAAAGGCCACAAAGAGCGAGTCTTCCTGGACCTCGCGAGAGTCAATGACGACTGAGCCCGCAACATCGCGGGTTCCGCGATGGAGCAGTCGTGCATGAGTGGCTGCGACTATCTGTTCAACCGAAAGCTTAACCATGAGCTCTCCTAGTTATTGATTGGTTGAATATTAAGGCGTGTAGCTGCGTCTTTTGCAAATTGCGAGAAAACCACAGCGGCAGATTGCGATGCAAGTTGGTGGGTATCGTTAAGTCCAACGTAAACCATCAAATCAGATTCTGATGGATTCACGATACCGCAGAAGGAAGCAACAAAACCGGAATTCTCGCCGTACGAGCCGGTTTCTTCCACAACCTGCTGGCCCGTACCTGTTTTACCAGCAACGGTATAGCCATAGATACCTGCACGAACACCGGTACCCTCTTTGACAACGGTGGTCATCATGTCAAGCTCGGCCGAAGCTGTGGAAGCAGAAATAACGTCTTTAGTAGGCCAGGTAACCTCTTGTCCACCCTTAGAAACCATAAAGTGTGGAGTCACCATAGTTCCCTTATTGGCAACAGCAGTATATGCACGAATGACCTGGATAAATGGGATTGCAAGACCCTGACCAAACGCCATGTTTCCGCCTGTTGGACCTTCATATTCGTCCAGAGAGCGGACTATTCCTGTGGCCTCACCAGGAAAGTCAATGCCTGTGGTGTGACCTATACCGAACTTATCAATTCCTGCTGCAAAGCGCTCGTCGCCTATGAGCTGCGTCTCGAGGAAGGCCATACCAACGTTTGAGGAACGTCTGAGCATCTCTCTTACGCTCATGTCCATGGCGCTAGTACGCCAGTCATCGTCGGTAACCTTGTTATCTCCAACTTTAAGCTCGGTTGGGATGTTGAAGGTTGAATCTGGACCAAAGAGGTTGTTGTCTACACCAATTGAGGTCGTAATTACCTTAAATACCGAGCCAGGCTCATAGATACTTGAGACTAACTTGAGGTTGAGGGATTCGTAGTCAACGCCGTTATCGCTCTTAAAATCTGGAAGAGGGTACGAAGCGGCGGCATAGATTTCTCCGGTACGAGGATTCATGGCCATGATTGAGCCGCCCTGCTGGGCCTCAAAGTCTTTAACTGCTGCAGTAAGCTGCTCTTCTGCCTTCTTCTGGAGCTCAATATCAATGGAAAGAACAATGTCCTGTCCATTTTGTGCCTCAGTAATATTTGAAGTACCGCCAGCAATTGGCGTACCACCAGCGCCGGTCTCAACGATCATGTGGCCATTAGTACCTGCAAGAATATCGTTGTAGTAATACTCAAGGCCAGAAGCGCCCTCGTTATCCGCGTTTACAAAGCCCAGAATCTGAACGCCAACGTTGCCATAAGGATAGACGCGCTTGGTGTTATTAACAAAATAGACGCCCTTGAGGTTCTTCTCGTCAAGTGCTTTTTCAATCTTAGAAGCAGTATCAGTGTCAACACGACGACGCACATAGACAAATGTGGTGTCTTGCTGCAGATCCCCAAGATAGTCTGAAGGGCTTCCGCCTAAAAACGAGGCAAAAACCTGGGCTACGGAGCTTGCATCTTTAATCTCTGAAGGATTGGCGTAGATATCTTTGCAGTCAACGCTCATGGCTAAGACGTTGCCGTTGCGGTCGTAAATGGTGCCGCGGCGAGCGTGTAAGACAATATCGTTGGTGCGGTTATTCTCGGCGCCCTTTGCAAGATCTGCTGCCGTAAAGATTTGCAGCCAAGCAAGCCTAAGAACAACAATTACCACCATAATGGCCATAGCAGCTGCTACGCGACGGAGTCTACCTTCAGGGCCAACACCATCCGAGCCACCGCTGCTACCACGATGACCACGAAAATGCACACGAGAGGCCTCGTCGTACGAGGCCTCAGGAGTTTTTCTGCGCGATGCGCGAGTATGTCGATTCTGCGTACTCACAACGTATATTTTACGCCTAAGCGTTGTTGCTTACATCTACAACAGAACGATTTGTCTCAAGAGTCATACCGTAATTCTGAGTAGCAATACGCTCAATGCGTGTAGTGCTTGCAAGCAGAGAGCGAGAAACGCGCAGGGAATCGTTAGTTGCGGTTGTTGCGCGCATTTCATTTCTGATGACGTTATTAGCCTGAAGAGTAGAAACCGTAGCGGTAGAGATACCAATACGGACAACACCAAGTGTCAGGAAGAGTGCTGCAGCAACAGCAATAAGCTTGACTCGCTGGATGAACTGGCTGCTTACGCCACGGCGAGCATCAGCATCAAGGCCGCCACCAGGGACAACCTCAAAAGATGTGCGAGTGCTCTGTTCAGGAGCGTACTCATGCTCAAACTGAGTTGTGCGTGCTACAGCTTCTGATCCGTAACGTGCCATTAAACTTCAATCCCTTCAAAAACTTCTTCACAACAAGCAACAAGTGCTATGGGGTACTTCATTTCTCTGGGTCGCGTTTAACCGCTACCCTCATCAGGGCGCTTCTCGCCCTTGGGTTGCGCTCAATCTCTTCTGGAGTGGCCACAAGAGGTTTGCGCGTAATCACGTCAACTATCGGCACTTGACCGCACATACAAACCGGAAGGTCTGGCGGGCAGATACAACCTTGGCTCAGCTCGGAGAACACGTGTTTGACAATGCGATCTTCAAGCGAGTGGTACGAGATAACGCAAATCCTGCCTCCTGGATTAGCCCAAGAAATTGCAGAGCGAAGTCCGCGCTCCAAAACCTCAAGCTCATGGTTCACTTCAATACGAAGTGCTTGGAACGTCTTTCTGGCAGGATGTCCGCCGTGACGACGCGCTGCTGCGGGAATTGCCGCCTTGATTACCTCAACAAGATCAAGTGTCGTTTGGATGGGACGCTTTTCTCGCGTTTGTACAATGCGTCGTGCAATGCGTGAGGCAAATTTCTCGTCTCCGTAAATTCGAAGGATTCGGGCGAGGTCGGCTTCGTTGTAGGTGTTGATGACCTCTTGTGCAGTTGGAGTTTGTTTGCCCGGGTCCATTCGCATATCCAACGGGGCATCTTCGTGGTACGAAAAGCCTCGCTCTGGGATATCAAGCTGAGGAGAAGAAACACCAATATCAAAAAGGAAACAGTCAACTCCGGGGACTTCTGCAGAAACGAGAAGTTCATCGAGGTCGCCAAAATTTCCCTTAAGCGGTAAAAACTCCGCGTTTGGTACTTCTTGCTTCAGGCGAGCAGCTGCTGCTTGATGAGCCATTGCGTCCTGGTCAATTCCAATGGAAAGACCATCTGGAGCAATCAGCTTTGCCATCTCTACGGTGTGGCCCGCTCCTCCCAAGGTGCAGTCGCAAACAACTTCACCTGGCTTGGGGTCCAGCTCGCGCAGCACTTCTGTAAGCATTACTGGTTGGTGCCGATATTCGACTTTCAAGTTACCGTCTTCTACCTTCACGATCTTCTCGCCTCACTAGGCGCCAAAGATGAGGTCCTCGAGCGTTGCAACGCGGTCATCTGCCGAGAAGAGGCTGTTCCACTTGTTGGTGTTCCAAATCTCAAAGTGGTCGCCGTTACCGACAATAGTGACGTCGCGGTCAAGCTGGAGCTTCTCCCTAGCCTGTGGATCGGACTCGTCAATCTTTCCCAGAGCAACACGGCCGGCCGAGTCAATGTCGACGGTTGTTGCTGCTGCGTTCAGCATGCGAAGTGCTGTGACGTCGTCACGGTTCCTTGGGTTGAGGTTCAGACTTGCAATCCAAGCCTCATACGCCTCAGGTGAGTAGCCGTAAAGCGCGTCCTGTCGACGGAGCAAGATGACAACATCGCCAAGCTGCTTGCGCTGAGGTGCAGGAAGAGTCACGCGAATCTTGGAGTCCAGCGAACGCTGATACTGACCAGTAAGCATGTCTCCCCCTTTCACGTTGGCGCCCCTTGCCGCGCGGGCTGTGTTTGTGTTGTGTGTGCGCGGCAACGCCTGGGCATAGTCCGTCGATTGAACGTGGAATAAATATAACTCATTTCGACACTTACACACACTAGAAAACACTTTCCAACACCAAGTATTTTTCTTATGGTTTAGCTGGGGTTTAACGAAAATATAAATTGATGGAGTAAGACCACAATATGTAGTATTTAAAAAAATCCGAACTACAAAAGAACGGATTTTCTTAGTCTTGGACCCAATTTATTAATTTTTTATGAAGTGAAAATTTTTGAGAAAATTGTGGTGAACTCGTGACGAAAATCACACGTTACTCAAACAAAATCCCCACCTTGCTTTTACGCAGTCACCACTTTGCCTCACGATTGCATTAAGCGCGTTTATTTGTCCGCGTGAACGTGGGCTCTTGGGTGAGCCTCAAGGTACACGTCTCTAATGTGCGACCTATCTACGTGCGTATAGAGCTGCGTGGTTGAAATATCAACATGTCCTAAAAGCTCCTGCACCGAGCGAAGATCAGCGCCACCCTCTAGAAGGTGTGTGGCAAAACTGTGGCGCAGTGTGTGAGGATGCAAACCTTCAATCCCCACTACCCTGCCGTAATTTGCCACCAGTTTATGTACCGACTGGCGAGAAATATGTCCACCTCTGGCGTTTACAAACACCTCAGACACCTGGCCGTGCTTAAGCAAAAGTGAACGAGCTTCATAAAGGTATGTTTTAAGTGCACGATGCGCAGAGCCTAACACGGGGACTACGCGCTCTTTGGAACCCTTACCAAAAACACGCAAGAGTTCATCTTCTAGAAGGACACCTCGAACCTCAAGATCGCAAAGCTCAGACACACGAAGCCCACACCCATACAGCAACTCAAGTATGGCTCTATCTCGAATGCCTAGGGGCGAATTAGGAAATGGCTGATCAAGCAGCTCTTCTGCCTTCTCTTGAGAGATAACATCAGGAAGCCTTTGAATTCTTGCTGCGGTAGGTAAATCTTCAGCTGGAGATGACTCACAAATTTGCTCAACAGCCATAAACTTGTGGAAGTTTCTAAGTGCCGCAGTGTGGCGCTCAACCGAAGCTGGAGCCATACCTAAATCTCTAAGAGAGCCTATGTACTCTTCAACATCGGAGCGAGTCACCTGGTTGGGCAAAGTAATCTTTTTGCCATTCAGCCAAAGCAAATAACCTTCTAAATCTCTGGTATAGGCATCAAGCGTATTTACAGAAAGACCTCGCTCAACAGCAACGTACGCTAAAAATTCTGTACGCGCCTGAGCGAGGTCCATAAGTATTCTTCCCTATTAAAAATTCTGCTTAGAGAGCCTGGTTTACATCATGACGGTCAACACCCTCATGATGAGCGATTGCTGCACGTGCAAACTCACGGAACAAAGGTGCAGGATGAGTTGGACGGCTCTTGAACTCTGGGTGTGCCTGGCTTGCAACAAACCAAGGGTGAACAGACTCTGGAAGCTCAATCATCTCTACGAGGCGATCGTCTGGAGAAACACCAGAAACGACCAGACCAGCCTCAACAAGCTGATTACGGAATACGTTGCTTACCTCATAGCGGTGACGATGACGCTCGTAAACCAAGTTGTTGCCATATGCCTCGTGTGCAAGAGTTCCCTCAACAACCTTGCAAGGATAAGAACCAAGGCGCATGGTACCGCCCTTGTCAGTAATATCCTCCTGATCAGGCATAAGATCGATGACAGGATATGGAGTATCTGGACCAAACTCTGCTGAATTTGCACCCTCCATGCCGCAGACGTCACGAGCAAACTCAGTAACAGCCATCTGCATACCAAGGCAAACACCAAGGTAAGGAATCTTGAGCTCACGGGCACGACGAATAGCAACCATCTTACCCTCTACACCGCGAAGACCAAAGCCACCAGGAACCAAAATGCCATCTGCACCAGCAAGCTCCTGCTCTACGTCTTCTTCTGTCAGCTCTTCACCATTTACCAGGCGGATATCAACGTGTCTGCCATAGAAAATACCAGAGTGGTGAAGTGCCTCAATAACAGAAAGGTAGGCATCAGGCAGCTGCGTATACTTGCCGACAACATAAATTCTTGTTGTGTCTTCAAGCGCATTTGCCTTATGCATAGCGGTAGTAAATGCTTCCCAACTGCCAAGATCACTTAGACGGACTTCAAGACCAAGGCGCTCAAGTACCTTCTTGTCAAATCCCTGTGCTGCCAGATGTGCTGGAACATCGTAAATTGAAGGTAAATCGTTGTTTTCAAAAACACAATCTGCATCAACGTCGCAGAAATTAGCGATTTTCTCGCGAATAGATTCATCCACAGAATGGCTAGAACGGCACACGATAAAGTCTGGCTGAATACCAAGGGAACGAAGCTCTTTTACGGAGTGCTGCGTAGGCTTAGTCTTGACCTCATGAGCAGCAGCAATATAAGGAACAAGGCTCACGTGAATAATAGCAACGTTGCTTGCGCCACGCTCTTTTCTAAACTGGCGAATTGCCTCAACAAAAGGCTGAGACTCAATATCACCAATAGTGCCACCAAGCTCTGTGATGACTATATCAGCATTAGTAACCTCTTCAATGCGAGCAAAACGAGCCTTAATTGCATCAGTTACATGAGGAATTACCTGAACTGTTCCGCCAAGGAAGTCTCCAGCGCGCTCTCGCTGAATCAAAGACTGATAAATGAGGCCAGTGGTGAAGTTAGACTCCCTGGTAAGATTCTCGTCAATAAAGCGCTCATAATGACCAAGGTCAAGGTCAGTCTCTTTACCGTCCTCAGTAACAAAAACCTCACCATGCTGGAAAGGACTCATAGTGCCTGGATCAACATTGAGATATGGGTCAGCTTTTTGCATCATGACCTTATAGCCACGAGCCTTAAGAAGTCGGCCGAGAGATGCAGCAGTGATTCCTTTTCCAAGAGATGAAACAACGCCACCTGTTACAAATATGTGCTTGGTCATGGATTACTCCCGTAGGTAAGATTAGCCAATTACATTTCTACGGGTCTTTATATTATTCCGCTTTAAGGCCCATAGTGCCGAGAAATTTAATCTCCAAACAAATACATTGTTATGTCCATGTAGTTCTGAAAAATCTAGCGGACTTCTGACAGCAGCTCATGCGCGTGAGCCAAAGAAGCCTCAGTTATAGAGCCTGAAAGCATGCGTGCAATCTCTTCTTCTCTCTGAGTACCAGAAACCTCTGTAAGAGAAGTTATAGGAAGCGCGTTATGTTCTTCTGTCTTTGAGACTACATAATGTTTAGAGGCCATAACAGCAACCTGTGGCAGGTGAGTTACCACAATCACCTGATGTGTTTTAGCAAGCTGCGCTAAAACCTCTGCAAGAGCAACGGCAGTAGCTCCACCAACGCCAGCGTCAACCTCATCAAATACAAGCGTATCGCAAACGTCAGACTCTCCTAGAACCACTTTGCATGCAAGCATGACGCGAGAAACCTCACCACCAGAGGCAATCTTTCTAAGCGGACGAGCAGTCATCTGAGCTGAAGGCTTATACATAAGCTCAATCTTTGTAGAGCCAACTTTATTCCACTGCTCAAAAGGAAGATCTTCAAAGTTTAATTCAATCTGGGCTGAACCCATCTGCAGATGACTCATTTGCTTAGTAACAGCATCACAAAGTTTTGGAGCTGCAGCAACACGAACCTTTTTAAGTGCCTGAGCCCTTACGGTAAGAGTCTCTTTTGCCCTATCTACCCCTGCCTGTGCCTCACGGACAAGCTTTTCTGTGTCTCTTGTAACCTCAAGAAGATTTTGAGCTACCTGGTATTTTTTAAATACGTCTTTCATGCCAGGACCATACGTTCTCATAAGACCCTGAAGACGAGCCATACGACTTTGCATCTCTTCAAGTGCTTCTTCATCAAAATCGAGAGATCCAACATAGCTTCTGAGCTCTGAAGAAACATCCTCAATCTCTATAAGTGCACCTGAAAGAGACTCTGCATAATTACCTAGCGTAGCATCAAACGTTGAAGCACTCTGAAGCATCTGAACTGCATCAGAGAGAGAATCAATGATACCCTCATCACTTGAGAGCAACTCATGTGTTCCTCCTGCAGCTTGAAGGAGAGCCTCTGCGTGTTCAAACCGAGGAAGTTGCTCTTCTAGGTCTTCTAACTCCCCTTCTTTAGGAGAGACTTCATCAATTCTTTGGACAAGAAATGCCGCTTCATCAATCTTTGAATTGCTAGACTGGCTTACTTCAATAACTCGTTGAAGTTCAGCGACTGCAGCATGGTAAGCATGAAGAGCGTCTACATACTCTGTCTGGCAAGATTGAATATCTGATCCAATCCATGCGTCTAGCATGCTGACATGGTTCTTTACGTCAAGCAGCCTTTGATGTTCATGTTGACCACACAGATCAATTGATGTTCCAATGCCTCCAGCCAGCTCTTTAACTGATGCCATGTGGCCATTAATCTCTACCCTGCCTCTACCATCAGCAGAGACTTTTCTAGAGACAACAATGCCCTCTTGATCTTCTGGTGAGGTAAAAAAGCGTGCTTCAACCCTAAGGGCTTCGGTTCCTTCTCTGACTGCAGAAGCATCTGCACGCTCACCAACTAAGAGCTTAATAGAAGATAAAAGAGCAGTCTTACCGGCGCCCGTCTCTCCTGTTAAAACAGTTAAACCTGATGCGGGAGCAAGAGAAGCATCTTCAATAAGTGCAACATTTTGCACACGAAGTTCATCAAGCATATATAACCTGCTTACTGACCAGTTTTACCGTAAAACACGCGAGAAACTGAGCGATAGAAACTATCAGCGCTTCTATCAAGCAGAATGATATCTCCTGGTCCACGGCTAATACGGGCTTTGGTAGCCATACCCTCCTCTGGATGCTTGATGTTTTGTCCATCAGAGAAGAAGTGACATGGTGCAGGTCTATCTTTTGACATGGTGATTTCAACCACATCAGAAGGAGAGGTTAGAAATGCGCGAGCCAAAATAGTATGTGGTGCAATTGGCACACAAACCATTCCTGAGAACTCTGGTGTAACAATAGGGCCACCAGCAGCAAGAGCATAACCAGTAGATCCAGTTGCTGTACTAACGACAAAGCCATCGCCGCGAAGCTTATCAATATGGTTGCCCGATACAGAAACCGTAAACTCAACCATATCGCCTGCTCCACCTCTGGAAACAGCAAAATCATTGAGTGAGAAGGTCTTCTCGACGTGTGTTTCTCCAGAAGGAAGCTCATATTCTGTTTCTATTGCAAGCGTTGCTCTTCTAGAAACGTGAAGCTCTCCTGCAAGAGCATCAGCTACCATCTCAATCATTTGATTAGGAGTTGCACTGGTTAAAAAGCCAAGGTGACCGTATGAAATACCCAAGATAGGAATTTCTGAATACTCAACGATTTTGGCAGCTCTAAGAAGTGTTCCGTCCCCACCAAGAGAAATAACAAGCTGACAATCAGAGCAGTCTACAACTTTATCTGGGAACAGCTTTTTATCGTGTACCCACTGGACATCACATCCCTGCTCAAAAAGCCATTCTTCAAGTTCACGTGCACCAGAAACAGCAACTTCTCTTGAATAATTTGGAACAAGAAGCACCTTCACGCAAACCACTCTCCCGATTTTGCTTGACTGCACAACTGAAACAGTTAAACGTCTAATTCGATGTACCTAGTATACCTAAAAACCTACGAACAATACCACAAAATAGAACATTAGTTCTATTTCACCATTTCTACAGAATGATTTAAAACCACTGAAGCGAGATCTAAATCGTACGATCCTGCCCCGAGCTGCCCAAACAGCAAATATTCCACGTTACCCTTAGCACCATGAATAGGACTCTCACATGCGCCTAAAGGACCCATATGAGCTTCTTTGAACGAATCGGCAACCTTTTGCAACGTATGCAGACGCACGGACGAATCAGTCACAATGCCGCCCTCGCCCACTTCTTCTCTCTTAGCTTCAAACTGTGGTTTGACCAGCGTAACAAAAACTCCTTCAGGAGCTAGAACATCTAAGACAGAGGGAAGAATTGACAGGATTGAAGTAAACGACACGTCGCACACGGCTAGGTCAAAGACATGAGAATAGCCCAATTCTGGCAGCGAAGTAATATTTGTTCGCTCAAGCAGCTCAACCCTACTGTCATTTCTTAGCGACCAATCAAACTGAGCATAGCCAACATCAACTGAGGTAACCGAAGCAGCTCCATTTTGAAGCAGGCAATCGGTAAAACCACCAGTTGAACAGCCAATATCTAAGCATTTTTTATGTTGTGCCGTAAAATCAAAAACTTCAAAGGCTCGCTCGAGCTTAAGTCCGCCTCTACTTACGTACGGAATAGCGCCTTTTACGTGCAGAAATAATCCCTCAGGAACAAGCTCTCCTGCTGAGGTCAGCCTTCTGTCACTCGTAGAAACATCGCCCGCAAGAATCGCGCGCAGTGCAGCCTGAGTATCTTTGAAAAATCCTTGCCTAACCAGCTCTTTATCAAGCCTTTGGCGAGAAACACGTTGAGCCACTAGTGCTCATCGCTTTCTGAAACTGCGTCATCAGACGACGTTTCATCTGCGGCTGAAGCCTCAGCTTGCTCATCAGAAGTCTGCTCATCAGAAGCAGCTTCTTCGTTGGATGCATCTCCTGCAGCCTGAGCCTGAACCAGTCGCTCTTCCTCTTCTGGCGTAAACTCTGTGGTGTCAACCATGTTGACAGCCTTTGAGCCTAGAGCAATTGCCTCATCAAAGAGGTCAAGAGAATGCTCCAGCGAGACGTTTTTATCGCGAACTTGATCAACAATTGAATCGAGCCTTGCGGTGATCTGGTCAAAGCTCTGATATTCAGACGTATCGATTTTTGCCATGACTACTCTGCATCTTCCACAGAGCCCTCTGGCTCTTCTTCAGAAACGTCTTGCTCAACAGATTGCTTATGGCACAGAGAATAAATGTCTTCTCCAACCTCAATGTCATCAACAATACGACCAAGAACGCCGTTAATAAAGCGAGGAGAATCATCGCCACAGTAAGCGCGAGCAAGATCAACTACCTCGTTAATAGCAACAGCTACATCAACCTCAGGAACCTCAAGAATCTCGTAAAGAGAAATTCTTAGGAGATTGCGGTCTACGGAAGGCATGCGATCTATTGCCCAATCTTTTGAGTAAGCAGCAATGATGTCATCAAGATCATCTCTGATGCCATCTGCTCCTACTGCCAGTGACTGCGCATACTCGTCAAGAGGTCCCTCGGAGAGTGTGTAGTCTCCGTCGAGGACCTCAAGAACGCTGCGATTAGTGGCTTCAGCCTGGAACAAAAGCTGTAGTGCTTGGCTACGGGCGCGGGTACGTCCAAAAAACTTAACGCTCAAGCCTACTCCTTAGGAAAAACAAGGCTGTCAATGTAAACATCAACGGAAGCAATACTGACGCCAATCTGCTCATTTACGGCAGTTGCAACAGCAAGTCTTACCTCAGAAGCAAGCTTTGTGAAAGGATAGCCATAGAAAACGGTAAGGTGAACTCCAAGATGAAGCTGACCGTTCTCTACGCCTGCCTCAACAGCCTTCTCTGGTGCAAGACTTCTGCTGGTAAAAACGTTAATAAGGTTGGATGCCAGTGTATCGTTTCCGCCAACGGAGGCAACACCTTCAACACTTCCAGCTGCGCCGGAGACAACCGTTGAAATTACATCTTTTGAGATGCCGATGCCTGCTATACGAAGCTCTGTTTCAGCCATGTCTACCCCCTAAAAAAGACAAACTGTCTTTGAAATAATTACTCAATACCTGTTGGGCGCTTATGCACCCAAAGCATATGCGTTAAACGCGAGAAACAAACTTGCCGTCGCGGGTGTCAACCTTAATGCGCTCGCCCTGGTTCAGATACATTGGAACCTGAAGCGTTGCACCAGTCTCAATAGTTGCTGGCTTGGTACCGCCCTGGACGGTGTCTCCCTTGAAGCCTGGGTCAGTCTCAGTAATTTCTGCCTCAATAAACATTGGAGGCTCAACACCAAGAAGCTCAGTGTCTGCATAGAGAAGTTGTGCGTTATCGTTCTCCTTGAACCAGACGCTCTTCTCGCCGATGAAATCAGCAGGGACAGCTACCTGATCGTAAGTCTCGTTGTCCATGAAGTAGAAGGACTCACCGTCATTGTAGAGATACTGCATCTCTTTGGTGAGCAGAAGAACGTTCTCAAACTTGGTACCAGCGTTGCAGGTCTGATCAATAACGCGACCAGAACGAAGGTCGCGAATCTTATAGCGGACAAAAGCACCGCCCTTACCTGGCTTTACGTGCTGGAACTCAACGATGGTGTAGTACTTATCGTTAATTTTAAGGCCAAGGCCATTCTTGAAATCTGCGGTGCTGATAGTTGCCACGTCTAACTCTTTTCACTCGATAAAGTCGCGAGAAGAACGTGAATTTTCAAACTACCCGCGACGCGTATATGCATGTTGGATTTTATCAGTTTCACGCCTTCCGTGCTGGCGGCTCTTGTGAAAATGCAAAATTTGCTTACTTCTTTTTAATAAAACTCTCTTTAATAAGGCGAGGAAGCTGTGGAATTGCCATAAGTCCGTGCTTAAAGACAAACCAGAAGTTTGGAGAACGCACGAGTTTCTCCTCCCCTATATAGGCGCGAATTGCCCTCAGTGTTGCTTTATTGTCTCGCGTAGAAAACGAGTAGTTGCCATTGCTTTTAGTAAAAATAGCAAAGCGAGAAATGCTTTTGGTGCGTCCCATAACCGAAGCTGCCACATGATCTATCTGGTCCCAGGGAATCTGAATGTAATCTTCAGGATTTTTTTGGTTGTAGAACTCAAAGGCCTTATTGCCAATAAGGATATCGCCATATGTAGCAAGCCCATGAAATGACGTTGCCTTTGCGGTGAAATCGACCGTGCTGTTTTGAGACTGAGCCATACAATCCTTTCAAAAAATGGGTCGCACCCATTATAGAGCGCGACCCATTTTTGTGCGAAGTTGAGTACTAATACGTACTCCTACTCATTACATAAAGCCAAGAAGTCGACCAATAATACCAACGGCAAAGAGAGCCAAGATGATAGCAATTGGAGAAACCTTCTTCTTAAGCAGTGAGCAGCAAAGCAGTGTCAGACCAACAGCGGCAAGTCCAGGAATGAGCGAATCAAGGTTGGACTGAAGTGTAGTTACCTTGACTGGGTCAAGACCGTTTGGTCCAAGAGCAGCATAAAGCTTCAACGCTTGATAGATTCCATCTACTCCTGAAGGAAGAGTTGTCCAATCAATATACGCACCTGCCTGCTGTGGAATGGTTGAAACTACAGGAGTGAATGAAATAGAAACCCAACGCTGTACCAGGGCGCCAATAATAAACATACCAAGAATAGAAGCGCCCTCAGTAATCTTGCCTAGCATGCCGCCAGAAAGATCAGAAGAAATTGAAGCGCCTGCCTTGTAGCCAAATTCCTGGGTGTACCACAGGAAGATAAGACGGATGACGTTCCACAGAACAAAGAAGAGAATGGGGCCAAGTGCAGAGCCACCAAGAGCAATAGATGCACCAAGTGCTCCAAGGATTGGTCGAACAGTAAACCAGAAGACTGGGTCACCAACACCGGCCAGAGGGCCCATCATACCAACCTTAACGCCCTGAATTGCAACGTCATCAATAGGCTCACCATTGGCGCGTCCCTCCTCCAGCGCAAGGGTAACACCCATGACTGGTGCAGAAACGTAAGGGTGAGTATTGTAGAACTCAAGGTGACGCTTAAGAGCGGCTACCTGATCTTCTTTGTTTGGATAAAGCTTCTTGATGGCTGGAATCATTGAGAACGCCCAACCACCGTTCTGCATACGCTCGTAGTTCCAAGAACCCTGAAGGAACTGGTGACGAAGAGCAACAGACATACGGTCTTTCTTAGAAAGCTGAATCTTATTCTCCATTGTTATCACACTCCTTCAGAATTAGTAGTTATCAATGATGTCACCGAGTGGATCGCCTGATCCACCACCTGCACCGCCGCCTTGCTTAGCAAGGTCTTTAAGACCAATGTAGAGAATAGCAAGGCAGACACCGATGACGCCAAGAGCAATAAGGGTAAGCTGGTTAATAGCTGCAAAGACAAAGCCAAGTGCAAAGAATGGCCAAACCTCACGAGTAGCCATCATGTTGATAACCATTGCATAACCAACAGCAGCAACCATGCCGCCGCCAACTGCCATACCGCCAGTAAGCCACTTAGGCATTGCGTTTAGGGCGTCAGTAACAATAGCTGGGTCAATGAAGCAAAGAGCAGCTGCAGGAACAGCAATACGTGCGCCCTGCATAAAGATGGCTACAATGTGCCAGCGCTCGATTGCAGCAAAATCGCCTTTCTCGGCAGCTGCATCCATAGCATGGACAATACCAGTTGCGATGGTACGAGCAATCATGGTGAGGAACAGGCCTGCTACAGACAGAGGAATTGCAAGTGCAATAGAAGTGTTAATAGCAGCGGTAGTGTCAGTATCTCCACCATTCAGTGCCAAAACCATGATAATTGCAGATGCAACAGATGCCAAAGCTGCGTCTGGAGCAACTGCAGCTCCGATGTTTGCCCAGCCAAGAGCAATCATCTGAAGAGAACCGCCAAGGATAATTCCCTCGGCAGGATGACCAGTCACAAGGCCAATCAGTGAGCAAGCAACCAGGGGCTGGTGGAACTCCCACTGGTCAAGAATACCTTCCATGCCAGCGAGAAGAGCAACAATTACGACAAGCAGTATTGTGATAGGTGTCATTTCTACCTCCTTCTAGTTACTTACGATCAACAAGCTCGGACTTAGCTTTTTTAAGCATTGCATCAAAGTTTTCTGCGTTATCTGCAGGAACCTTACGGACATCAAACTTTGTACCGCACTCGCGGATGGCCTCAAGGGTCTTTACGTCGTCTTCATCCATAGCAACTGCGTTGGTAACAACAACTTTGCCAACTGAGTGAGCCATAGAACCAAGGTTAGCTTCCTTAATCTCTACGCCACCCTCAATAGCACGAAGCATATCTTGAGGAGTCTCAAACAGAAGCATTGCCTTGGTGTTACCAAAACGAGTGTCATGAGCTATCTCAATAATCTTCTTAATAGGAACAACGTGAACATGTACTCCTGGAGGGGCTGCCTGAACAATCATGGTCTTGCGGAGCTCATCTTGAGCAACGCCATCAGAGCAGACAATAATGCGGTCTGGCTTGGTCATCTTTGTCCAAGTAGTTGCAACCTGACCATGCAGAAGGCGGGTATCAATACGTGCAAGCACAATCTTGAGCTTGCCGTCACCAATAACGGTGCCTGCAGGAATTGCTCCCTGAGGTGCTGCAGGAGCGGCGGGAACATCTGTAGGTGTTGCCTCTTGTGGCTCAAGCTCTTCTGGCTTAATCTTCACGCCCATACGAGCTTCAGAGTAAATCTCTTTTGCTACCTCGGCGGCGATATCTACGCCAAGGCGAGAACCATATGCTGCAATAAGCATTGGGAGGTTAAGTCCAGTAACGGCAACCCAATCCTCTTTACCCTCTTCCTCAAGAACACGAGAAATCTGGTTAAAGGGGGTGCCACCCCATAGGTCAACCAAGAACAAAACGTGCTCTTGATCTTCAAGCGTGGCAATTGCGTCGAGAATCTTCTGATGCAGGTCATCTGGACCCATATCAGGAGTAAGCGTTACAGCTACAACGCCTTCCTGTGGTCCAAAAATCATGCTGCCAGAATCTTTAATACCCTCGGCAAATTTGCCATGGCTGGCTAGAACGATACTAACCACTTCTACCTCCTTCTTCTCCGCCTAATAAAACAAATGAAACTGTAAACATAACAATGAAAATAACATTTACTTTTCTGATTTTATTACATAAGTCTAAAACATACCTCTACTAACCTAACTCTTTTTAAATTTTTTAGGTTTTATAAGCTAATTTTTAGGCGAGAAGGTCTTCTCGCCCTAGGAGATACGGTAAAAAAACGGCCAGAAACCTAAAGTTTCTGGCCGTAAAAATTCTGTATATCGCGTCTAGTTAGCAGCCAACAGACACAAGGTCGTGTGTGGACTGAGTAAAGACATCGTAGCCGTCCTCAGTAACAACGCCAAAGTCCTCAAGGCGAATACCAAACTTACCAGGCAGGTAAATGCCAGGCTCATCGGTAACAACAGAACCTGCTGCAATAACCTTGTTCCAGCGAGGGTTGAAGAATGGACGCTCGTGAATCTCAACGCCAACACCGTGGCCAAGACCGTGGCCAAAGTACTCACCGTAGCCAGCCTCAGAGATAACCTTAACTGCAAGGTTATGAATATCAGAACCAGTTACACCTGCATGAATAGCTGCTGCGCAAGTTTCGTTTGCCTTGCGGACAACGTCAAAGACGTGCTGCTGCTCCTCGGAAGGTGCGCCAACAACAACAGTACGGGTCATATCTGAGTGGTAATCTAGGTAACCTGCGCCATAGTCCATAACAATCATGTCGCCTGTCTGAACTACGCGCTCACCTGGCTGTGCGTGAGGATTAGCTCCGTTAGGACCAGAAGCAATAATAGAGTCGAAGGACAGAGCATCGGCACCGTTAGAAAGCATATAGTTCTCAAGTTCTGCGCGGATCTGCTGCTCAGTGAGGCCTGGCTTAATGTACTCGCAGATGTGGAGGAACGCCTTGTCAGTAATTGACTGAGCGTGCTTCATAAGCTCAATCTCAGCTGGGTCTTTAACAATACGCAGCTCAGCAATATCACCATGCATGCGTGGAAGCAAAGCAGCAACAGAACGATCACGCAATGCCTGCTCAAGACCATCAAAGAACGCAAGATCAACGGTGTCCTCAATAGCAACTACGCGAGCACGAGCCTCAGCAATATGAGCGGCAACCCACTCGGTAGGAGTAGTGACTTCCTGGTCAAACTTCCATGGAGAATCAGCACCAAGGCGCTCCAGGAATGTGTTGTAGTAACGAGAGTCAGTGTGCATGAAGAGCTCATCCTGCGTAATAAATGCAGTATGTGCCTGCTCAAAATCAAAGGTACGCTCAGCGTCAGTCAACCAACGAAGGTCTGGGTTGTGACGTAGAACAACAGCGTCGTAACCCCTCTGAGCCATTACCTCGCGAAAGCGCGCAACGCGCTTTGCTGCTGCCTGTAAATCTGCCATTTCAAATCCCTTCTCGAGATGTTTACAACAAAGAGTTGCACCTTGTGGAGTCGTCTCAGCAAACAGGCTCCTTACTGCAAGATGCGGCACTTTAATGCGAAGAGTGAGCCTCACACCAAGCGCGGGCATGCTCGGCGAGAAGTTCCTCGTCGACCGAAGCTAATCTTACCCTTCCAATAGACATTGGAATCGGCAACATAAAACGATTAGTAGAACGGAAACATTCCTGTTTGAGCGCTTCGATAAGCTGCTCAGAAGTAATGTCGCAGGTAACAAAGCCAATATTCAATCGCTCAAGAATCTCGTCTTGGGCAAGCATATCGTCAAAAGAAAGCGACTCTTTAGCTACTGCAATTCTTGCCGAGAAACGCAGTGCGTCTGCATAAAGTGCAGAAAGAGGCTGATCAGCTGGGATGAGCGGACGAAGTGCCTCCACAAAAACCCAGCCGTAAGGAACAGACTGTTGAATAGCAATAGCGGAAGAATCAGAGAGACGGCCACGGGTCTTAGTAGACTCTGCCAGCTGCTCTGCAACTATATCGGCAACTCCAGAGGAGAGGTTATCTGCTCTATCCCAAATGCGTCCAAACTCAGCCTCATTATCAGACATAGCCGTTGCAACCATACATACCTGGGCAACCTTAGCGCTGTCATCGCAAAGATCCATAACCTCAAGATCTGCAAAGCAGAAACGAGCACAAGGCTTAGTGGTAACAAGACGCTGATGTTCAGTGTCAGTATCAAGCGCGCGAGGAGTAATAGACGAGACAATAACTGCTGCTAAATCAAGCGGAACAGTAGCAAGGGAGACTCCCCCACACCACTTGTTTGCCACGTGGTTAGCAAGAGAAATGACGCCCTCGTGGCCCACGGCAACTACTAAATCATCAGCTGTCAGGTGCATTTCTGCCAAAGCAGACAATATCTGTGCCTCAGTTGCCACGATAGTTGCTGCCTTGCCATCTTCTACATCTACACGTGTGACGAGAAAACCAATGGTGGTGAGGTCTCTACGCAGAAGCTCAGCAAGGTCTTCGTCTGCCTGATTGCTGACAAGAAAAGCACAGCGATGGGGTCTTCCCACTGCGGTTCTGAGCTCAGTACCAAAGTTTGAAAGAACGCCTGCACCAGAACGAAGTGCAATAGAGCCACCAGGAATAGAAACCCACTGTTTAATCTGAACAGGTGGCAATTCCTCTTCAAACTCAGCCTGGACATTGTCACTCATAGAAGACCTCTTTCCCAAAGCAGCTTGCCAGAATCAATGGCTACCTGCTCAAACGTTTTCTCACGAATATCAATAGTAATATCAGCAGCGGCCTCATAACGTGGACGCAGGCGTCTATAGAGCTGAGTAGCGTTTTCAAAGCTTCCCAGATCAGGACGCCTATCCGTGCGCTGAATTTGACGAAGCGAGTCAGAAAGATCGCCGTCGAGAAACACAATGACTCCCATCTCACGCATAAGCGCAAGATTGACGTCCTTCTCGACAATTCCACCGCCACAGCTTACGAGCAGTGACTTCTTAGACTTAAGCGTGTGCAAAACCTCAGTTTCTGCCTGCCTAAAAAGCTCTTCACCGTCATCTTCGTAGATTTCTGCCAGTGATTTACCTGCTATGCGTTCTGCCAAGCGATCGGTATCAACATAGCGGCGGTGAAACAGCTCGCCCAAATTACGTGCGAGTGTGGACTTTCCGGCACCCAGAAAGCCTACAAAAAAGATATGATCACAGCCCTCATGTACGACGTATCTTGAATCGCAAAGCTCCATACTCCTCCAGCCTTTCAAGATGATTCTATCATCGAGTTGGAGCAAGTAAACTAAAGCCGTCTTGTTATGACGTAAAAGTTACATTTTTTAAAATGCGGCGCTCTGCGTGACGAATGATATTGGTGTACCAAAGATCCTCAGTAGACTGCGGCTTTACCAAAATAGTTGAAACACCAGCCAAATTACCTGCAATTACATCAGTAAAAATCTGGTCTCCCACCATCACGGTTTGCTCTTTAGTTGCCGAGAAACGCTTCATAGCTGCAGTTAAAGCGCGAGGCAGTGGCTTGCAGGCAAAGCCTTCTCCCTCAATTCCCAGCTCATGAGCGCTGCGCTGAACCTCATCAAAATGAATGTTATTTGAGATAAGGCAAAGCATGAGACCAGCCGCATGAGCCTCCTCCAACCAAGCTGATACCGCTGGTGGCACAACTTTAGTGTCACGAGGCACACAGGTATTATCGCGATCTAAGAGCACAAGCTTAATCCCCTGCTGAACAAGATTCTCTATAGAGATATGTTCAACAGCAGAAACGTATTGTGTTGCTTTAATTAAGCTCATAGACACCAACTATTGCTTGCTTGCAGCTTCACGCTCGCGTGCGTTTTCAATAGCTTGCTGATGCTCGTCGTACGTCTCTGAGAAGACGTGCTCATCCGAGGTAATCCAGAAGTAGTAATAATTGGTTGCCGCAGGATCCATAGCTGCCTTAATAGAGGCATACCCTGGAGAGCAAATAGGCGTAGGAGTCAAACCCTTAAATGCATAGGTGTTGTATGGGTCACTTGTCATTGAACTGAGCTCTTCTGCAGTAGCTTCCCTACCCAGAGAATAGGCAAGAGTTGCGTCGCTCTGCAGGTACATATCGTCATACAGACGATTGTAGAAGACAGATGCAACCTTAGGACGATCCTCATCAGTCAGGGCTTCTCGCTCAATGATAGATGCCATGATAATGATTTGCTCGTTTGTAAGATTCAAGTTGTAACGCTTGTTGAGCGTAATACGAGCGGCATCCAAATTAAGGTCAGCCGTCTCTGTCTCAAACTGATCAAGCATGGCACGAATGACCGTATCGGCAGTTACGTTGCTTTCCGTAAAGGTATACGTCTTAGGGAACAGGTAGCCCTCAAGAGAATCGTTAGCATCTACCGCACCAGCAAGGAACGGATAGTCAGCAACATAATTGGATGCTTTTGCCTGATTTAAGAAATCATCGCGAGAAATGCCAAAGTAGTTCTGTACCAAATCCGCAACCTGAGAAACGGTATAGCCTTCTGGTACAACAAAGCCGCTACCAGGAGCATTAGGGCCAGAAACAAGCAGATTCACTATGTCTGATGGCTTGGCACCAGTGGTAATAACATAGATACCACTCTTGATTTTCTGCTCAGCATCCTGGCGCTTAACCTGGTTTAGAAACTCGCTCTTAGTAGCAATAATCTTGTTCTCAAAAAGAATCTTTGCAACTTCCTGTGCACCAGCGCCATCAGGAATAGTAACAGTGACTTGCTGACCTGCGGTAATTTCTTGCGTATCGGAATTGGCACGAGAAAGCTCTGGAAGCGCTACTTTCCATACAAAGATGCCAAGAGCTGCAACCATGATAAAAGCAATAAGCGTCGCAAAAATACGAGAGCGCTTTGAAGCCTTCTTGTCTCTATGCTTTACCTGCTTGTTTTTTGCCTTGTGTGTGACTTGAGCGCTTCTTGAAGAAAGCTTACCGCCAGTAAGAGCAGGCAGCGATCCTGTTGCCTCAACAGAAGGCTGCTGACTCTGTACCTGCTGAGTCTGCTCTTCCTGAGCCTGTCCCTCTGGTACAGGAGAAGAAAAATGTGCGCCTTGACGACGCGGAGAAGAACCATTGGATAGGGTGGGCATTTAGTCTCCCTTATGTATCTGTGCATCAAGCCACGATTGCAAAAAGAGTGAAGCAGCAACCATGTCAGCTTTTCCACGCATGGCTTTCTCAGATAAACCTTGCGCTCGAAGGATCTTCTTCGCTTCCGCAGAAGAAAGTCTTTCGTCAGTAAATTTTAATGGAAGTTGGCAGTTCTTCGCAATTTGCTCAGCTTGAGCGCTAATTTTTTGGGCCTGTGGTCCATCTTCGCCGGCGAGCGTTTTAGGACGACCGCACAAAAGTAGCTCTGGCTCCCAATCTTCAAGCACAGCTTTAAACGTACGCGCATGTGAGAGCACCTCTTGCGCAGGAAGCACACAAACAGGTGATGCAATAGCACCATCGGGGTCACTTACAGCA